>Ga0208879_1004288_pt1 | contig 11177 bp, 8 predicted proteins | sample Knorr_S15_td_Bot_FD_185605 | JGI IMG/M metagenome (GOLD analysis project Ga0208879, IMG submission 185605) | Marine microbial communities from Southern Atlantic Ocean transect - Knorr_S15_td_Bottom_ad_5009_LV_A (SPAdes) (version 2) | ecosystem: Environmental > Aquatic > Marine > Oceanic | place...
ACGCCGACCTGGGCCCCCACCGGCGACGCGGTCCGCTTTCTCGCGGGCGTGAGGGGAAACCGGCATCTGTACGAAGTGACCGCCACCGGTGATCTCATTCGCCAGGTCACGAGTGGAGACCGAGACGTGCAATCGCTCTCGGCCTCGAGCGACGGTCTCGTCATGGCCTACAGCGCGTCTGACGTCGTTACCCCAGCCGAGGTGTTCGTCAACCGACGCGACGGCAGCGGCCAACGCCCCGTCACCTCGTTCAACGAGGAGTGGCTCGCCGAAGTCAGCCTCCAACCGGCCGAGAAGCTCGCCTGGACGCTCACCGACGGCAGCCAGGTCGAAGGCTGGCTCATCAAACCTGTCGGGTACGAAGCGGGCCGGCAGTACCCCATGATTCTGAAGATCCACGGCGGCCCGTACGGGGCGTATCGCAACACGTTCTTCAGGACGTTCCACGTGCTGTCGAACGCCGGCTTCTTCGTGTTGTACACGAACCCGCGGGGGTCGACCGGGTACGGCCACGACTTCATGTACGCCACGACGCCCGGCTGGGGTGAGATCGACTCGGAGGACTATCTGGCCGGTGTCGACATCGCACTCGAGGCGTACCCGGACATCGACCCGGATCGAATCGGCGTCTCGGGCGGCAGCTATGGTGGCTTCATGACCAACTGGCTCACCGCCACGACAGACCGATTCGCCGCCGCCGTCACCAGCCGCTCGATCGCCGACTGGACCAGCCTGTATGGTTCAACCGACGCCCAGTCGTTGTTGGACTTCGCGTTCGAGGGCCCGCCATGGGAGCAGCCAGAACTGTACGACCGGCTGTCGCCGATCACGTATGTCGAGAACGTCACCGCCCCGACGCTCGTCATCCACAGCGAGAACGACTACCGCACGCCTATCGGAGACGGCGAGAAGTGGTTCATGGCCCTGAAGAAGCGACAAGTTCCGACCGAACTGGTGCGGTATCCCCGATCGAGTCATGGATTGTCGAGGTCAGGTGAGCCCTGGCTGTTGGTAGACCGATTGGAGCGGATGCGGAGCTGGTTCACGCACTGGCTGATCGAGCCAGCCGAGCCACGGTGAGGCGTGGGGGTTGCTACGGCAGCGCGCCTCAGCGAGACATGGCCCGCGCCATCTCTCGCATCATCTCCGCCGCGGAGATGCCGGTCCAGCAGTGGCCCCGGTCCGGTCCATAGGTAAACCGCGCGCCGAGTGGTGGCTTGGTCGCGAGAAACTGGTCGAAGAGATGGACGGCATCGTTGAGAAAGTAGTCGTCCATCTCTCCCACCCAGATGTTGAGTTTCCCTCGTAACTGGGGCGCCAACGCGTCCCAGTCGCGCTCGAGCCGCAAGCGAAGGTCGTAACGCTCCCAGTGGCGAGCCACGGCCCGGTTGATTCTCCCGGTCTGCGGATCCCAGAGCGGCACGGGCCGGCCATCCGCGCCACGCGGTCCATAGGCGGCGTTCCAGGCGCCCCACTGTCGGCCGGAGGTCGTCCAGCTGTCGCCGACGCCGAGCACGTTTTCCATCCGCAGTTCGTGACGCATCGTGAAGCGGACGCTGCCGTCGAGGTTGCGCGCGCTCGGCAGGTCGACGCCCTGTTCGTCGACATACGCGCTATCGCCGGCATAGACGTCGACACGCTGGAGGGCACGAAAGTCGACGCTGTCGGGGCAGGACGCCCAGGCACCGTTGAAGACGTCGGGATAGAACATCTGCAGCGCGAGTGCGACCCAGCCGCCGGTCGACGCCCCGTCGAGGACCCGCGCGTGGGGCGCCCCAACCCCACGGAATTCGCGCTCGATGTGTGGGATCAGCTCCTGAGTCACGGCGTCGCCAAATGGACCGTTGTTGGCGGAGTTGACCTGATACGGGTCGCCGAGTGGACCAGCGCCATCGAGATGCAGCAGCAACATGCGCGGCGCGTCGGACGCGGTCCACGCCGCTCTGAAGGACGACCCGGGCCGCATCATCGATTGGACCTCGGTGTAGCGATCTCCGTAGCCTCCGATACGCACTCGAAGCGGGTAACGGAGGTCGGTCTCCCGGTCGTAGCCCTCGGGGAGGATGACGCCCGCGCGCAGATAGATGGGACGGCCATGGAACGCGGACAGCCGCTCGGACCGGAACTTGATGAACCGCAAGAACGGCGTGTCCGGCGGCAACGCCTCGTCGGGGACGCGCCGAGTCAGCGTCAAACGAACGGGAGCGGCACGCGGCGGGCCAAGGGTGACACGCACGGAATCGCTGTAGAGGTTGCCGGGCGCGTCTGGAGCCCGGAGATCGCGGTTGGTAACGAGAACCGCCTGCACCCGATAGTCGCCGGCTGCCAAGTCAGTGAAGCGTTCGAGGGGAAAGATCGCAGCGGCGGCCGCGTCGACGATGACCAGGGCGCCGGGGCCGAGGGCGGGGGCGTCGGCGCCGAGGGTGGGTACGGCGCCGCGGCCCGCGCGTCCGATGAAGCGTCGCGGCTCGACCCGGTCGCTGGAGCCGCCCCCGGCACCGACGAGGACGACGAGGAGACGACCGGGCGGCTGCGCTGGCAACGATGGGTCGAGCGTGACTTCGAAGCGCAGACCGGATGACGGCTGCGCCGCCAGACTGAGGGCGCCAAGAATCGTGAGCGCTAGAGCCGAAATCGTGCGCCGGAGCATGGCTGTCAGCATCAGCACGTATCGACGGGCCTTGCGTCCGCCGGAGGCCGTCCGTCCCTCAACCGTGGAGAGGACATCGACACATCTCCGACTATCATAGTGCCCGTACTCAGGGCATGACCTCCGCGGGCGGGACCCACAACCGCGCGGGAGTGGAATAGGGACCCTCAGCACAGGGTCCGCATTGATCTGGAGCGGCGACTTGATGATGAAGCGTGTTGGTCTTCCTGCGATCCTCACGGTGGCATTGTTCGGCGTGGTCGCGGCCTGCGCCCCACCCAGCGGCCGCGGCTTGACCCAACGCTTGTCTGTCGCCACCGGCGGCACGGGGGGCGTGTACTATCCCTACGGCGGCGGTGTCGCCCAGGTCATCAGCGACCACGTCGACGGGGTCGAAGCGACGGCAGAAGTGACGGCCGGCACGGTCGACAACCTGAAATTCCTCGCCAACGACGGCGCCGACCTGGCGTTCGCGCTGGCGGACTCACTCGATGATGCGGCGGCCGGTCGTGGTGTCTTCGCCGACTTCGGCGCGGTGCCGGCGCGAGCTATCGCCGTGCTCTACGACAACCTGAATCAACTGGTGACGCTGGAAGGCAAGGGTATCGAGCGCGTCGCCGATCTTCGCGATCGGGTCGTGTCGACGGGCGCGCCCGGCAGCGGCACCGAGATCACGGCCGTGCGCGTGCTCGAGGCGGCCGGGTTGAGCCCCGGCACCGACATTCGCCAACAGAGCCTCGGCGTCTCCGAGTCGGTCGACGCGCTCAAGGACAACAAGATCGACGCGTTCTTCTGGAGCGGCGGCATCCCCACCGGCGCGGTGCTCGATCTGGCATCGACCCCGGGACGTACGGTCAAGCTCGTGTCGAACGCCGACACGCTGCCGTTCCTGCACGAGCACTACGGCGACTCGGTGTATCACGGCGTGACGATTCCGAGAATCACGTACCCCGGCATGGCGGATGACGCCGAGGTGGTCGGCGTCGCCAACGTGCTGGTGGCCCACGAAGCGATGTCCGAGGACTTGGCATACCGGATTACCCAGGCGCTCTTCGAGCATCACGATCAGCTCGCCGCAGTGCACGCGGAGGCGGCCAAGCTTTCTCTCGAGAGCGCCGTGCTGGGGTCCACGGTGCCGTTCCACGCAGGCGCCATCCGCTACTACCGCGAACAGAACGCCTGGCCGGAATAGGCCGAGGCCCGGAGCCCCTTCCCTGGCGAATCCATCTGTCCCGCAGATCGACCCCCGCGACGATCCAGACGCCGAAGTCCAGACCAGACGTCTGACCGGTGTCGTCGAGCGGCTGGTCACCGTGCTGGCCGCGGGATTGTCGGTGTACGCCCTCTACTGGACGGTGCGCATCGTCCCGGCGCAGATCTATCGCGTCAGCTTTCTGCTCATCTCCCTGGTCCTGACGTTCATTCTGTATCCCGCGCGGTCGGGGTCGCGGGGACGGGTGGCGGCACTCGATTGGGCTCTGGCCGCCGTCACGGTGGCGGTGCTGGCCTTTCCGATCTTCGACTTCCAAGAATTCGTGCGTCGGGCGGCGACTCCTACCGGACTCGACATCACCTTCGGTGCCATCACCACCCTGCTCGTGCTCGAAGCCACGCGGCGCACGGTCGGCTGGATTCTCCCCGTCACGGCCGTCACGTTTCTGCTGTATGGCTACTACGGCCCCTACTTCGAGCTGATCGGCATGGAGCTGTTCGCGCACCGGGGCTATACGCTGGCACGGCTGGTCGGCACCCTGTATATGACCCTGGAGGGCATCTTCGGGGTCCCCCTGAACGTGGCCGCCACCTATATCGTCCTCTTCACGATATTCGGCGCCATGCTGCAACACTCGGGCGCGGGCCAGTTCTTCATCACCTGGACGATGGCCGCCTTCGGCCGCTCCAAGAGTGGCGCCGGACCGGGCCGTACGGTCGCCATGTCGGGATTCCTGCTCGGCACGGTGTCCGGCAGCGGGGTCGCCACCACGGTGACCCTCGGGGCCGTGGCCTGGCCGATGCTGCGACGCGCCGGGTTCTCGCCGGAGGTCGGGGCAGCCATCCTCTCGGCCAGCGGCATCGGCGCCATCATGGCGCCGCCCACCATGGGCGCCGCCGCCTTCCTGATCGCCGAGTTCCTGAAGGTGACCTACCTGCAGGTGATCGTGATGGCCATCGTGCCGGCCGTGCTCTATTACCTGTCCATTGTGTTGATGATCGAGGCCGACGCCCGGCGACTCGGCACACGGGCGGTCGACGTGCACCTGCCGTCGGTCCGAGAACTGACCCGACGATCGGGTTATCAGTTTCTGCCGCTCATCGCCATTGTCGTGTTTCTGGTGTCAGGCATGACCCCCTTCCGCGCGGTGTTTCTGGCCACGATGCTGGCGATCGCGCTCAGCTTCGTCCGGCGCGAAACTTCCCTGAGACCGAAGCGCCTCGTCACGGCCCTTGAAACCGGCGGACGTGCGGTGCTCGGGGTGGTCGCCACCACCGCCACGGCCGGCGTCATCGTCGGCGTCGTCACGTTGACCGGACTGGGCCTGAAGATCTCGAACATCATCGTGGATCTGGCCGGCGGCAGCCTCTTCTTCACGGTGTTCTATGCGGCAGTGGCGGTCTGGATGCTGGGTCTGGCCGTACCGGTCACCGCCTCCTACATCATCGCGGCGGTGATGATCGCGCCAGCCTTGACCGAGGTCGGGGTGCCGGAGACGGCGGCGCACATGTTCATCTTCTACTACGCGGTGCTGTCCGAGGTCAGTCCACCGACGGCCTTGTCGCCGTTCGCGGCGGCGGCCATCACCGGCGGCAACCCGTTCAAGACGATGATGCTGACCTGGAAGTACACCCTGCCGGCGTTCCTGGTACCGTTCGCATTCACGTTGAGTCCGGATGGGCTTGGCGTGCTGCTCCAGGCACCGCTGATGGCCACCATCAAGACCGTGTCGACCGCCGTGGTCGGCATCCTGGCGCTGGCGATGGGGTTTGGTGGGTGGCTGCGACAGGCGGCTACCATGGTCGAACGGACGATCGCGGTGGCTGGTGGGTTGTTGCTGTTTTACGCGACGACGACAACCGACCTGGTCGGCGCCGTGCTATTCGTCGCTGCCATCGCGTTGCACCTGAGTCGAACGAAGGGCCCCGCCGCGGTCGCGTAGTGGCCCCGTACACTCGGGAACTGACCGGAGCCCGTCAGAGAATGACCCCGCGCTAGTGCCCTAGCTCCAGATGACGCTGAAACGGAAGCTCGTCTATACGGTGATGGTTTGCCTCCTGTCGCTGGGGCTGGCGGAAGTCGCCGTCCGTGGGCGGTCACGGTGCTTCGACGCCCGCTGGTGTATGAGACTGATGTGGAGCTCGGCTACCGGCTTCGGTCAGACCTCGACGTGTGCCGAAACCTCTTTGGCGTGATCTGGTGCTTCAGAACAGACCGGGCGGGCCGTCGGGTTGTCCCAGACAACCCAAGCCCAGACGAAGCGACAACCGTCGTCCTCCTGGGTGACTCTTTCGCCTTCGGCGAGGGTGTCAACGACAACGAGACGGTCGCGGCGCATCTGGCTCGAAGCGGATTGCACGTCATAAACCTCGGCGTGCAGGGTTACGGCACCAACCAGCAGTTGATGGCGTTTCGTCGGTTTCTGGAGAACGAGAAGGCCGACTACGTCATCACGCTCACCTATACAAATGACATCGAAGACGTGTTGTCCAGCTACCAGCACCGGCGACACCGACCAACAGCGTCCCTGGTCAATCGGGACCTACGTCTCGACGACTTTCATCCACCGCTGACGGACTACCTTGCTGACTACAGCTACGTCAGTGCTCTATCGCGCTACTTCCTTAGCCAACCCAAGAGGAACCCTGGGGACGGACAGGCCATCGTGGCGGCGTGCCTTTCCGCGATCCAGGCGGACGCGCGACAGGTCGGCATCATTTCGAAACTCTTTTTTCACGACACAAGACAGGCGAAGGTCGTACCGTGGCTCTTTGACGCCTTCGAAGAACTCGACCTTTCCGTCGCCGATCTGACACCGGCTCTACTCGCGGACCAACGCGGAGTGACCGGTCCGGACGGGAGGCACTGGAACGCACTCGGGCATCGAATCGTCGCCAGTGAAATCCTGGCGACTGATTGGAACACCCCATAGAGCTCGGTCCGTGCTCGAGGCAGCGCGGGCACGTGGGCGCCTAGGGTGACGGGGGAAAGCAACGCAGCCACACACCCCCCCCCGGGTCCACCCCGGTTTTCCTGGCGAGGCGTTCGTCTGGCAAGGCGCAAGGAGGGAGCAGACAGGGGGTCTGTGACCGACGCAGCAACGCCGCCAGACGGGCGCCTCGCCAGGAAAACCCTATGCGCGGACGAGGCGGCGGTACTTGATTCGATGCGGGCGGTCGGCGGCCGAGCCAAGCCGGCGGCGACGGTCGGCCGCATAATCCTGGTAGTTGCCCTGGAACCACACGACCTGGCTATCGCCCTCGAAGGCCAGAATGTGCGTGGCGATACGGTCGAGAAACCAGCGGTCGTGGCTGATGACCACGACACAGCCGGCAAACTCCAGCAAGGCGTCTTCGAGCGCACGCAGGGTGTCGACGTCGAGGTCGTTCGTCGGCTCGTCGAGCAACAGCACGTTGGCGCCGGTCTTGAGCAGCGTGGCGAGATGCACACGGTTCCGCTCGCCGCCAGACAGCTCGCTCACCTTCCGTTGCTGGTCCCGCCCCTTGAAGTTGAACCAGGAGCAGTAGGCGCGTGAGGCGACCGTCCGATTCCCCAGTCTGATCTCCTCCTCGCCTTCAGAGATCAGCTCCCAGACGGTCTTCTCCGGGTCCAGCTCGCGGCTCTGGTCGACATGGCCCAGCTTGACGGAGTCTCCAAGCGTGAGGGTGCCGGCGTCCGGGGTCTCTTCACCGGTGATCATCCGGAACATCGTGGTCTTGCCGGCGCCGTTGGCGCCGATGACCCCGACGATTCCGGCTGGTGGCAACGTGAAGCTCAGGTCCTGAATGAGACACCGCTCGCCGTAGCCCTTCCGGATGTTCGTGACTTCGACAACCGCGTCACCGAGACGGGGACCGGGTGGGATGTAAATCTCGACCGTCTCGATCTTGGCGGCCACGTCCTGATTCAACAGTTCCTCGTAGGCGTTGAGCCGCGCCTTTCCCTTGGCCTGGCGAGCCCGCGGGGACATCTGAATCCACTCCAGTTCGCGCTGCAGGGTTCGTTGGCGCTTGCCCGCCTGCTTTTGCTCGACCCCGAGTCGCTTCTGTTTCTGGTCGAGCCAGGAGGAGTAGTTCCCCTCCCACGGAATGCCCTCACCACGGTCGAGCTCGAGAATCCAACCGGCCACGTTGTCGAGAAAGTAGCGGTCGTGCGTGATCGCCACCACCGTGCCCTTGTATTGCTGCAGGTGCCGCTCGAGCCAGCCAACAGTCTCTGCGTCCAGGTGATTCGTCGGCTCATCCAGCAACAGCAGGTCTGGAGATTGCAGCATCAGCCGGCACAGCGCCACTCGGCGCCGCTCGCCACCCGACAGGTTCTCGACCGACGAACGCGGCGGCGGGAGCCGTAGGGTGTCCATGGCCATGTCGACCCGCGATCTCGTCTTGTAGGCGGCCTTGTTCGTCCATCGCCTCCTGGAGCTCGTCGCCGCTGAGGCCATAGTTGAAACTGGTGACCACCTCGTCGTAGGCCTTCAACAGGCCTTTGTGGTCGGCCACGCCTTCCTCGACGTTGCCCCGAACAGTCTTGGCGGGATTTAACTGTGGCTCTTGCGGGAGGTAGCCGACCGTCAACCCGTCGGAGAGGAACGCCTCGCCGGTAAAATCGGTCAACTCGCCGGCCATGATCTTTAACAGGGTGCTCTTGCCGGCCCCGTTGAGTCCGAGCACACCGATCTTGGCGCCCGGCAGGAAGGACAAGGAGATGTCTTTCAGCACCTCCTGCCCCGGCCCGTAGGACTTGCCGAGACGGTGCATCGTGTAGACGTATTGGTGAGCCATTCAGATCTTCCAGAAAACAGAAATCAACAGGACGTCAGAGCCAGGAAAATACGATACAGTCACGGTCGCCCGAGCGCGCGGTGCGGCACGGCCCAGGGTTGTCCAACCCGGTCCCGCATCGTGCCCGACGGCGAACCAGTTTACTGCATGTCAGATTCGTCACCGGTGGCAACCGCGCCGGGGGCCCTCACCCCGGAGTGAGTGTGAAGAAGCGTCGCGTGCTCGCCCTCCTACACGAGTATCTGGTCCCCCCTGACGACGTCCGCGGCGTGGACGTGGTCAATGCCAGCTGGAAGACCGAGTATGACGTCACGAACACGCTGGCCGCGATGGGACACGACGTCTACATCGTCGGGCTCGACGACACCCTGGAGGTCATCACCGAGGCGATGGCGGAGGTGAGGCCACACCTCGCTTTCAACTTGATGGAGGCTTTTCACGAAGTCGGCACGTTCGACCAGAACGTGGTGAGTCACCTCGAACTCTTACGGTTGCGCTATACCGGCTGCAACCCGCGCGGCATGATCCTGTCGCGCGACAAGGCGCTGGCGAAAAAGGTCCTGACCTACGATGGCATTCCGATTCCGGCGTTCGCCATCGTGCCGGTGGGTCGTCCGGCCCGTCGACCGAGCCGCCTCACCTATCCACTCATCGTGAAGTCCCTGACCCAGGATGCCTCCTACGGCATCTCACAAGCCTCGGTGGTCACCAACGACGCCAAACTCGCGGAACGTGTGGCGTATGTCCACGACGGGCTCGGCACCGACGCCATCGTCGAGCAATACATCGAGGGACGCGAGCTGTATGTGGGGGTCCTCGGGAATGACCGCCTGCGGGCATTCCCGGTCTGGGAGATGAAGTTCACCGACATGCCGCGAGACCTGCACCGCATCGCCACCGAACGGGTCAAGTGGAGTGGGTCCTATCAGCAGAAGCACGGCATCCGCTGTGGCCGGGCTCGCCTGCCGCGTCGCGGTATGGCCGAGTATCTGCAGCATCTCGCCACCCGCACGTTTCACTCGCTGCACATGAACGGGTACGGCCGGATCGACATCCGGCTGGACGCCGACGGGCAGCCGTGGGTGCTGGAGGCGAACGCCAATCCTCAGCTCGCCTACGGCGAAGACTTCGCCGAGTCGGCCCACCACGACGGGGTGCCGTACGAAGCGTTGCTGCAACAGATTCTGAATGCGGGAATGCGGTGGAAAGCGGACAAGGCCGGATAGCACACCCTGGGCGCGCGGACGCCGGTACTACTGGAGCGTGAACTCCACCATCGTCGTCTCACCGGCGGTGACCGTGACCGATTGCGGCTGAGCGCCCAGCGTCTCATGCCAGATCGTCACCTCGTGGGTGCCGGCCGGCACGTTGTCGAGTGTGAACCTGCCGTCTGGCATGCTGACGACGCCCCGGTCGTTGCTGACCACCACCCAACCGCGCATCCACTTGTGTGAGTCACACTCAATCCGCACGGCGCCGGGCCGGCGTAACGGACGGGTGACATTCATGCCGGCGAACGGCATCGCGATGTTGAAATCCGTCCGGTTGCGATCGTCGTAGGCGTGCGTCGAGTGCAGCGTGTCGTCAGCGCTCGTGATTTCGAGCTGGCTCCGGGTCCTGGCGACTTGGACGTGTGGCACGAACCGGCAATCGACGTTGTTGATCGTCGGTGGTGGCCCGCCATCGGGCCACGCCAACCCGGTCACCCTGACCACCGCATTCGCCACGTGTCCATCGGAATCCGCAACGATGGCCTCGTTGGGCGCGGTGTCGCCGCACACCGCCTGGTCGGCGGTCGCCGCCAGGGTACTCGCGGGCGGCGGATCGTTCATGGTCACCACCCCGGTGATGGTACCGGTGCCCTGGGCCCCACCCTCGAAGCCGGTCACCGCGACCAGCGCACCAGCGGCCAGGAGTGCCGCCACCACCGTACCCACGCCGCGCCGTCTGTCCATGAAGCTACTGTACCCCACCGCCTGCGCGGCCGCAGACGCAATTGTCACATTGAGGCCGTCGATGGCAGAGCGGCCCGCCGATGAGATGATGAGCTGATTCGTCTGGTTCCACGGCTGTCGATTCCCGCCAGAGGATCGGTCACGCAACAAGCCCTCACTATTCGACTCAGGGTGACCCCGTCCGCTCGTCTGTCGACAGCGGGTCGCCGTACAAGAAAACGCCGGCGGAGGCAGGAGCCTCCGCCGGCGCGTAGTACCCGTTGGCTGGAAGCCGGTGCCTACCAGCGAGCGGTGGTCGACAGCCGGAGGATACGTCCGTTGTTGATGGTGGACGCATACTCGAAGATGCCGCTCTGGCGACCGACCGAGGTCCCCCGACTCGAGCGACTCGACCGCTCGAACCCGGCGTTCGACAGGTTGAAGCCCTCCGCTCTGACTTCCCAACGAATCCGGCCGCCAAAATCGATGGTCTTGGCAATGCTGGCGTCCATCTGGATCCAGTACGGCGGGAACTTCACGCTGTTGCCCGGCAGCAGCGTGACCGTGGTCGAGCTGGTGCTCGTGCCCACCGTCGGCGA
>Ga0208879_1004296_pt1 | contig 11164 bp, 11 predicted proteins | sample Knorr_S15_td_Bot_FD_185605 | JGI IMG/M metagenome (GOLD analysis project Ga0208879, IMG submission 185605) | Marine microbial communities from Southern Atlantic Ocean transect - Knorr_S15_td_Bottom_ad_5009_LV_A (SPAdes) (version 2) | ecosystem: Environmental > Aquatic > Marine > Oceanic | place...
AATGTATATACCAATGTATAGCACGTGTTTTAATAAAATGGCGTAAAACGAAAACCCAATGATTCAAAAAGTAAGCAAACAAAAGAAAAACAATTAGATGCAGTACTGGTTATTAAAATCAGAACCAAATGTTTGGTCAATTGAACAACAAAAAAAAGTTGGGAATAAAGGCGTTTCTTGGGATGGAGTGAGAAATTATCAGGCTTCAAATAATTTAAAAAAAATGAAAAAAGGAGATCTTTGCTTTTTTTATCATTCAAACATTGGAAAAGAAATTATTGGCATTGTTGAAGTTATAAAAACTGCTTTTATTGATCCAACTGATAAAAAAAATAAATTTGCAGCCATCCAAGTTAGGTTTAAGAAAATGTTAAAAAAACCAGTTTCCCTTGAAAATGTTAAAAAAAATAAAGAGCTAAAGCATTTATCACTTATAAAACAAAGTAGATTATCAGTAATGTCCATTGACTCTAAAAGCTGGAAAATTCTAAATAAGATGAGTAATATTGATAAATAAAATTACATGACAAAAAGATCAAAAAAAAAAATAAAAACAACCAAAAAGAAAAAAAGAAAAAAGAAACTTAAGGTTGAAGAATCTCAAAAAGAACTAATCATAAAAACAAAACCAGATTGGATTAAGAATGGAATAGTTAATAAAAAAAAATATGAAAAAAAATATAATGATTCAATTAAGAACAATGAAGCATTTTGGAAAAAAGAAGGTAAAAGAATTACATGGATAAAACCTTATAAAAAAATAAAAGATGTAAAATATAGTAAATCTGAAGTTAAAATAAAATGGTATGAGGATGGAACCCTTAATGCTTCAGCAAATTGCATTGATAGACATTTAAAAGACAAAAAAGATAAAACAGCAATTATCTGGGTTGGAGATAACCCAAAAGATACAAAAAAAATATCTTATAAACAGCTACATAAAGAAGTCTCAAAAGCAGCTAATGGATTAAAAAGTTTAGGCATAAAAAAAGGAGATAGAGTAACAATTTATCTAACAATGATACCTGAGTTAGCTATAACAATGTTAGCCTGTGCGAGAATTGGTGCTATCCACTCAATAATTTTTGGAGGTTTTTCCTCAGAGTCCATTGCGGGAAGAATCAATGATTGTAAATCTGATTACATAATAACTGCAGACGAAGGAGTTAGAGGAGGAAAGGCTATTCCGCTAAAAACGATTACTGATGAAGCGTTATTAAAATGTCCTGATGTAAAAAAATGTATAGTAGTTAAAAGAACTGGAAATTATATAAATTGGATAGACGGACGTGATGTTTGGTACGAAGATATAATAAAAAACGTTTCTAGTCATTGTGAACCAGAAGAAATGAATGCTGAAGATCCATTATTTATTCTTTACACGTCCGGATCAACTGGTGAGCCCAAAGGTGTTTTACATACAATTGGTGGATATATGGTTTATGCATCCATGACTCATCAATATATTTTTAATTATAAACCAAAAGATATCTACTGGTGTACAGCCGATATTGGCTGGGTAACTGGACATAGTTATATTATTTATGGCCCACTTTCTAATGGAGCAACAACAATTATGTTTGAAGGCATTCCAACATATCCAGATAGTTCAAGATGGTGGCAAATAGTAGATAAGTTTAAAGTAAATATTTTTTATACTGCTCCAACAGCAATTAGAGCATTAATGAGAGAAGGAGATCAACCAGTTAAAAAAACGTTAAGAAAATCTTTAAAATTATTAGGAACAGTTGGAGAGCCTATAAATCCTGAAGCATGGATGTGGTACTATAAAACAGTGGGGGACTCCAGATGCCCAATTGTAGATACTTGGTGGCAAACAGAAACAGGTGGGATTCTAATAAGTCCGCAAACAGGAGCTATAGATTTAAAACCTGGATCTGCAACAAAACCATTTTATGGAATTAAGCCAGTGATTGTAGACAAAGATGGAAAAACACTCAAAGGTGAATGTCAAGGAAGATTATGTATAGCTCAATCATGGCCTGGCCAAATGAGAACAGTTTATGGTAATCATCAAAGATTTATAGATACCTACTTTTCACAATTTGATGGAAAATATTTCACTGGCGATGGCTGTAAGAGAGATAAGGATGGATATTATTGGATAACTGGTCGAGTTGATGATGTGATTATTGTTTCAGGACATAACTTTGGTACCGCTGAAATCGAAAGTGCATTTGTTGCTCATACAAAAGTTGCTGAAGCTGCAGTAGTTGGATACCCACATGACATTAAAGGTAATGGATTGTATTGTTATGTAATTTTAAATATCGGAGAAAAAGCCGATGGTGACCTCGAAAGGGAATTAAAGCTTTGGGTTAGAAAACAAATTGGTCCAATTGCAACACCTGATTTTATACAATTTACCTCTGGATTACCAAAAACAAGATCTGGAAAAATAATGCGAAGAATACTTAGAAAAATTGCAGAAAACAAACATGATCAATTGGGTGACACAACCACACTAGCTGACCCAACTGTAGTTGAAAGCCTAGTAGAAAATAGAAAAAATAGATAAAAAATAAATGAATGGTTTATTAAAAACCCTAATCAAACCTGATTGGGATGATGATCCTAAAAGATCAGAAACCCTACATGCCGCTAATTTACTTCAAATAGGTGAATTTCAGGTAATACAATTAGCTTATAAAGTTTGGTATAATAAAGATCTTCCAGAAAGTAGAATTAATAAACTCTTTAGCGAATATATGTTTAAAGGAATAATACCTATTTGGGTTACCTATTATGCTAGAGATATTCTTAAACTAGATAAAGTAAATAAACTAAATAGTTATGATAACAAATATCATATCTATGACCATGAATTTGGTGAATATATCTATGATGAAAAACAAAGAAAAAAACGTGGAATTTTTTACACAATAATTATTTTGTTTGTTTTCTTAGCAACACATTTTATGGCTGCAAACTACGTAGCTATTGAAGAGCCAGCAGGTTTTTTTCCACCATATATTGAAAAAAGAGTTGTTTACCCAGAGTTATACGAAAAAAATAATTAATGTTTGATTTTGTTCCACAAGAATATGAAAAATTAGTTAATATTATATTCCTGATAGTCACTTTTTTAATCGCAAAACACGGAATAACTTATAGAAAAGAAGATGGTGAAAAAGATTTTGTAAGATTGCTTTTTGGATGTATTGCTGCAACATATTTTTTTTTAGTACTTTTTAAAGATGTGCTTGGATTGATAAGTTTTTAAAGTTTTCCAGGTTTGTGCATAACCTGTCCTTCATCTAATTCTTTAATTCTCAAAACTCTTTCGTTTTCAGGAAGCTGAAGTTGTTCATTAAGATATAAAGCTCTCTCTTTTACTGATGATGACTTAAATTTATAGTTAAGAATAATTGTTCCAAGACCTGGTCCAGCAACGGCCACATAATCTATTCCAAGAGCCTTTACATAATCCTGAAGAGCTCCTTCATAATTTTTATTTCTATCTTTAATAATACCTCGGTTCGCGTATGCTGCGGCTAAAGTACCTATTCCTGTTTTGTCATCCTCCTTAACATTTTTTTCTAAAAAAATTATCAAATTGGTAAGTTCTTCATTTGCTTCAGGATATTTTTTTTGTGAAATAAATACTAAGGCTTTACACATAACAGCGCCACGATGATTTGGAGTTTTTTCTAAAGCAATATTTGCTGCTTCTAATGCCTCATCATATTTTTTATCTTTTAGTCTTATATCACAAACCTCAGTTTCATAATCTCCAGGCGGTCTGTTCATAAAAGATCTAACGAAACCCCAAACTGTAAACATAACAAATGTCAAAATTGCCATGTATATGACAAATCTTTTTATTATATTCGCGTTTACATCCACTAGTTAAACACCTGATTTACATATAAATAACTAAAAACAATACAAATAAGAACGGAGGTGAATGCAGCTCTTTTTTTTAATATAATTTTTTCTTCTTCTGAAACTGATTGTTGCATTTTCTGTTTTTTTCTAACATATAAAACCCACATTAATTGTCTTATTGGAAAAAATAAGGCTATACTAAGAAGTGTGATCCAGATTGGATCATGGAATGCAACATAAAAAGATGTGAAATTCATATTAAATTTTTTATAAAATAAGGTTATATAGTATAAATCTCACCTACATAATAATAATTTCAATTAATAGTTGTATTCAAATTTGTTGTATCATTTATTCGATTTGGATTGTTGTGATTTAAACTATTGCTTTACATAATTAAATATGCACACTTTTACCAAATGCTTGAAATTTTTCTGTCAAGCATTTTGTGTTTTATAAAACAAATTAAAATAAAGAAAGGGAGAAACCTTTATGTCAGCAAAAATAACGTGGTTGATGGTGTTCGTTCTACTCTACTGGGCTTATTGTATTTTCTGGGGAATAAGAGGTGCACAACTGGCGAAAACAGCTTCTGACTACTTTATATCGGGAAGAAAATTACCGATGTGGGTATTTGTTCTAGCCGCCACAGCTACATCATTTTCTGGATGGACCTTTATGGGACACCCAGGATTAATTTATAGAGATGGTTTTCAGTACGCATATGCTTCTTTTTATGTCATCACTATTCCTTTTACAGGAGTAATGTTTTTAAAAAGACAATGGATACTTGGAAAACGTTTTGGTTACGTAACTCCGGGAGAAATGTTAGCCGATTACTTTAAAGGTGATATGGTTCGTATTTTAACCGTTGTAGTTGCTTTATGTTTCTCAATTCCTTATTTAGGTTTACAACTTGCAGCATCTGGAAAATTATTTAACGTTTTATCAGATGGCATGTGGGGTGTCACTACTGGTACATGGGTATTAGCAGGTATTGTGGCTCTTTACGTAGGACTAGGTGGATTAAGATCCGTGGCTTACGTGGACACTTTGCAATGTGTACTTTTATGGTTTGGAATTGTAGCAATAGGATTTATTGCATATGATCTCGTTGGAGGTTGGGCAGCATTAAATCAGCAGTTAGCAGAAGTTGCTAATTTAGAAGGGACCAGGTGGGGGCGAACCCCCGGGGATAACTATTCAGCATACTTTGCGATTCCGGGTGTTATACAATTTACAGCTGGATTAGGAAAAGAAACTCCAGTTGGTGGATTATGGACAGGAGTGATGGTGTTAACTTATATGTTTGCTCTTATGGGTATACATTCATCGCCAGCATTCTCAATGTGGGCTTTTTCTAACAAATCTCCAGAACCATTTGCACCACAACAAGTTTGGGCTTCATCATTCGGAATAGGTTTTGCCCTATTCTTATTTACTGCAGCTCAAGGAATGGGCGCACACCTATTGGGTGCCGATGAGGTTGTGAATGCAGCAGGATTAAACATTTCTAATGTTATTCCTGAACTTGGAAAAAGTGGACAAGGTAATCTTGTGCCTCACCTTATCAATACGATGGGGGATACGGCTCCGTGGTTTGTAGGTCTTCTTGCAGTATGTGCCTTAGCTGCCATGCAGTCAACAGGTGCAGCGTATATGTCAACTTGCGCATCAATGTTAACTAGAGATATCTACAAAAAATTCTTCAGTCCAAAAATGACTCACGGCGAACAAAAGTTTGTGGGTCGTATTTGTGTTGTAGTAGTTGTAGGTGCAGCTTTATTAGTTGCAACATTCTCAAAAGATGCACTAGTCCTATTGGGAGGATTAGCAGTAGCATTTGGTTTCCAAATGTGGGTACCACTAGCTGCTGTTTGTTATTTCCCATGGTTGACTAGACAAGGAGTATCTTGGGGTCTGTTAGCAGGAATAGTAGGTGTAATGTTAACGGAAAGTATTGGTCAACAATTATTTGGTGATGCTCTTCCTTGGGGAAGATGGCCTTGGACAATGCACTCTGCATTCTGGGGTATGTTCGTTCAACTAGCTGTATGCTTGCCAGTTTCTGCAATGACGCAAAACTCAAGAGATCGTTCTCATAGACAAAAATACCATGACTTTTTATCAGAACATGCTGCTCTTCCAGCAAGCAAGCAAAGTCTTAAACCTGCGGCTTGGACTATAACTATTGCTTGGTTGTTCTTCGGAATTGGGCCAGGAGCTGTTATAGGAAATGATATCTTTGGTTCACCAAATGATATCGATACATGGACATTTGGAATTCCATCAATTTGGGCTTGGCAAATATTATTCTGGTTATTAGGTACTGGAATGATGTGGTTCTTAGCTTACAAAATGGAAATGTCTACTATGCCAAGAAAATCAGTAACTGCTCTAGTAGAGGATATTGGAGACACTGCAACATAAGATTTTCAAAGTAATAGTTTTATCAACAAGAAGGGCGAAAATTTTCGCCCTTCTTTTTTTTTTGACATAATTCAAATATAAAAATATAAAATTCTTATGAATTCTATTAAAATTTCACCATCAATTTTATCAGCTGATTTTAGTAAATTAGGTAATGAAATTAAAAGACTTGAAGATGGAGGAGCGGATTTAATTCATGTTGACGTAATGGACGGACACTTTGTTCCTAACTTAACTATTGGACCACCAGTTATTAAGGCGCTAAGAAGTTATTCAACTTTACCTTTTGATGTTCATCTAATGATAACACCTGTGCACAAATATATTGAAGATTATGCTAGAGCAGGTGCAGATATAATTACAATACATCCTGAAACAACTGATAATTTAGAATCTTCTATTAATTTAATAAAAAAATTAAATAAAAAAATTGGTTTATCCCTCAATCCAGATACTCCAATTGACACCATTAAAAAATTTTTATCTTCAATAGATCTTGTTTTGATTATGAGTGTTTATCCTGGTTTTGGAGGACAAAAATTTATTCCTGAAGTAATAAATAAAATTAAAGAACTCAAAAATATCAAAAAAAAACAAAATATAGAATTTGATATCGAGGTCGATGGAGGCATTAACTTTGATAATTCAAAATTAGTAATTGCTGCAGGAGCAAATATTTTAGTTTCTGGTACAGCAATTTTTAAAAATAATAATGGAGATATCAAAAAAAATATTGAAACACTTAAATCATTTTAGTATTAAAAATGTTTTTTAAAAATTTATTGAATTATTTTAGTCAATTTTTTTTTTTCATTTCTAATCAATTTAGAAATTTTTATCTAAATTCTAAAATTTATAATAGAAAAATTTCTAAAATTTCTAATAAAAGTTTAGAATATAAACCAAGTCCAAGTTTGCTGGACTGTTTAATAAAATACGAAAAAAAGGAAATTAAAATTGAAGATTTATATCTAAATTCTGTTTGGGCAAACGAAAATCTATTTGAAAAAGACTATAAAAATTTGCACAGTTTTTTTTGGCTATTTAGTTTGGATTTGAAATCTTCAAAAAAAATTACTCAATCTATAATACTTAATTGGATAGAAGATAATATTAATTATAATAAAAAAAATTGGGAAATTGATATTTTATCTAAAAGAATTATTGCTTGGATTTCAAATTCCAAATTAACTTATGAAGATAGTGAAGAATTTTACAAAAATAAATTTAATTTAATAATTCAAAAACAAATAAACCATTTAATAAATGCAATAGAAAAATCTAAATGGATTGATGACAAAATGATTGGCTGTGCGGCAGTAATTTTAACAGGTCTTTCTTTAAATGAAAAAGAAAAATATTTAAATTCTGGTTTTTCTTTATTAAAAAAAATAATAAACTTTTCATTTGATAATCAAGGTTTTCCAAAATCAAGAAATATCCAACAACTAACTTTTTATCTGAAATATTTTGTTTTAATTAGAGAGTGGTTAAAAGAATCACAGACAGAAATTCCAGAATATCTTGATGAAATTATTTTTTATCTTGGAAATTCTTACTCAATTTTATGCCAAGAAAAGAGTAAAGCGATACTATTTAATGGAAATAACGAGACTGATAACAAAGACTTTGACCAATATCTAAGTAATCAAGGGTATAAATTCAAAAATAATTTTTTTGAAACTGGAGGATATATAATTCTAAAAAATAAAAAAGTTAGTTTAGTTATGGATGTTGGTCTTTCTCCCGAAAAAAAATTTTCAAAAGATTATCAATTTGGTGCTTTATCATTTGAAATTACATCAAATAATAAAAAATTAATATGTAATTCTGGTTACTTTCAAAAAATTAAACACAAATTAAATAATATATCTAAATCAAGTGCTAGCCATAGCGCTCTGATTATTGATAATCATTCATCTTGTAAAATTAATAAATCAAAAATGGAAGTTGAAATTGGATTAAAAATACTAAAAAAAAGTTTTGTTATGGAAAAAAATTATTGGAATATTTGTGCTTCTCATGATGGTTATACTAAACGGTATGGAGTAATTCATGAAAGACAAATAGAATTTTTTTTAGAAAACAGCAAATTTGTTGGCCAAGACAAATTAATAAAGAAAAAAAATTTCAAAAATTCAAATTTTGAAATACGTTTTCATCTAGAGCCCACAACTAAAACTATGAAAACTCAAGATGGAAAATCAATATTAATTGATATTGAAAATGAAGGTTGGAAATTTACCGCTCAAGGTTATACAATTGATATAGAAACTGGTTTATATTTTGGCAAAAAAAATTCTTTTACTAAAAATCAAAATCTGTTTATTTCAGGAATTACACAAAAAGAAGACCAAATCATTAAATGGGAATTTGAAAAAATATCATGAGAAAAATTAAAAGAGCATTAATTTCTTTATCAAATAAAGATAATTTAAAAAAGTTAATATCTGTACTTTCAAAATACAAAATAGAATTAATTAGCTCTGGAGGCACATTTAATAAAATTAAAAAATTAAAATTTAAATGTACTGAAGTTTCTAAGTATACTGAATCACCAGAAATACTCGGTGGAAGGGTAAAAACTTTACATCCAAAAATACATGGTGGAATTTTAAGTAAAAGAAAAAACAAATCTCATAAAAAAGATTTATTAAAAAATAATTTCTTAGAGATAGATTTAGTTATCGTAAATTTTTATCCATTTGAAAAAACTTTGGCTGCCACAAATAATCACTTAAAAATAATTGAAAATATTGATATTGGCGGTCCTACTATGGTAAGAGCTGCTGCAAAAAATTATAATGATGTAACTGTAATTACTTGCCCTGGTCAGTATGATGATTTAATTAAAGAGTTAAATATCAATAAAGGAAGTACTTCCTTAAGCTTTAGACAAAAAATGTCCGAAGAAGCTTTTTCAGAAACAGCTTATTATGACTCATTAGTTTCAAACTATTTTAATAAATTTAATAATAATGAATTTCCAAAAAAGAAAACTATCTATGGTAATCTTATTGAAAAGTTAAGATATGGGGAAAATCCTCACCAAAGTGGTGCAATTTATTCCTCAAAAAAAAATTTAGATATTAAGCAAATTTATGGAAAAAAATTAAGTTATAATAATTATAATGACATTTTTTCTGCATTAACAATTTCTAAGTCTTTTCCTAAAAACATAGGAACTGTAATTGTTAAACATACAAATCCATGCGGAGCCTCTATTGAAAAAAAACAGCTAAATAGCTATCAATCAGCTCTAGCTTGTGATCCAGTAAGTGCTTATGGCGGCATAGTTTCTTGCAATTATAAAATTAAAAAAAAATTAGCTGTAGAATTAAACAAAATTTTTTTAGAGGTAATAATTGCAAATGGGTTTGAAAAAGATGCTCTTCAAATACTTAAAAAAAAGAAAAATTTAAGACTAATCGATTCTAATGATTCAATTAAATCAAATATGAATAGTTACGTTTCAAATTTTAACTCAATACTAATTCAGTCTTCGAACATAGAAAAATTTAACAAGAAAGATTTCAAAGTTGTTTCAAAAAGAAAACCAAGCTCAAAACAACTAAATAATTTAATTTTTGCATTTAATGTTTGTAAGCATGTAAAATCCAACGCAATAGTAATCGCTAATAATAAATCAACTTTAGGAATAGGTTCTGGACAACCAAATAGACTAGATAGTTGTAAAATAGCAATTGAAAAAATGAATAAATTTAGACCAGACAATTTTGAAAATTCAGTAGCAGCCTCTGATGCTTTTTTTCCTTTCGTTGATGGCTTTGAAAAATTAGTTCAAGCAGGCGTTTCCGCAATTATACAACCTTATGGATCAATTAAAGATAAAGAAATTATTAAATTTGCTAATCAAACAGGTACTGTTTTAGTGTTTTCTAAAACTAGGCATTTTAGACATTAGTAATTTGATCTATTTTTGCAGCTAAAATAAAATCGCTTTCTACAAGACCTTTAATTTTATGAGTAAAGATTTTAATTTTCGCATAACCCCAACCAAAAATTATATCTGGATGATGGCCTTCTTTTTCGGCTATATCTCCAACCTGATTTACAAACTTTTGACTTTCAATAAAATTTTTAAAAGTAAAATTTTTTTCAATAAAATATGTTTCACTCTCTTTTTTTTTAACATCCCAACCATCAACTTTTTTTAAATATTTATGTATTTCAGAAATAGCAAATGATGGAATCCCACCTTTACAAGGAATGCAATTTTTATCCTTCAAGTCAGAAATATCATCCATATTGATCTTTTTAAATTTGTTGTAATTTTAGTTTAATTCTTATTTTTAATCAAATAAACAAATAAATCTAAACCCAACAACTATAGTCTGACCATATTTGATATGTTAGTGTTAATTTCATAAAAAAAATTTTAGGGATCCTAGTTCTGGGTTTGTTGTGTTAGGATCATAGATTATGAAAAAACCAACTTTTAAAGAAAATGTTGATTCATTTGTTACACTGACTGGCAAAATAATCCGTTTTCCAAAAGATGTAATTGAATACATTAAACTTGGTCATTCAGTAATACAAGTTACTGTTGGTGTTAAAATAAAAAATACAATTTGTAATTTCGTAGGTTGGCGCGCCGTCCATAGTGAACATCGTTTACCTTCAAAAGGAGGCATAAGATTTTCACCCAATGTGAGTCAAGGTGATACCGAAGCCCTAGCAGCATTGATGACTTATAAATGTGCTGTTGTGAATGTTCCTTATGGAGGTTCAAAAGGATCTCTTAAAATTAACCCAAATAATTATTCTGAGAAAGAACTTCGTCTAATTACAAAAAATTATGCAACAAAACTTGCAAAAAAAGGTTTTTTAAATCCTGCATTAAATGTTCCTGCTCCCGATATAG
>Ga0208879_1004298_pt1 | contig 11159 bp, 8 predicted proteins | sample Knorr_S15_td_Bot_FD_185605 | JGI IMG/M metagenome (GOLD analysis project Ga0208879, IMG submission 185605) | Marine microbial communities from Southern Atlantic Ocean transect - Knorr_S15_td_Bottom_ad_5009_LV_A (SPAdes) (version 2) | ecosystem: Environmental > Aquatic > Marine > Oceanic | place...
TTCATATTCTTCGATCATTTTTTTAGTATTATTTACTAAAGTTTGTTTTTTTTCTGGAATAATTAAATCGTCTTTTCCAAATGATATTCCTGCTTTAAACGCATGTTTAAATCCAAGATCTTTTATTTTATCACAAAAGATTACCGTTTTTTTCTGTCCACAAAATCTAAAAACCAGATTAATGATTTCAGAAACATGCTTTTTTGATAATATTCTATCAATTAAAGAAAATTTAATGTTTGGATTTTTTGGTAAAATATTAGATAACAAAAACCTCCCTGCCGTACTCGTATATTTTTCAAGTACAGTATTTCCTTTGTTATCAATCGTCTTGAATCTCGAGATTATTCTGGAATGAATATTTATTGCATTACATTCTAAAGCTTGTTCAATTGCAGATGCATCTACAAAATAGCCCTCTATTTTATCTGTGCTAATTGGTGCTAGAGATAAATAATATATTCCCAAAATCATATCTTGACTCGGTACAATAATTGGTTTTCCATTAGAGGGGTTTAGAATATTATTTGTAGACATCATTAAAATCCTTGCTTCAAGCTGAGCCTCTAAGCTTAATGGAATATGAACAGCCATCTGATCACCATCAAAATCTGCATTAAATGCTGTACAGACAAGTGGATGCAGTTCAATTGCATTTCCTTCAATCAATTTTACCTCAAAGGCTTGAATTCCTAACCTATGTAGCGTTGGAGCTCTGTTTAATAATACAGGATGTTCTCTAACGATATGCTCCAATGCATCCCACACTTCATCTTTTTCTTTTTCAACTATTTTTTTGGCTTGCTTTATTGTTGTAGCCAAACCTAATTTATCCAATCTTGCATACAAAAATGGCTTGAATAGTTCTAATGCCATTTTTTTTGGTAAGCCACATTGATGAAGTTTTAAATCGGGGCCCACTACAATTACTGACCTCCCAGAATAATCTACTCTTTTTCCTAACAAATTTTGTCTAAATCGACCATGTTTACCCTTTAACATTTCTGATAAAGATTTTAATGGTTTCTTTCCTGTTCCCGTTATAACCCTACCTCTTCGACCGTTGTCAAATAATGCATCAACTGATTCTTGCAACATTCTTTTTTCGTTTCTTATAATAATATCTGGAGATTTTAGATCAATAAGCCTTTTTAATCTGTTATTTCTATTTATAACTCTTCGGTATAAATCATTTAAATCAGATGTAGCAAATCTTCCGCCATCCAATGGAACTAAAGGTCTTAATTCTGGAGGGATTACTGGTATAGTTGTTAATATCATCCATTCTGGCTTACCACCTGACTCCATAAAATTGTCTATTAACTTTAATCTTTTAATTGCTCGTTCTTCAGCAACTTTTGATTTTAATACTTTGACTTGTTCTGAAAGTTTTTCTTTTTCATCTTTTAAATTTAAAGACCTAAGTATTTCTAGTATTGCTTCAGCTCCAATGCCAACTGTAAAAGCATCCTCACCAAATTCGTTCTGATAATCGGTCAGCTCTTCCTCGGTTAATAATTGATTTTTTTTAAGTGTTGTTAGTCCCGGCTCAATAACAATGAAACTTTCAAAATATAATATTTTTTCTACTTGTTTTAATTTCATGTCAATGGCTAAAGAAATTCTGCTCGGCAAAGATTTTAGAAACCAAATGTGAGCAACTGGAGTAGCTAGATTAATGTGGCCCATTCTTTCACGTCTTACGTTAGACTTTGTAACTTCCACTCCACACTTTTCACAAATAATTCCTCTAAATTTCATTCTTTTATATTTACCACACAAACATTCATAATCTTTAATTGGCCCAAATATTCTGCAACAAAATAATCCCTCTTTTTCAGGTTTAAAAGTTCTATAATTAATTGTTTCAGGCTTTTTAATTTCACCAAAAGACCAGGATTTAATTTTTTCAGGACTAGCCAAACTAATTCTAATGCTAGTAAAATTGTCTTCTATTACTGGTTTATTCTTAAATAAATCTGTTAACTCATTTTTCATAATTTATTTTAATTCAAGATTTAGCCCTAAGGACTTAATTTCTTTAACTAATACATTAAAAGATTCGGGAACACCTGATTGAAAATTTTCTTCCCCTTTAACTATCGTTTCATATATTTTAACTCTTCCAGCAACATCATCGGATTTGACCGTTAGTATTTCTTGTAAAGTATATGCTGCCCCATATGCTTCAAGTGCCCAAACTTCCATTTCACCGAATCTTTGACCTCCAAGTTGAGCTTTTCCTCCTAAAGGTTGTTGGGTTACTAAACTATATGGTCCCGTTGATCGTGCATGTATTTTATCTTCTACAAGATGATGTAATTTTAACATATAAATAGTACCCACTGTCACAGGTCTATCGAATTTTTTCCCTGTTCTTCCATCCCATAATATTGTTTGTCCAGACGTAGGTAAATTCGCTAACTTCAGCATATCAGTTACATCTTTTTCCTTTGCACCATCAAATACTGGGGTAGATATTGGAACTCCTTTGATTAAATTTTCACATAGCTCATTAAACTCAATTGATGACAAATTTTTAATAGTCTTATCGTAAAAATCTTTTCCATAAATTGACACCAACAATGAAACTATACTTTTGCTAGTGTTTATTTTATTTTGATTTTCGTTAATTAATTTATTTAGATTTTCCCCTAGTTCAGAACAACTCCAGCCAAGGTGAGTTTCTAAAATTTGTCCAACATTCATTCGGCTTGGAACCCCTAGTGGATTTAGAACTATATCCACAGGTTTACCATTTTCCATATATGGCATATCTTCAACTGGAACAATCTTACTAATGACCCCTTTGTTGCCATGTCTTCCTGACATTTTGTCTCCGGGTCTTAGACGTCTCTTTACTGCAACAAAAACTTTTACCATTTTCATAACGGTTGGTAATAATTCATCTCCTTGTCTAATTTTTTCAACTTTATCTTCAAATCTTTCTTTAATATCCAATTTAACTTTATTATATTGTTCAACTAAAGTTAAAAGACTCTTGTTTTTGGAAATATCTTTCAGAGATACACTAAATAAATCGTCTAAACTCATTTGTTCTATTTTTTTTTCTTCAATTTTTTCATCTGGTTTAAAGTTTTCAAATTTCTCATTTAGCGCTGAATTTTTAATTATTTGAGTGGCTCTTTGTATAGTATTTCTTTTTAAGATCTCCTCTTCTACAACTTTATCTTCTTGAATCACTTCTATTTCAGATCTTTCAATTGCTATAGATCTTTCATCTTTTTCTACGCCGTGCCTATTAAACACCTTGACATCCACAGTAACTCCAACGCTTCCCGCTGGTAAACGTAAAGATGTATCAATAACATCCACTGCTTTTTCACCAAAAATAGATCTTAAAAGTTTTTCTTCTGGTCCAGCTGGAGTGTCACCTTTTGGAGTAACCTTTCCTGCTAAAATATCATGAGGTTTAACTTCTGCTCCAATATAAACAATTCCGGACTCATCTAAATTTCTTAATGCTTCCTCACTTACATTTGGAATATCTCTAGTTATTTCTTCAGTTCCTAATTTTGTATCTCTTGCCATTATCTCATATTCTTCAATATGAATTGATGTAAATACATCGTCAGTTACACATCTTTCAGAAATTAAAATTGAATCCTCAAAATTATACCCAAGCCAGGGCATGAATGCTACGGTAACATTTTTTCCTAATGCAAGTTCACCTAATTTTGTAGATGGGCCGTCTGCAATAATATCTCCTTCGGAAACCAGATCGCCAACTCTAACTAATGGTTTTTGATTAATGCAAGTATTTTGGTTTGATCTTTGAAATTTTAGTAAATTATAAATATCAACACCTGATTTACTTAGGTCTTTCTCGGATGTAACTTTTACAACTATCCTTTTTCCATCAATTTTATCAACCACACCACTTCTTTTTGTAACAATCGTTACACCTGAATCGATCGCAACATCTCTTTCGATACCTGTGCCAACCAACGGAGCCTCCGGTATAATTAAAGGCACTGCTTGTCTCATCATGTTTGAGCCCATTAAGGCTCTGTTTGCATCGTCATTTTCTAAAAAAGGAATCAAAGATGCAGCAACGGACACAAGTTGTTTTGGTGATACATCTATATAGTTAATATTTTCTGGTTTAGACAATATAAAGTTTAGAGATTTTCTACAGGACACTAAATCTTCCAAAAAATTTTTATTATTACTAATTGGTGAGTTTGCTTGTGCTATGGTAAATTTTTCTTCATCCATAGCTGATAAATAATCTATTGTGTCAAGAACTTTACCATCAACAACCTTTTTATAAGGACTTTCTATAAAACCATATTTATTAATTCTTGAATATGTTGCCAAACTACTAATTAATCCAATATTTGGTCCTTCAGGTGTTTCTATAGGACAAATTCTTCCATAGTGTGTTGGATGGACATCTCTTACTTCAAATCCTGCCCTTTCTCTTGTTAACCCACCTGGACCAAGGGCCGAAACTCGTCTCTTATGAGTTATTTCAGATAATGGATTGGTTTGATCCATAAATTGAGAGAGCTGAGAAGTTCCAAAAAAATCTTTTAAAGCTAATGTTAATGGTTTTGCATTAATGAGGTCTTGCGGCATCGCTGACTCAATCTCTAAGGTAGACATTTTTTCTTTGATTGCTCTTTCCATCCTATATATGCCAAGACGTGACTGATTTTCAACTAACTCACCTACAGATCTAACTCGTCTGTTGCCTAAATGATCAATATCGTCAACTTCATTTTTACCATCGCGAAGATCTAACATGAGTTTAATAATTGCAATAATATCTTCATTTCTAAGTATCGATATTTTGTCAGAACAATCTAAATTTAATCTTGAATTCATTTTTACTCTTCCTACATCTGATAAATCATAGCGATCCGAGCCGAAAAATAAATTTTGAAAAATTTGATTTGCAATTTCTAATGTAGGAGGTTCTCCTGGTCTTAAAATTTTGTATATGTCAGTAATTGCCTCTTCTTTAGTATTATTTTTATCTGCCAACATAGTTTTGAGCAAATAAGGTCCTTTGTTAATAGAGTTAGTATTGGAAATTAAGATTGTTTTTATATTATTTTCTATGATTTTAGTTAAAATTTCATCAGTGATTTCTGTTCCTATAGAAATACTTTCTTCAGAACCTAAACTTATATCGTGATGTAAAAATCTTCCATAGATTGAATCGTTTGAAACATAAATATCTTTTAATCCTTTATCGTAAAGTTTTTGTGCTTGCGACAAATCAGTTCTAGATCCCGATTTAACAACTACCTCATTAGTCTTTACATCAATTATTTCTTCTGAAATTTTTTTAAATTTATAATTTTCTGGATTAAATATTGTTTTCCATTTATTTAATTTAGAATTATATTCAAACTTTTGACTTTCATAAAATAAATCAGCTATTTCCTTTTTATTATATTTCAATGCCTGTAAAAGAGTTGATACAAGTAATTTCTTCTTTCTATCAATTCTAAAATACAATAAATCCTTTATGTCGTATTCAAAATCCAACCATGAACCTCTGTTTGGAATTACCCTGCAGTTAAATAACAATTTGCCACTAGCGTGAGTTTTTCCTTTGTCATGATCAAAAAAAACGCCCGGGCTTCTATGCATTTGGTTGACAACGACTCTTTGAACGCCATTAACTACAAATGTTGCACTAGGTGTCATCATCGGAATTTCTCCCATGTAAACTTCTTGTTCTTTAGCAGACAATATTTCTTTTGTATTTTTTTCATGATCAATTTCGTAAACTACTAGTCTTAAAGTAGGTTTTAGAGCTGATGCGTAAGTTAAATCTCTCTGAATACATTCTTCTACACCATATTTTGGTTTTTCTAATCGATAAGAAACATATTCTAATGTCGCTTTTTCTGCTAAATCTTCTATAGGAAATATGTTTTTGAAAACTCTGGCTAAACCTTTTAGTGGTAAGTCTTTTTTATTTTGACTATTTATATTTAAAAATTCATTATAAGAATTTTTTTGCACTTCTATCAAATTTGGAATTGATAAAGTTTCCTTTAACTTTCCAAAATTTTTTCTGATACTTCTTTTCTCAGTAAACGATAATTGCATTTATTGAATCTGATTTTTAAAAACCAGATTTAAAAATTTTGTTATTTTAATTCTACTTTGGCTCCAGCAGCTTCTAATTTTTTCTTAATTTCTTCTGCTTCTTTTTTATTAACACCTGATTTTACTTCTTTAGGTGCTCCATCAACCAAATCTTTAGCTTCTTTCAAACCTAATGTAGTAAATGTTCTAATTTCTTTTATTACGCTAATTTTTTTATCTCCAGCTGAAGTAAGTATAATTGTAAATTCACTTTGTTCTTCCGCTGGTGCTGCAGCTCCACCTGCAACTGGTGCTGTAGCAACTGCTGTTGCTGCGGTCACTCCCCACTTTTTCTCTAATTGCTTTGAAAGCTCAGCTGCTTCTACTACCGTTAATTTTGATAAATTTTCGATGATTTTATTTAAATCGGCCATAAATTTTCTATGTAGATTTTTTGCTCTTTTCGAGCGCCAAAATAGCAATTTTTGAGCCAGGCGCAAGTAAAATACTTACTAATTTTTGTGCTGAAGATTGTAAAATAATAGTAATTTTAGCTCTAGCTTCATTTAATGTTGGTAATGTAGCAATTTTCAGCACATCTTCCAGTTTAAGAATTTCTTCACCCATTAGTCCGCCAAGAATCTTCAAGTTTTGATTGTCTTTAGAAAATTTAGTCAAAATTTTTGCTGAAGAAATTGCATCTTTTGATAATGCAACAGCAGTAGGTCCTGAAAACAGATCAGCAATATTTTTACATTTGGTATCTTTTAGAGCTAACTTTGTGATTCTATTTTTTGTAATTTTAAACATTATACCATATTTTCTCATTTCAGCTCGTAATTCATCTAATTGCTTAACGGTTAAACCTTGGTAGTGAGTAACTAATACTGAATCATTGGCATCAAAAAACTCTTTCATTTCGTTGATATAATTTTTTTTTTGTTCTTTGTTCATCATAAAATTAAATATTCTTATTTAGTTTTAATTTGTAAGATACTCCCATCGTTGAAGTAATAAATGCACTCTTAACAAGATTACCTTTTACACCAGCAGGTTTCTCTTTTATAATAGTATCAACAACTGCATTAAAATTTTTGATTAAATTTTCATCTGAAAAACTTTTTTTTCCTATTGATAAACCAACATTACCATCTTTATCATTTTTAACTTCAACTTGACCAGATTTTGTATCTTTCACTGCTTTGATAATTTCATTTGTGACAGTTCCAAGTTTAGGATTTGGCATCAACCCCTTTGGACCTAAAATTTTTCCAAGTTTACCTAATTTAACCATCATTTTTGGAGTTGATATAAGTTTTTCAAAATTTATTTTTCCTCCAGAAATATTATTAATTAAATCATCAGATCCAATAATATCAGCCCCACTTTTTTTTGCTTCATCTAATTTTTCCTCTTCACAAATAACAGCAACTATAATTTTTTTATTTTTTCCTACTGGTAAATTAAGAACAGTCCTTATGTTTACTTCGCTTTTTTTTTGTTTTAAATTTAGTTGAAAATTAACATCAATAGACTCATCAAACTTTGTTGTGCAATTTTTTTTAACTGTTCTTAACAAATTTTCAATCGTATTGTGTTTTAATTTTTTAGTTTCTCGAGGTAAAGCTTTATATCTTTTAGAAATCATTAAATTTACTCCTTTACCTCAATACCCATAGAGCGTGCCGAACCACATATAATTTTGGTAGCTTCTTTTAAATCGAAGGCATTAAGATCTTTCATTTTTTCTTTGGCTATGTGTTCTGCTTGCTTCATTGTTATTGAACCAGAAATAACTCTTCCAGGTTCTTTAGAGCCACTTTTTAGTTTTGCAGCTTGTTTAATGAAGTGTGAAGCTGGAGGTGATTTGATAATAAAGTCAAATTTTTTATCTTTATAAACTGTTATAACGACTGGCACTGGATTACCCATAAATTTTTTAGTTTTTTCGTTAAATGCTTTACAAAATTCCATAATATTAATTCCTCTTTGTCCAAGAGCAGGACCAACAGGTGGAGCTGGAGTAGCTTGACCGCCTTTGATTTGCAGTTTTACATATTCTTTGATTTCTTTTTTTGCCATTACTGTACTTTTTCAACCTGATCAAATTCTAGATCTACAGGAGTTGGCCTCCCAAAAATCATAACCGAAACTTTAAGTCTAGATTTTTCTTCGTCAAACTCTTCAACGAGACCATTAAATGACGCAAACGGCCCATCAATGACCTGGACTTTTTCTCCAATATTGTAGCTTATAAAAGATTTTGATTGAACTACACCATCTTTCATTTGCCCTTTAATTTTTTGTATTTCTTCTTCAGAAACAGGAAGTGGCTTTCCTTTTTGACCTAAAAAACCACTTACCTTTTTTATATCCTTTATTAAATGATATATCTGGTTATCCATGTCCATTTTAACCAAAACATATCCTGGAAAATACTTTTTTTTTCTTTGCACTCGCTTACCCCTTCTAACCTCAGTTACATCATGAGTGGGCACAAATACTTCTTCAATCTTATCTTCTAATTTTGCTTTTGTAGCTTCTTCTTTAATTGCATTTGCAACCTTCTTTTCAAAGCTTGAATAAGACTGGACTATGTACCAATTTTTCATAATTTAAAAATTTATAGTTAATGCAAAATTCAAAAGAAATTTAAGTATTTGATCTAAAATTAGAAAAAATATAGCAGCAACTGTAGCCAACAAGACAACCATTACTGCTCCTGTTAGTGTTTCCTTTCCCGTAGGCCAAGAAACTCTAAAAGCTTCGTTCTTAACTTCTTGTATAAATTTAATAGGATTAATCATACTATCTCTCTCATTTGGCAGGAGCGGAGGGGATCGAACCCACAACCTCCGGTTTTGGAGACCGGTGCTCTACCAATTGAGCTACACTCCTAAGAGTTTTACTCTAAAATTTTTATTACCACACCAGCTCCAACGGTTTTCCCACCTTCGCGAATTGCAAAATTTAATTTATCCTTCATTGCTATTGGGGTAATTAGTTTAACAGTAAATTTTGCATCATCACCTGGCATTACCATTTCAGTACCTTTTGCAAGCTCAACTTCTCCTGTTACATCAGTTGTTCTAAAATAAAACTGCGGTCTATATTTTGAAAAGAAAGGAGTATGTCTTCCGCCTTCTTCTTTTTTTAATATATAAGCTTGAGCTTCAAATTTAGTGTGTGGTGTTACAGAACCAGGTTTAGCTAAAACTTGTCCTCTTTCTACATCTGTTCTTTCCACACCTCTTAATAAAACTCCAATGTTGTCTCCAGCTTCACCAGTATCTAAAATTTTTCTAAACATTTCTACGCCAGTACAAACGGTTTTTCTGGTTTCTCTGATTCCAACTATTTCAAGTTCTCCACCAGTTTTAACAACCCCTTGTTCAACACGGCCTGTCGCAACAGTTCCTCGACCCGATATAGTAAAGATGTCTTCAACAGGCATTAAGAAAGGTTTATCTTTTGGTCTATCTGGTTGTGGTATATGTTCATCAATTGCTTTCATTAATTCAAGGATTGAATTTTTTCCAGTTGCCTCGTCTTTACCCTCTACAGCTGCTAATGCAGAACCTTTAATAATTGGAATTTTATTTCCAGGAAATTTATAAGATGTTAATAATTCTCGAATTTCTTCTTCGACCAAACCAACTAATTCTTTATCTTTAACTTGATCTATTTTATTTAAATAAACGACTATAGATTTAACACCAACTTGATTCGCTAATAAAATATGTTCTCTAGTTTGTGGCATTGGTCCATCAGCTGCACTAACAACTAATATTGCTCCATCCATTTGAGCAGCTCCGGTAATCATATTTTTTACATAGTCTGCGTGTCCTGGACAATCTACATGAGCATAATGTCTTTTATCGGTTTCATACTCTACGTGAGCAGTTGCTATAGTTATTCCTCGTTCCTTTTCTTCAGGAGCATTATCAATTTGATCATAAGCAACATACTCAGCTCCACCTGTTTCGGACAAAACTTTTGTTATTGCCGCTGTTAATGTAGTTTTCCCATGATCCACATGACCTATTGTACCTACGTTAGCATGCGGTTTATTTCTCTCAAATTTCTTTTTCTCTGCCATTTTAATACCTCAATAATACTTGCTTTCTTTATAATAACTTGGAGCGGGTGAAGGGAATCGAACCCTCACAACCAGCTTGGAAGGCTGGTGTTCTACCATTGAACTACACCCGCATCATTCCAAACGTATCACACTCTTCATGTATTGTAGCAAGCTTCAAGAATGGTGGAGGGGGAAGGATTCGAACCTTCGAAGACCGAAGTCAACGGGTTTACAGCCCGCCCCATTTGACCACTTTGGTACCCCTCCAATTCGTAGGGGTAACCCCCTTTTCAATAAAGCTTTCGACAACAAGGTTTTATATGCATGTTCTTAAATAAATGCAATAAGTGATTTTATTCAAAAAAAATATGATATTAGTGGAAAATAATTAAATATCATGAAAAAATCAGCTTTTTTAATCGCTGGGAAACATGCGGTCACAGAAGCAATAAAAAACCCAAAGAGAAAAGTCCTAAGAGTATTCTTAACTGAAGAATCAAAAAAAAATCTAAATAGAAAAAATCAAGATAAGTACTTGTTAAAAGATATAAAGGTTTTTTATAAAACTAAGAAAGAATTGGATAGATTATGCTCAAAAGATCAAATTTCTCATCAGGGATTAATTGCTGAAATCGAACCCTTAGAAGAAGCAAATATAAAAGAATATTTAATACAAAATTTAGAAAAAAAAAATATAACTTTTGTTGCTCTTGAAGGAGTTAGTGACCCTAGAAATATTGGATCACTAATAAGAAGTGCTGCTTCATTTGATATTGATGGAATAATCGTTACGGAAAGATCCTATCCTAGTCAGAGTAAACTTCTTTACAAAAGCGCTAGTGGATGCATAGAATTATTAAATATATTTGAAGTATCTAATATTAATACAGCTTTAAAATACCTAAAATCAAAAAACTTTTGGATAAGTGGTTTTGATGTAGAAAGTAATAAAGATTTTACAAAACATGATTGGGATGGAAAAAATGTTTTACTATTTGGTTCAGAGGGT
>Ga0208879_1004300_pt1 | contig 11156 bp, 9 predicted proteins | sample Knorr_S15_td_Bot_FD_185605 | JGI IMG/M metagenome (GOLD analysis project Ga0208879, IMG submission 185605) | Marine microbial communities from Southern Atlantic Ocean transect - Knorr_S15_td_Bottom_ad_5009_LV_A (SPAdes) (version 2) | ecosystem: Environmental > Aquatic > Marine > Oceanic | place...
GGATGAGGAAGACAAGCGCCCCGCAAGTCGCTAACGCCAATCGTCGAAGTCGAGAGCCGCGGGTCGCTCGAAGTGTAAAGCCAACCATCGCCATAAAGTTCACAGAAGCGAAAGACCCCACCTTAAAATTAGCCCGGACTATGCATAAATTCTCTACTGCAGCGGGGGTTCAGCGTGGGTCAATCCGAAAAAACCAGACCTGAGCGATCTCTTCTGCCGTTTTTCCCGCTTGTCCTGGATACCTCTGCACCCACTCCTCATAGAGTTCTCTCACCAGCATCGGATTTATTTCCCGTGTGGCCCGCACCTTATAGAGTTTTTGACCCACCCTGAGTCGCATGTTGGAATCCTGAAGCAGAAATTGAGCCCAACGGCTTTCACCTCCGAACCCAGAGGGCACATAAAGGACTCCGTCATGAAAAAGGGACGAGGTGTTGACCGAATAGGGATCCGAGGCTCGAACCTCCAGGGTCACCGTAGTGTACTGCTCCGTAAAACTCCAGTCAGTCACTGGAACCGTCACTTCTTCCCCACTGAGCCGGCCGCCTGGAATGATGGCAAGGGGCTCGGTTCGAAAGAGAAGAACCACTCCCAGAACGAGTGCAAAGGTCACTACGATAGCGACCAGTCCTCCAACCACCCATTTGAGGATCCTCCATGAACATAGCTCATCTCCTACGGTGACTATAGAAGATGTCATTCTACTGCATCAGCTACTTGAATAGACGGGAATAAGGCTCAAGATTCATCCACCGCACCCGATGATCAAGACATCATCGGGTGCCATCTTTGGATGGTCTTTTCGCTTCTGAGGCTAATTGCTCTTGGCTCCATCCGCCAGTTCCTTCCATTCGATCAAACGGCCGTGTCCGGGTACGATCTGATTGACTCGCCAACCCGCTTGGGTCACCGTGTCGTACAAGAATTGGGAATCGGGTCTGATCGCTCCAGCTCCGGGCTGACCGCGAAGAATCGTGAAGAGATCGCTTTCGAAAAGCAGCCGCTCCCGGGGAAGGTAAATCAGAAGGGAGCCGTCTGCGTGGGGAGCTTCCCCATGCAGGAGCTCCACGGTTCGCGTCCCGTCGGTAATGGTCTTTCGATCCGTGACCAATTCAATCTTCGGCTCCTGTGGGGAGTTGGCCAGGCGATCCGGCTCCAGAGTGAAGGAGTAGGAGAGGTGATCACGAATTGCGGTCTCGTTCCTTTCCTGAGTGATGATGGTCACTCCGGCGGCGGCATAGGTCCGGATTCCCCCGTTGTGATCCTCATGGCTATGAGTGGTAACCAGATAGCGAACGGGTTTTTCTCCAATGGTTTCTTTGATCTGGCGCATGGTTTCCAGGGATTGCTTCTCGCTGTTTGGGCCCTCAACAACGAGAACAAAATCCTGGAATTCCACCCACATGCTGTTCATCCCCTTGGTCTCCCCGAAGTAGACTCCCTTGGCGAGTTCCGTTGCCGTCATCCGGATACTCATATCGTCAGCAAAGGAGGCAACAGTCTCTCGGATGCCTTCTGGAATCTCGAAAAGGTCTTCCTGAAGTGGATCGTTAATGCTGATCTCCTCCCACTCCAGGACCCGGGCGGTCATACCCATGTCCTTGATCGTCATCGAGAAGGGCAACTGGACATCCCCCACCTGTCGATAGTCGGAGAAAATCCATTCTCTGGCCAGGTCACCAAACCGATCGTGGGCCTCCGTGAACTCGACTCTCGAAATCAGGCCACTGGCATCATCCACGTGAACCTTGTAGAGCACGCCATCGATATAGCGGACATTGACTGAGGGTTGTCCCTCCCCGGTCTCACTGACTCCTTCGATGGTGCTCTCCTGGCCCAGGGCGTGAACCAGGAACCTGGCAATATCCCGATCCCATTCCCTGCGGGAAAGACTCAGATCAGTACCGTCGGCGGGGACCAACGTTCTCCCCAGAACGTCCCGGTAACCTCCCTTGGTCGAGTCGGACATGGCGACCACGTCGCCCCTGGAGTTAAGGACCAGGTCGCGGGGAACCGTGAAATCAATAATGGGATGATAGGGACGGGTGGGCTGGACCCAGGCAGGTTCGGTGGTAAGCCTTCCGTGTCCGATCGAGGAGACCTGGCGGGTCCCCTGGCGGCTGATGTTTTCAATGGCATCGAGGGCTGCCAGCCCTCCCATGGCCGCTGCCGCATCCTCCAGGATCTGGCGACCCTGCTGAGCAGGGGTGGCAGGAGCGCAGCCTAGTTGGAGGCCTACAATGAACAGGATCAACAGCACGAACAACCAAAAGGAGGGGCTTGAGTGTTTCATTCTTGTTCTCCTCTGATGGTTTCGGGCTGAAACAGGGTTCAGCCTCCAACAAGTTTTCCCTATTTGGCAACTCCTGGCCAGGCACACCCCCCTGAAGTCTTCCCCATTTGTCCCTTTGCGGAATACCTATTCTAGACATTCATGAAAGGATTCGAGACCAAGGGGAGGCAAGGAAGAGACCTTCGTCATCTATCTCCTTAGCTGATCTAGGGCTCAACATTCATCCGCCGCCGCAGGTCTTTGAAGCGAGGGTCGGAGGGGACGACAGGCTGTTACAAGTTTCGAGCCTTAATCTCCCACCAATGGCGCCCATCGCATCTTCACCTGAGAGCCTTCGCCCTTCTTTTCAGTCCAGGCGACGTAGACGTTCTCGGCGTCAACAGCCAGCGAGGGTTGAACTGCATTTGCCGTGTCATCGCTGGCCTGATAGGTGTCACTCCACTCGGTCTTACCGTGACCTCGGTGGGCGAGAAAGATCTGGGGCTTCTCGTCCTGAATGTTCACCCAGGTAGCCCAAACGGTGTCGTTTTCGTCGATTGTCACTTGGGTGTGCAAGACGGTTTTTGCTGGTGTTTTAGCGACCAACTGCCGAGGCTCAAAGCTTATTCCACCGTCCTCAGAGAACGTGTAGTAGATACCCGCCTCCTCTTCAGTTCTTCCGGCTGTAAACCACAGCCCGTGTATTCTGTCCTCGCTGTCGCTGGCAATCGAGATTCCAGCGTGCGGGCAACCGGTGACCCAACCATCATCACTAATCGTGACCGGGTCGCTGAAGGTCTTGCCACCATCTGTGGAACGAATCGCAACATGGTCGCGCACACTGTCCTTGTCTACAAACCGATGGGATACCACCACCGTTTTCCCGCCATCCAGGAAAACGATGTTCGGCACACAACAAGCGCAGATGGCCTTGGAAATAAGATAGTTCTCACCATAGGTCCTGCCGCCATCCTCGGACATCGCCATGAAGAGTTGGGATGACATATTCATCATCGCCTTGGGGTCATCTCTGGGGACGGCCCCGGTCCGATTGCGTCCGTCGATCCAGGTTGTGTATACCCTTCCATCCGGACTGGTAGAGATGTTCGGAAAAGCATGAGCGACTGCCTTGCCATCATCGTTCAAAGTGTTCGACGGAGAAAACGCTTCGCCCTTTTCTGCGTGCGCCACTTGTATGTAGCCTGTGTGATATTTCGGGAAAGGTGTGGCGTAGATAGCTGCCACACTGCCATCCGAACCGATCGTGAGTTTGGGCCGATTGTCTCCACCCGCGCGGTTGACCTCGCCGGGATCACCGTTGACTCGTCTGGGCTCACCCAATTGTTTGCTGGAAGTGTTCCATGAGGCGACAAAAGCATTACGACCGTCGTCTTCGCCTTGGGTGTCCTCTGTCCATCCCAGAAAGACCTCTCCACTTGGAGACACCTTAAAATACGCATCGGCGGCGTTATTCTGAAGATTTCCCACGGTCATCTCATGGTTCAAGGAAAGAACCTGGGTTAGGGGTGTGTCGTCAGCTTGGGTTCCACTGCATCCTGATACAACAAGCGAGACGCCGGCTAGTAAGACAAGTCCTCTTCTCATGGTGCTCAATCTCCTTAATGTGTAGTGTTGTTCTACCAGGGTAAGTGAGATATAGCCCTCTGTCAATCGTCATGGAGTGGCGTTCTAGCCCGGATAATGCATCAACCCGGCTAGGGTGCACCCGATAGAGAGGGCGTGCTCGTAGGCGGACGACGATGCTGTGTAGCCTGCTCATAAGCATAGGCCAACTCAATCAAGCGGGCTTCACTCCAGGCTCTACCCAGCAATTCCACCCCCACGGCTAAACCCTGGTCGGTAAAACCGGCAGGGACCGTGATGGCCGGGAGCCCTGAGTTAGCGCTAAAGCAGCCATTGCTTCCCCCCTGGTTTTCACCGATGGGAGCAGCCACGCGGCTGATGGTCGCATAGGCGATCGCATCCAGGTCGTGCTCGGCCATCACCAGCAAAACGGCTCGCCTGAGGGTCGTTCGTTTCACAAGCTGTTCCAGATATTCCCGGGTATCGGAAGGGGGACTTTCCTGTCGCCGACGCAGCTGGGGCTCTATCGCGGGATGATAGTTCCCCGAGTCCAAGATCTCCTTGAAAGATCGCAAGGGCGCACCAGGGTGCTGAGCCAGGTAGGCATTCATATCGTCCCGGGTTTCGTATTCGGCAACCAAAAGTCGATCAGCCAGGAGTTCATCCAATCCCGGGATGGTCACCTCAAGCACCTCTGCGCCCTGTTGCTCCATCTCACTCATTGCCCTTCGCACCACCTGGGCAACCCCCTCGTCGTCCGCCACGGTAGCGAAAAGGGCGGGCAGCAGGCCGATCCTGGAGCCACCCAGTCCTTCCTCCCGAAGAAAGGCTGTATAGCTCTCCGGAATGTTGCCCACACTCTCGGCTGTCTGAGGGTCTGCCGGATCGTAGCCCACGATCGCGTCCAACACGATAGCCACGTCGGTGACGCTTCGACCCATCGGTCCCCCAATGTCCTGGGTATGAGACAGCGGGACGATTCCGGTTCGGCTTGCCAAACCCTGCGTTCCTCTCAGGCCGACCAGGTTGTTGTGTGCGGACGGGGTACGAATCGAGCTGCAGGTATCGGTCCCCAATCCCACTGCTGCGAAGTTGGCAGCCACGGCAGCACCCGTTCCGCCGCTTGAGCCCCCGGGATTGCGGTCAAGCGCATAGGGGTTTCGGGTTTGTCCAAACAGCGAACCGACCGTGATGATGCCCATGGCAAACTCGTGCAGGGTGGCCTTGGCAAGGATGATGGCTCCGCCTTCGCGCAAACGTTTCACCAGGAAGGCGTCATGAGGTGGGATCCATCCGGCCAGGGAAAGGGAGCCTGCCGTGGTCTGCATGTCCTTGGTTTCGTAATTGTCCTTGACGATCACAGGAATGCCGTGCAAGGGGCCGCGCGGACCGTTCGCCGCTCGCTCGGCATCAAGGGCTTTGGCCTCGGCCAAGGCATTGGGATTCACGGTGATGATCGCGTTCAAAGAAGGGCCCTGCTGATCGTAGGCGGCAATGCGCGCCAGGTACATTTCCACCAGATCCTGTGAGGTGATCGTTCCAGAGGCCAGGGCTCCTTCAATCTGCGGTAGCGTGGCCTCCAGCAGCTGGAATGCCTCCTGGGGTTCCTCCTGCTCTTGGCAGGAACTCAGGGTAAAGAGAATTATGGGGACCACCATCCATCCGAGGGTCCTCTTCATCAGCAGAAACCGGATCATGATGTTACCTCCTGAGATTTTTGAAGCTCTAAAATTGATAATCTCCGTAGACCAGAGTGTCAGGATGGAAATCTGCCCACGCAAACCAGAATGCATTGTGATACCTCAATCTCTCAAGTTTCGTACCTTCCGTCTCGTCGGCAATGGCCCTGCCTTCGAAATCCCATACAGACCCGCTGTTCTTGTCCCGTATCATCACTTCACCACCCTCAGTTATTCCCTCTAATGTGAGGATGTCCTCACCGACCTTTCTGCTGAATGCGCTCGCGATTTGGCTTTTGCTGTCAAACAATATGAGCACGGGCTCTCCATTTATTTCGTCATTGATAACAGCCAGTTCCCCCAAATTGGAAAACGGATAGGCCTTGTAAACATCTCCAACTTGCACACCCAGAACAGTTTCTCTGGCTCTAAACCGCGTATCAGTAATCTTCATCAGCCTAGGGAAAATACGATCGCTCTTCTGCCAATCTGTATACGAACCTCCAGAGGGAAAAAGATCATAATTATGATTAAATCCGGTGTCTCTGGATAAGACTCGTGTGTCCGGGTAGAGTTCTTTCCATGCGCCCCAGGTCATCAAATCAACGGGAATAAGTTTCAAAGCCGTTCCTGAAAGTTGTCCTTGAATGGCCTTACCCGTTAGTTGCTGCCACCATGAACCTGTCTGTCTATCTACCATAACCAGGTTGGCTCTGTAGTTTGTGACCACATCGAACTGCAACACGTTTCCTTCAACTTCTGATTCGAAGGCAATCGCGGTATTGCAAATCGGACAATAGGTCATCCCCATCGGCTTACCGTTTATTTCGTTATTCACAATATGATGCCATGCCAGCATGGTGAGCGGATACGCTCTGCTTGCACCGTTCAGACTTATTCCCATTACAAAATCACTATCTCTCAAAAAAGCGTTGTCTGCCGAAGTGAATGTAGGGTTGTCCAGCGATATGAATGGAATGGCTCTGGAGATAAGGAAAGATGATGCAACCGTCAATACGACTACCACAACGAGAGTCATGGTTTCGATTTTAAAATCTCCAAGTCTGAACCGTCCTTTATCTCTCCATTTAATCCAAAATGCGGCTGTAAGCACCACGAAACTCAGGACAATACCGAGCAGTTTGTTTCGAGTGAAATAGAAACCAAAGGTCACGCCGATATCGTTTACCCGTGTCAGGGTTGGCAACATAAAAGATGCTGCGGAAAGCACTGAGAGAATGACCGCGACCGCTAGAAGGGTTGGTCTCAATAATTTTCTCACTTGGAAGATCATGAGATGCTAACGCTGAGCTGTAGTGAACGAAATCAAAACCGTCTCACCAGAAAACCTACCTCCAGACTCCTGGGGATTTACAACTGAGTTAGCCCGTTAGGCACGACGGAACTCAGCGGGAGTCAATCCGGATAAACCGATATCGAGCCTTCTGTTCCGGTGTTCTATCCACACCGCCTCGATATTTCTGGGACAGGGTCTCGAAAAGATCATTGATCAGCTCCGGATCTTCCACCACGGTTGCCCGCCCCTTGTAAAGTTTACCTCCCACTCTAAATCTGATGTCAGGATCCTGAAGCAGGAACTGCACCCAACGGTTTTCGATGCTGGTTGCTAATGAATAAAAGGCTCCATCGTGAAAAAGACATGAGGCATTGATCGAGTAGGGGGCAGAAGGCCTCACCTCAAGGGTGACGCCGCGAGCCTGCTGGGTGAAACTCCAGTCCTCAATCGACTCGGTCATTTCCTCTCCGGGGAGCCTCTTCCCTGGAATCCGACCCCAAGGATCACTGCGGTTGAGGTAAAAAACGAGGAGAGTCCCGATCGTCATAATGAGTACGACTGCTATACCTTTGAGCACTGGCTTGATCATTATTTTTTCTCCCTCACTGTGCGATGCAATGGCTCCCAATACTAAATCTTGAGAAGCCGTGAAAGCAATCAAAATTGCCCTCTATATTGCCTGGAGCCATTCTGGGGACAGAAGTTTTGCCCGGTGCCCGACCCGTCCGCGCGATAGATGCCCAGATCGGATTGGGTCAGATCGTAGGAGCGGGTCCCGGAGGCGATTTTCTGGTCAAGAGCGGTGCGAGCGTCCGGTTCGTTTTGAGAAGTTCCGATACCCGTCGGTGAAAGGTGCTCTTACTCAAGCGGCCGCAGGTCGTTTCGAGAGGTTCTTGAGGTGCCTGAAATGGGCGGCGAGAGAGGCGCGGAACATCGGATACTCGAGATACGGAACGCCGTGCTCTTTGGCGTAGTCCATGACGATGGGCCGTATCAACGGGTAATGGAAACTGGTCATGGTCGGAAAAATGTGGTGCTCAATCTGCTGGTTGAGCCCACCGACGAGCCAGACCATGAAGGCGTTCGTCTTGAAGTTGGCGGTCGTCAACAGTTGGTGGAGCGCCCAGTCCAGCTCCAATTTGTCCTGCTCGGGATAGAACTCCTGGCAATCGGCGACGTGGGCCACTTCAAAGATCAACACCATGCTAAGGCTGAACAGAAGCCAGTGACCAAGGTAGAAGGCGGCAGTCCATGCCCAGCTTTGGAAGACCAAATAGGGCAAGAGGATAAACAGCATGATGTGGCTGGCGCGCGACGCTAAGATTTCCACGAAGAGCATGAAGCGGCGCCTGCGGCGCAGCTTGTACTTGTTGTTCGCGAAGATATTCATGTCTTCGTACCACACCCAGATCAAGGCCTTCGTACAGTAGAGCGGCGCGGCATACAGGTGCTGGAACCGGTGGTACCACCTGTACTCATCACTCGGTGAGAATCTGAAAATCCCGTTGGTGTGGATATCCGGGTCCTGCCCGGGAATATTTGTGTGCCCGTGGTGGGAAACAACGTGGTCGTGGTACCAGACGATCGTTGAACCCCCTATGAATGTGAGCGTCAGGTTGGCGATGTTGTTGAGAACCTTGCTACCGGAAAAGGCTCGGTGACTGGCATCGTGCATGACTCCGAGTCCCATTGCCAGAGTGAACACCACCAGGACCAAGGTCAGGGGAACGGCGACCCAAAACGACTCCGGCCCGTAGATCATGATGGCGGTATAAACCAGGATCCAGCTGATGGCGATGAAAATGGCCTTGCGCCACATGCCCCAGGATCCCTTGAGTTGAAGATTGTTTTCTTCGAGACAGGCGTGGATCCGGTCACGGAGTTCTTTGAAGCTGAAGTCGGCCCCAACTTGCTGTTCGGACGTCGAAGGCAATGTTGTTCCGATCATGGGTCCCCCGGAAAAGTGTGTATCTACAGGCCAAGAACCGCACACCATGGTACGGCCCTAGGCTGACTGTCTCTCTCTATTGCCAGGACTATCGGGCAGGGGTCAGGCGAGTAGTGCCGGCCGGTTTCCCGGTCGATAATCATGCTGATACTCTGGATCTCTCCGATTTTACCCAAGGCTTCCCTGGAGGCCTCTTGGCTCGCGTCGTAGCAAAGGTTTCCGACATAGATTTTCGATTTACTCACGGCGACCTCCAACCAAACAATACCCATGACGGAGGTCTCGGATCAGAACCGCTGCAACCCATGCAGCTCGAAAATCGCTGACGGACGCTCCTAAAGATCGTGCACTATGTCCCAAGACGGGCAAAAAAGCAATCCATGACCCAGCCACTTAATGAGGTTCATTGAGGACTGGGTTCATTAGGGGACAGAAGTGTTTTCAAGAGAAGAGCCAGAGACGCCCGAGAGGGCCTATCCAGATTTTGTTTCAGCGAGGGCTAATGCCTTCAAGTCAGGATGAGGACGATTTGGAACACCTGATCAACTCTCAAGGTAGTATCCCTCACGGCAACGGACGGTCAGTCCGTTTCTTGTTGTCAGCCTGATCGTTCGAAAGGCTTGTTCGGAACCCTCTTGGTTCGGGGTGAATCCGATGCTGTATTGATGCCGAAGCTCGTCCTCAATCTTTTGGAAAATCTCTTCCAGCGACTGCTCAGCAGTCACCTCGAACATGCTGCCGCCGGTCTCGCGCGCCAGGCGCTCCAGGATTTTTTTCCCGTCAGGGAGCTGAGGCCTTCCGGAATTTCCACCCCTTCCACCGCCCGATCCTCTCCTGCCGCCCCTTCCCCCACCTCCTGCACCACCTCGACGTCCCATGTTCATGTCGGGATCGTAGTAGCGCACAGTGTAGATAATGGAATCGTTGCGTTGGGCCGTCTCGATGGCCAGGTCCAGGTCCACGAGGCTCCCGAAGTCGACTCCGTCGGAGATGACAATCATGGCTTTGCGCCCGGATTCCCACTTCAGAATCTCATCTGCTGCCAGGAAGACGGAATCGTAGAGCACTGTTCCCACCCCCGGCCGTCCTTCCCTTGTGGGAACGTGCAGGCTCTCCAATGCGGCTAGAAGTTGCTCTTGCGAGTTGGTCAAATTTTCCAGTAGTTGAGCCTCGACATCGAAGGACATCACAAAAGCCAGATCGCTCTCAGGCCGCAAAATGTCTTCAAGAAACTGATAGCTGGCCTGCCGTTCTTCCTCCAGAATGCGGCTCTGGCTCATACTGGTATCCACCAGCAATCCTATTGTCAGGGGCAGATCGGTCTCACTCGAGAAATACTCAATTACATGGGGTTGACCGTCTTCCTGAAGGATAAAATCTTCTTTGGCGAGGCTGTCGACCAAGCGACCTTGTTCATCCCGCACTGTGGCCAGGATGTTCACCATATCGACCTCTACCCTGAAAGAAGGCGTTTCCTGAGGCCAGGCCAAAGGAAAAATCCCAAGAAGAACGGCCGACCCTAGAATCATTGACTGTATCGACAAGGTCCGGGTTTTCATATTTGAGGCTCTTTGGAGTGCAGGTGAAGGGCAATTTCCATCGTCTTGTCTCTCCTCCCCTGATCAGCAGGAGCTGCTTTGCGTGGCCCTCGATTCTCCATCACATTCTTAAGAGTGAAGGCCCTGCCTTCTGCACCTCACATCTTACAGTCAATGACGCTCAGTGTGGGTCAAGAGTTGTAATCTCTTGTAAACATCTGTAAAGGGCGTGGGATCTGTTTCGGCTGGAATGGGTTTGCCGCGGCCACACTGCAGGTACAACCCGCTGAAGCTTTCCGCTCTTGGTTGTTTAGGGTCGTCGCCCATCCTGGCTTTCTTTCTTTGCTTCAAATACCGAAACCAAGTAGTCTTGCCAACAAGCAAGATAGCTGTGTCACTTCAACAATGATTCATAGGAGGTAACACAATGAATCGACGTCGATTTGTTCAATCCGGCCTGGCCGCAGCCGTTGTAGCTTCCCTTCCCGCGAAACAAAGCATCGCCGCACTGCTCAACCTGACGACCGAGGTGAGTGCCGATGTTCCGGCGATTAGGGGGGATGGTGCCCAAGTCATTTTGAAACAGTCCGCAGTGCAGGATCTCAGCAACAGTCTGCGGGGCCAGCTCCTACTCAGGGGCGATGAAGGCTATGACAGGCACCGCCGAGTTCTCTATCCGGAGTACGACAAATACCCCGGCTTGATCGTGCGATGTGCCGGATCAGCCGACGTGCGTAACGCCATCAATTTCGCGCGGGCAGACAATCTCCTGGTTGCTGTGAAGTGTGGCGGTCACGGCGCCGCCGGCATGGGCACCTGCGATAGCGGCATGATGATC
>Ga0208879_1004301_pt1 | contig 11153 bp, 10 predicted proteins | sample Knorr_S15_td_Bot_FD_185605 | JGI IMG/M metagenome (GOLD analysis project Ga0208879, IMG submission 185605) | Marine microbial communities from Southern Atlantic Ocean transect - Knorr_S15_td_Bottom_ad_5009_LV_A (SPAdes) (version 2) | ecosystem: Environmental > Aquatic > Marine > Oceanic | place...
TTTTTTACACGGCAAAATTTAGGCGATTGTACAATAAATCACACTCGAACGCGTTACTTGATTTGATGATGGCGCCCAAGGAGAGGCCCGAACAACCATTTACTACCATTAATACCCCCCCTCAAACATCGGAGAGAATTTGGGCCTTTAGTGTATGCTAGAGTTCCAATTAATAATCAATCTTATATTACATGGCCTCAATATTGTGTAACGGTGAGAGTATTCAAAGCATTACAGCTCAATATACCTCAAATAATACTACACCACTACTTCTCACTTTTCCACATAGTGGTGGAAATTATCCAGATGATTTTTTACCTAACCCCGCTTTATCGTTTGAAACAATAGATTTTCCAAATGATAAGTATGTTGATGAGCTTTTTGATTCTCATGGTTCATTAGGGCTTCCGGCTATAAGGGCTAATTTCCCTCGTACATACATCGATGTTAATCGTCATCAACACAATATTGACCCTAGCATGATGGAAACCCAAGAATCATGGTATGGACATTTTTTATCTACCGATTCTCAAAAAGAAAATGGTGCAACATTGTTCTGGTCGAAGACAAAATTAGGTCGTTGTGATTTATATGACCGTAAATTGTCTCAAGATGAAATGAAACAACGTATAGCAACTTGTTATGTGCCATTTCATCAAGCGCTAGCATCTAGTATTGAAGATATGAAAAAGAAATTCAAGATGGCATACATTCTGGATTGTCATTCTTATGCGGAGTTTAGCTCTAAACTTCGAGGTGGTGCGAGGCGACCTCAAATTGATGTTTTGAACCGCCACGGTCAATCCTGTAATCCTCAGTTTACTGAATGTGTTGTTGATGCTTTTTCTGATTGTGGCTATGACGTAACTCTCAATAATATTTACACAGGTGGTGAAATGTTACTTCGCTATGGTTGGCCACAAATCAATCAGCATGCTTTGCAATTTGAAATAAGACGAGATTTATACATGGATGAAGAGTCTCGACAAAAATCAGACCAATTTACTAAAATGCAAAATGATTGCACCAAGGTTTTAAGCTCAGTTAAAAAGCATATTGACAATTTGTGTAGCGCCTATTAATAATTCATGTTTAATAGGTGTTGTTTTTATTGGTTAACCATTAATAAACCCTCCCTCACACAAGAAACAAACTTTCAGAAGCTCCATCTATTGTTGAAAATTCTAACCGCATTAAAGGGGTGTTTGTGTGTTGCTCAAGATTTATGAAAAGTGAAAATTAAACTAGCTTGAGCTGCCTCAAGGGAATAACTCAAGCACCAACTCGGGCAAAGCCAAAGATAGAAAAGCAATCACTTCGTCTGTACTTGTAATTCTGGAGCTTCTAGGAAACTCAAAATGAAGGGCTGGTTTAATTATACTGAGGGAGCCCCTCGCTTTAGAAGAGGTGGCATGGTAGTAAATATAGTCAATATTTTCAAGAGCAATTGATTGTGTTAGTTTTGTTGAGGACATGGCGTTTTGAAGTATTAGTTTAACTCGCTTCGCTTGGTTGCCATTAATGCCGACCGTCGCAATTTCGATTCTGTTTTTGCTCTCGTTTCGACTATTTCCATGAACCTCTACGTAGAGTTTAGGCGCCTTATTTAACAAATATATTTGGCTTAAATACTCTTCATATACGTGCAAAGCACGCATGGTAGGAGCTTCATTGTTGCTTGTAACGCCGAGCTTTTCTGTTGGTCTGGTGACATTAATATAGTGGCTTTTAGAGCGAAAATCTTGAGCAATAAGACAACTCCACAAGATATTAGCACAGACCTCACGAACAATAACTTCGGTCATTAGGTCATACCCTCCGTGGGGCGCTGTAATTATGTAATGTGAATTGTTGTTTTGAGCGATAAACTGCCCAAAAGATAAAGTCTCTTCGCGTGCAGAAACAAGGTTGTTAGAATCCGCAACAGCCTCAATCACAAAAAGGAGAGAGCAAAAAGCGGCTACCGTCAACGCTATAAAGCGAGGCCGACTTGAGTGAGACGAAAACTCCGCTAACTTTTTTACAAACATATAAAATTGCTGTTAACGATGACTTTATTGCTCTATGGGTTAAACACCGGCATGGCTGAAAGAAGAGATTTGGTATATGGACTTTTTGGTTGTTTGAAAATATTTTCGTTTGTACCCATCTCCATAGACACTCCATCTTTCATAACAATCACTTGGTCACACATTTGACGAATTACCGCTAGATCATGACTCACAAATAATAAAGTTAATGAGAACTGCTCTTGAAGATCTTTTAGTAAATTAAGCAGGCTCGCTTGCACAGAGACATCTAGGGCCGAAGTTGGTTCATCACAAAAAATAAAGTCAGGCCTATAACTTAGCGCCCTTGCAATACCTATTCTTTGCCGTTCGCCACCAGAAAAAGCATGAGGCAACTTGTCGGCATCTTGTTTTTTTAAGCCAACCAGAGACATAAGGTCTTGAGCTAATGATTTGGCTTTATTGCCATCAATTAGCTTATGTGCTTTTAAACCATAAGTAATATTTTCTCCTGCACTCATGCGTGGGTTAAGGGATGAGTACGGGTCTTGAAAAATACATTGCATTGACAGGCAATGTTTCTGACGCTCTTTATTATCTATTATTGATTTAAGGTCTTTGCCTCGGTATATGACACTGCCCTCGGTTATGTCTTCCAAGCCTAAAATCATGCGCCCAATGGTTGATTTTCCAGAGCCTGACTCTCCAACAATTCCAACTGTTTCTCCGCGATTAACCGTAAAACTTACGTTATTGACAGCTGTAAACAAGTCTTTTGGTTTGAACATACTAGAGGGGGTAATAAAGATTTTTGAAAGATTACAAACCTCTAATATAGGGCCCTTAGTTAAAGACTCTGTTTTTTCTTTTTCACGCAAGTATTGAAGACCTCTGGATGTGTCCTCTGCGTTGTCTTGTTGCTTTAATGCGAAACGGTGAAGGCGTTTTTCTATAAGCGGTACTGACGCCATTAAAGACTTGGTGTAGTCTTGTGTTGGCCTCTGAAGCACGTCACTTGTTATCCCTTGCTCAATATGTTTCCCATTCCTTAGAACGTAAACATAGTCGCATGTTTCAGCTACAACACCTATATCGTGAGTAATCAGAATAATCGCAACTTGCTCTTGTTTGCTAAGCTTGATTAATGTTTGTAGCACCGATTGTTGCACGGTAACATCCAGGGCAGTTGTTGGCTCATCTGCAATAATAAGCTTTGGTTTGGCGGCGATAGCTATGGCAAAAACTATTCTCTGACAAAGCCCGCCCGACAACTGATGTGGGTACTTCTTTAAGCGATCTTCTGCAAAGCTAACATCTGATTGCTCTAGTAGATCAATGGCGTGTTTATAAGCACTTTTTCCGCGCATGTTGGTGTTTGCCTCTATGGCCTCTATAACTTGTTCACCGATTGTAAGTACGGGGTTAAGAGCGGTCATCGGATTTTGGTATATGTAACCAACCTCTTCTCCGCGTATAGATGTATATTGCTCTTCACTAAGACCGATAAGAGGGTTATCGAGTAATGTGATGTCGCCGTTTACCACTTTTGCCGGCGGATCCAGAAGCCCGAGAATGGCTTTACCAATGGTTGATTTTCCAGCACCGCTTTCACCGACTATTCCTATAATTTGACCTGCGTTTAAGTTAATTGAAACTTGATCAAGAGCCTTAAACTCATCTTTTCCTTGGGGCCCACAAGGATAAGTAACCGTTAAGTCTTTAATTTTCAGAAGAGGCGTCTTGTTCATTGTTGATCCTGAGATTTTAAGTATGGATTGTTGTGCTCACGAATACGGTCAGCAACTACGTTAATGCACAGAACCAACAAAACCAAAACGGTACCCGGAAAAATACTAATCCACCACTTACCAGACAACAGGTAATCGTTTCCGTTAGCAATCAACAGCCCCAATGACGGCTCGGTGATTGGAACGCCCACACCTAGGAATGACAACGTTGCCTCGGCACCTATACAGCCAGAAAGTGACATTGGCACCATAACTAACACCGGAGCAATACTGTTTGGGAGAAGAAAATGCAACATAATTCTCCAGCGTGGAATGCCTGATATTTCCGCCGCGTCGATATACTCTTTTTTCATTTCTGAGAGAGCAGAAGATCGAGTTAATCTTGCTTTGCTAGCCCAAACGCCAATAATGAGTGCATATATAATTTTATCGACTCCGGTCCCGAATATGGCCAGCATCATGAGTGCCAGGAGGATGCCTGGAAAGCTTACTTTTAAATCAACGGCACGCATAATAACACTCTCTACCCAGCCACCTTTGAGTGCCGCTAAAAGTCCAAGCAATACGCCAATTGAGGTTCCAATAGTTACAGCCATAAACGCAACAAATAAACTTATTCGCAAGCCGTACATCACTGTTGATAAAATGTCGCGCCCCAAGGCGTCTGTACCAAGCCATGCAGTTGTACCGTTACCAAGCTTTGATAATGGAGGCAGAAGGCCGTCCATGATATCTAAAATCATCAAATCGTAAGGGTTTTGTGGAGCAATCCAAGGCGCAAAAACGGCAATAAATACAAACAATATAAACCCAATCAAACCGGCGATAGCAATTGGGTGGCCCGAGAAAATTGGCTTGAGAATTTCGCCCAATATTGAGAATTTTTCTTTAAATTTAATCATAGTTAGCTACTTTTGGTGGCGAATCCGAGGATCGAGAAATGCATACATGATGTCAACAACAAAGTTGATAACGACAAACATTAGGGTGATTAGAATAAGGTAAGCAACCACAACGGGTCTATCCACCATATGAATGGAATCTAGTAGTAATTTACCAATACCTGGCCAAGAAAATATTGTTTCGGTCACAGTAGAGAACGCTATAAGCCCTCCAACCTCTAGGCCAGTGATGGTAACAATTGGAATTAAAATATTGCGCAACAAGTGCCGCCTAATGATTCGACTCCTACTTATGCCCTTTGCTCTGGCATATACCATGTACTCTTGATACAAAATCTCTTGAGTTCCAGACTTAGCAAGTCTTTGCTGCATACAGATTTTGTAAATCGCGAGATTAACTGCCGGGAGAACCATGTGCCGTATGCCGTCAATCGATAACAAAGACCACTCGATACCAAACATTGAGTTGGTGAGCCCTCTACCAGAGGCTGGTAGCCACTGCAAAAAAACTGCAAACACCATGATTAAAATTATAGCTTGCCAAAAATTGGGTGTCGAGTAACCCACAGTTGTGAAAAAGCTTATTACTTTTGAGGCTCGAGAGTTGCTTTTTATGCCGGAAAATATTCCGAGAGGGATTCCAATGCCCAGGCCAATAACCATTGCCAAGAGGGCGATTTCTAGGGTTGCAGGAAGGCGCTCAGTGATGAGATCGAGCACTGGCCTATTGTAGACAAACGAGGTACCAAAATCTCCTTTAACTATATCGCTTGCAAAACTAAAGTATTGCTCATGAAGTGGCTTGTCAACCCCCAGCTCAATAGCCAATTCGATTTTGTCCTGCTCGGTCCAATCCTCATCCGCCAACATTTCAACTGGATCACCAACCACGTACATACCAAGAAAAACGATTAGTGACATAATGACTGCCAATATACAGCTTTGCCAAAGACGCTTACAAATGTATGTAATCATTAACTGTGTGCGCCTCTAACTTTGAATTTTTTCATATAATTTAGGTGCCAAAATACTCTGGCCGCGGTTTTATTTGTTAGTTTTATAAAAAGTGATTGTAACCCTTCTTTATTATATTTATGGTTTAAGTAGTTCATAAAAAACCCCTCACAAATGTATTACTACACTTGTGAAGGGGCTTGTTAGATACCTTGTTACAGGTGTCTAGTTTTTGCTCGCCATGTCAGCAAACGTGCGTTCATCCGGGCGACCAGCAACAGTTATGTCGCTTGTATGAGCCCAGGTGCTATGCTGGTAGTACAGAGGTATTCCTGGCAAATCCTCAACCGCAACACGCATGGCTGCTTGGTTATACTCCAAGGCTTTGGCCTCGTCTGTTTCTACTGCCCATGCCGTCATAGCTGCATCAAACTCTGGACTAGAATAGTTAGAGTAATTACTACCACCTAGATTTAGAGGCTTGTTCCTAGTGCCAAATGCATAGGAAATCATTTGTGCAGGACCTTGAGGATGACCCCATCCGTACATAAACACTCCCAACTCACGAGCTGAGCGACCCTTTCTAAACAAAGACCAAGGTTCAGCCACCAAATTCACTGTAATACCAATTCGAGTGAAATACTGCGCTATAGCCTGGCCAACTCGGGTACCGTTTTGATACTTACCAGATGGCATTCTGAGGTCGATAGTAATACTGTCAGCGTAACCCGCTTCAGCTAGTAATTTCTTTGCCAACTCAGGATCGTATACCATATCTGGCATTGAGGAATCAGCACCATATTGATAGCTTGGTGCAAATTGACTAGCAACGGTTGCATTACCACCCATCAACTTCTCTACAATTGCAGCTCTATCGATAGATAATGAAAGTGCTTTTCTTACCCTTATGTCTTTTAGCGGGTTACTTCCATCTGGAGCTGTTACGCCCGGTGCGACATCACTGCCCACATCCAATATCAAGAAAATAGACCTCCAAGAAGGTTCGGTTGAGTAACTGTAGGCAGGATTGCCATCCAAAGCCAGCAGGTCTTCACCAGTAGGGTTCTCAATCAAGTCATAATCTCCAGCAAGCAATCCAGCCATACGGGCGCCAGAGTTCTCTACCGAACGAATTTCTACACGTTCCCAGTTACCTGGCTCACCCCAATACTCATCGTTACGTACCAAGTTGGCATCGCCGGTGATGGAGAACGATTCGTATTTATATTTACCTGTTCCATTGGCGTATTTACCAGACTCAAACTCAGCTTTAGTAGGATAACGAGTAATACCACAGTCACCAGTATTGTCAAACTTAAGTGTCGGCCCTAGATCGGCATCACCACTGTCCAGGATAGACAGAGACTTAAGTTTTTGGATGAGTATTGGGTACAGACCTACTGTTTTGAAGGCCACGGTATAGTCATCAATCGCCACAACGTCAGTCACCGGCCCCATTGCGCTTGTGAGCATGTTTTTCTTTCCGCCGACCCTATACATCATACGGCACGAGCTATAAACGACATCTTCTGCTGTAAAGTCAGCGCCATTATGGAACTTGACGCCTTTTCTTAGGTTGACTACAAGTGTCGTGTCATCCGTCCAACTGTAAGACGTGGCCAACAGCTTTTGGTTGGTACGCGAAATAAGACCTTCATAAATGTGTTCGTTTAATGAGGCGGTTGCCGAGGCGCTGCTTTTAAATGGATCTATCGTTGAAGGTGAGACCTGAAACGCCATTCGCAACGTATCAGCATAGACACTGCTTGCCATCAAAGCGGTACAAATACCGGCGAGCCAAGCAGTTTTGTTGATTGTAAATTTCATTGTATTGCTCCTTTTTTATTGTTGTTGACCCCATCGGCACTTAGTGTGTTTAGGGGCATTTTCGATAATAATCGCTCAATCTTCATACTTCAATCTTATTAACTTAAGCTTTCCTGATATAAGTTGTAGTTATATATTGACCAGTTATTTAGTCGTTCATTTTGCTCTCTGTAAAGGCTTTTATCTGTTTCAAGGCCTCCCCACAATCGTTTTGTACTTTTTGAAAGCTTGAATTTCTCTCTCTATTCTCTTCATTCATATATAGGTCACGACGAATTTCAACTTGGAGAATATGTTGGTTAATTTCTGGCCAGCCATATCTTAAAATAACTTCGCCACCAACAAAGCGAGTGTTAATTGTTACATCGTAACCTTGGGCGCTATAAGCGTCGGCTACGCATTCCGTAAATTCCGAAGAGCAGCTTTGCCCGCGTCGATCTCCAATGTCAATCTGAGGGCGTTGTGTACCTCCACGCAACTTGCTATCAAACTGTGTCATTGAATGGCAATCAAGAATATATGCACAGCCATGATGCTTTTTCATTTGCTCAACTTGCTCTGTCATTTGTTGATGGTAAGGGACAAAACACTTTGCCAGTCTCTGTTTTAATTCAGCATGACTTAGGCTGCGAGAGTAAATGTCGTATACTTCTTTAGTCTTCGACCAAAACAACGTTGTGCCGGTTTTAAGACCTGTTGGCTGTAAACGACCATACCAAGTTTCACCCTCAGCAAGCATCTTTTCATCAATATCGTGTTGATGGCGATTTACATCTATATACGCTCTAGGGAAATTTGCATGAACGGAAGTTAACTTTAAATCGCTTCGTGCTTGATACAGCTCATCAACATATTTATCATTGGGGAAGTCAAGTATCTCAAAAGGCAGGTCTGGGTTTGGGTCGAAGTCGTCAGGGTAGTTTTCACCACTATGGGGAAAGCTAAGTAGCAATGGAGAACTGCAGCCATTTAAAATAACATCACTATTTTGAATATTCACACTTTCAATAGCTTGACCATCAACTTGAATTGTTGCCACTAAGTACCCCTTTAATTAAACATTGTTGATAGATTAATCTTTGATTTTGAGCTTCGCAACCCTATTAAAACACATTTACACTATATAAGATTAAGTTATATAGTAAAAAGTAAATATCTATTTATATATTATTGCAGCTTATGGCTAAAAATCAAAAAATTAATCGGTTTAAGTATATCGAGGCCTTTTCTGAGGTGATTTCAAGTGGCAGTGTTTCAGCTGCTGCGAAAAATTTAGGCGTCTCCCAACCTGCGGTTAGTCAATTAATCAAAAAACTAGAAAATGCTGTTGGTGTGCCTTTATTCATACGCCGAAATGGCTTGATTTTCCCGACGGCTAGAGCCGACAGTTTACGGGACGATGTTGAGCAATTATTAACACAACTCGATAAGATTCAAATGCAGCTCAACTTTGGGCGCTCGAATGAACTTATGCTTAACCCTCTTAGATTTACTGCAAGCTTGTCATTTGTAAACGAGATTATGCCTATGGTAATTGCGCATATCCACAACCTCAAGCCAGAAATGTTGTTCTACGTTAACTCACTGCCGGTTGCCGGCATGACGCAAGCACTATTGGGAGGTAACGTTGACTTTGCCCTTAATACTAAGCAGCCTGACCATTCAAACATCATTAGTAAAAAACTGCTTTCAGCCAGAGAAGTTTTTGTGATGCCCACAAATCATCCGTTGGCCGCCAAATCAAAATTGTCGTTAAAAGACATAGATAATGAAAAAATGATTCTTTCCTCCAGAACTGACCCCTCTTATGAAACTCACAGGGCCTTATTGTACAAACACAGGGTGCGCTTCCAGAAAGTCTTAGAGTCTCCGTTTTCCACTCTATCCTTATCAATGATTCCTCAGTTACAAGCCTTATCAATAACTAATGTGTTGATTGCAGAACTTGTGTGTCAACATAATGATGACATCACTTGGCGATATGTGGATGAATTCACACACGAAACAGACTTTTATTTATCAATGCCGCCATGGCTTCATGATTCAACAACAGAGAAACTTTTTTTAAGTAGTTTTAAAGACTGCTTAAAAGAAACGACTGACAAACTCGATATTGAGGTTATTGGCGCTTAACATAACGAAATCTAATAGGCTTTTAACATTAAATAATAATATTGTAATATCCAAAGTCGTGCCTTAATCTGTTTGTTGATTACTTAAAGCGACAGCGATCGCTCCAAAAAATGCAACTTTGTATTCTTCATATTGGCTTTGCAAGCAACTGACACTAATAGACGTCACCTGCCCTCGCCTCAGCGCTTTCATAGCCTACTTAAACCCCTCCTCCCAGGGGCAGTCTGGACCACCATTAATTGCTTAGAAGACGACCTACCTACTGAAGTGGACGCCTATGATGGCTACTTAATCACAGGTGGAAAATATTCAGTTTTTGAAGACGTAGATTGGCAGCACAACTTGTTCGAATTTATTAAAGCACTGTTCAATGATGGCAAGCCTCTTGTGGGCATTTGCTACGGCCATCAAGCCATCGCTCACGCACTGGGTGGCCAAGTAGAAAGATCCAACAAAGGCTGGGGTGTTGGGGTGAGGCGAACTAGCATTGTCAATCGGCCAAGTTGGGTCAACCCCTCGCTTGAAAGTATCAACCTACTTTCAATGCATCAAGACCAAGTAAGTCAAATGCCTACAAACGCAACGCGCTTTTTGAGTGATCAATTCTGTCCGTTTGCCGGCTACTATATCGACAATAGAGTTTTAGCCATTCAACAGCATCCTGAATTTACCCCGGAGCTCTGTAAAGATTTAATTGTTAAACGCAAAGAACGCATAGGTGACCGCTATGAAGCTGCACTTAAATCCTTAACTACCCAACATCAAGGTAAGATCGCAGGTCAATGGATAGCTAATTTTTTTAAGACAGGCGCTTAAATATGTCAGTTTGAGAAAATTATTACTGCTTAACTTTTATCACCTGGTAGCGTTCATAAATTAATGACCAGATCTCCCCGACAACACCTGCGCCTATCTTGATGCCGTCTACACTCGTAATGGGAACGACCTCACGTGTTGAGCTGGTCACCCAAACTTCATCGGCTTCAAGTAAATCATTTTTACTAAATTCTTTTTCCACCACTGGTATATCGCAGGCCTTAGCACAGTCCATAACAACCTCTCGGGTAATGCCTGGTAATATGTAACTACCTTTTGGATGTGTGTATAGACACTCATTTTTTACAATGAATACGTTAGAGCTTGAGCACTCAGTAACAACCCCGTCTCGGCATAAAATAACCTCTTCTATCTCTAGATTTTTAGCCATTTGAGCATACATAATATTTGGCAGTAGCGAGGTCACTTTTGTATTGCACTGACTCCAGCGAATATCGTCTTGAATAATCACTTCAGCCCCTTTTAGCAGTTCTTGTTTAGATCGAGTATCAAATCCTGTGGATTGAACATATACAGTTGGACTAATGTCACCATAAGTATGCTTTCTATCCCTGTCACAACCTCTAGTAATTTGCAAATAGACGGCCTGGTTATTGTCTCCTGGATTAAGTTCTATCACTTTGTGAATAATGGATCTCCACTCGCTGAGTGAATAGGGGTTTTGGATTTGGATTGATTTAAGGCCTTTTTGTAAGCGCGCAAGATGTAAATCAAGACCAAAAATATATTTATTGTATGATGGA
>Ga0208879_1004305_pt1 | contig 11146 bp, 13 predicted proteins | sample Knorr_S15_td_Bot_FD_185605 | JGI IMG/M metagenome (GOLD analysis project Ga0208879, IMG submission 185605) | Marine microbial communities from Southern Atlantic Ocean transect - Knorr_S15_td_Bottom_ad_5009_LV_A (SPAdes) (version 2) | ecosystem: Environmental > Aquatic > Marine > Oceanic | place...
TCAGGTCCTCAACGAAGGTCTGCTTCTCGGTTCTGTTCATGTCCTCTATCTGTTGTCCGTTATCCTTCCACTTCTTGGGTCTGTGGTCTGTGGTCTGTGGTCTGAGCTGACCCTCATTTCCCTTCGACTTGGGCCACATTGACCTTGATGCTCGGTCCCATGGTTGATGAGACAAAGAGACTCCGCAGGTATCGGCCTTTTGAAGCTGCCGGTTTGGCCCGAAGCACAGCCTCAAGAAGACTGCTAGCATTTTGGAACAGCTGGTCCCCTGTGAAGGACACTTTTCCAAAGGGAGCATGGATAATACCATTTTTATCCACTCGGAACTCAACTTTTCCAGCCTTGATGTCGGCCACTGCTCTTCCCACTTCAAAGGTGACCGTTCCCGCCTTGGGATTCGGCATCAATCCTCTGGGGCCCAGCACGCGACCTAACTTTCCAACCAATTTCATCATGTCGGGTGTCGCCACCATGGCGTCAAATTCCATCCAGCCGTCTTGAATCTTGGCCACCAGGTCTTCACCCCCCACAATCTCGGCACCCGCTTCCTCGGCCTCTTTCACCTTCTCCCCGGATGCAATCACGCAGACGGTAACCTCTTTCCCCAGTCCATTGGGCAGTACCACCGATCCCCGCACCATCTGATCCGCATGTCTGGGATCCACGCCCAGTCGGAAGGCCAGTTCGGCGGTTTCGTCAAATTGAGCGAATTTGACCTCCTGCATCAGGCTGACAGCTTCCTCCAGCGTACCCTCTTGTTTCGACTCTACCTTAGCCTTAGCCTCTTGGTATTTCTTCCCTGACATAGGTTTCCTTTACTCTGACTCTTTGACTTCTGCTCCTACTACCTCTTTGACTTCCACTCCCATGCTGCGGGCAGTGCCCAGAATAATCTTTGAAGCCGCCGCCAGGTCATTGGCACTCAAGTCAGGCATTTTAGTCTTGGCGATCTCTTCCACCTGTTTCATGCTCACCTGGGCCACTTTCTCCTTGTTGGGCTCCGGGGAACCTTTGGCGATTCCCGCTGCCCGCTTCAAAAGCACCGCCGCGGGTGGCGTCTTGGTCACGAAAGAATAGCTTCGATCCTGGTAAACCGTGATCACCACCGGAATGATCAATCCCTCTTGGTTCTGGGTCTTGGCATTGAAGGCCTTACAGAAGTCCATGATATTGACACCATGTTGACCCAGGGCGGGACCGACCGGAGGAGCGGGTGTCGCCTTTCCAGCCGGAATCTGCAACTTAATCATACCGAGTTCTTTCTTGGCCATAGACGCTTACAACTTCTCCACTTGAAGGAATTCGAGCTCTACCGGAGTGGCTCGACCAAAAATTGTTACCATTACCTTGACCGTGTTGCGTTCCAGATTCACATCCTCAACCAGACCGGTAAAATTAGAGAACGGTCCGTCAATGATTTTCACCGTTTCTCCCGCGTCGAACATGAACTTCGGCTTGGGCTTCTCGTCAGCCGAAGAGACACGGTGCACGACCTGATTGACCTCTTCCTCCGTGAGCGGGGTAGGCGTGTTCCCCTGACTCACGAACCCAGTGACCTTGGGTGTATTCCTCACCACGTGCCAGGTCTCTTCCGACATCGCCATTTCCACCAGGATATACCCCGGGAAAAAAAGCTTTGAGGTCACCACCTTCTTCCCGCCCTTCATCTCCACCACGTCCTCGGTGGGAATGAGGATCTGCCCGATTTTATCCTGCAGCTCATGCACCTGGACCCGGCTCATCAGGCTTTCGGCCACCTTCCGTTCAAACCCGGAATAGGTATGGATGATGTACCACTGTTTTCCCTCGACCTGGGATGTAGTCGTCTCCTCACCGGATGTAGTAATCTTTTTCACCTCCACGCTGTGCGTCAAGCCCCTAAAAGAAGTCGAAGACTTGGCTCACCAGATTCTTCAATATGATATCGACCAAAAACAAGTATATCCCGAAAAAGAAAACGGTAATGATGACGACCAATGTCGTCCCGTAAACTTCCTTTTTACTGGGCCAGGTCACCTTCTTGAGCTCCGTTTTCACGTCGCCGTAGAAAGTAATCAAATTCCTTGGAGCGTCCCGAACCTTTTCCAACATAAAAATAAATGGCAGGCCAGGAGGGATTCGAACCCACAACATCCGGTTTTGGAGACCGGCGCTCTGCCAATTGGAGCTACTGGCCTAAGAACAACCTCTGACAACTGACAAGTGGCACTGAATCCTCATCATCAGTTCTTAATGGTCAGTTCTCAGCTGTCAGCTGTCAGTTCCCCCTTACTTAATCTCTTTGTGCAGGGTGTGATGTCGACACCACTTACAGTATTTCTTGAGCTCCAGACGGTCCGTCACGTTCCTCTTGTTCTTCGTGGAAGTGTAATTCCTGCGGTCGCACTCTGTACATTGGAACGTGATGTTTTCCTGCATTGTCGTGCTTTCCTGCCGTCGTGCTTCCGTGCTTTCGTTTTTCTAGGAAAACACACACTCACCGACGACTCCTCCTGTCTCCTGTCTGTCTTCTCCTATTCCACAATCTCTGAAATGGTTCCGGCTCCCACCGTGTGACCGCCTTCACGAATGGCAAAGCGCAGTCCCTTCTCCATGGCGATGGGGGTAATGAGTTCCACATCAACCGAGACGTTGTCTCCCGGCATCACCATCTCCGTCCCGGCGGGTAGTTCCACCGAGCCCGTCACGTCCGTGGTCCGAAAGTAAAACTGGGGCCGATAGCCTTTGAAAAACGGGGTGTGGCGGCCCCCTTCTTCTTTGGTCAAAATATAGGCTTCCCCTTTAAATTTTACATGCGGGCTTATGCTTCCCGGCGCTGCCACCACCTGACCTCGCTCCACATCCTCCTTGTCCGTCCCTCGAAGCAGCAGTCCCACATTGTCTCCCGCCTGTCCTTCATCCAGCATCTTCTTGAACATCTCCACTCCCGTGATCACCCGCTTCATGGTGTCCCGGATCCCCACGATCTCCATCTCTTCTCCTACCTTCACCTGCCCTCGATCCACTCGCCCCGTCACCACCGTTCCTCGGCCGCTGATGGTGAAAATATCCTCGATCGGCATCAAAAACGGCTTGTCGATATCCCGCTCCGGTACCGGTATATACTCATCTACCGCGGCCATCAACTCCAGGATCCCTTTCTCCGCCTCGCCATCCCCTTCCAACGCTTTTAAGGCGCTTCCGCGCACGATCGGAATATCATCTCCCGGAAATTCGTACTTCGACAGCAGCTCCCTCACTTCCAGTTCCACCAGATCCAACAGCTCTGGATCATCCACCATATCCACCTTGTTCAGGAACACCACGATATGGGGCACTCCCACCTGGCGGGCCAGCAAGATGTGCTCCCGGGTTTGCGGCATCGGCCCATCTGCTGCCGACACCACCAGGATCGCTCCGTCCATCTGGGCCGCTCCCGTGATCATGTTCTTCACATAATCCGCATGTCCGGGACAGTCCACGTGCGCATAGTGGCGGTTCTCCGTCTCGTATTCCACGTGGGCCGTGGCGATGGTGATTCCTCGCTCCCTCTCTTCCGGTGCGTTGTCGATCGAATCAAACGACCGAACCTCGATGGCTGAGTTGCCCTTGGCCAGGATCGTGGTGATGGCCGCCGTCAGCGTCGTCTTCCCGTGATCCACATGTCCGATCGTTCCCACGTTCACATGAGGTTTCGTTCGCTCAAATTTCTTCTTTGCCATAGGTTCTCCTCTTCCCTTAAGTCAAAACGATCAACAGACAGCCCACGACCAGGATTGAACTGGTGACCCCTTCCTTACCAAGGAAGTGCTCTACCACTGAGCTACGTGGGCACGTTGCTTGTTAAAAGTTCGCGGGTAGCCCTATCGTACCGAGTTCCTTACAACCAAACAACCAAACAACCCTATCAGGACCTGCAAGCAGGTCTGGAGCGGGAGACGGGATTCGAACCCGCGACCAATAGCTTGGAAGGCTATGACTCTACCACTGAGTTACTCCCGCCCGCCGATCCAAGAGGCTCATTATCTATATTTTTCAAAGCCCGCGCAACATAAGTGTGGAGGGGGCAGGATTCGAACCTGCGTAGACCCGAAGGTCGACGGGTTTACAGCCCGTTGCCATTGGCCGCTCGACCACCCCTCCATAAGAGGGAGATTAGGAACAGGCACCGGAGGCCGGTTCCTAATCTCCCTATCATTCAGCTGGCGAGAGGAATCGAACCCCCAACCTACTGATTACAAATCAGTTGCTCTACCGTTGAGCTACGCCAGCGCAAGACCTTCTTGCCACCACTTGGGAAAACTGCGGCCGGATCACGAGCCGCCGTCGCTTATAGATCTGCCAGTCGGGTCCACCCATCACCAGCTTGCAAAAGCCGTAGCGCAAATGTGTCACAAACCATGTGACCGAAAGAAGAGGGGAATTTAGCATGGACAGCCAGCCGTTGTAAAGGTTGAAGAGGTTCTCTTGATTACTGACCCAGGGTGAGATCTACCTTGAATTCGACGCCGTCACGGTCCCAGGTTACGTCTGCCTTAACGTGCTTCCGATCGATCTCGATGTTGAAACTCTTACCGAGAACATTCAGACCATAGCTCGCATCCTCACCTGCATAGCGAAAAGCTGTCACCAAGGTCAGCCCCTTAAAATCCTTTCCCACAAAACCGGTCTCCGTCCCGCCTGAGAGTGAAAAACGCCCCCATTGATAACTGGGGGCGATGCGTTTCTTGGAGCGCATCTGATATTGGGGCAACCCATTGGAGAAACTCAATTTCTGGCTCTCCAGAAGATCGGAAGCAATATTCCCGACCACCGGGAGATTGGGAAAGACCTGATCCACCCACTTACTCAGGTGTTTCTTTTCTTGTGCGATGATACGGCTGGCTGTTTTGTCCACGGCCCACAGGGGGCTCTTGAGCCCGATCTCACCATGTTTTTTGGGCACAAAGACCTGGTACCAGGAGTTCAGAACGATGGGGGCTATTTTTTGGGTGAAGTAATTTTCCCCCATCTTGTCGGTGGGTATGCGGCGGATCTCTTGGAAAGCTGTTTTCGCATCTTTTTGAATCCGCCCCGCTGGTCGGGTGCTTTCTTTTCTCCCAGCAAATCGAGGGGGTAATAATAGGCTGGCAGTTGGACCAGCTGGCGATCACCGCCATAGGTACTGCTGCAAATCGCAGGGATGAGGGCAGCTAAAAGAAAAATGGCGCAGGCAATCTTACGCCCCATAACACACCTTCTTGAGAGACCACAGATCTGGCTCGGAGGAACTGCTGGACGCTGCGACAGGATTAGGGTCTTCTTGGTAGGTATTATATCAATTCAGGCGGGTGAGGGTCTTCCGATCCCAACATAGTCAAACCCCAGCTCTCGCATCTCCCGGCGACTGTATTGATTTCGTCCATCGAAAATCACGGGGTCCTTCAGCAGTGCCTTCATCTTCTTGAAGTCGGGATTCCTGAACTCATTCCATTCCGTCACCAGGATCAAGGCATCCGCACCCTTTAAGGCTTCATAGTTGTTCTTGGCATAGGTGATCTTATCGCCGAAGATCTTGCGAGCTTCCTTCATCGCTTCCGGATCGAAAGCTTGAATCTTTGCGCCCAGCGCCAGCAACTGCTCAATCACCACCCGAGACGGGGCCTCTCGCATGTCATCGGTCTGGGGCTTGAAGGCCAGTCCCCAGACAGCGAAGGTCTTCCCCTTCAACGAACTGTGATCATCGTCCGGTTTTCTATCCCCCGTTTCCGAGGAGTAAAAATTCAGGATCTTATGGATCATGACACGCTTCTGAAGTTCGTTGACTTCTTCCACGGCCTGGATCAGTTTTAAGGGGTAATCATGTTCATGGGCCAGATGGATCAAGGCCTGAACATCTTTGGGAAAACAGGATCCGCCATAACCCAATCCGGGAAAAAGAAAAGAAGCACCAATCCGTCGGTCCTTGGCAATCGCTTGTCGAACGAAATTGACATTAGCTCCTGTGCGCTCACAGAGATTGGCAATCTCATTCATAAAGGAAATCCGACTGGCCAACATGGCATTAGCCGCATATTTGGTCATCTCAGCGCTGCGTGGGTCCATCACTAAAATGGGTGCGCCGGTTCGAGTGAAAGGCGCATATAAATCCTGCATGATTTCCACCACACGGGTGTTGGTAGCTCCGATCACGACCCGGTCAGGCTTCATGAAGTCTTCCACTGCCGCTCCTGCTTTCAGGAACTCCGGATTTGCAACAACATCAAATTCACAGGTTGTCAGGGAAGAGATCTCCTGGGCGATTTTGTCGGCTGTGCCTACAGGAACGGTACTCTTGGTGACGATGATCTTATAATCGTTCATCGCCTTGGCAATAGCCCGCACCGCCTCCATGACGTAGCTCAAATCGGAGGAGCCACCGTCACCTTGAGGTGTTCCAACGGCGATGGAAACAATCAGGGACTCCTGTACCGCCCCGGAAAGGTCGGTGGTAAAACGAAGACGCTCTTCTTGTACGTTGCGTCGGATGAGTTCCTGAAGACCGGGTTCATAGATGGGGAGCTTTCCCTGTTTCAGCCCGTCGATCTTCTCCTCATCGACATCCATACAGATGACGTCATTGCCGGTTTCAGCGAAGCAAGTCCCCGCCACCAAACCGACATAACCTGTTCCCACCACACAGATCTTCATAATTCACGAATTAGCATTAAAAGAGACGAATGAACACGAAAGCAACAAGTGAGACTCATTTCGAGCGAACCAGAGTCAGGATATCAAATTTCCCACCTGGGGCGACCACGTCCTGGATCTTCTGTTCTGACTTCTGTCTCCTTCTGCGTACCCCCGGGATCGGGATACAAGCGAGGTACGACAAAAATGATATATGTCTCAAACCGCTTGTTTTTGATCGTTGCATAGAATCCTTGAAAGTCATCGTGCTATCAACCTCATTCGCAGCCATCCAAAAGGCAGTGCTTTCTTGAACCACTCCGGGTACAATCCTTGACGTGAAACTCTGGATTGTCTTGCCTGCAATGAACGAAGAGGAGACCCTACCCAAACTGCTCGATTCCATTTTCCATGAGTTCTCTACAAAGGATTATTGCGTGATCGTCATTAATGATGGCAGCACTGACCGAACGGGCAGCGTAGCCGAATCCTTCCAGAAGAAGGGACAGGTCATCGTTCTTCATAATGATGGAAACAAAGGATTGGGATTTACGATGCTCAGGGGTTTAAGAGAGGTCGCAAGTCGGGCAGAATCGACAGATGCCGTTGTCACTATGGATGCGGATAACACCCATGGGCCTGAATGCATTCACGAGATGCTGCGACGGATTGAGGACGGAGACGACTTGGTGATCGCCAGCCGGTTCCAGACGGGCAGTGTTGTACGGGGAGTCCCATTTGCTCGTGAGTTCCTCAGCTGGGGTGCATCGTTTACGTTTCGAGTCCTCTTTTCCATTCCCAGTGTCCGTGATTTCACATGTGGTTTTCGAGCATATCGCGCCGGGTTAATCCAAACATTTTGCGAGGACGTGGGACCCTCATTTCAGCTAGATCCGGGATTCTCAAGCACTGTACAACTTCTGTTGCGTTTGAGCAGCTATGGTCCTCGAGTATCGGAGATTCCGTTTTCGTTGCGTTACGATCGCAAGGAAAGCCAGTCGAAGATGAAAATTATGAGAACCCTATTTGAAACTCTCAGACTGATCGTCCGGGAAAAACGGAAGGGACAAAGTACGTCCGCAAACGGGGCTTAACAGCGACGAAGCAACTGTCACGCTAGAGTTTTCTTGAATTGGACAAAGGAGTTTGGGCTTCGTATTTCTAAAAAGATGTACCGGGAGAGTTTAAAAGGACAGAAAATCTGGATTTTAGTAGGAACGCGCCCAGATGTCATTAAACAAATGCCTGTTTATCTGGCCTGTTGCGATAAATTTGGCCGCGACAAGGTGGCTTTGATTGGTACCGGCCAGCACCGGGATCTCCTGGATCAGGCTCTAGACCATTTTGAGCTCCGATTGAATCATGATCTCAATGTAATGAAGCCGGGTGGATCCTTGAACGAACTGTCAGCGGCCATACTCCAAGGGATGGAACTGCTTCTTCGGGACCAAACTCCGGACTGGCTTGTTGTTCAAGGGGATACGACAAGTGCAGCCATGGCATCTTGGGCAGGGTTCCAGAATCACGTCAAGGTGGCCCACTCCGAAGCAGGGTTGAGGTCTTACGATTTACAAAACCCCTATCCGGAAGAAGCGAACCGCCGCCTCATATCTATGGTGGCAGATCTTCATTTCGCTCCCACAGAGGATGCCAAGAACGTTCTGCTTGCTGAAGGGATCGATTCAGATCGTGTCCTCCTTACCGGGAATCCGGGTATCGATGCCCTCCGGATGACCCTTGACATGCCCGAGTCCGAACTCTCCAGAGAGATCCGAGAAAGAATTGAGGGAGATCAATTGAAACTCGGCTTGCTGACGGCTCATCGTCGGGAGAATAAGGGGGAGGGAATGGCTCAATGGTTTGAGGCATTGGATCGATTTTTGGAGCAGCATACGGATTTGGCGTTGATCTATCCGATTCATCCAAACCTCGCCGCTAGTGAGCCAGCCGAAAATTTCTTAGCCTCTAATCCCCGTGTTTTCATGAAATCAGCCCTCACCTATGCTGAGACTTGCCATCTTCTTGAGTGCTGTCAATTTGTGGTGACGGACTCCGGCGGGATTCAGGAAGAAGCAGCCGCACTGGGTATTCCAGCGGTGGTGTGTAGAAAAGCCACGGAAAGACACGAGGCCATTCGGGCAGGATTGGCACGGCTTGCCGGAACTCACACCGATCAGGTTCTAGAAGCAATGGAGTGGGCTTACCAGACCCCACGGCGCAAGGCCAAGGAGCGCTTTCACCCACTTTTTGGAGATGGCTACAGTGCTAACCGAATCGCTGAACAGTTAGCCTCAAGGTCGGAACCTCATGGCCAGTAAGTTAAGAGATCACAAAGTATTGATTGCCATCTTATTGCTGGCCCTTGGTGCTCGTTTATCAGTCGTTTTCATCTTTTCGGACACCATCCTGGGGTCTCGGGTTGAAAAGTCACACACCATTGCAAAAAATTTTCTAGAGGGAAAAGGATTCAGCTTAATCAATGAGGCCTACACAGAAGCAGATTCAATAGAACAGGTCCTCTACGCTCATGGAAGACCTTTTTATGGTTTTTTCCTGGTGATCATCTACACCCTTTTTGGAATCAGCGGGTGGGCCGTCGGCATCTCACAAGGCCTTCTGAGTACGTTTAATGTCTTTGTCACCTATCTGATTGGACGTCGTCTCTATGGACGAACAGCGGGCTACCTGGCAGCCATCTTCATGAGCCTCTATCCCTACATTGTTTTCCATGATGTTCATGCCAACAGAACTGTTTTGGCCACAACATTTGTCCTATTGGCGGCTCTTTTCTCATTGAGGGTGGGCGATCACCAGCGATATGGGGATGTCGCCGGCCTTGGATTGGCCATTGGGTCGGGAACCTTAACGGAGGGTCCATTGATGATTGCCGCTCCTCTTCTTTTGCTTTGGATCGGGTGGAGGTTGAAATGGGAAATCCGAAAATTCATGAAAATTGCCTTGTGTCTCGGGCTCTTTGCCATGATGGTGGTTCTCCCCTGGGCCGTTCGCAACTATTCTATCTTTGATCAATGGGTTTTTATTTCAACAGATGGGGGAAGGGCCTTCTGGAAAACCCACAGCACTTCCAGTTACAAGGTGATCGTGGACCAGAAAGTGGCCGCCGACGATGTGGCCCTCTTTGATGCCGATCCAGTGATCGTGCGGGGCCGACAGGAAGCAGGGGAAATTGAAAAAGATCAGATTTACTATGAAGAAGCCTGGAAATTCATTTTCAATAATCCAGGAATTACCTTCCAGCAAATGCTTTTTAATCTTTATTCCTTTTGGCACATTCGCATCACCCCCCTGAACACCCAAACCTTTGAAGAAATGATCAAAAGTGATTTTATGGTCTTTGCAAGAGAGTGGGGTTATACCCTGTCCTACACACCCCTTCTCCTTTTGGCCGTCTTTGGGGTGTACAAGACTTTTGGAAGTTCCAAGGAGGATCTGGTCTTGTTGTTTGCATTTTTTGCCACGGGATCCCTGGTCGCCATGATGTTCAGTGGTATTACCCGCTACCGAATTCCTTTTGATCCGCTGTTGGCCACCCTGGCCGCGGGCGGAGTTCAAGTCCTTTGGAAAAAGATCCCCATAGAAATAAAGGAACGCTACGGCCGTCTTGTCCCGTTCCGTCGCTGAAATACCTTCGTGATGCAAGAAAGTCCACTGGACTTTCGCAAACTCCCGAAAAAATGTGCGCTCCGCAAATCTCCCCATCATACCTGTCAGCAAAAGGTTTCCCGTTGACAAGAGGGGGAGAACCCCCCTATGATTCAACTATTGAATTCAACTATTGAATTCAATAGTTGAATCATGCATTCCCCGTGGAGAGTTTGAGTCGAGAAGATCTGCCATGGCACCCGAAAAGCAACATGAGCTGGAACTTCTGGAAGCACTGGAGGCTCAACCGGAAACCAGTCAAGTAGACCTGGCGGTGAAGGTTGGTGTGGCGGTGGGAACCGTCAACTGGTATCTCAAGCGATGGGCTGCCAAGGGTTACGTCAAGATCAAACGAATTGGACGTTGGCGCTGGCGTTATTTACTGACTCCCACCGGAATGAAAGAAAAGACCCGGCTGGCCGGAGAGTATCTGGAAGCATCGATGAGCGTTTACCGCCGTACCCGCAGTGAAGCCAAGCGTCTTCTCCTGCAGGTCAAGGAGGCTGGGTATGATCAGGTGCGACTCCAGGGTGAAGGGGACATCGCCGAGATTGCAGAATTGACGTGTCTGGAATTGAGCATGCGCATCCTCGGTCACTCCGAAGATATTTCTGTCCCGGTGCTGATGGTGAACGGAACAACGCTGGAACTGATCTGGAACTCTGACGCTGCAATGGAAAGAAAAACGCAATAGTCGCCTTTTCGTTTCAGGACAACGGACTGGGTTCGGCCAGATCTGAGTGCACACGGGTTCTGTAGGTGACGGGCGCGAAGCGCGTCAAGCACCCTGATAGACAGACCTCTGCAATCCAGGAAATCAAAAACTAAAGCCAGACATGAAAATCCTCCTTGTCAC
>Ga0208879_1004307_pt1 | contig 11143 bp, 10 predicted proteins | sample Knorr_S15_td_Bot_FD_185605 | JGI IMG/M metagenome (GOLD analysis project Ga0208879, IMG submission 185605) | Marine microbial communities from Southern Atlantic Ocean transect - Knorr_S15_td_Bottom_ad_5009_LV_A (SPAdes) (version 2) | ecosystem: Environmental > Aquatic > Marine > Oceanic | place...
TATGAACGCACTAACACCAACAAGTCAATTAAAAAGGGCATTTACCCTTATTGAAATCCTCATTGTTGTCGTCATCCTTGGCATTCTCGCCGCTGTGGTTGTCCCACAATTTACAAATGCAGCCGATGATGCCAATGATGCAGCAGTCCGAAGCCAGCTACAGACCTTGAGAGGTCAAATCGAACTTTACCGAGCCCAACAAGTCAGTGATCCCGACTTCCTCCACAATGGTTGGTCGGAGTTAATAGACAACAATTACATCATGGGCGAACCAACAAATTCATTTAATTCTTCTACGACAATCGCTGCACACGCAGCAGAAGGTGTTGGCTGGGTATGGCGTAATAAAAGCGATACAAATAGCACAAAAGCACTATTTGCCGTCAATTCAGACGGCTCCGAATTCGCGGACTAATACCTTCCTGCTACCTCGGGCAGAACACCCCAGTCGGGTCACATGGCGGAGATCATGTGCCCGACTTTTTTCATGCTTCTCACTTCAGGGATATGTAATGACCAAATTGGCGTCCGGTAACGGTCATCTCACTTTGTGAACATCCTCAAATCCCGAGTTGCTCTTTTGTTGCCCCCAAAAACACCCGATGCACTGCAGGCGAACCCCTTTTGGGGTCTCCTCTATGAAGATGGTACAGCACGTATGAATTTCCCATTAGGTAATCAATGTCACGGTCAAATTGGCATTTCATTCCAAGACAATGAAATCACTATTGGTCAATGCGCATGGAAACACGGCAAGTATGTTCATCCAGCGACATTTCATGTCAATGCCAAACCAAGCGAGTGTAGTGCTGACGATTGGCGAGATTACATGAATAGAGCCGGGGTATCGGGAACAGAATGTGTGATCGCACTCCCGCCCTCAATGGCTCGCCACTTCGTGTTGCGTCTCCCGAGCATGGAAGAAACAGAAATCAAAGAAGCAGCAGCATGGGAAGTTGCTGATCGACTTGGAATTGAACGGTCGATGCTGGCCCTTGATGCAATGCCAATAGGCAGAGGCGGGGATGTACTTGCTGTTGCAATTGAACACACAACTATTTCAAGTCTTTTAGATCCTCTCTATGCAGCGGGTTTACAACCAACACTGGTAGAGCCTCAGTGCGTCGCTGTCGCTCGGACGCTTAGTATGCTCCACCGAAGGCAGAGCGATCAAGCTACTGTACGATCCGTATTTGATTTCGGTGCTACCGATTCAGCATTTATGGTATTAGCGGGTGATGGGTTGGTGTTTTATAAACATCTTGACCATAGCGGTGAGGCATTGATTGCTGCAATCTCAAAACATACAGGCGTCACTAAAGAACAAGCAATCGGGATGCTCGCAGGTTCAAAAAGCTGCGATGAAACATCCAGTATTACTCGCGCAGTCCGAGACGCAACTCGATCAACGCACGAATCGATCGCAACAGACGCAATGAAATGCTTGCGTCATTATGGCGTAACGAATCGTGGTCCTCTTTCAAGCCAAACAATCATTACTGGGAGTGCTGGTTGGAATCAACACCTCAGCACCGTGTTGTCATCCACGTGTAACCAAGATGTGATCCCAGATTTTGACGTGCAACATATTCAAGGATTATCTAAGCAGATCACAAATACTACCGGTTGGCAAATTGCATTGGGTGCTAGTTTGGCAAAGATAAACCTGAATAAACAACGTAGGGTAAGTGATTATTTCGGGAGGGAAGCAGCATGAATTTACTGCCTGAACGATACATCGAGAGAAGTTTAAACAGTGCTCGTAGCAGTCGAGTGGCAATTGCAATTATTGTCACACTCGTTGTGATTGCTGCAGTTGCTACGCATTCCAGACTGGCAATGAATGCAGCAGTTGATCAACTTGTAGTCTCACAATCTCGAGCAAACAGCGCATTGAAGTTGGAAGTTGACGCAACTACCCTTCAAATACGAAAAACAAAATTGGCCAATTTCATCGAACGATATGAGAATAGCACCAACGTTTTTCCAATGGGGAACCTAGTAGCGACCATCGCAAACATGATTCCAGAGTCAATGACGCTTGAAGAGATGTCTTTGGACATCGTGCAAACCGAAAAAGGCAACGGAATCAGCGGCAGACTGTCTGGATTCGCCACAAGTGATGAATTGATTGCAGGAGTTGTCTCATCGATGCAGAATCATGCACCCTTCGACACTGTCCGAATGGACTTCAGTCGCTCAAGATCGGTGCGTGGGTTTCGGGCAAGAGGTTTTCGAATTAGTTTTTTAATTGAACTTGATCAATCGTGGCAAGTTGCTAAGAGGACAGCGCTAGCAGGGGGTGACGAATGACTGCAGCACGTGAAAGATGGATGTTGGCTGGAACACTTCTATTAACGATCCTATTTGTATGTTTCTTTATTGTGCCGAACTACAACATTGCGACGCACGCATCAACCGAAGCAGATTTGCTTGAAGAAAGAATCGAGCAACTTCAGCTTCGACAAATTGAAGTTGAACAAATGCACCATGATTTCAAATCGATGCAAGCAAAAGTGCAAGATCAGTGCAAGCAAGTCCCTTCAACTCCGGATATGTCACAGATTGTGAAAACACTCTCCCTAGAAGTTGATGGACGACATGTTCTTGATCAGAGTTTCACGGCTGGATCTATCACAGCACATCCAAAACTAGAAAATGTCTTTGAGGTGCAACCACTGGCTGTGACATTGCACGCTGACTTTGAGTCTATTTTTACTGTAATACAAAATGTTGAATCAATGAACCGCCTGGTTCAGATTTCATCAGTACGTGTCTCACGCAAGGAAGCGGATGCCGACAAAACTGCTCCCGTACTTGAAGCAGCAATTGGATTGCATGCCATGTACGACATGGAAGAGGAAGTCGAATGAAACAAAAAATGAAACAAACATGGCAGAGACTGATTGCCGACCGAAAACGATTTGGTTTCTTTTGCTCACTGCTATTGGTTGCACTGTTGCTTTGGGCAAGAGTGATTGTGATTACGCGTCCGCCTAGGACAGCAGTTGCAGATCAATCGTTTGAGCAAGCAGTAGCGATCACTGAGGCTTCCGATAACGTTTTCATTCCTGTCGAACTTGATACCACACCCTCAAAGAATCCCTTTGTGGTGAGTAATGTAATCTTCCCAACTCTGGGATCAGGGACCGATAACTCGACAATTCAATCGATCGATTCAACCGACGAAACGGTTCGATCGCTTGTGCAAGGGTTTGAGCTTGAAGCAGTTATGGCAGATATGGCAATAATCGATGGTTCTGTGTATCAACTAGGTGACACGGTTGTAGGGACTGGTCTATCTGGCGAGATAAGAGTCATAGAAGTGAAGCGTCGTTCGGTCATCCTATCCCACGGAGACCGCCGATATGAACTGACGATCGCGTCGTCGCATCAATAATGGCATTTTTGTGCTCGTGGAGTTGCTCTCAGTGAAACGTACAGTTACCAACTTGATATTCCCTCTTATTGTCTTTGCTCAGTTGGGCATTGCACAGGAAGTTGCTGAAGGAGTAGCGCAAGCACCAGTTCAAGAGATCGTGCAACCGGTGGAAATTTCTACAGCAGTTGTGCAAGTTCATGAAGAAGTCGCAGTACCAGATGTTGTTATTGATAAATTTGGAACCGTAAGTCTTGTTGCAAACGAACTTGAAGTAACCCAAGTTCTCGAAATGTTGGCAATCAAAAGCCGTAAGAACATCATCGCAAGCAGTGGTGTTACTGGTGCAGTTTCTGCAAATCTATATGACGTCACATTTAACGAAGCACTCGATGCGATTTTGAAAGTCAACGGGTTTGGGTACATTGAGGAAGGAAACTTCGTGTATGTCTACACCCTTGATGAAATTAAAAATATCGAAAAAGCGAGACAAAAAACCCAAAGCAGAATTTATGAACTTCAGTACCTCGCGGCGCTTGACGCGAACGAGTTTGTCAAACCGCTTCTAAGCGAGGACGGTGCTGCCGCATTTCGTGGTGATGTTGACGCCGGATACCAGCCATCACTCTCAGATGGTGGTGGTGATAGTTATGCGTGGGCTAGCAAACTTGTCGTCAACGATTATCCGAAAAATCTCGAAGCGATTGCAGACTTGCTCGCAAGTCTAGATACACCGCCAGCCCAAGTTGTCGTTGAAGCGACCATTCTTCAAACGAAGGTGACCGAAGACAATGAATTTGGTGTTGATTTCACCGCACTTTCTAATATTGAAATCGGGAGCATCACCGGCGGTCCACTTGCAGCGGCAAGTAATATCATCGGCGGTACTTTCGGCAATGACAACACAGAAGCGTTCTCATCGGGTGTAGGTTCTACAGACACATCAATAAACGGTGGGCTCAAGACAGGCGTGATAAAGGATCATGTGGGTGCATTCCTTCGTGTCCTTGATCAAGTCGTCGAGACAACAGTATTGGCACGCCCCAGAGTGACTTGTTTGAATCGACAGCGTGCTGAAGTATTGATTGGAACACGAATTGGATATCTCTCTTCAACCCAAACCCAAACAAGCACAACCCAGACGGTCCAGTTCCTCGATACAGGTATTCAACTTGTGTTTAGGCCCTTTATTTCACCAGATGGAATGATCCGAATGGAATTGCAACCAAATGTGTCATCAGCAACCCTACGCGAAGACGGGGATCAAACAGTTCCTGACGAGATCACCCAACAATTGACAACCAATGTTCGTTGTCGAGACGGTGAAACGATCATTCTTGGTGGCTTATTCCGAGAAACAACGACAGTAAGCCGCAATCAAGTACCGTTCCTAGGCGATATTCCATTCATCGGCAATGCATTCCGTGGGCAAGACGATCAAATTGAAAAAGAAGAGATCATCTTCTTGCTCACTCCTACGATCATCAAAGATGAGCGTTTGTGGGAAATGGGCAGGGACTCCTTGGAATTGGTAGAGGCAGTCCGAGTTGGGGTTAGAGCAGGGCTGCTCCCATTTAGTCGTGAACAGATCACAGCAAACTACAACCGTGATGCAATCGATGCGTATCGGATTGGCGATCTTGAGAAAGCGCTGTACTGGTCAAACTTATCACTCCATTCAGCGAGTCTGCAACCAGAAATAATTCGACTCAGACAACGCATTACAGATGAGAAGGCCTCTGTGTGGGAACAAGAATTACGACGTGAACTCATCATGCGTGAAAGCAACCGACTCAGCGCAGCAGTAGAGGTACCAGAATGAAGCAATCAATCACACTACTATTAGTGATTCTCTGTGCGGGCTGTGCAGGTCCAACAAAGGTTGGTACTCAAGCACGTATTGAGGCGCATCAGAGAATGGATGTGATGAATGCAAACCTTGCTGCTCAACAAGCGAAACAACAGTTTGAAGTTGGGCAACTTGATGCCGCAATCGAGACAATCGATGCGGCCATTGATCGATTCAACGAGACCGCAATGTACCACTTACTTCGCGGTCGCATTTTGCTTGAATTACACCAACTCGACGCGGCATTACAATCACTTGAAACAGCAAGTGAACTCGCTCCTGATTCTGCGGAGCCTCACTACTTTTTGGGGGTGTTATACCAACGATGGTCTGAGGATGATTCCGCAATCGAAGCGTACAAAGTCGCGATGATAAACGATCCATCACATCCGCAATACTTCATGGCTGTTGCCGAGACGTACGTTGCACTTGGCCAATTCGACGAGGCACTGCAATTTCTACTCGAGTCGGGCAAGGAATTTCAACACCAACATTCAGTGCCCGCTCTTATTGGACAGATCTATTTGTTGCTGGGTGATCCAGAGAATGCAGCGAAGTATCTTTCAGATTCTCGACTTCTTGGCAACGATGGCTCGGAGATATTGACAAGTCTTGCGATGGCTGAATTTGATGCTGCGATGTACGCGCGATGTTTGATGACGTTACAGCAACTTGAAGAATCATCCGAAGACCTACCTCCGATTTATCAACGAATGCGTGGCAAGTGTCTATTTGCTACGGGTCGTGTGCAACAGGGGAGAGATGTCTGCTTGGTCGTTACTCGAGCGACTCCTGAAGAAGCAGGTGCATGGCTTGATTTAGGGTACATCGCTTGGCACATGGGAGATTATGAACGACTCGGACGTTGTGGCGAACGATTGAAACAGTTAGAACCAGGGCGAGCAGAAGGGGCGTTATTTCAGGGAATAGCAGCCCTGCACGCTGGAAATGACGAACTAGCACAAGCAACATTGAGTTCAGTACAGTCCCATAATGTATTCGAGGGTCTGGATGCAGTCGTAGAGAGCATCTTTGCAAAAAGGCGAGAAACAGCCGTAGAAACTGCAATTAGACCGAATATGGTCTCTGAATTTGCCGAAGGTGGCAGTGAGCGACACCAAGAAGATGAGGCTGACGTAAGCCACCCACTTGTTGGTGTCTCTCCACAATCCGAACATGCCCCGTAGGTTCACGTGATTCTGCGAGGTATGAACTTACCAAGGCAGACTCGACGTGTTAACAGACTTCATCACCATCTCAATCATCACAACAACAACGATCTGTTGTTTCGTGGCGATTGGTTTTGCGTTGCGATGGAAGCGTCGTGAATCCACTGCGGTTGCTGCAATTGATAGTGCCCAGTTAGAAACCGATGAAGCTCGAAACTTAGTTGAGTCAGCACGCATCCATGGCTGCATCGACCGCACACGGCGTCGACAAGTTGAAGCAGTGTTTGATGTCTTGAGGGATGCAGTCATTGTCGTTGATGCACATGGTGAAGTTCTTCACGCAAACGCTTTTGCTGCTGGATTGCTTCTTGTTTCACCAACCGATGCAGCCGGTCAAAAACTTGAAGATGTTGTTGCAGATCACCAACTTGTCTCGACCATTAGTGATGCCAGAAATGGATTGCCAGCAGAAGGCCGTCAGTACGAACAAGAAATTAATATGAATTCGGAAACAGTTGCTTACGAAGTTCACCTGCAATCCGTTGGTCAACAAGAAGAGCCAATGAAAGCAGTGGTTACAGTTCTTCGAGATTTATCGAAAGAACGAGAGATCGCACGACTTAAGAGCGACTTCGTATCAAAAGCAAGTCACGAACTTCGAACACCCTTGTCATCAATCGCAGCGTATATCGAGATGCTGGTCGATGGAGATGCAGAAGACGAAGACGCGCGACAAGAGTTTTATACAGTTATTTCAACAGAGACCGAACGACTCCGTCGAATGATCGATAATTTGTTGAACATCAGTCGCATCGAAGCAGGTCTCATGCACATTGATCGTGAACGAGTTGACTTCCGCGAACTTACAGAACGTGCAATTACAAACATGGCACCACAGGCAAAGGCAAAGGATCTCGACATTCACACTCAATTGGCATCCGTCGATTTGTCAGTCACTGGTGATGCGGACATGTTGTATCAAGTGATCGTGAACTTGCTTTCGAATTCGATTAAATACACACCCAACGGTGGAAGGATCACGATCGAGGCAGACACCGACAACCTGACGAGAAGCCTTCACTTCTCAGTTTCTGACACAGGTCTTGGCATCGCACCCGATCAACTTGATCGTGTCTTTGACAAGTTTTACCGAGTCGAGAACTATCGCAGAGTTGCACAGGGCACTGGCTTGGGATTGAATCTTTGTCGACACATCGTGGAGACCCTCCATAGTGGTCAAATTGGTTTGGAATCGAAACTGGGAATGGGATCAAAATTCTGGTTCTGTGTACCCATTGCAGATCGCAGCGCTAGGGCTGCAGCATAAGGAACGTTACGACGTATGACTCATAAACTTCTAATCGTCGATGATGAAGCGCACATTCTGCAAGTGCTATCGCTGAAATTGCGACACTGTGGCTATCACATTACAACTGCAGTAGACGGAGAAGATGCGTTGTATCAAGTGAAGGAAAATGCTCCAGATCTTGTGATTACCGATGTGCAAATGCCATTTATGAATGGACTTGAGTTTGCACAATCGTTGCATAAAAACAAAGCCACAACACACATTCCAGTAGTTGTACTGACAGCCCGCGGTCATACGCTTGCAACAAGTGATACTGATATACCAAATGTGAAGAAGGTCATCAGCAAACCGTTCAGCCCACGAGGTATCGTGGAATTGGTTGAAGAACTTTTGAAGGATACACCCACCACCACCTCGAACACATCGGAGGCAGCGTGAAGACAAATTTGTCAACAACGAATCGTGTCGAGCAAAACCGAACTGCGTTTGACACCATGGTGCGGGATATCGGTATGGTTGTTCTGTACTGTGATGCAGATGGCTCACTGATGGTAGACCAAAAAGATGATTGGCTTGTTGATCTCCTTGTTTCATCACCGATCGTTCGAGTTTCAATTTCATCAAATTGCAAAACGTGGAGTGCCCAAGAAGAACCCGCCCTTATGAATGCGTTTCCGGGTGTTTGGCTTGCGCCTGTACGATTGGGGAGTACACATAGGTGCGATGGATATGCAGTTGGTGTAATCGTGACGGACGCACTCCTTTCAAGCGAATACTTTCATGCATTGTGCCAAGCAAGCGATGCAGATACCAGTATGGTTCGTGACCTCATGCAATCACTGCCACCTGCCGCATCCCAAGATGTTGATCGGATTGCAACGCTCTTCCAATTCTCATGGATTACTCAACGTAACCGCGAAACCGATCAGCAAACAATCGAATCGGTGGGACAGGAACTAGCAGATTCGTACGAAGAAATCAGTTTGCTGTACACCATGACAAGCAGCATGAATTCCGTCAATCATCCAGAACGATTTATCGAGTTAGCGTGTAATGAGTTGTTGCAAACCCTTCCATACACATGGATCGGTGTACAACTACGAATTGGAGATCGGTTGCCACGTCCCGGCAACGAATTGGTCATTGCAGGAGCACCAGGTCAAGAGATTTTTGAACTTTCTCACATTATTCAAACGGTCTCCAACGAAATCACTCCAACAACAACAATCGTATCAAACGGTGATGATGTCATCGTCGACTGTCTTGGACCAGCAACAATCATCGAGCCTATCGTAAGTGATGGCAAAGTGATTGGTGTACTTGTTGCGGCGCACAAGCAGGGCGAAGATTGTGCAGCCTCATCAGTCGATATCAAGTTGCTTTCTGCGACGGCAGCCCAACTTTCAATATTCCTTAAAAACGCATTGTTGTACGAAGATTTAAACGCAACCTTCCTTGGAACACTTGAAGCCTTAACAGCATCTATAGACGCAAAAGACAGATATACTTGTGGTCACTCAAAGCGCGTTGCATTGTTGACATCGCAGCTTGCACGTGCAGCGGGTGTTGATGAAGATCAAGTCGACCGATTCCGAATCTCAGGACTTGTGCATGACATCGGCAAGATTGGCGTGCCTGAATACGTGCTCTTGAAGAAGGGCGATCTTTCAGATGACGAATTCCATGAAATTTGCAAGCACCCTGAAATAGGTGCAAGGATTCTACGAGATATTCCACAAATGGAAGATGTCATCGCTGGTGTGCTTCATCACCACGAACGATTCGATGGCGGTGGGTACCCACATGCCATCTCAGGTCACGACATTCCACTTGTCGCAAGAATGATATCGCTTGCAGATACATTTGATGCAATGTCATCAAGCCGTACATATCGAGATGCAATGACCAGAAATATCGTGCTTGAAGAAATGAAGCGAGGTGTTGGTACACAGTTTGATCCAGCGCTTTCCGCACTCTTTTTTGCTCTTGATTTCTCAGAGTGGGAGCAATTGATGATTGACCATCAAGAAGGTGTCCCAGTGGATACCGAAAGGAAAGCAGCATGAATATCACTTCAGAATCTCATCTTGCAGCCATTGTGTTTTCCATCGAAGGCGATTTAGCTTCGGATCAAGTAGATCAATTCAAACGAGCGATCAATGAAACACTATGTGAAAGTCAATCCGACGTCATCTTGGATTGCGCAGGACTTGATCACATTGACTCTGCAGGCCTTGAGGCACTGCTATGGTTGACAGATGAGTTAACTCAGCAGGGATACAAATTAAGACTTGCATGTGTGACCAAATCCGTGATCCGAGCATTTGAAATCACTCGACTTGAACGAGTGTTCAACACGAACGAAACCGTTGAAGCAGCAGCGAGAAGTTTTGGATAAGTCCTCCATGAAGCACACACAAAAACAATCTGTACAAACGACTCCCGCCCAATCACCTCTTGGTCAGTTGTTGTTGCGTGGCGGAGTGTTGACAGAAGAACAGCTGAACGCAGCGTTAAAACAACAAGAATGCAACGATGAACGCAAGTTGATCGGCGAAGTCTTAGTTGACATGGGGTTTGTCGATGATCGTATTGTTCTTGAGACGCTCGCCCAAGCCTATGGCATTCCGTTTGTTTCTGATACTGCTCGCCTTGCCGATCCAAAAGTAATTGAGGAACTTCCACAAGATTTCCTTGAAGAACATGGCGTGCTGCCAATGTTTTTGGTTCGCGGCGTCTTAACAGTAGCAGTGAGTGAGCCTGCGAATTTGTACTTACTTGAAGAAATTGAGCGAAGGACAGGGCACCGTGCGCAAATCGTTGCCGCAACCGCTGAAGACATTGAAGCAGCACAACGCTCTTATTTACCCGCGGCGAATGTATTCGTCATAGATGAAATCTATGAAGATCTCGATGAACATGATTTTGCTGTCATCGAGCAGGAAACAACCGAACTGTCAGATCTTGAACAGGGCGCGGGGCATGGTCCAGTCGTCAAACTCGTCAACTTCCTCATCTATTGTGCTGTACAAGAGGGTGCATCAGATATACACATTGAACCCGGTGACCACTCATTACGAGTCCGTTACAGAATTGATGGGCGACTGTTTGAAAAAATTCAACCACCGCACAAGATGCAGCAAGCAATTGCGAGTCGAATCAAGATCATGGCGAACCTCGACATTTCCGAAAGGCGTCTTCCACAAGACGGCGACTTTAATGTCATGATGGATGGCAGGCCAATCGACTTGCGTGTTTCAACAATGCCAAGCAAATTTGGTGAAATTGTTGTGCTTCGAATCATCGATAGCAAAAACAATAGACTATCACTCGACAGTTTGGGCTTTAACGAACGAATGCTCAGTGATTGGCGGGCGATGGTTGAACAACCCAATGGTGTTGTGCTTGTCACAGGCCCAACAGGTTCGGGTAAATCA
>Ga0208879_1004308_pt1 | contig 11140 bp, 8 predicted proteins | sample Knorr_S15_td_Bot_FD_185605 | JGI IMG/M metagenome (GOLD analysis project Ga0208879, IMG submission 185605) | Marine microbial communities from Southern Atlantic Ocean transect - Knorr_S15_td_Bottom_ad_5009_LV_A (SPAdes) (version 2) | ecosystem: Environmental > Aquatic > Marine > Oceanic | place...
GACATGCAGGGTGATGGGCTCGGGCGTGGTGTGCGCCAAGCCATGAGCGACACCATCGCCGACCACCCCCAGAGTGCCGAGGGTCGCCGCAGGCTTATGGCAGGAGAGCCAGATCTGGCGGGTGAATTCGGCCACGGAGGTCTTGCCGCTGGTGCCGGTGACGGCCGCGACAAAGCGCGGCTGGGCGCCGAAGAAACGCGCCGCGATCTTCGATAATCGGCTGCGTGGATTGTCGTCGACGATCAGCGGCACGCCGTCGGCCAGGCTGGACAAGCCGGCCTCGCGCCCGGCGAGCACGGCAACCGCGCCGCGCATCAGCGCGTCATCAATGAAGTCGGCGCCGTCGGCCTGACCGCCTTTCAGGGCGGCAAACAGATAGCCCGGCTGGACGGCGCGCGAATCAACAGCCAGGCCGCTGATCTCGATAGCACGACCGTTCTCGACTGAGCTTCTTAAGGCGCCATCGCCGGGTATGAGTTCAGAAAGCAACACCAGGTTCCTTTCCATTTCCCGCGGCATGATCGGCGATTTTGACCAGCAGGCCGCGCGCCTCCTGACCGGCGTCGTCAACCGCGATGATGCCCGCCATGGGACCGATCCGGGCTATGATGCGCCCGGTCGTCGGCGCCGCGTTCCACCCGGCGGTGGCGTAATTAAAAGTCTCCTTGATGCCCTGGGGCTCGTCGAACATGACCGCCACCACATAGCGCGGACCGTCCATGGGGAATGCGCCGGCGAAGGACGACAGCAGGGCGCGGCGCTGATAGCCGCCCTTGCCCGGCTTGTCGGCGGAACCGGTCTTGCCGCCGATGCGATAGCCCTGGACCTCGGCCTTTCTGCCGGTGCCGTCGGCAACGTTGAGCCGCATCATCAGGCGCATCTGCTCCGATGTGCGCGCCGAAATGACCCGCCGCCCGATGGCCCCGCCCAAACCGTCGCGCGACAATAGGGTCGGCGCATAGAAGACGCCGCTGTTGACCACTGCGGCGGTCGCCGAGGCGACCTGCATCAGGCTGACGGCAATACCGTGGCCGTAGCCGACGGTCATGGTGGTGAGTTCGCCCCAGCGATCCGGTGTCAGCGGGCGCGCCACCTCGGGCAGCTCAATATCGGAGGGGCGCATCAGGCCGAAGCGCTCGAGATAGGCGCGCTGACGGTCTGCCCCGACATCGAGCGCCATCTTGGCGGCGCCGATATTCGACGAGTAGACGAAGATCTCGGGCACGGTAAGGAAGCGGTTCTTGGGCTTGTAGTCGCGAATCAGAAACCGTCCCATGGGGATCGGTGAGCTTGCGTCATAGCCGCCGCCCAGGGTGACGACGCCGGAATCGAGCGCCATGGCGGCAGTGAAAATCTTGAAGGTCGAGCCCATCTCGTAGGCGCCCAGGGTGACCTGATTGAATTGCTGAATGCCGGTGCGGTCGCGCGGATCATTGGGATCGAAGTCGGGCAGCGACACCATGGCCAGAACTTCGCCGTTGTTGGCGTCGAGGATCACACCGGCAGCACCGGCGGCTTTGAAGCGCGCCATGCCGAGGGCGAGTTCCTGGCGCAAGACATACTGAAAGCGGGTGTCGAGAGACAGACGCAGAGTCTCGCCGGGCTGATCACGGCCGACCCTGAGAGACTCATCGAAGGCCTGCTCGACCCCGGCAATGCCGCGGCTGTCGATATCGACCGAGCCGATGACATGGGAGAACAGCCGGCCCTGGGGATAGACCCTGCGGGCTTCGCTCTGGAAGGCGACGCCGGGCAGGCCGAGGCGATTGACGGCGGCCTGCTGGCGGGGCGTCAGATTGCGTTTAATCCAAACAAAGCGGCGCTTGCTTTTGAGCTTCGCCGCCAGCTCGGCACGCCCCACACCGGGTAGCACGGCAGTAAGCTGGGCGACAGCCTCGTCGACATTGAGCATGCGCTTGGGGTCCGCATAAACCGACGCGGTCGGCAAATTGGTGGCGAGCAGCAGGCCGTTGCGGTCGACGATGTCATGACGGCCGAGACGGGCGTTTCGCGTCGGATCGGCGACGGCGGCAAAGCGCGGTTCGAAACCGTCGCCGATGACCGTAAGGTCGATCAGGCGAACAGAGACAACCAACAGGCTGAACAGAAAAATCGCACCGGTTATAACCAAACGATGGCGGCCGACCTTAAGGGCGCGGCTGATAGCGCCATCGAACAGAATGCTGCTCTGCGCGTTACCGGTCATGGCTGGCTCTCCTGGATGACGGGTAGAGCCATCATGTCGAGGGAGCCGATCTGCCGGGGCGTCATGGGCTCCAGGTCGAGGTACCGCGCAGCCAGCACAGCGATCCGATCGGGACGGTTAAGATAGCTCCATTCGGCATGCAGCACCTGAACCGCTTCTTCGGTGGCGATGAGCTCGCGGTTCAGGCGGGCAAGTTCATCTTCGCTCGACTGCACGGCATATTTGAGCTGGAACAGACCCGACGTCATCGCGCCGACAATGACGACCCACAGGATGACCGATGAGGGTTTCATGCGGCGGCCTCCCAGGCTGGGGCGTCGAGGCGAACGGCGGTGCGAAGCCGCGCCGAACGGGACCGCGGATTGGCCGCGGTCTCGGCTTCCGTGGGACGCGCGGCGCGGCGTGCAAGAAGGCTGAAACTCGGCGCCTGCTCATGGCCGACGTCCGGCGGCGCATGACGGCTGGCGCGCGGCGCCCGGCCGGCCCGGCCTGCCAGGAAGCGTTTTACGCAGCGATCCTCGAGCGAATGGAAAGTGACCACCGCCAATCGCCCGCCGGCGACCAGCATGCGCTCGGCGGCAGCCAGACCGCGCTCGAGTTCGCCGAGCTCATCGTTCACAAAGATACGCAACGCCTGGAAGGTGCGGGTCGCCGGATCGAGACCATCCGCCGCCGGTCGGACCACCCGGCGCACGATGGCGGCGAGTTCACCGGTGCGGGTGATCGGACTTTCGCGCCGGGCGGCGACAATGGCGCGCGCCACCCGACGCGACCGTCGTTCCTCACCGAGGGTGAAGATAAGCGTGGCGAGATCGCTCTCCTCGGTTGAATTGACGATGTCGGCGGCGCTGGAGCCGCTTTTCGCCATGCGCATGTCGAGCGGCCCGTCATGGCGAAAGGAGAAGCCCCTCTCCGGCGCATCGATCTGCATGGAGGAGACACCGACATCGAGCGCCACCCCATCGACGCGGGTAACGCCGTGATCCGCGAGCAGGCTTTCCATGGCGCCGAAACAGCCGGCGATGACGGTCAGGCGGCCGGAGAATTCTTCCACCAGGGGGGCCGCGCCAACGACCGCCTCGGGATCGCGGTCGATGCCCCAGACCGTGCATCGCGCCGCTTCGAGCAGGGCGCGGCTATACCCGCCGGCGCCAAAGGTTGCGTCTACATAGACTGCGCCGTCGCGGGGGTCGATTGCTGTCAGTACTTCGTTAAGCAGCACCGGAAGGTGCCGGTTGGCGGCGGCAGGGGCGGTGGGGCGGTCAGCGCCGCTCATTACCATCACTGCCTGGGCCACCACTGCCTGGGCCATCACTGCCAGGCCTTTTCAGGCGCATCTCGGTGCGCGCCTCGCGCGCCCGGGCACGGGCCGCCACGGCAAATTCCGCGTAGGCGTCCGGGGCCCAAATCTGGAAGGTCTGACCGCAGCCCACAAAGACAGTCTGATCGGTAATGCCGGCGCCGGCGATCAGATGGCCGGGCAGTATAATGCGACCCTCGCCGTCGAACGGCATTTGCACGGCAGCGCCGAACAGGACCGCCGCCATGTCGTTCTGTTCATCGGAGAAGGGATCGAGAGTGTCCAGGCTTTCGCTGAGCTGGTCCATGCGGTCAATGCCGCAGGCCTCGATGGCGTCGCAATTCTCGCGAAACGAAGGGAAGGCAATGACGCCGGCAAAGCTCTGGCTCATCAGCGTGGCGCGAAATTGCGCCGGCACCGAGACCCGACCCTTGCGATCAATTTTATGGACATGACTGTCCAGAAATAGCGCCACGCGTCATCTCCTCAATAGGATGCCGCCCATCATCCAAAATTCATCGACCCAGCTCCCCTATCAGGCGCAAAAATCGCCAAAAACAGGCTTTGGGAAAACATGGGATATCATGGGATTATATGGTGGTCAATGGTAATGACCATGGATTTCAAGAGAATCCAAGTAGATTTCTTCAGAGTTAAATAATAAGAACAAAGGAACGTAAACAGAACATAATTCTTGAAACAGTTATTTGCCATGATCCTGGCGACGAGAACTTCGACGCTAGCCAAAGATTATGGCGGCTTTGTGTTCAACATATGTTCTTTTTAGCGCACCGCGCGGTCTTAGGGTGACTATTGGGCCGGGGGAAATTTGTCAGACGGTCTGTAAGCCGGGTTCTGTCCCCGCCCCAAAGGCCAGGCCAGTAGGGCGATGGACGGTCATTCATCTGGGACGCCCGTCACCGGACGCCTCGCGCGACCTACCCGGACGGTCGGCGCAAAAACACGCCTGCCATGGCGAGCCATGGCGCGCCGCCCCTATTCGGTCTTGCTCCCGGTGGGGTTTACCTTGCCACCGACGTTACCGCCGGCGCGGTGCGCTCTTACCGCACCCTTTCACCCTTACCCGCTTTGCCCCGAGGGGCTTGGACGGGCGGTTTGCTTTCTGTGGCACTGATCCCTGGGGTCGCCCCCGCCGGGTGTTACCCGGCACCGTGTTTCCGTGGAGCCCGGACTTTCCTCCCCCCGATTGCTCGGGAAGCGACCGTCCAACCGTCTGACAAGGCTAGACCTAGGCCTTGCCCCGTCTCACGTCAAGCGAGAGCCAGTATTTGAAAAATGCGTTGCGCCGTTTCGGGATCGACGACGCCATCCAAGCAGCCTGGACGAAAATGGCGCTGAAACGCGATCACCGCCTGTTCGAGCTCTGTATCGAAGGCGCCCTCGGCGGCCACCCCATAGCCAAACTCGGCGAGGGCGCGACGAATATCACCCACCGCCGTGCCGCCGTCGCCCTTGCGCAAAATGAGACCCATCTCGCCGGTGACCACGGCCACCTTCGGCCACAGCCCAATGCCTGCAGCGGCGAGCCTCGACCAATCGAAATATTCACCAGGATCAGCGCGGCGGGCGTAAGCGACATCGCCATGGCCGAGCACATGGCGGGCCGGTATGGGGTGGCGCGCCGTGATGTCGAGGCATAAATCGATCACCGCCGCCATCTGCTTTTCTGGAAACGCCCGATAGCCGAATTCGTGGCCCGGGTTCACCATCTCGATGCCGATTGAGGTGCCATTGATATCGTCGCGCCCGCGCCATTGTGCCTGCCCGGCATGCCAGGCGCGCCGCGACTCGTCCACCAGGCACACGATCGCACCATCTTCGTCGACGAGATAATGAGCACTAACCTTGGCGTTTGGGTCGCACATCCGATCGAGGGCGGCGGCGGCGCTCGCCATGCCGGTGTAGTGCAGAATCAAAATATCGATGGTCGCACCGTCTGGGCGGGCATCGTGGTTGGGCGACTTTTGCCACGACACCGGGCGATCAATCAGCAAGTCAGCCGGCATTTCCGTCCCCGCCCTCAGACTCCTGATCGCCAAGCGCCAGGTGAAACGCCTCCGCCAGGGTCTTGCCGCGATAGGGCTTTGTCAGCCGGATCGCGTTTGCTTCGATGGGATCGTCAGCCTCGATAGCCGTCGAATAGCCAGAAGCATAGACCACCGCCAGGCCTGGGCGTTTTTGGCGCGCCTCTACGGCCAGGTCCCGCCCACTAACACCACCGGGCAGGACAATATCGGTAAACAGCAAATCGATATGCTCTCCGCCGTCGATTATTTTGAGGGCCGACTTGGCGTCGCTCGCCGCCATCACGTCATAGCCGAGGTTGCTCACCAGCCTGACCGCGAGTTCAAGCACCCCGTCTTCATCCTCAACGACGAGTATCATCTCGCCTTTGCCCCGGAGCATAGTCGTATCATCCTCTCCAACTTCCGCCGCCTGGACACCCAGGGCGCGGGGCAAATAGATACTGACTGTGGCGCCCTGGCCTTCGACGCTGTCGATTTCGGCATAGCCCCCCGACTGTCTGGAAAATCCATAGACCATGCTGAGGCCGACCCGCTACCCTGGCCGATCTCCTTGGTGGTGTAGAAGGGCTCGAATGCGTGGTCGATCATTTCGCTCGACAGACCCCGCCCCGTGTCACAAACCGACAGCTTGACATAATCGCCCATGGTCAAGTCGGGATCGGCCTTGGCATGGTTTGCGTCTACCGTGACATTAGCGGAGGTGATGGTGACGACACCGCCATTGGGCATGGCGTCGCGCGCGTTCAACACCAGGTTGAGCACCGCGTTTTCAAACTGTGCCGGATCGACCGTGGTTAGCCAGATGGCCTCGCACAGATCGGTGTCGATGGCGATTTCCTCGCCCAAAGTGCGGCTCAGCATGATCAGCAGGGTATTCACCAGATCATTGATTTGCACAGCGCTCGGGTTCAGTGGCTGCTGCCGCGAGAAAGCCAGCAGTTGATGGGTGAGTGTCGCTGCATCGTCGGTGGCTTTTATGGCCCACCTCAGCAGTTCCTGCCTTTTCTCATCGCCCTCCAAGGTTTCATCGAGAAGGTCAAGATTTCCCGAAATAACCGCGAGCAGATTGTTGAAGTCGTGGGCAATGCCACCGGTTAGCTGACCCACGGCCTCCATCTTCTGGGCCTGACGAAGCTCGGTTTCCAACTGCCTCTGTTCGGTGATGTCAGTTTCGATAGTGCCGATACCCACGGGATCGCCCTTGCGGTCGTTGACGATAAACTTAGCCCCCAGAACCAGATGCTTCTTGCCGTCAGCAAAGAGAAATTCAAACTCGCGATTGTCGGGCGTCTTTAGAAGCCTGACTCCCTGTTCCAACTCGGAGAAAGGCTTCATCTTGATCTCGGGGAAGACTTCGCGCACAGTCTTGCCGATGACGTCTTCGAACGCCAATCCGTACCATTCCTCGAAGCGTGAGTTGACGAGAAGATACCGGCCTTCACTGTCCTTCAGATTGATCGCCGCCGGCGAATTGTCCATGACGAACCTCAACCGTTCTCCGCTTTCCCTAAGGGCGTCCTGGGCCACACGACGCTCGATGACACGCCCTATTTGGGTGGCGATCTGCGCCACGATTTCGAGCATATGGCCATCCGGCTCGGCCGCCTCGTGAGAGAAGAATTCAATGATGGCGACAACTTTCGGTCCGGTCAGCACGGGAACGGCGAAGCCCTCCCTGAGGCCGAGATCCCCTGCCAGCGCCATGCGCTCGAAGGTCGGGTCTTTTGTTACATCGACGATCCAGGCGGGCAGACCGCTCGCCAGCACCCGCCCGATCCGGCCCTTGCCGGGGGTAGATGGCTTGTCGTCGGAGATGCGCTTGATCCAGGCTTGCTTAACAGGAATGTCGAGGTGCCATAGCCTGGTCGATATGACGTCGCCCGACTCGTCATCCGCAACCAGATAGACATGGCCCACCGGCCATCCAATGACGGCGCAGACCTCATCGAGCCAAAACTGCAGGACCCCTTCCACGGAGGTGGCCAGATTGGCCGCGATGGTGATGCGCTGGAGCAGGTTGGAAAACTTGATCCGCTGTTGCAGGACGCCATCCGCCTGCGTGCGGTCCGTGATGTCGGTCTGCACACTGATGATCCCACCATCGGCGGTCATTTTCTGACGGCGCTCGATTACACGGTCACCCGGTGTCTCCGTGATCAGCTCAATTCCGGTACGATGGAAATCCGCGATTAACTGTGGAAACGTTCCTCGTTTGCGGCCGCCGATGTCGCGTTTCTCGTCGATCCGACCGAGACTTTCATAGGTCGCGACACCCGGCTCCGTATCAGCCTCGCTGTAGCCGTAGAATTCGCGGAACACACTGTTGCAAAGCACCAGACGCCCTTTGGAATCATACAGAACGAGGCCTTCGGCGATACTTTCGATAGCATTTGTAAGCTGTTCCCCGATGGCGGCGGCCTTGGCCTTGACGGCCAGGGTTTCCGCCTCGGCGCGGCGTTGTTCGGTGACATCTCGCACCGCCGCCAACACCAGGGTTCCGGTTCCGATTTCGATGGGGCCAAGGCTAATTTCGACGGAAAACTCTCGGCCGTCACGGGCTATCCCCGACAAGGACAAATTCTGGCCCATAGGCCGAACCTGGATATTGTCGAAGTAACCGGCAATATGCGCCCTGTGGCGCGTCCGAGAGGCATCGGGTATGAGAATTTCGATTGCCTGGCCGATCAGAGCAGCGTGATCGTAGCCGAACATGGTTTCTGCGTGACCATTGACCATGACGATCTTGCCGTCGCCGTCGACGACAATCATCGCATCGGGAACCGATTCGAGAAGCCTGGCTGACAGCTCGTCCATCATTTCATATTCCGCTCGCGGCGGATGCGGTCATAGGCCTGGTTGATTGCCGAGACTTTTTTATTGGCCACCTCGATGAACTCCTGAGGCATGCCCTGCGCCATCAGCTTGTCGGGATGATGTTCGCGCATGAGCGCGCGGTAGGCTTTCTTGATTTCATCGTCGGCAAGGTCGCTGCCGACCCCCAGCACGCTGTAGGGATCGGCCTCGACAGGCGCTCTTTGACTCTCGCAGATACGCTCGAAGGTAGCCTGATCGAAACCGAATATCTCGGACACACGATAGAGGAAATCCAACTCGGCCGGATGAATCACATTGTCGGCCTTGGCGATCAGGAAGAGACCGTCGAGCAATTCCTCAAGCACCAAGGGGCTGTCGTGAAAGAGTTCGGCCACTTGCCGGGCATAGGGCACGTACCCGGCGGAATCTCTTTTCGCTTGATCGAACAGCCGGCCCACATTGCGCATCTCATGGGCCGGCACACGAAAGATGCGCTTAAAGGTATCGACCTCATCGCGGGTTACCACCCCGTCGGCCTTGGCCATCTTGGCGGCGAGCACGATGACGGCAATTGAGAACGCCGCCTGCTTCTGGCCCTCGCTGAGCGGGCCGGAGCGCATCTTGTCCACCGCATGGCCGGCCGCGGCGCCAACCAGAGCGCCAAGAGGCCCGCCCAGGGCGAACCCCGCCGCCCCGCCAATAATCTTTCCCCAAATACTCATGATATGCGCCCGATCTCCGATCCTGACTGCTTGTTAGCTGGCCACGATAATGCCACAGCCGACCCCACAGCAAAAATGCCCTCTTGAGAGTAAGAGCAAGAGCGTGCTCAGTGGGACTCGCGTTTTTTTCGATGTTGGGTAAAGATGGCTTAATTGGTGCCGCCAGAACAAGGCACGATCGTGATTTTGGAAGGCGAGCAATCGCCGAGTGGTACCCTGGGGAGGGCACATGAGTAACAAGCGTACTGTCGCCATTGTTGGCGCATCTTTGAGCGGAAAGACGACACTTCTGGAAAGCCTGCTGAATGCGGCCGGCGCCATCAGCCGCAAAGGCACGGTCAAGGAAGGCAACACGGTCGGCGATAGTTCCGCCGAAGCGCGCGACCGTCAGGCCAGCACTGAAGTCTCCGCGGCAACCATTGAGCATGGCGGTTTTATTTACAATTTCATCGATTGCCCCGGCTCGATTGAATTCGCCTCCGAAGCCAATCACGCTCTGATGGGCGTTGATGCGGCCCTGGTGGTATGTGAACCGGTAATCGAGCGGGCGATGATGCTGGCTCCGGTCTTTCGCTTTCTCGAAGAGCAGGAGATTCCGCATATCCTGTTTATTAACAAGATCGACCGCGCCGCTGGACTGATCCGTGATTTCATGCCCGCGATTGATGCCGTTTCCAGTCATCCGCTGGTTCTCCATCAAGTGCCGATTCGTGACGGCGAGGACGTTACCGGCTATGTCGAACTGGTCAGCGAGCAGGCCTACAACTACCAGGACAGCGCCGCGGCGACCGAGGTCGATCTGCCCGAGTCGGTGAAGGAGCGCGAAGAATCCGCCCGCACCGTCCTGCTCGAATCCCTCGCCGATTTCGACGACTCCCTGCTCGAACAATTGATCGAAGACGAGGCGCCGTCCCAGGACGAGGTCCGCGATTATGTCAAACGTGAACTCGCCGCCAACCAGATTGTACCGGTCTTCTTCGGCGCCGCCGAGCAGGAGCACGGGGTCCGCCGCCTGCTCAATCATCTGGGAGAAATTATGCCAACCTCCGATGACACCGCTAAGCGGCGGGGTGTCGGTGAGGGCGGCGAAACGCTCGCCCAAGTCATGAAAACCTACATGACGCCCCATAGCGGCAAGCTTTCCCTGGTTCGTATCTGGCGCGGAAAAATCTCCGACGGCGACACCCTCAACGGCATACGGATTGCCGGTATCTATCGCATGATGGGGTCGAACCAGACCAAGATCAGCAGCGCTGAGGCGGGCGACGTGGTGGCTTTGGGCCGACTCGAAGGCATCGCCACCGGCGACACACTGTCATCGGGCAGCGGCGACGGCACCGATCCCCTGCCCCGGGCGCCCAATCCGCCGCCGGTCTACTCTTTTGCCATCGCAGCCGAAAATCGCGACGACGAGGTCAAGCTGTCAGCGGCCATCGCAAAGGTGCTTGAGGAAGACCCCTCCCTGGAAGTCGCGCAAAATTCGGAGACCCATGAGTTCGTTATGGCCGGCCAGGGTGAAATTCACCTGCAAGTCAGCCTGGCGCGGCTCAAGAACAAGCACGGCCTGACGGTGACCACCGAGCGGCCGCGCGTCGCCTACAAGGAAGCCATTCGGAAATCCGTCTCCCAGCACGGACGCTTCAAACGCCAGACCGGCGGACACGGCATGTTCGGCGACGTCCATCTCGACGTTAAGCCCCTGCCCCGCGGTAGCGGTTTCCAGTTTGAGAGCAAGGTCGTCGGCGGCAATGTGCCGCGCCAATACATCCCCGCCGTTGAAGCCGGTGTGCGGGAATTCCTGGTCTCCGGCCCGAACGGGTTTCCGCTTGTCGATGTATCGGTCACCTTGACCGACGGCTCCTATCACGCGGTCGATTCAAACGAGCAGTCCTTCAAGCTGGCCGCCCGGGTCGCCATGGTCGAAGCCATGCCGAAATGTTCCCCCGTGTTGCTCGAGCCAATCTGTACGGTGACGATTTCCATCCCCAACGACGCAACCTCGAAAGTCCATGCCGTGATCAGTGGCCGGCGCGGACAGATTCTCGGATTC
>Ga0208879_1004309_pt1 | contig 11138 bp, 9 predicted proteins | sample Knorr_S15_td_Bot_FD_185605 | JGI IMG/M metagenome (GOLD analysis project Ga0208879, IMG submission 185605) | Marine microbial communities from Southern Atlantic Ocean transect - Knorr_S15_td_Bottom_ad_5009_LV_A (SPAdes) (version 2) | ecosystem: Environmental > Aquatic > Marine > Oceanic | place...
CATGGCTCTTCTTCCTGTGTCTGAAGTTGAGGTGGGGACCAATACCTCAACACAGGACAGGCCCATCTTGGAATCCTTAGCTGATTTTAAGCGTTGTTGTTATACCTCTGACTTGATTCTGTTTACCGCGCGAGCGGTTTAGTCCCTTGCTGGAAACGGGCAAAAACGCTGATGACAAGCAGTCATTGCACGGCAAAATCTGAATCCCGATTCAAAATCTGCGATCTCAATAGACCGTCTTTTAACGACCGTTGATCGTGCCGCTGAACTCTGTTCTGAATTGCTGGCTTACTCAGGTAGAGGTCAGTTCACCATTGAGCCATTCAATGTGGATAAACTTGTCAGCGACATGAAGAATCTGCTCGATATTTCTGTCCCGAAGGGCGTTGAAACCGAATTCGTATCGGACAAATCTGGCTCGATGATTCAAGGTGATATCACACAAATCAGACAAGTTGTAATGAATCTGATCACCAATGCCGGGGAAGCGGTCGATAGCGCCAATGGCCATATCACCCTGACAGTCGCAAGCCGGGAATGCGACGAAAATTATTTTTCAGAGCATCACTTCATCGAAGATATCAATCCGGGCAGGTATGTTTGTATTACTGTTGAAGACAATGGCGTAGGGATGGACGATACGACTTCAAAACGGATGTTCGATCCTTTCTACAGCACCAAGGAAACGGGATACGGATTAGGATTAAGTGCGGTGCTGGGCATCATACGGGGCCATGATGGAAGCATCGAGGTGAACTCTGCACTTGGCGAGGGCACGACGACAACCCTGTTACTCCCTCTGCAGGAAACTGAATCGGCAGCCGACAGTGACGATCCCCAACCTGATCACGTCACCTCACCTAAGGGAACCATTTTGTTCGCTGATGATGAGACGGAGATCAGGCAATTGGCCAACGTTGTCCTGGCAGGACATGGCTACAAAATCATCGGGGCGCAAGATGGTCAACAGGCTATCGACATCTTCAGAGACCACCATGAGCAATTACAACTCGTTATTCTGGATTTGATGATGCCGAAAAAGACCGGGCTCGAAGCCCATCTTGAAATTTCCGCAATAGATTCAAGTGTGCCGGTTGTATTTTCCAGTGGGTTTAACGAGAACGAAGCGCTGGAACAGTTACCACCCAAGACCCAATCGAGATTCCTAAAGAAACCGTACCTTGCTCAGGACCTGAAACAGCTTGTCGAGGACATTCTCGGCCCGCCGAAACCAGGGGGCGTTTGATTAACCTCAACTCTAACCGTCCACCAGTAACTCGGTAGTTGGCAAGCCGGAGATCGCCTCCGCAAGTTCACGATCTTTGTGGGTAATTCGGTTTCCCGCATCATGGGTTGTCAGCCGAATCGACACCCTGTTGTAGACATTACTCCATTCCGGGTGATGGTTTTGGCGTTCGGCAACTTCTGCGACTTCGGTCATGAACCGAAAAGCACTGGCAAAATCCGAGAACACCAGATCTGCTGTCAAACCATCGTCTAGTTCACGCCACACTATCGTTTTACGTGTTTTCATTGTTGGACCTTAACGTCTATCTCGGTATTGCTAATAATTGCACGTTGGCCAATCAATGACGAATACTTTGGCTGTTACCATCGAAGTTTTACGTGACTTGACCAGCCATCTCACACATCTTGTAGAACGCCCCTTACACCGTGCAGAATAACAATGATGCGACAGCGGGATATAAAATGGGTCAGCTGCAGGATGAATGGCGGCCAATATTTTGAATCAAGGAAAGTAGATGATCACACACCCGGAAAACGATAAAGGCGGAATGATTAAAACCTGGCTTGAAATGGGCTTCTTGCGCAATGGACTTCACCTGATAGCCCTGCTGTTTGCCGCGCTGATGCCCTTCGCTTCGCGCCCGGATTATTCAGATAACTGGGATCTTTTCTTTGGCGGTATTCTGCCCGCCACAGCACCGATTATCGTGATTGTTATTGGCCTGGATATCATGATGAGCTCGATCTGGAAATCTGATGCAACCCCGGAGCGGGTCGCCCAGCTTAATCAAGTCATTACTGCACACCTCATTGTTGGCGGCATCCTACTCGCTGCCTGGCTGATTGTATTTCTACCGGTGCTTACCTGAGTTTACGATGGCTCTGACTTCGATGAGTAAGGCGCCCCGTTGGGCTCCAGAATCTTAACAGCGTCTTCGCCGTACAGTTTCACCAGACATTCCGGGCAGATCCCGTGAGAAAACTCAACATCAGAGCGATCACGAATATACGATTCGACCTGAGTCCAGAATCCCTCATCATCTCTTACGTTTTTGCAGGACGCACAGATGGGTATCATGCCCTTCAGCGTATGGATGTTGTCCAGTGCGGGGAAAGCGTGAAAAATTGAGTCACCGCTGACAGCAGAAAGTCGACCAGCATACTTGACCTCGAACCCGTCACGCCCCGGCGCATAGAGCTCAAGCTTATCGATCAGCGGATCATCAAACTCAATGATCCGATTCTGATATTCAGTAGTTTCATTACGAATGGAAAACCGCAGCCAGAACGCGGAATGACTGCTTCCAAATGAAATAATATCTGATTGATTGGGCTTAAATGCCCAGCCACCGTCCACGATATCTGCAATAGACAATTGCCCGGATTCATCTTCAAGATATTCCAGGTAGTTGCCGATAAGCTGAGCATCACTATCACCCAAAACAATGCTTTCCGAACTCGAGGCACTCGCAGACGCGAATAGCCAGGTCAGGACAAACACCCTTCGAATGAACATAGACATCGTTGCATTGTAACATCGGTTCAACTAAGCACCGGGTGTTACCCGTCAATCGAGACCCTGGTGAACCCGGCGTGAAGACCTAACAACATCTACAACAGTGAGATCCAAATCGGGGTAGAGCTTTTTCACACAGCCTGGACATATCGAGTGCGAGACAGGTCTGTCTTGAGTGTCAAGTAGGCAGGTCTCCACCTGTGACCAGTATCCTTCATCATCACGAACGTCTTTACAATTCGCACACATCGGCAGCATTAACGCAAAAGGTTTATCGAGTCATTCGTGGCCTCAATCCCTTACCGTCGCAGTATCAACGGCAGCCTCTGAGGTCGCGGTAGACTAAAATGGTTTGTGAGTCCCCGGCTCGCAAAGTTTCGCGATAGGTTATTATTTGTCGTGTCATCCGGTACAGGGACACAGAATATGAGTGATGCACGGCCATCAATCGCGAGCGACGAGGTATTGGATGCTCTGATCATTGGTGCGGGATTTAGTGGCCTGTACCAACTCTATAGGCTGCGGCAGCAGGGGTTTAAGGTTCGCCTGTTCGAGGCTGGTGCCAATCTCGGAGGCATCTGGCACTGGAATTGTTATCCAGGAGCCAGGGTCGATTCCCACGTGCCGAATTATGAATTCTCGATGGAAGAACTCTGGCGTGACTGGAACTGGACGGAGCGGTTCCCCGCCTGGGATGAACTGCGCCGCTACTTCGACTATGTCGATGGCAAGCTGGATCTGGCGCGCGATGTAAGGTTGCGGACGCGGGTCACCGAAGCAACGTTCGATACTGACAACAACCTCTGGCACATTGTGAGTGAAGACGGGCACTCTGTTTGGACCAGATTTTTCATTGCCTGCACCGGCTTTGCAGCCAAGGCGCACCTACCTGATTTTCCCGGCATAAACGATTTTACCGGCCCCTGTTACCACACAGGACACTGGCCTCAGGAAGGACTCGATATGACGGACCAGCGGGTCGGGGTCATCGGAACCGGTGCAAGCGGTGTCCAGGTCATTCAAGAGGCGGGCAAGATTGCCTCGCAACTTAGCGTATTCCAACGTACACCCAATCTCGCCCTGCCCATGCAGCAGCGAACCCTGGATGAAGCGACCCAAGCACAAATGAAGGAACACTATCCGGAAATCTTTCGCCAGCGGGATCAGTCTGACGGTGGTCTATTTGATATCGTCGCGGATAAACGCTCGACATTGGATCTAGTCGATGAAGAGCGAGTCGCGGTTTTTGAACGCGCCTGGCAGCAGGGAGGCTTTCATTTCTGGTTCCCATTCAGCGACACCCTGTCTGATATTGAAGCCAACAAACTTGCTTATAATTTCTGGCGCGACAAAACCCGCGCCCGCATCCATGACCCCACCCTGGCCGAAAAGCTCGCCCCAATGGAGCCGCGCCACCCGTTTGGTACCAAGCGACCGTCGCTTGAGCAGTGGTATTACGAAGTTTTCAACCAGGACAACGTCACCCTGGTGGATGTTAACGAACAACCGATCGAGTCAATCACGACCACCGGTGTCCAAACTGCTGAACAACACTACGATATCGACATCCTGATTCTGGCGACAGGTTTCGATGCTGGTACCGGAGGGCTGACTCAATTTGAGATTCGTGGCAATACCGGGCGTACCCTCAAAGAAACCTGGGCTAACGGTGTGAAAACCCAGCTCGGGCTCAGCGTACCCACTTTTCCGAACATGTTTATGCTCTATGGACCACAAAGCCCAACCGCGTTTTGGAACGGACCCACCAGCGCTGAGGTACAGGGAGACTGGGTGGTGGAATGTCTGGCGTATCTACGCGACAAGGGACTAACACGCATTGAGGCTTCTGCAGCAGCAGCGGAGCAATGGAATGAACACATGGACCAGGTGGCAGCAGATACATTGTTGCCGCTAGCCAAGTCCTGGTATATGGGAGCAAACATTCCAGGCAAGCACCAACAACTATTGTTCCATTTCGGTGCGTCGGAGTATATGGACTACTGCCACGAAAGCGTTGCCAACGGCTATTCAGGTTTCGAACTCAGCTGAATCAAGTCCACCTCAACATCAGACCATGGGTTCCGACTGTTCGGTTGAAGTCAAAACTCGACAATACCGGGTCTCATTAGCGACTCCCCTATCGAGGTGAAACAGTTGTGATTGCTGAAGGTATGAACAACGTTGGGCTGAGAATAGGAATTATAAAGCGTGTTTTGCCACGAATACAAAAGTATCTTCATAGGCAGCAACCCAACACAAACAGGAGAATTACAATGAAGCCCAAAAACATAACAGCTGCGATTTTCGCAGTTCTTGTTCTCTGTCTCGGTAGCGTCGCACAGGCCAATGACCTTTCGGGTCAGCTAAGTGGTGATGTGATGACAGTCAACGTTAATGAGGCCGATGCGGTATCTATTGCCAACACGCTGGTTGGAATCGGTATTTCACGAGCCCAGGCGATTGTGGATTACCGTGATCAGTACGGCCGGTTCTACTCAGCCCAAGAGCTTACTTCGGTAAAGGGCGTTGGCCAGTCAACAGTGGAAAAGAACCTGTCGAGAATTTCCATCGAGTGATCTTGCATGGTCGTTGATCTGGCTAATAAAAAGCGGTGCGGAAGTAAACATCCCTTAGAGGAAAGCCTCTAGCAGAATCAGGTTGTTTTACGTAGGTCAATGTGCTTTTCTGTAGCGCACACCACTTTCGATGTGAGGGAGAAGTGATGAAAATCCGAAAAGCAGCTCTGAAAAATTATATTGTAATACTGTTGTCCATGATTGTTGGTACTCAAGCGTTAGTAGCGTTTGCTGAAGACACCATTGAAGAAATTGTTGTCATGGCTAAATCGATCAAAGCGAGTACCCAGTCGTCAATCGACGCAAAAAGAATGGCCAATAACGTTGCCGACGTGATATCTGCAGATGCGGTGGGTAGATTCCCTGATCAAAACCTTGCGGATGCCTTAGGCCGAGTGCCAGGTATATCGATAGAGCGTGATCAGGGTCAAGCTCGATACATCAGCTTTCGTGGTTCCCCCAAGCGCTATACAACGACAGCCTTTAATGGGGTCGATGTACCAGGTGTAGAAAACGGTAGGGTACCGAGGTTCGATGCGTATCCGTCGGTCATTGCGTCTCAAGTAGTGGCGAATAAAGCGATCACAGCTGACATGCCCGGCGAATCTATTTCAGGATATATTAATGTCAAAACGTTTGCCCCGGGTGACATCGATGGCTGGGCTTTTTCTATGGAGCTTGGAATCGGCGAGCAAGATTTGGGTGATGGCGACATGTCTAAAGCCAATGCCAGGCTTTCATATTCTGATGAGAAGTTTGGGTTTCTTATCTATGGCTCAGAAAACTCGCGCGAGCAAACTACTGATAATAGAGAGATGGATCACGCGTCAGGAAGTTCGGCTGGCAATCTAATTCCAAAACAGATCGAATACAGGAACTATTTGCTCGAGAGAACAGATGAAGCCTATGGCGGAAGTGTTGAGTTTTATTTAGAGAATGGCGGCAAGATTTATGCTTCAACCACCAACACAAAGTTCACAGACAAAGAGCAAAGAAACCACTGGTATTTTTATTTTCCGCCGGGGCTTCCTGCGAATTCCGGGGTCTCGCCTACCGTGGACATGAGAAATCTCCTCCAATACGGTTTTTATAATAACGAGACGAATGTCAATACCATTGGCGCCGATTTGTCATTTGGTGAGTGGGATATTGAAGTCAAGTATAGTGACATCGAAACGGTAAACGACACTTGGTTGCCGCTTGTTTTTCTAAATGGCAAGGGAGGCAGCCCGGAGCTTACTGACGTTGCATACGATTTTAGCGACAAGAAGGAACCGGCTCTTTTCTTCGACGAAAACATTGGTGACGTTCGTTATGGATTAAACTTAACGATTGATGCCATTGGTGCTTTAGATATTGACACAGATCAATTTAAATTTGATGCTAGCCGTGCTAACAAGTGGGGCGTTATTAAAGTCGGGTTCAAATATGATGCCAGAGATGCAGAAGGTGGAGGAGCGCCTCTCCAGACTATTGCTTCTGGTCCCCATATTACCCAAGACCAAATTGCGTTAGCGCGAAGGGGTTTGTGGAATACAGACTTCAGTAATACGATTGATGCGACCTACGTCGACAACAAACAAATTTACTATCAGATGGTTGCAGATGGCTTAGTGAGGCCCGATTTCAGGACAAATGAAGCTTTAGAAATTGACGAAACCATCCTTTCAGCATATTTAATGCAAACAATTGATATGGATTGGGGAAACATTGTCCTCGGTGTCCGTGTCGAAGATACGGATTATGAAACGGTCGGTATCAAGTTAGTAGGTGCTGTCGCTCAACCACTTAAGGTTAGTCAAAATTATACGAATGTTTTGCCTAGCGTCCACGTTAACTGGGATTTTCGTGAAGACCAGAAGTTAAGGTTTTCTATCTCTACGGGCATCAGTCGCCCGACCTATATTGAAGCGAGAGCTGCTGGTGCAATTAGTGAAATTGGAGAGGCAGTTGCAGGCGGAAACCCAGAGCTTGACGAAGAAAAGTCGTGGGGGATTGATGTCGCTTGGGAGTGGTACTTTAACGACGCAAGCATATTATCTGTAACGGCTTTCCACAGATCGATTGATAACGTTATCGCAGAATCTACTGTGAAGGTTGATGGTACCATCTACTCTGACTTGGCAGCGCCGGGCGACTTATGGGACCTTTCGTCTTTTGATAATGGTAAGGATGGAAAGCTTAATGGGCTCGAACTCGCCTACACCGCTAGGCTAGATAACTACCTTGAGGGTTTTTGGGCAGGGTTTGGTATAGAGGCCAATTTAACCGCCATTGATTCAGAGTACACGACCCCAGAGGGCTTAAAGTTTGATCTTCCTAGCCAATCCGATCTGTCGTATAACATTTCACTGTTTTATGAGGATCACGGGTTTATGGGCCGGTTGAGCTATCGTTATAGAGATGCGTTCCAAGATGAAACAGAAACCGGTGCAGTATTTGGGTATACGCAGGTTATTTATTGGGATGAGCAAAGTCGCGTTGATCTTGCCATGCGATACGATCTCGAGCCGTTGATTGGATACAAGGCTTCTTTATTCCTGAACGTCAATAACCTCACCAATGAGGAGGACGGTCAATACGCAGGAAAGGAGTGGAACCCAATTCGGAATGAGAGTTACGGAAGAAGGGCTCTTGTAGGGGTTCGTTTTAGTTTGTGAAAGCTAAGAACGACTGCAAGGCGTTAAATGAGGGTTGCTTTTTGCAAGCAATCGTCGGCTAAAGGATCGTGTCCTGACCATCACTCAGTGGGTGGTCGGGACTTTTTTTGTACGACGCGCGAATGGCCCGCAGATTCGGTGTTTCTGGTGCTAAATGGGCCTACACAGTGCAGCTTGTCAATTGATCCTCAGCTTAGGCCAACCTCGGTTTCTAACGTGCATATTTCATAGGGTTTTGGAATCCAACGTTGAAGAATCTACCGCAGTCCACCCAAGGCGTTCCGCGAACCAGGGTTTATTTGATAAAGCTGTGGTAAGTGCAAAAACTAGATAGTGAGTTTTCGGTCGTTGATGAGTCTTTGTGTTTTGTAGCGCGGTACGAGTCGTTTTGGCGGTTTCATTTTAGGTTTCAATCCATGGGTTGGTAACCCATGGTCGTCTTTCACAGGGAAAAATAAATGTTTAAAAAAAGCTTATTAGGGTTTGTGTGTGTCGCTCTTTCACCGTTCGTCTTTAGTGTTGCCGCACAGGCTGACGACCCATCGACCGTCCGACAGGAAACGGTAGCTGAGACGAGTCGGATTTTTCTTCAGCAAGTCTCTTTCGATAGTGCAATGGTCAAATGGAGAGATGGGCCTGACACTATCTGGTACGGAAGCAAATCTGAAGAACTGAACCTGACAGTGACTGCCAGCGTCAACGCTCACCATAAAATTGCAAGCTTGGAAGGCTTAAGCCCGGACACTAGATACTATTATACTTTCGGGGCTGCCGGTGCGGAGGCGGCCATCATGTCTTTTAGAACCGCACCTGCGCCCGGAGCTGTGTCCGAAGATGGGAATATCCATATCTGGTTACTGGGTGATTCTGGAACCGCGACCGAAGGTCTTCAGGGAAGCTATCATCATGAAGGCGAAGCTATTGCTGTGATGAAAGGGTTTCTTAAGTACAACAAGGAACAGGCAGACAATGAGCCTTTAGATATGCTGCTACTGCTGGGTGACAACGCTTACCTCGAAGGTACCGATGAACAATGGCAAGGCGCTTTCTTTGATATCTATACCGAAATCATTCAGGGAGTGGCAACCTGGCCGACTATCGGGAATCATGAGATGGGGGTGGGGGCACCCTTTGATATCTGCGTGTTTCGTAATATACCCGCTTGTGAAATGGGGCCGGTCATGATGAACGTGGGCGGTATCAGCGTGTCATCTGACCCGGATTCATACGATAGTGACGGCGATGGACCAGACCCATCCGGATTACCTTACTTGAACATCTTCACCTTGCCGTCGAAAGGTGAAATGGGAGGCGTCCCGAGTGGAACAGAGCAGTATTACTCGTTCAACTATGGAAATGTGCACGTGGTTAGTCTTGATTCGCAACTGACAAATCGGGACAAAGCCCAGCGAGCTACGATGCGTGATTGGTTAGTGGATGACTTAGCCGCGAACGAGTCAGATTGGACCATTGTCATTTTTCATCATCCACCCTATTCCAAGGGTTCTAACCACGACTCAGACCGCGAGCAAAACGAAATTGATATGCGAGTGACTTTTGCCCCGGTATTTGAAAGCTACGGCGTGGATGTTATCTACAGCGGCCACTCGCATTCGTATGAAAGGTCGTGGTACTTAAGAGGACATTATGGAATGTCCGATTCCTTTGATGTAACCAGCAATGCACTTCTGGATGCCGATGGAAATCCAGCCCTGGGACAGGGGAACCAACCTTACCCGCAAGGCGGGTCGCAAGACCGGGCGGTCTATACTGTCGCTGGCAACGCAGGGAAAGCGGACAAAGAGAAGCCTTGCCAGGAAGGGCGTGTAATGGGATGCACACTGCCAAACTGGTTGCAGCATCCAGCGCACAGAACATTTAGTGAGTCCAGGTCCGGGTTTAGAAGTCATGGGATTGCCCTTAAGGGCTCGGTCGTTTTGGACGCTAGCAAAAATACACTGATTTCACGCTTTGTTGACGAACACGGTCAGGTACTGGACTACTTTACGATTATCCGAAATTGAGAACCTCAATATTGCTAATGATAGTGGTTGCAATGGGTGCGGTGGTGCCAGGCCGGACCGTGCATGCGCATGCAGGTGACCACCGTACGATCGCGGAACTGGATGCCATCATCAAGGAAAGCCCTGTCGAGCCGTCGTTGCTTGTCGCCCGGGGGGCTCTTTACAGCAGGTCTGGCCAATGGGTCAAAGCCGAGCGCGATCTGAGCTTGGCTGAAGCCTTGGGTAATAAAGATGATGTTGCGTTCGAATTCGGGCAATTCTATTACCGCCGCGGTGAGTACCAAAAGGCGCTGGGATATATCGATACGTATATTAGTGTTTACCCAACACACCCAGCCGCGTTCTTATTGCGGGCACGGACCGCAAGCGAGGCAGAGCAGTTCGACATTGCAATCGAAAGCTACCATACCTATTTTAGTCTCTCGCCGGATCCGCAACCAGGAGAATACCTGGCCGCAGCGCGGCTGCTGGCTTCCACAGAACCTGCAGGCATAAACAACGCGCTTGCGCTGCTAGATATGGCAATCATCAAGCTGGGCCTTAACCCTCAACTTCAGCGCTATGCGATGCAGTTAGAACTCAGGCGCGACGATACTGAAGGTGCTTTGGATCGTTGGTATAGCCTTAAAGATCAACTGGGGGGAACGCCGGAATGGGGCATTACGCTGGCAAGAGTACTGATTCTGGCTGACAGCATTGATGAAGCCAGGCTGGCCGTTCAAGCGGCCAAGGACCGGTTAATAAGTCTTAGGCAGACGCCGGCAAGGAAAGCCGCTGGCGAAACTATTGCGCATTTAGAGCGTCAGCTCGATTTGCAGTGACTTCGTCGCCGCTACAGAGACTGATCCTCCCCCGTTTTCCTGGACACTCGGTTAAGCACTTTTTTGCTCAAACAACATCGGGATTTTATACCCGATAGCTGAATGTTTTCTCTTACGATTGTAGTACGTTTCTATGTACTCGAATATCGCACCTCTAGCAGATTGTCGGGAAGAATATCTTTCTCTGTGAATCAATTCAACTTTCAACGTATGAAAGAAACTTTCCATCGCCGCATTGTCATAACAGGTTGCTCGACGACCCATGGAACAGCGCAAACCCGTTACCTCAAGCG
>Ga0208879_1004310_pt1 | contig 11138 bp, 9 predicted proteins | sample Knorr_S15_td_Bot_FD_185605 | JGI IMG/M metagenome (GOLD analysis project Ga0208879, IMG submission 185605) | Marine microbial communities from Southern Atlantic Ocean transect - Knorr_S15_td_Bottom_ad_5009_LV_A (SPAdes) (version 2) | ecosystem: Environmental > Aquatic > Marine > Oceanic | place...
ATGCGGACCGTCGCACCGCCGGCGATGCCGTCGGATTGGCCGAGACCGTCGAGGTGCTCGAATCCCTGCTGCGACGTCTGGATGTCGCGGGCCTGTCCGGAGAGCAACCGAGCGGTTCGCTGTGGACCTTCCAGCGTACAGGAAGCCTGCCCTTCGAAGCGACAGGACTCGCCGGTCACGAACGCCCGGAGATCAGCACCGAGGCTGTACGCCACATGAACCCGGTCGAGGACAGCACACCCGCGCCTGCGCCCACATCGACGCCGGTCGTCGCCCCTTCGGCTCCGGCCGCAGCGCCGACCGCAGAAGCCAGCGCCGCTCCCGCTTCGAACTCCACCTGGGAACCGATCGAGGAGGCTGCGGACAAGGATGGGGTCGATATCTCGACCCGCATCTCAGCCGGTCTAATTCCTGCGGATACACCTGGCCAGGTCTCTGAGGCCGCTCTGATGGCGAGCATCGATGTCGAGCTCGCCGTGGTCGACTCCGCAGCCGAACTTCGCGACGGCACCGAGAATGACGTGACCCCGCCCGCAGACCCCCTGCAACGAGATGCACTCGATGATCTCGAGCGTGAACTCTCCGATCTCGACATCTGAGGAGGCCACCGACGATGGACGACCCCGCACAAGGTGCCGGGACCCTTGCCGGCCGCACCGAGACCGAAGGCCGCCGCTATCCGCATCTTGTCGAGAAGGCCTGCCTGCTGCTGACGATCATCAGCGCGGTGTTCGCCGCCCGCTGGATGTGGGCCGAGATGGACTGGGCCGAACCCCTGCTCTGGTTCGCCACACTCTGTGTCCTGCCGATCCTCACCCTGATCATCGCCGAGGGCTTCGCCAGAATCGTGCAAACCGTCCATAGCCAGTCGGACTGAGTTCAGGGATCGGTGCGTCCCTTGCCCTTCTGAATCGCCGCCTCGATCATCCCCGCGACCCGCTGCCACGGTACGACATAGCGCATGGCGGCGACGAAAGAGATGAACAGCATGGCTGAGATGACCTTGCCATAGGTCAGACGCAACTCGAGTGATTCGCGAACCTGTCCACTCCATTGACCCGAACCGACCCAACCGACCACATCGATGATCAGATCGTCGAACTTCAGCGCGAGCATCGTCACCAGCGCCATCGCAGAGAGAATCACCACCGTATGCTGCATGTGGCTGTTGAGCAGATTCTGGAACTGGCGAACGTATTCGGGGTCCTTCTTGCACGACTCTGGCAGGCGGAAGGCATACTCGAGGAATCGGATCGTCGCATGCGAAGTTTCGGAGAAGACCATCAGCAGCAGAGCCACCAGCAACAACTCCCAGACCTGACCCGAGATCAAGCCCCCGATCGTATCCGCTTCACCGATCTGCGTCGGCAGCGGATTGAGCCCCGGAGAATAGGGATCCGCACTGCTCGCCAACTGACTCACGACACCCTCGTAGGAGAGCAGCGCATAGAGCCCGAGGAAGACCAGCATGAATGCGACCGACCAATTGACCATCCGTTTGGACAAACCCCAGATACCCATCAGCCCGAACAACACGGGTGCGAGCACCACCGTGACGACGAGCACCTGGATGTAGACCGATAAAGGCCACACGAGATGATTGGCATGATTCATCGATTCGTCGGCATGACCGAACGGCAGGTAGAGATCGAACGAGGTCAGCATGCCGAAGGTCCAAGTGAGCAGGAACATGCCAGCGAGGAACAGAATCATCGCCCCGAGCAAGCCGAGCATGACCTTGCGACGCAGTCGCTGCGGTTGGAAATTGAGCGCGACCCAGGCCCCTGTGATACCCATCATCAACAAGATCGGCACGAAGAAGCGGCCGTCGCCCTCATTGCCCTGGCCGGTGATCCATTCGGGCAACGGCAAGCCATCGAACCCGCTTCCACTGTCGACGAAGTATTCGTCGATCGCATCGAGGGTGAGGGTGTGGTCCAGCGCCGGACACCACGCCCCCTCGGCCTCGTAGACCGGGTGGCAATGGCCGAAGACACGGGTCATCGTGAGGAAGAGCCAGATCAGCGCGATGCTCGCTGCGACCTGCAGTCCGACCACGCGCCACTCCTTGCGCAGGGTGCGAAGATGCAGGGTGGTCAGCCCTTCCGCCTGTGCCTCGACCTCTTCTGCCATCCATTCACCTCCTCACAATTTCACCTGGAGCAACGCTTGGCTCAACTCGACATCAGGCATCCAGTCGATTACTCGCGCGCCATAACCCGAGACCGCCGACAACCGATTCTGCCGTTCGAGTTTCATGACCTCGTACGACATGCGCGGGATGCGGCTGACCAGCCGCTCATAATCGATGCTCGAGGGCGAGAGGATGACGACCTCGTGGCCGCGACCCGCGAGGTCACGCACCGCGTGCGGCACCGTGCCATCGCCTTCGAGGCTGCTGATGATGAACACCGGACTGCCACGACTGAAGCGCGGTGCCAGCGCATTGGTGACAGCCTGCAGCGGCATGTCACCCTTGGGTGCGACGCCCGCAAGGCTGCTGAGGACCTTGAAATACTGCTTGTCGCCGCCGTCTGCGGGTAGATAGGACAACTTGTCATCATAGACGGCCAAGGCGATCGAATCGCGCCGCTGGATGAAGTAGGAGGCAAGGCTTGCTGCGGCCACGGTACCCATCTCGAGCGGATTCTTCAGCACGGTGCCGATGCGAGAAATATCTCGTGAATCCAGCAGGATGAACACGTCTGTGACGGCATCTCGACACTTCTCGTTGACCATCATGATGCCCGTACGAGCATAGGCCTTCCAATTGATGATCTTGAACGGATCGCCTGGGACATACTCGCGCAGCGAGAAGAACTCGGTCCCCGGACCCGGTGTGCGCAGCGTGGTCGCGCCGGTGTACATCTTCGGCGTGCGGGAACGAATCATCGCCTCCTCGATCTCCTTGACCTGCGGGAAGACGATCAGGCCCGAGCGATGGTCGATGTACATCTCCTGGCTGTACAGGTTGAACGTGTTGCGGAAGCGAATCGAGACCGGACCGAAGGAGAAGTGGCCGCGCAACGGGCAGCGCAGCACGTAGCGGATGCGCGTCGTCTCTCCCGGACCGAGATTCACCCGCATGTAATTCAGGCCACTGCGCAGCTTCATCTCGTGAGGCACATTGTCAAAGATCTCCAACTGCTGGGTGCGGCGGAAGGCGGAATTTGTAATCGCCAACTCGACATAGAGGTCATCCCCCTTGTACAGATTGTCCGCGGAGAGCGTGCGCACGACCTCGAGTTCACCATGACCGGACACCCAGGAATTGATGGCCAGGAAGGCGACGAACATCAGGCCGAGAATCATCAACTGGAAGTTGGCGATCATCATGCCGATCAGCACCAGCGAGATGCCCGAGGTCAGCAACAGCGCAGCCTTACGTGTCCACATCCATTCTCACCCCCCTCACTTGCGTCCCCACATCTTCACCCGTTTGACCACGGCGACCAGTTGCTCGAGGCTGTACTTGCGATCCTCGAAGACGAATTTGACCAGCACCGGGTCGCCGATCATGCGTTGGAGTTCACGCGCCGGTAAGGCATCGAACTCGTCGCGGGTCAACGAATTGAGATTCCTCACGCGGCTCAGCAGGACCTGCTTGACCTTGTTCGCGCGGCCATAGTAACCGTATCGTCTGGCGTCTCCGAATCCGTAGTAGATGATGCTGAACACGTGTCGCCAAGGCTCGGGGTCGACCTTCTTGATGATGACCGCCTCAAAGGCGACGAATAGGGCGAGGAAGAGGAACAGCATCGCCATCCAGTCGTTGGTGAAGTAGACCAGGATGTAGTAGACCAGATTGTAGGTGTCGCCCATCGCGCTCGGCTGCTGGTGGCGGCTCTCATCGAAGATCACCTGCTTGCCCGCAGCCGAGGTCCCGTTGTCATCCCCGGTATGCATCAACAGCGATTCGGCGACGATGTCGAGGATCCACCGCCGATTGTCATTGACAGGAATCACCTTGCCATCAAAATCGCCATAACCCCCTGAATTGGCCGTTTCATGGTCGTAGATCGCGTTGATCAGAATCGAGCCATCGGTGACGAAGATCGCGCGACCCATCGGATCGCCGGGCTGCTCATCACAATCCCGGCGCTCGCACACCTTGACGACCATCGTGAACGGGCCCTGCTCATCGCTCTCGATGCCGCCACCCTCGAAACCCACGGTCAGATTGCCGTCATCATTGGTATCGAGGTAGGAATCTTGAGTCGAACGGCCGAGCGCGTAGCGATTCTTCGCCTTCAACTCTCCCGCGTTCTTGTCGAAGGCCGAGGGCGAGTTCAGCAGCACATCGTACTGGGTGCTGAAGTTCCACGACCCATCTTCCTCAAGGTGCTGGACACAGAGACCCGCCTGTTCAGCGGTCGGGGTCTCGTGGGAGTTGACCGGACTGTCCGGCAGTGAGTCGAGGCGATCGATGATGCCATCCCCATCCGAATCGGCGAAGCAGGGGTGGGAGAGGGACATGTCTCGCCCGGTGTAATCGTAGGGGTTGGACTCATTCATCCAGATGTAATTGTGATCCAGTTCGCGCGCCCAGGCCTCGGCATCATACAGCCGATGCCCGGAATATTCGAGGTCGAAGGCAGTGGCGAGGCCACTGGCCCAACCGAAGTCATCCATGACGATCAGCGTGCCACCCGCAGCGACATACTGCTGGATCGCCTCGATCTCAGTGGTCGTATAACCATCGGATTCGCTGAATTGAACGACGTCGATATCACCGGTGAACCGTGGCAGCGAGATCGTGTCCTGCTCGATGCCCGTGACGATGAAGACCGTGTCCTCGGGATTGTCGATCTCCTGCAGCAGAACCGGACTCGAGACCAGACTGAGCGTCTCGACGCCCATGTCATTCAGATCACTGCGGAAAGCCGACAGGTCGTCCCAATCATCATCGTAAGCGGACAGATGTGGATCGCTCTCCACCAGGTAGGTGCCGACGATGCTGTACAGCAGCAACGCGAGCACCAGATAGAACGAGATCATCAAGCCGGTCCGGCGCGCTTTTTGAGAGCGCAGGAGCGTCTTGACATCGACCTTGGGTAGGTTCATTCACAGGGCCCCTCACATCCCTACGGATGTGCAGCCGCGAGACGCGGAACACAGCCTTAAGACGGTTTTGTGATGATGGGAGGCCTCCACATCACCGCCATGCAGCGATTCAACGGGTCAAATGAATGTCCTCATCGATGCGTTCAACCTCATCGGTCGGCACCACAAGATGCTCGCCGTGGGTCGGCCAGGGCAGCAGAGAAGGATCCAAGCCAGAATCGAGTTCGAGCAGTAGCCCGAGCACGTTTCCACTGGCCTCGTCGAGGATGAGATCGGCGATCGTGCCGAGCAGATCTCCGCGGCTGTCGACCACGCGACGACCGCACAACTCCATCGAGAAGGTCGCGGGCATGGAAGGACTCAGCCCGACCGAGTCCCATCAATCCTCTGCCCCGGGATCAGACGCTTTCGATGCCCATCAGGGTGTCCGAGGTGCTGCGAATACTCTTGAGGCCGCTCGTTAGCTCGCCTTCGAGTTTGGTATAGTATTCCAGCATCGCCGGGGTGATCGTCGGACGGACGCGGCCGATGGCGTCCTCGAAGTGCTTCTTGGCGACCGATTTCCGGTCTGCCCTCATGGCGATGAGGGCGGCTTCTCGACAGACGGATTCGACATCGGCGCCGGTGAATCCATCCATACGGTCGACCAGACTGTTGAGATCGAATTTGCCGAGCGGCATGTCGCGAGTGTGGATCTTGAGGATCTTTCGCAGACTGCCGATGTCGGGGGGTGGGATGTGCATGACCCGCTCGAATCGTCCGCTTCGTAGCAGGGCGGGGTCGATCATCTCGGGCCGGTTGGTCGCCGCGATGACGATGATGCCTTCCATCGTCTCGATGCCATCCATGCTCGAGAGCAGCTGATTGACGACGCGATTCGACACGTCGGAACCCTCTCCGCTGTTCGGGGTTCGCATGCCTGCGATGCTCTCGAATTCATCGAAGAAGATGATGCTTGGGCTTGCTTGCTGGGCCTTCTTGAAGACCTCGCGTATCGCTTTCTCGGACTCGCCGACCCACTTCGAAATCAGTTCGGGACCCTTGATGGTGATGAAATTCGCCTTGGCTTCGTGGGCGATCGCCTGGGCGAGCAACGTCTTGCCGGTGCCCGGCGCGCCGAACAGCACGATTCCACGCGGCGGCTTGATGCCGAAGTGCTCGAATCGTTCCGGCATCGTGAGCGGCCATTCGACCGATTCCTTGAGCCGCTCCTTGATCTCATCGAGACCGCCCACGTCATCCCAGGACACCTCGGGGATCTCGACATAGATCTCGCGCAATGCGGAGGGTTCGATATCTCGCATGGCCAGACGGAAATCGTTCATCTGAACCTCCATCTTCTCCAGAATCTCGGGCGCAATCTCATCCTGATCGAGGTCGATATCCGGGAGGTAACGGCGCAGCGCCTTCATCGCCGCCTCACGGGTGAGTGCAGAGATGTCGGCACCGACGAAGCCGTAGGAATTCTCAAGGATCCAATCCATGTCGAAATCATCCGCGATCGGCATGCCGCGCGTATGGATGTTGACGATCTCGCGCCGTCCATTCTTGTCCGGGACACCGATCTCGAGTTCGCGGTCGAATCGACCGGGACGTCGCAGCGCCTGATCGATCGCATCGCGTCGATTGGTCGCACCGATCACGACCACATTGTCGCGACCCTGCATGCCGTCCATCAAGGTGAGAAGTTGAGCGACCACACGGCGCTCGACCTCACCGGAGACGTCCTCGCGCTTGGGCGCGATCGAATCGAGTTCGTCGATGAAGATGATCGCCGGTGCGTTATTGCCCGCCTCTTCGAATATCTCGCGCAACTGCTTCTCGGATTCTCCGTAATACTTCGAGATGATCTCCGGACCATTGATACTGGTGAAGTGAGCATTGGTCTCGCTCGCGACCGCCTTCGCGATCATCGTCTTGCCCGTGCCCGGCGGTCCGTGCAACAGCACACCCTTGGGTGGGTCGATGCCCAGACGGCGGAACAGGATCGGGTGTTTCAGTGGAAGTTCAATCATCTCTCGAATCTTCTGCAACTGATTGCCGAGCCCACCGATGTCCTCGTACATGATCGAGGAAACCGAGCCACCTTCCTCCTCATCCATGATCTCCTCCTTGATGACTATCTCAGAATCGGGCAGCACCTGGACGATGCCTTTCGGAACCGTGGAGACGATGGCGAAGGGAAGCGCTTCGGCGAACAGGGTCATTCCGGGGATGAAGATGCGATCTCCAGCCACCACCGGTCGCTTGTTGAGACCACGACGCGCGAATCCTTCGATGCCCGGTCCGAAGCGGACCTTCTGCTGCTTGGCCATCACCGGACTCAGCACCAGACGGGTGCAGGGCTTGGTCTCGACCTTCTTGATCGTCACCCGGTCGCCGAGGCTGACACCAGCATTCTTGCGGATGATGCCGTCGATGCGGATCACACCGAGGTTGGCATCCTCCGGTCGGCAACGCCAGACGATTGCAGCGGTGCTGCGCTCGCCCTTGATCTCGATGACATCACCGGGTTTGAGATTCAAATCATTGTCAAACGGCACGCGCGCGCGGCCGTGTCCGACATCACTGGGAATGGCCTTCGCGACGCGAAGGGAGAGCGTCTTGTCTTCATCGTCCGCCATGGTTGGTCCTCCAGACAGTCGGATGGATTCGCACACCCCCCTAAAACCCCTTCAGTTCAACCTCTCCTCCCGAGACCGGTCCGGACGGGGGGTCAACAACGCCAAAACGGGAGCATTGAAAGCGAGAAGGTGGGACGACGGGCCATGGCGCACGTGCTCTCGACCGGTCTTGAGTTCCTCGACAACAGCAATCCCAACGGCTCACCCTGCGTGCGCGGATACAACATCATCAACGGCGAACTCAAACTCGCGAGCGATGGTCAGACCTTCCAATCGCACAATCCCGCATGGCTGGATGATTGCCTGGGCGAGTTCCCCTTGTCCACTGAATCCGATGTCCACGAGGCACTCGCTGCCGCTCGTGCGGCCTTCGAGGGCTGGGCGGCCACGCCCGCGCCCACGCGCGGCCAGATCATCGGCAACATGGGCCGCCTGCTGATGGAGCACAAGGATGCGATCGTCGCGCTGGAGACGCGCGAGATCGGCAAGACGCTCAAAGAGAGCGCGGGCAGCGTTCAGGAGGCGATCGACACCTGCCTGTTCTTCCAGTCCGAAGGTCGTCGACTCTACGGCCAGACCGTCAACAGTGAACTGCCCGACAAGGAGCTGTTCACCTACCGACGCCCGCTCGGAGTCTGTGGCATCATCAACGCCTGCAACTTCCCCGCGGCGGTGCCCTTCTGGAAGATGATTCCCGCGATCATTTGCGGCAACACCTGCGTGTGGAAGTCCCCTCAGGACGCACCTCTCCTCTCCTTCGCCCTCGCGCGCATCATGCACGAAGCCGGTCTGCCCGATGGCGTCATCAACCTGATTCACGGAAAGGGTAGCGGAGCCGGTCAGGACCTGGTCGATGCCGTCGACAAGGGCATGATCAACAAGATCTCCTTCACCGGAAGCACCGCTGTCGGCAAGATGATCGGCGAGATCTGCGGACGCAACCTCGTCTCAGTGAGTCTGGAATTGGGTGGGAAGAACCCACTCGTCATCATGCCGTCCGCCAACATGGAAAATGCTGTGGAAGGTGCCTACTGGTCCGGATTCGGAACCGCGGGCCAGCGCTGCACCAGCCTTGGCAATCTGATCATCCACGAGGACATCTACGACGAGTTCATGACCAAACTCATGGCCAAGGTCGAGTCCACCATCATCGGTGATTCGATGCGCAACGAGGACGTGCTCTACGGACCGATGCTGTCGGAGAAGTACTCCGGTGACTTCCTCAAGGATGTCGAGATGTGCGAGCGCAGTGGCGCGACCAAGCTGTTCGGCAAGGGTCGCATCACCAACGACAACAAGCCCGCGGGCTTCGTCGGCGACGCATCCGAAGGCGTCTACATGTGGCCGCACGTCTATGCGGATGTCACCGAGGACATGGAGTGCTTCCACGAGGAGATCTTCGGCCCGGCCATCACTGTGGTCAAGGCGACCGATTTCGACCACGCGCTCCACCTCGCCAACGCGAGCCCCTACGGTCTGTCCAGCGCGATTTACACCAACGACCGACTCGAGGCCTACCGCTTCAAGACCGGCATCAAGGCCGGCATGACGGGCATCAACAACTCGACCACGGGCGCGGAAGCCCACCTGCCCTTCGGCGGGGTCAAAGGCTCCGGCAACGGCACCCGCGAGTCCGGCATCTGGGTGATCGAGGCCTATTCCTACTGGCACGCGGTCAACGACGAGCTCAGCGGCAAGCTCCAACTGGCCCAGATGGATGTCGACGAGATCGACATCGAAGAGGCCGATGTCGACTACAGCGCGCTCGCCTGAGGTCCATCGTCAGGCTCAAGTCCGGGCCCTGTGAATGGGGCGCTCATGCGCAAGGCGCGCGAGGACATGGTTGAGCGCCAATTGGTGGCGCGAGGCATTCGTGTGGAGGCTGTGCTCGACGCGATGCGCGAAGTTCCGCGCGAGCGCTTCGTCCCAACTGAATCAAGCGAGCGAGCGCATTGCGATCAGGCGGTCGGCATCGCTGCCGGGCAGACGATCAGCCAACCGTTCATCGTCGCTCGGATGAGCGAATTGATCGCCACGCTTCCAGAGGGCTCAAAGGTGCTTGAGATCGGCGCGGGTTCGGGCTACCAAACGGCGATTCTGGTCCACATGGGATTCGAGGTGCACGCGGTCGAGATCGTGGCCGAACTCGGTGAACAGGCGCGCAAGCGACTTGCGGAACTCGGGCTGTCGCCGGCTTCGCTGACGATCGCTGATGGCCGGCGAGGCCTTGCCGAACACGCGCCCTATGACGGCGTGATCGCTGCGGCCTTCATCAAACGCCTACCGAAATCCTGGGTGAGCCAACTCGCACCTGAAGGCATCATCGTCGCCCCTCTGGGAAGAAAGGGCAACCAGACGTTGTGCGAGTGGCGTCTGATGGCTGATGACAAGTTGCAGAAGAGAACGATGGAGCCTGTTCGCTTCGTTCCATTGGTTCGAGGCAGGTGGCTTTGAGCGGCGACGGCAGATTCAAGGCCACCGACCGGGATTGGGGATTCATGAAGGAGTTCAGAATCTTCCTCAATGATGAGCCCGGCTCCCTCGCCGACCACTGTGATGCCATCGCCGCTGCAGGCGTGAATATCTTGGCCATCGCCGGCATAGGCGAGTCTGGAGCCTCCGCGGCACTGCTGACCGACAACCCCGAAGCGACCCAAGCTGCGCTGTCCGAGATGGGCGCGAAATTCAATGAGTCGGATTTGAAGACCGCGACGCTCGATCACAAGCCCGGCGCTTTGGCCGCATTCACCCGCGGTATCGCGGAGTCGGGCATCAATCTGCGTTCACTGTACGTGATGTCGGTGACCGGCGGTCAAGCGACGATCGGTTACACGACCGATTGAGGTCGCTCAGAAGTCGACCTGATCCTCTTCGTAGTCGAAGGTGCAGCCGCCATCGCAGGTGTCTGTGATGATGCCATCGAGCAGGAATTCCACAATCATCTCGTTGACCTGATGAATCGGTCCAATCTCGTTGTGCGCCTTTCCAGCGTCGGCGATCGGTGGGGCGGCATTGGTGTCGGGCATCGCATCATAGCCACCGTCCCAGTAGACGACAACACTGCCCTCTGTGAAGGGCCCGTCTGCGGTCTCCAGTCCATATGGATGGTACATCGAGTGGTTGAGCACGATCATTCCTGCGGTGCGTGCGGCGCGGTCGCTTGACAGCATCGGCACCTGCGCATCGTTGATCGAGATCGTCGACAGCACGCGGAAGGGCGTGATCTGGCCCTCCATGCCGCCCTCTGTGAAGCGCAGCCAGACCTCGGGGTCGCTCGGATCCCACATCTGCTGACAGAGCGAGATCAGGATGGCGCGGTCGTTGCGGTCCGGATAGGCGGTGTCCAGTGCGAAGCCATCGCCGAACGTGGCGTAATTCGTGCTGCGCTCGATGAAGGTCGAGAAGCCTGAGCCACCCACCCAGAGTACACCTCGATCGATGTCGGGGCTG
>Ga0208879_1004312_pt1 | contig 11136 bp, 6 predicted proteins | sample Knorr_S15_td_Bot_FD_185605 | JGI IMG/M metagenome (GOLD analysis project Ga0208879, IMG submission 185605) | Marine microbial communities from Southern Atlantic Ocean transect - Knorr_S15_td_Bottom_ad_5009_LV_A (SPAdes) (version 2) | ecosystem: Environmental > Aquatic > Marine > Oceanic | place...
GATTGGCCAAGCGCGCGGAGATCGTCCACGCGCACGACTGGCAGAGCGGCCTCGTCATGCCGCTACTTGCGGACTCGCCGGTTCGCAAAGTTTTCACCATTCACAACGCCGCTTATCAAGGCTGTTTTTCCGCCGATAAGTTTGAGCTGACCGGGCTGCCGGAATCGTTTTTCAACTGGCGGCAACTTGAGTTTTATGGCGGCGTCAGCTTCCTGAAGGGCGGCATCGTGTTCGCCGACCTTGTCACCACCGTGAGCCCGCGCTACGCCCGCGAATTGTTGACGGAGGAATACGGCTGCGGCCTCGAGGGGGTTTTCCAATCGGGAGGTGGTACGCTGACCGGCGTGCTTAACGGTGTCGATTACACCGAATGGAACACGACTGACAACCCGCACCTCGCAGCTGCCTATTCCGCCGACTCGCCCGACGGCAAGTCTCTCAACAAGCTTGCGCTGCAGCGCGAGTTTGGCCTGCCGGAACTCGACAACGTGCCGCTGCTCGGCAACATCAGCCGGTTCGCTGCGCAGAAGGGGATCGATATTTTGCTCGGCGCGCTGGAGGCGTTGCTTGGCAGTGGGGCGGCGTTTCAGTTTGCCGGGCTGGGCAGCGGCGATCCGTTGCTCGAGAAGGCGATGAGCGGCTTGGCCAGGCGCCACCCGGAACAGGTCGCCGTGAAGGTCGGCTACGACACCGGCTTGGCGCACCGCATCGAGGCCGGCAGCGATTTTTTTGTGATGCCGTCCCGCTTCGAGCCGTGCGGCCTGAACCAGCTTTACAGCCTGCGTTACGGCTCGGTGCCGGTCGTGCGCGCCACCGGCGGGCTGGACGACTCGGTGATCGATCTTGGCCAAGGGGAGGACACCGCGACCGGCATCAAGTTTGGCGACTGCTCGGCGGAGGCACTTGGCCAGGCGCTTGGCCGCGCGCTGGCGCTTTACGCCAGGCCCAAGCGCTTGGCCAAGGTGCGCGACAACGGCATGCGGGCCGACTTTTCGTGGGGACAAACCACAGCCGAGTACGAGAGGCTGTACGCCAAAATAAAAAAGCCGGCTGCGTAAACAGCCGGCTTAGGTAAAATCGATCCCGATCAGAACGGCGGCTTGGAGCGTGACCTGCGGGTTGGCAACTGCAATTTGCGGGCCGGTGTTTCGGAGGTGGCTGCATCGCCGTATTTTCCGGTAAGCTTTTTTTCCACTTTTCTCAGTCGGGCTGCCTCGGCGGCTTTGAACTCGGCCTCGGCCTCGCGGATACCGGGCAGGCGCATGCGTTCCTGCGAGACCATCAACGCGGCGTCCTCGGGCGTCTTGAGGATGGTCGGCCGGATCAGGACGAGCAGTTCCGATCGTTTGCTTGTGGAGGATTTACTCTTGAACAGGTTCCCCAGCAGGGGAATGTCCTTTAGAAACGGCACGCCGGACTCGGTGTCGGTCTTGGCATCGCGGATGAAGCCGCCCAGCAGGATCGTGTCGCCGTCCCGGACCGAGATGGTGGAGCTGGCCTCGCGCTCGGTGGTTTGCGGCGCCTTCATGCCGGCACTGCCTTGCTGTCCGCCGCCCATGTCGATGAAGCCGTCCAACTCGGAGATGGTTTGCTGAATGTCCATGACGACCAAATCATCCGGAGTGATGTACGGTGTCACGTCCAGCGTGATGCCGACGTTGAGAAACTGGGTATAGCCGCCGCCGCCGCCGTAGCCACCGTAACCGCCGTAACCGCCACCGTAACCGCCACCGTAACCGCTGCTCCCCTGATAGGGAACCTGCTCTCCGTTGAAGAATGTCGCCGGGACGGCGTGGCTGGTCTGAATGCGCGGGGTCTGCAGCACCTTGGCCGTGCTGTTATTGGCTATTGCGCTCATGGCAAACTCAAGTGAATTGTCATAGCGGCTGATATAGGAAAACCCACCTGCCAAGGCACCGGCACCGAGTGTGTTAAGAACACTCCCGGCAGCGGCGACGACATTACCAGCATCGGCAGCACCTCCCTGGCCTCCCTGATTTCCACCCCCTGTGTTGGCGGGTGGTGGTGCGGGAGTCGCTGCGGCGGTTGATGGGCCGCCGTTCATGAAACCGCCGATATGGCGGGTGTCGCCCGGGCCCGATTCGCTGTGCATGAAGGCGTTCATCCCGGTGCTCATCCCGTCGGTCAGGGTCACGTTCACGATGATGGCCTCGATGAGCACCTGAGCCAGCAGGTTGTCCACGTGGCCCACGATCTCGTCGATCTTGACCATGTCTTCCTCGTTGGCGAACACGATGAGCGAGTTGGAGCGGTAGTCGGGGATGATGCGGGCGTTCCCCAGAATCTGGATGTCGCCGCCGGCGGCGCGGTTCACGATGCCCTGTAGGCGGTTGCGGAATGAGTTGGACGTGCTGCTGGTGGAGGGGCGGTTCTGCAGGGAGCGAACCGAGCCCCGCGACGAGCTGGTTCCGCGCGTGCTTGAGCTGCCGGTTCGGCCTGTGGTCCTCGAGGTGCCGGAGGAACTTTGCCGGGGCGAACTGGAGCCGGTGATCAAGTCCTGCATGGTGGCGTAGATTTCCTCCACCTTGCCGTAGCGGATCGGGATGACCTTGAGTCTGTAATCTTCCTCCGGCTTGATGTCGATGCGCTCGAGCAGCTCGAGCATGCGCTTGATGTTGGAGGAGTTGTCGCGCAGGACGAGCGTCTTGCTGACGTCGAGCGCCACGATGCCGGCGGCGTTCTTGGCCATCGGCGTGAGCATCGGCACAGCCTCGCTGGGCAGGATATGTTTCAACTGCGTGATGTGCGTGATGTACTGGTTGGACTCCGGCAAATCATCGGCGCTGCTAATGATCGAGAACGCGGCGCCCTCCTGCAGCGCGTTGGCGCTGGGGACGAAGGTGACGAATTTTTCCCCGACTGGGATGGTGGTGTAGCCGTTGAGCGAGAGGACGCTGTCCATCGCTTGGATGGCCTCGACGACGGTCAGCGGTGTCTGCGCCTGGAGAGTGACGTTGAGATTGGGCAACGCCGCCGCCCGCAGGATGGTCCGGTTGACGTAGTTGGCGTAAATCTCAAGGAACTGCTCCAGCGGCATGTTGACCAATTGCAGGTCGGCCATCGGGATGACGGCGTCCAGGGCCAGGGGCGCACCGGCGGGATTAGCCGGGGCGGCCGCCGCTGCGTTGCCGGGTGTCGGCGGGGCTGGGGGGTTCACAGGTTGCGCTTGGCCAAGCGCTGCGAATGTCAGTGTGAGGATACCGGTGATGAGGTTTTTCATGGCTCTCGTATGGTTTGTGTAAAAGTTCATGGCTCTATTGTGTCTTGCGGACAGGACGGGTGGGGATGGATCGCTTGGGCACCGTGCGCTTGGCCGGCAAGGGATTGGCCGCGACCGGTTTTAGCTCGGGCTTGGTCTCGGCGGCTGGCTTGGCTTCGGATGGCTTGGCCGCAACCGGTTTTGACTTGGTCTCGGTGGCCTTGGGTTGCGTTGCCTTGACGTTTTTCTGGTAGCTGGCAGTCAGGTTCATCGAGCCGCTCAACCGATAGCGGTTTTTGTCCGGCTTGATGCTCATATCGCTCACGCGCACCATCGAGTCGCTGCCGCCGAGCGCCCAGAGGAACTTGACGATGTCGCTCTCCTTGCTCGAAAATCGGATGGGCAACGACTTCTCGAGGAAAAATTCCTTGGTCTCGGTGGTCATCCTCCCGGTGCTGGTGACAATCACGCCATTGGCCGCCGTGAGGCTGTTGATGTCCCGGCGCATTTTCACCTCTTGCGCGATCGGCACCACGGCCGAGCCCATGCCTTCGAGCTCGCGAATCCGGCGATGGTAAGTGTCTGTCTTTTTGATTTCTCCACCGAAGCGCGCCAGCTCATTATTGGCCTTGTCGATTTTCTGCCGTGTCTCAGTCGGGTTGGGAATCATCCCCCACACCATCCATGCGAGCGCACACATCAGCACCACGAGCACGATCATGACCAGCCGCCGCTCGCCGCTGCTCAATTTCAACTTGTCAAATATGCTTTCGTTACTCGCCATTGAATTCACATGTCAACGACCAGACAACGGTCTGTTTGTTTCTCGTGTCCAATCTGTCAGACTTCCTCGTCACGTCGGAGAACAGCGCCTTGCCATCGCCCGTCTCCATCTGCGTTAGCGCCTCCTGATAATCGTCAATAAACGTTTTATTGGCGGAATCCGCCGCACCCCAAATCTGCAATTCTCGACTAGTGCCACCGTCGAGCGTGCGGCCCGACTTAAATTTCAACTCGGTGAACTTCAGCTCGCCGGGCAGCCCGGTGGACACCTTGTACCACGCCTCGAGCGCGGCATACTTGAGCGCCTTTTGTTTCTCGAGCGTCTCCACCTTGGCCTTGAGCGAGAGGGCGTTTGTGTATTGGCCGCCCTGCACTTTCACCAGTTGGTTCAAGTCCTCCAAGTCGCTCTGCAGCCAACTCCCGTAGGCGAAAAAACCGAGCAGCCCCATCAGCATCAGCGCCACCGCGCCCTTGAGCCCCTCCATCCACAGGCCGTCCAAAAACCGTTGCCGGTTTCGGGCACTGTAATCCTCAAGCATCAGTCCGGGCGCTGTCGTCCGGGCGGCGAACTCCACGGCCGCCGTGGCCAGATCCACCTCGCTCAAGGGGTCGACTTCGCAGATGCGATTGAAGCACTTGGCCAAGGCCGCGTTCCAGTCGTCCGCCACGTTGCCGCGCTTGGCCAAGTGGCAGGCAGGCTCCCCTGGCATCCAGCCGGCGACCTCTCCCGCCATGGCGACGCTGTTGATTTTCTCGGCCAACGCATCGCGGCTCGCAACGATGTCGGGCAAGTTGAATGAATTCACGTCACGCAGCCGACCGTCGAACCACCACGTCACCAGCGCCAACACCGTGTCGGCTCCCTGCACGAGTTGAATGTGCGCCCCGTCCTCCCTTGGCTCGCCGGGCACCAGCTCCCGCAGCAGCGGCACTTCCACCCGGTCGGCGAGATAGCTGACGGCCTCGAGTTCGTCGAGCCGATCCCCCACCACTTTCCGCTCGGCGATCATGACGAGTACCGTCTGGTTGCCCTCCGCACTGGCGGAGCCGGGTACCACCTCGGCGGCCCAAACGGCCTGCGCCATCGGCAGCGGCGACAATTCCTCGATCTGAAACTCGACCATCGGCAACAGCTCGTCCGGCTCGCATGACGGCAGCTCGACGACGCGCAAAAAAACCTTCTCCGGCGGCAGTGTGGCGATGTTGAGCTTGCGGCTGAGCAAGTCGCTCCAGTTCTTGCCCACCGCCTTGGCCGGCGGATCATCGCCCTCGGCCACGCGCAGGTCACCGGAGAGTTTCACCTTTTTCGACGAGACAGAGAACTGCCATAACCGGCTCCCCTCGTTCGCCGGCTCAAACAAATTGCAACTGCTCCAGTTGGTTTTCTTCCCCGCCATGCTGCTAGTTTTTCAAATGCTCGTCGGACATGGTCACGCGCAAAATCTCCTCGATTGTCGTCTTGCCATCGACCACTTTTTGCCAGCCGTCGTCACGCAAGGTGCGCATGCCCTCGCTGATCGCGGCCTGGCCGATCGCCGACGACGCCTCGCGCTTGAGGATCAGCGGCCGGATGACCTCGCTCATCACCAACATCTCGTAAATGGCCAAGCGCCCTTTATACCCCTGCTGGCGGCAATCCTCGCAACCCAGCCCATGATGGAACGTGCCGGACTCGATGATGTGCTCCGGGCAGTTGATCTGCCGCAGATAGTCGCGGTCGATCTTCTGTTCCTCTTTGCAGTTCGAGCAGATGGTGCGAACCAAGCGCTGCGCCATGACCGCCTCGACCGACGACGCCACAAGGAACGGCTCGACGCCCATGTCGATCAACCGCGTGAACGCGCCCGGGGCGTCGTTCGTGTGCAGCGTGCTGAACACCAAGTGACCGGTCAGCGCGGCGCGGATGGCGATGTCCGCCGTCTCGCCGTCGCGAATCTCTCCCACCATGACCACGTTCGGATCCTGCCGCAGGATGTGCCGCAAACCGGTGGCAAACGTCAGCCCAATGTCCGAGCGCACGGCGATCTGGTTGATGCCTTTCAACTCGTACTCGACCGGTTCCTCGATCGTGATGATGCGCTGGTGCACCGAGTTGATCGTACTCAAAAAAGCGTAAAGCGAGGTGGACTTGCCGGAGCCGGTCGGCCCGGTGACCAGCACGATCCCGTGCGGCTTGACGATGAGCTCGCGCAGGATCGCCTCGTCCTTCGGGTCGAAACCCAGCTTGTCGAGGCTCATGAAAATGGTGCCGCGGGTCAGCAAACGCAGCGACACGCTCTCCCCGTAAACCGTCGGCACGGTGGAGACTCGGATGTCGAGCTCCTCGCCCTTGATGCGGACGTTGATCCGGCCGTCCTGCGGCAGGCGTTTCTCGGCGATGTCCATGCCGGCCATGACCTTGATGCGCGAGATGAGCGACGACTGATACCGCTTCAACTGCGGCGGCATCGGCGTCTGGTGCAAGATGCCATCCACGCGATAGCGAATGCGAAACTCATCCTCCGCCGGCTCGAAGTGAATATCGGTCGCCCGATCCTTGAACGCCTCCCAGATGATCTGGTTGACGAACTTGATCACGCTGGCGTCTTGGTCGCCCTCGGTGATTTCCTTGTCCTCGTCGAAGAATATATCGAACGTATCATCGTCGTCGTCCTCGAGTTCCTCGAGCGTCTCGGCGCCGACGCCGTAAAATTTCTTGAGCGCCTTCTCGATCTCGCCGCGCGGGGCCAAAGCCAGCTTGACCATGCCGCCGGCGTTGAACTGCACGGCGTTGATCATCGCCGAGTCGAACGGGTCGCTGACCGCCACCTCAAGCGTGCCGTTCTCGGCGTGGATCGGCAGGACGAAATGCTGGAAAGCCACCTTGGTGGTCACTCGCTTGCGCGCCTCGGCGGACGGGCTGATGTCTTTCAGTTCGACAAAACGCAGACCCATCGTCTTGGCCAAGCGCTCAAGGAAAACGTCCTCGGCCAGCCCCTTTTCCCGGGCAAAAAACGCCAGCAGCGGCTCCTCCGAGCCGTTTTCAGCGGCCACACGCCACTCCTTCGTCAGGTCCAAAAACTCAACGGGGGTGGCCAAATCGGCGTCAGCCAATATCTGTTTAATCGATGTAAGTGCCATTCTTCGAGCAGCAAGTGAACGAATAAACAGCGGTTTTCAGCAAAAGTTGCGAAAAAGGTGACTCAACTGGCGTCCTCCCAACAGGATGGACTCTCCCCTTGGCCAAGCGCAAAAGCCCCGAGGGGCGACATGAAATAGCCCGGGGCGTCAGCCCCGGGAGGAGCAGCCAGAAAAACACAAGCCCCGCAAGGGGCGGCACAACTCAATGAACCAAAAACCGGCTGACTAACTTCAAACTCCAAAAAAATCCCGCGAAAATTATTCTCTGCACGGCTTCGTGTGAAAATCAAACTTCCCTCTCTGCGGCCCTCCGCGACTCGGCGTCCTCGGCGTTCAAAAAAATGTTGCCACTCAAACGAGCGCCTCCCCTACTCGCCCGCCAAGACAGACAGAAAATTCTTCAGCGCCGGGGAGAGCGCCTTGCTTTTCTTGTGCACCACCGCCACGGGCCGGGCGAGCTGCACGTCGCTGAACTTCACGCTGGCCAAGCTCCCAAGCTTGACCTCCGAAACGATCGTCACCTCCGGCACGATCGCCACGCCGGTGCCGATCTCCACCGCCCGCTTGACGGTCTCAATGTTGTCGAACTCTATCACCGGGTGGACGGCGATTTTCTTCTCCCGCAGCACGCGGTCGATCCCCCGCCGGGTCGGGATGTCGATGTGAAAGCCGACCAGATTTTCCCCCGCGATGTCGGCGAGCTTGATTTGCCCGCGCTTGGCCAAGGGATGACCCGGCTCGCAAATCAACACCAGCGACTCCTCCATCAGCGGGATGATGTTCAGCTTGCTGTCCTTCCCCGGATAAGCCACGAGGCCAAGGTCCACCACATTTCCCAGCACGTCCTCGAGTATCTTGTCCGCGTAACTGTACTCAACGTGCACGTTCACGGTGGGGAATTTTTTCAGGAATTTTTTCAGGAACGGCGGCAGCGTGTGCAGCCCGATCGAGTAAATCGTCGAGACGCGAATATTGCCCGACACCACGTTTTGCAGCGACTGCATCCGGCTCGTCAGCGACTCGAACGTGTTGATGATCTCCTTGCTGTGATCGTAGAGCAACTGCCCCTCCTTGGTCAGCCGGAATATCTTCTTGCTGCGCTCGATCAGCAGCGTGTCGAAATGCCTCTCGAGCGAGCCGATCTGCTGGCTCACCGCCGACTGCGTGATCTGGTTGATCCGCGCCGCACTGGTGAAACTCCGGCTCTCGGCCAAGTCACAAAAAACCCGCAAGCTCTCAATCTGCATAAGCCCAGTTAAATTGAAAGCCAGCCTGAGTCAAACATTCTTAATGCAGCCAATGGACGCAGGATTGACCGCTGGCCGTTTGTCACCGTTTAATCGGCCCGCCGGGAGGGGGGGAGGGATGAGTTCCACCTCGTCCCAAAACCAACGAATGTATCATATTACCCGATTGCCCAATGGGCTCCGCTTGGCCACGGCCGAGTTGCCGCACATGGCCAGCGTCAGCCTCGGTATTTGGTCAGCCGTCGGCAGCCGCTGCGAGCGCGTGGGCGAGACCGGCATCAGCCATTTCCTCGAGCACATGCTTTTCAAGGGCACGCCGCGCCGTTCCGCCGCCCGGATCTCGCAGGAGGTCGAGGGCCTCGGCGGCTACATCAACGCCTGCACCAGCGAGGAAAGCACCTGCTACCACGCCCGCGCCCACGCCAGCCAAGCCGCCAAGCTGATGGACGTGCTGGCCGATATGTATCTCAACCCCGTTTTTGACCGGCAGGAAATCACCCGCGAGCGCCGCGTCATCAAGGAGGAAATCGCCATGACACTCGACCAGCCGTCGCAGCACGTCCTCGAGTTGTCCGACGAGTCGCTCTGGCCCAACCAGCCGCTTGGCCGCTCCATCGCCGGCGACGAGCGCACCCTCAACCGCACCCGCCGCCGCGAGCTCGCCGCCTTCCACGCCCGCCACTACGTCAGCGGCTCGACGGTTGTCGTCGCCGCCGGGGACATCCGCCACCGCGACTTGCTCGACTTGGCCAAGCGCTTGGCCAGGCGCATCCCCGCAGGCGACCACTCGAGCTGGTTCCCCGCCGTGAACGGCCAGTCGCGTCCGGAGATCAAGCTGTTCACCCGCGACATGGAGCAGACGCAGTTTGCGCTCGGCATCCGCACCTGCTCGCGGCACGATCCGAGGCGATTTGCCCTGCGCTTGGCCAACGTGATCCTCGGCGAAAACATGAGCTCGCGCCTTTTCCAGTCCATCCGCGAGGAGCACGGTTTGGCTTACAGCATTTATTCGACGCCCAACTTTTATCACGACACCGGCAGCCTCACGATCGCCGCCGGGCTGGACACCGCCCACACGCAAAAGGCGCTCAAGCTGACCCTCGCCGAGCTGCGCCGCCTCCGCGAAAAACCGCCCGGCGCCGCCGAGTTGCGCCGCGCTCGCGACTACCTCATCGGCCAGCTCGATCTGTCGCTCGAGAGCACCGAGAGCCAAATGAACTGGGTTGGCGAGCAGTTGCTCGGCTTCGACCAAATCATCCCGCCGGACGAAATCAAGGCCCGCCTCAACGAGATCCGCCCGGCCGATATCCGCCGCGTCGCGCGCGATTTTTTCCGACCGGAACGCCTTTGCCTATCGCTCGTCAGCCCGCTCAAGAGCAACCGAGGCCTGCGAAAATTGCTCGAGATTTGACCGCTAAAATAACAATGCGCAATATAGGTAGGGCGTGCTGTCCCCAGCGCGCCGGGGCTGTTGCGGACGGCTGGGGACAGCCATCCCTACCCGCGCTTGGCCAAGTCACAAGCCCCGGAGGGGCGGCAGGCAATAGTCCGGGGCGTCAGCCCCGGGTAAGACGCCAATAAAAAACAAACATGGATGAACAGGATAAACAGGATATTTTGGGGTGAGGTGGAACTCGCCCCTCCCGACCGCCGATGCCCTGCCCGCTGATCCAGGAAATTGAAACCGGGCACACGCCCGAGTCGCTCACCGGACGGCTTCACGCCGAGCCGGGGACGATCCTGTTGCGCTCCGGCACGATGGAACACGGCGAACGCTTCAGCCTCGTCGCCGCGCGGCCGTTTTTGCGGTTTGAGTCGCACGGCTCGCGCTGCGAAATCGAGTCGCCCACCGGTCGCCGTACACTGTTCGGCAGCCCGTGGAAACTGCTCGAGAGCCTCGCCAACCGCTACGAGCTGCTCGAGGAGATCGACCTGCCGTTCCCGCTCGGCGGCTGCTTCGGCTACTTCGGTTACGAGCTGAAACAATTCACCGAACCGCACCTGCCGCTGACCACCCACAACGACCTCGAGCTGCCGGAATGCAGCGTTGGATTTTACGACAGCCTCGTCGTGTTCGATCACAAAATCGACAAGGCGTGGCTGATCTCCACCGGTCTCGGCGAAGAGGGCGATCGCTCCGACGAACGCGCCCAAGCCGCTGCCGAGTTTTGGCTTGAGCAACTCGCCGCGCCGAGCCAAGCGCCCGCCGCCGAGTCGCCGCTTGGCCAAGCGGCGCCGCCGCAAGTCACCTCGACGATGTCACATGACGACTACTGCGACGGCGTGCGGCGGATCATCGACTACATTTGGCGGGGCGACATTTATCAGGCCAACCTCACGCATCGCTTGGCCGCGGAAGTGGGTGTCGATGGCTGGACGCTCTTTCAGCGCTTGGCCACTGCGTCGCCCGCGCCGTTCTCGGCCTTCATGCAGTGCGGTGATTTTCAGATCGCCAGCTCGTCGCCGGAACAGTTTCTGCGGTTGAGCGGCGACCACGTGACCACGCGGCCGATCAAGGGCACGCGCCCGCGCGGCACGTCGCCCGATCTCGACGCGCGGCTCGGCTACGAGTTGCAGACCAGCGCCAAGGATCGGGCCGAGCTCGTGATGATCACCGACCTGCTCCGCAACGACCTTGGCCGGTTTTGCGAATACGGCTCGGTGACCGTGCCCGACTTGGCCAAGCTCGAACGCTTCGCCCAAGTGCAGCACCTCGTCTCGACCGTGGCCGGGCGGCTGCGGCCGGGCGTCACGCATCTGCACGCG
>Ga0208879_1004314_pt1 | contig 11134 bp, 7 predicted proteins | sample Knorr_S15_td_Bot_FD_185605 | JGI IMG/M metagenome (GOLD analysis project Ga0208879, IMG submission 185605) | Marine microbial communities from Southern Atlantic Ocean transect - Knorr_S15_td_Bottom_ad_5009_LV_A (SPAdes) (version 2) | ecosystem: Environmental > Aquatic > Marine > Oceanic | place...
TGTAGTGGGCGTTAGAAATTTGAGAAGACCTGCCTCTAGTACGAGAGGACCGAGGCGGACTAACCTCTAGTGTACCTGTTGTGGCGCCAGCTGCATCGCAGGGTAGCTACGTTGGGACGAGATAAGCGCTGAAAGCATATAAGCGCGAAACTCACTTCAAGATAAGATTTCTTTTAAGGGTCGTAGGAGACGACTACGTTGATAGGTCACAGGTGTAAAGATGGTAACATCAAAGCCGAGTGATACTAATTACCCGTAAACTTCCTCCAATTATTTCTTCAACTATTGTGTATTTTCCTCTTTTAATATTTAAGACATTAGTGCTTTGATAAGCACAAACGACTTATGGTGGTTATAGCGATAGGGATCACCTCTTCCCATTCCGAACAGAGAAGTTAAGCCTATCCGCGCAGATGGTACTGAGTAATATCGGGAGAGTATGTCGCCGCCCTTTTTAAAGCCTTTTTACAGCAATGTAAAAAGGCTTTTTTTGTTTACCATATATCATGAACTGTGAAGACTTAGCGTTGTTAGATCTTATTTTTTAGTTTTACCTAGTACCGAAATTGTTTAATCTCGGCTAGGCTTCTGCACTTGCAAGTAAATTAGTCTTAAATTTTTAGAGAATTTTCTAGATTAAGCTTTGAAAGGTTGCTAATGATTTTCCGAGTGTAAAATGATATCCGGTTTTTGAGAGACCATATTCTATAGCACTTAAGGTTGCTATAAGGTCACTAGAATTTACTGATCCCATATGCCCAACTCTAAAGTAGCTGGGTTTAATATCGGCATGTAAACCACCTGCTATAATAACACCATATTCCTCTGTTTTTTTTCTGAACTCGTTTCCATCAATATTTTCTGGATAGTAAATAGCACTTAATGTATTCGAAGCTATTTCGTTAGATTCAGGAATTAATTTTAATCCAAGGGATTGTATAGCTTTTCGAAACGCATTGGCATATTTTTCGTGTTTATTTATTCGACGATCTACGCCTTCATTATCGATGATTTGTAAACTAACTTCTAAAGCCTTTATTAAATTAACTGCTGGAGTTCCAAAATACGATGCTTTTCTATTTTGATAGGCTTCCATAATTGGTAACCAGTTCTTCCAGTCGGAATAATAACTCTGTACGGGAGTTTTTCTATTTCTCCATGTATGGATTGCTTTTTTAGAAGCGACCAATAAGGCTAAACCCGGAGGTACTCCGATAGCCTTTTGCGAGCCAGTCAAAACAATATCTAAGCCCCAATTTTCTTGTTCAATTTTCTCACCTGCAACAGAACAGACACCGTCTAATATGCTTAAGGTGTCATATTTTTTAGCCAATTCTGCTATCGGTTCTGGGTTCTCTAAAATCCCTGTGGAAGTATCTACATGTGTCAGGGTGAGCAGTTTATAGTCTTTGTTTTTTAATTCACTTTCAATATCTGCTAAGGATACCGTTTTCCCTAAGGGAGCTGTAATGATGGTCACATTTGCTCCATAGCATGTTAACATTTCTTTAAATCTTTCACCGAAATATCCTGTAGATATCACTAAGGCATTATCCCCTCTCTCTATAAGGTTTGCTATAGCCATATCCATAGCAAGGGTTCCACTACCAGCCATAATGAAAGATTGACCCTCGGGAGCTTTCCATATTTTTTGCATCAAATCCATGCAATGACCAAATGTTTCAATGAAGTTTGGTGCGATATGACTCGTGGTTGTCTCACCCATCGCTCTCAATACAGAAGGTTCAAATTCTATTGGACCCGGAATCATTAACAGTTTTCTGTTTTTCATTTCAAACTATATTTTTTGTATCGTAAGCGTTTTTTAACCTTTATTGAGGTTTTATAGGCAATAAATATACAATGAATTAGTCTTGATTTGATGACAGTGAGCGATATTATCTACATTCTAAGTCTTCTTTACCTTCCCTTTGCACTTTTGTATTTCGCATCAAAATTCCTGAACTCTATTTGTAGTTCATAAGGTCAGTAAATTTGGAATATATATATAAGTAAATTTAACGTCCATATCTATTGACCTTATACACGGTGTAACATATTGAAATATTTAGAGCGTCCTAGAACTATGTATTTTGTATCTTGTTCACAATTTTTAAAATTATCAAAATGAGAAAACTAGTAGCATTATTTTTAATAGCCTTTCCTTTATCACTATTCGCCCAACAGAGCTATAATATGAGCCTTGTTGGAAAACTGCCTTATCAATCTGGTTTAAATGATATTTGGGGCTATGTAGATACCGATGGCACCGAATATGCAATTGTAGGTTTGGTAGATGCCACTTCATTTGTGAGTCTTGCTGACCCTAGCAATCCTGTAGAAGTTGCAAATATTCCAGGCCCTACTTCTGTTTGGAGAGATATTAAAACTTGGGGGAATTATGCTTATGTAGTTCATGATGCTTTGCAAATGGGGGATTCACAAGGTCTACTAATTATTGATTTGACTGATATCTCTAATGGGAATATCACATATGATTCGTATTATATGGACTTCCAGTTTTCTAGAGCTCATAATATTTACATCGACGAGAATGGAGTAGCCTATTTGTTTGGTGGAGATTATCAAAATGGTGGTGCACTAATGTTAGATATAGCTACCGATCCTGAAAATCCAATATTCCTTGGTCATTTCGAAGATTTTTATCTACATGATGGAATGGTTAGGGGTGATACGCTTTGGGGAGGAGCAATCTATAATGGTGAATTTGTGTCTGTTGATGTGTCTGACAAGTCTAACCCAATAATCTTAGGCTCAGCGATGACTCCTAATGCATTTACGCACAACTGTTGGGTTTCTGACGATGGACAAACCGTTTACACAACCGATGAACTTGCTGGATCATATATTGCTGCCTTCGATGTTTCTAACATCAATGATATTCAACTAGTAGATCAAATTCAATCATGGAGTCCTCAAAATGATGTGATTCCTCATAATACTCATGTCATGGGTAATTACTTAGTAACGTCATACTACTGTGATGGTGTTACTGTTGTAGATGCTTCCGACCCGACTAATTTACAAGAAGTAGCCTATTACGATACTTCTGTAAATTATCAAGGAGATGGCTATAATGGGGCTTGGGGTGCTTACCCATTTTTACCATCAAAGTTGATTTTGGTTTCTGATAGACAAGAAGGATTACACATATTATCGGTAGATAATTTAGAGTTCTCTGTGGAGTCTTTGAACGATTTACTTGATATCCAGGTATATCCAAATCCATCGGTAGACTTTTTCCAAATTAAATTTAAATCTAACGATTGGGCAACGATTCAGGTTAGTGATATAAATGGAAGACATATTCAGGAAATTGAAAACCACACTAATTCTGATTTTATTCAATTGGGTGAGGCCTGGGAATTAGGTACTTATTTAATTCGAATAGAAGATTTTAGAGGGTTGAGTATAACTCATACGATAGTTAAACAGTAAAAACCAAAATTTAAATATTATGAAAAAGCTAATTTTAGGATTCCTATTAGTTCTAAGTTCAACTTTTGTTGATGCTCAATCGATATCTATTTCTGATATTCAAGGAATGACGGATGTTTCACCTTATGAAGGACAAATAGTAGAAACATCGGGGATTGTAACAGCGGTTGCACCTTCAGGTTATTTCATTCAAGATGCAGGTCAAGCTTGGTCGGGGATATATGTTTATGACAATATCAATATTCCAGAGATAGGCGATGAGATTGGCATTGCTGCTGAGGTTGATGAGTACTACGAAATGACTGAGTTGAAGAATGTTTCGGATTTCACGGTTATTTCTCAGGCGAATACTCTTTTTGAAGCTATAGAATTAGCTGGACAATTAACTGAAGGGGTAGAAGGCTGTTTAGTATCAATTTTCGGTTATTGTAATGTTTCAAATAATGAATATGGAGAGGCTACGTTTATTACTGGGCTTGAGGGTGAATATTTTATAACCAACGATCTCGTATATTTATATGATTTCCAACAAGGTTTCAGTTATACTGTAACAGGAGTGGTAGAGTATTCCTTTGGGGAGTACAAAATTTGTCCTCGTGATGAATACGATATTTCTGAAATGATTTCTATTGCAGAGATGAACACCATCAGTACTACAATTAAAATGGTGAGTAACTTCTTGGAGATAGAAAGCTCATTAAGAGGGCAACAAGATTTTGTGATTTATAATATTGCAGGTGATGTTGTGATGAAGGGTGTGTTTGATGGAGTGATTTCCATTCCGATGCATCATTTTGAAACAGCTACTTACCTCATACGAATTGGAGACCTGGCACAGTTAATTGTCAAACAATAATTATTGTACCAAACTAAAAAACCTTCCCAAATGGGAAGGTTTTTTAATGTTCAAAAAGAAATTAGCCCATCGAGGGGATTATAGGAGTGTCAGATTTAGGGTTTCACGTATTTACTTCAATCCCAGCTCCTTAATACGCTGTTCTAAATACTCGCCAGCGGTAATATCTGTAAACTGTTTTGGATTATTTTCATCAATACAACACTCTAAACTGATTAATGAAACCTCAGAGCGTGGGTGTAAAAAGAATGGAATAGAATAGCGAGAACTACCCCATTTTTCTTTGGGTGGATTTATCACTCTATGTGTAGTAGATTTGAGTTTGTTGTTGGTTAAACGCTGAAGCATATCGCCCACATTAACCACTATCTGTTCAGGTAGAGCCGTTACCGAAATCCAGTCATTGTTCTTATTGAGTACTTGTAAACCATCGGCAGAAGCACCCATTAAAAGAGTTATCAAATTGATGTCTTCATGCTCTGCTGCACGTACTGCATCTTTGGGCTCGTTGGTGATAGGTGGATAGTGAATTGGTCTAAGAATACTATTTCCATTGTGGATTTTAGCATCAAAGTACTTTTCATCAAGTTCTAAGTAAAGAGCAATAGCTCTTAGCATGTCTCTGCCCGCTACTTCGAGTTTTTGATAGACTTCTTTACCAATAGGATTAAAATTGGAAAGTTCATTTACCTTCACATTTTCTGGGTATTCATCTTTAATAGCATCGCCATCCTCCACGGTCTGCCCGAAATGCCAGAACTCTTTTAAATCACCCTCATTTCTATTCTTTGCATGTTCTTTACCAAAAGAAACATAACCTCTTTGCCCTCCAAGGCCTTCAATCTCGTATTGTCTTTTTTGAGCTTCTGAAAGGCTGAAAAATTTTTGAACCTCAGTATACAGTGAGGTACATAGCGCATCACTCAAACCATGATTTTTCACGGCAACAAAACCAATCGTTTCGTAGGCTTCACCCAATTGTTTTACAAACTGTGCTTTTTTCTCAGCATCACCTGAAGTGAAATCTGCTAAATCGATGCTTGGTATATTTTTAAAATCACTCATGCTTTTTATTGAATAGAGGTAAATTTACTGAATTCACTGACAATTTCAATGAGCTCGATAGTTTAGACGAGCTGATTGGTGATAATATGAATGCTTCTCTTAAGGACTTTCAATCGAATGCAATCGCCCAATTCTTTTGGTTCACCATCCAGATGTGCTTTGGCTCGATTAGTCGTGATCGTGGCTTGAGAACAAGGTATAATGGTCATTCTTTTATTCAAATGAAATCTTCGGGTAGCTAGTGCTAATAGTAAATGGGGAACTTCATAGAAATAGAATGGTTTCAAAATACAAAGCTCTATTTTTCCGTCGTTGTCAATAGATTCTGGTGATATGATGACATTATTTCCAAACTGAGTTCCGTTAGCAAAGCTTACTTGTACGGCTTCGCCATCAAAAACGGTTTGACCATCAATTTCAATCTGATATTTTTTTACATCGTAAGTCCACCACTTCGAGAGAATGAGTTTTACATAGGTTTTCATGCCACGCTTGCGCTCTTTAGCAAAACAATGCGAAATATGTCCATCATAACCGATCCCCGAAACATTGATGAAAAACTCATCATTAGCCGTGCAAGAATCAATCTTTCGGTGATTCAAAGTGTTCAATAATGCCAAGGCTTTACTTACATTTTGAGGGATGCCTAAATGCCTTGCTAAACCATTTCCTGAACCTGTAGGGATGATGCCCAAAATTGATTCGCTATTTACTAGAGCTTGAGCTACTTCATTTACGGTTCCATCACCACCCACAGCTACAATTACATCGGCATTGTTTTTCACAAGCTCATGAGCAATTTCTCTCGCATGATGTGCGTATTCAGTAAAATGTATCTGTGGTTCAAACACATCCAGATCAATTTTTTCATCGATTATAGAATGGATGTTTTTCTGTTTTCCCGTTCCAGAAATAGGGTTGATGATAAAATGTAAAGACTTCTTAGTCATCCTGTTCCAATTGGTTGTGTATCATTCGGTAATTATAATCCTGAATGAGGGCTTTTAGCTTATTCTCCAGATCTAAAGCTTTTTCAGGTACTTCCAAAATTAGGTTATTTTTCAATAAAGAATCTATAGATGTATTGTAAAGAGCAAGACTTTTTTCGCCATTAAATTGTAATAGATATTCCTCTTCAAAAAACTGATAAACATCATTCAGATAGTTCACAGCATAACCTTTATCAGCCCATATCGAATTTCCAAAAGAAACGATCCTGGTGTCTATTTTTAAATAGTCGATTATACTTGGAAAGATGTCGGCTTGTTGACAAACTTTATCAATTGAGCCGATTAAACTATCCGAAGGGCTGTAAAAAATTATTGGTATGGCATAGAGCCCATTTGAGTTTTGGTAGCTTTTATGAGTCGATTTAAAGGTGTGATCTGCTGTAATCACAAATAGTGTATTGTCATACCAATCACTTTGTTTAGCTCTTTTGAAAAACTCTTTTAGAGCATAATCACTGTAGCCCACACTTTCGTGAATAGCGATTTCTCCTTTTTTAAACTTTCCTTGCAATTGTTCAGGAATTGTGTATGGATGGTGTGAGCTTAAGCTGAAAATACTTGCGAAAAATGGACTTTGTTTTTTATCCAATTCATTAGCGAAAAACTGAAAGAATGGCTCGTCAAAAATACCCCATTTACCATCGTAATCTTTTTCAGGTTTAGGGTATTTACTCATGTCCACATAGTCATCAAAACCAGCCATTTCGGCGTAAGCATCAAAGCCCATAGTTCCTGGATGGCCTCCGTGATAAAAGGAAGTTCCATAGCCTTGTCCATGCAAAATTGATGCGATATTGTTTGACTTTTGTGCTCCGTATTGCGATAATATATAAGGCTTGTCAGTCAATGCAGGAATACTATTGATAATAGCAGGGATTCCTTCGACGGACTTTTTCCCATTAGCATAGGCGTGCGTACATACTAAACTATGACTCATTAAACTATCCAGAAAAGGAGTGTAGCCCTCAAAATTATTATAAAAACCGATGTATTCTCTAGCGAAGCTTTCGAGAATAATCAAGACAACATTTTTCTGATGACTTGAATCAGAATAAAAACTTAGGTCCGCATCGAAGTATTGCTTGGCTTGGACCGAAGAAAAGTACTTTTTTTCTTCTAACTGTTTTTGCCCTAATGTGCTTAAAATACTAAAAGGGGAATTCAATATTAATGGAACGTATTTCCCCTGTCCGTAATAGCTGGCGTGAATGTTTTTTATAGGTCTTAACTGAAGTCCTCCACGCATGGAGATTACGGTAAGCGCAAGTACTATTAATGTGATCAACCACGATTTCCAGTTGTTCGGACTTTTTCGCAAAAAGAACTGACGCGCTTGTAAATAAGAATACGATTTATAGAGCCCAAAGGTTAATACCGCCCAAAAAAGAAAAATCGTCCAGTAATCTTTTATAAAATCCATGGCTACATTGTTGGCATCATCACCTTGTAAAACAAAACTGAGTACATCGGCCGTCATTCTTTTGCCAGTAAAGTGCATGTTCACAACATCTCCTAAGTTCATCAATAAGGCAAAGCTATTGAAGCTTATGAATAAGGTTTTTAGAATTTGTTGATAGGCTTTTGATTCCCGTTTTTTTGTTGGGAATACTAAGAGTAAAATAAAAAGAATGTTGATGTACGCTAGGGCAGAGAGGTCGAAACGAAGTCCGTGTATGAACACTCCTAAAATACCATCATCAAAGATGTTTGGGAATTGATCTGCTGTATAGAAGTAAAATAGTACTCTACTTATGCTGAAAAAACAGAGTGCAGTAATGATTGCTTTAATCAGAAATGATAGATGTTTTAGGTGGTTTTTCATTTTAGTAGATAGGGAATACTATTTAGTGCATAAAATTAGTCTAGCATTCTGCCAAATTAAGGATTAATTCAATATTTTGGTGTTCTTAAATTTCAGAATTACGATGAATATTCAATACAACCGTAAAGGTTTTACAGATATACAGTTAAAAGAGCTTTACAAATCCATCCTTAAACCGAGGATGATTGAAGAGAAAATGCTCATTTTATTAAGACAAGGGAGAATCTCTAAATGGTTTGGAGGTATAGGTCAAGAGGCTATTGCCGTTGGTGTAGCCAATGCATTAGACCACGATGAGTACATCCTTCCGATGCACCGAAACTTGGGTGTTTTTACCACTAGAGAGATTCCTTTAAGTAGATTGTTTTCGCAGTTTCAAGGAAAGGCTAGTGGCTTTACCAAAGGTAGAGATCGATCTTTTCACTTTGGAACGAAAGAGCACCATATCGTGGGGATGATTTCTCACTTGGGGCCTCAATTGGCATTAGCTGATGGTATTGCTTTGGCTAACAAGTTAAAGGATAACAAACAGATTTGTGCTGTTTTTTCTGGTGATGGTGGAACTAGTGAAGGTGATTTTCACGAGGCATTAAATGTAGCTTCGGTGTGGGATTTACCAGTGATTTTTGTTATTGAAAATAACGGATATGGATTATCTACGCCAACCAATGAGCAATTCCGATGTGAGCGATTAGCTGATAAGGGAGTGGGGTATGGCATGGATGCATACCGTATTGATGGGAATAATATTCTTGAGGTATATTCTACCATCTCGAAACTTGCTGAGGAGATGAAGAAAAATCCAAAGCCTGTACTTTTGGAGTGCTTCACCTTTAGAATGCGTGGCCACGAAGAGGCTTCGGGAACTAAATATGTTCCTCAAGACTTGATGGATATGTGGGCAGAGAAAGATCCTGTAAGTAATTATGAAGCATTTTTATTAGCTGAAGGGATTATCGATCAGGAGTTTATTGATGCTTTTAGAGCTGAAGTAAAAGCTGAAATTGAAGAAGGCTTAAAAGTTGCCGATGCCGAAGATGCAATACAATCATCGCCATCTTCAGAATTGGCTGATGTGTATGCTCCTCACGAATTTGTAGAGCAAAAGCCAGCTAGCAATGAAACGAAGAAGATTCGTTTGGTAGATGCTATTTCAGATGGGCTTCGTCAGTCGATGGAGCGTTTTGAGAATTCGGTAATTATGGGACAAGATATCGCCGAGTACGGTGGAGTCTTTAAAATTACGGATGGATTTTTAGAGCAGTTTGGAAAAGACAGAATACGAAATACACCTATTTGTGAATCGGCTATTATAAGTGCAGCTTTAGGTTTGTCTATTTCAGGATATAAAACTATTGTAGAAATGCAGTTTGGTGATTTTGTGACTTCAGGTTTCAATCCCATTATAAATAATCTAGCAAAAACACATTATCGCTGGGGCGAAAATGCCGATGTGGTGGTGCGTATGCCTTGTGGTGCTGGAGTAGGAGCCGGTCCTTTCCACTCACAAACTAACGAAGCTTGGTTTACTCATACTCCAGGTTTGAAAGTGGTTTATCCTGCTTTCCCTAGCGATGCAAAAGGTTTGTTGGCTTCATCTATCGAAGATCCAAATCCTGTGATGTTCTTTGAGCATAAAGCTTTGTACCGTAGTTTGTATGAAGAAGTTCCTGAGGATTATTATACTATACCTCTTGGTGAAGCGAAGTTGCATAGAGAAGGAAACGATTTGACAATTGTTACTTATGGAATGGGTGTTCATTGGGCTTTAAAAGCTTTGGATGATAATTCAGAAATATCTGCTGATCTTATTGATCTAAGAACTCTAGTTCCATTAGATAAAGAGGCGATATTAAATTCAGTAAGAAAAACTGGAAAAGTAATTATCCTTCATGAAGACACTGTTTACGGTGGAATAGGAGGAGAACTTTCTGCAATAATTTCTGAAGAGTGCTTTGAGGCTCTTGATGCTCCTATAATGCGTTGTGGGAGTTTAGATACTCCGGTGCCTTTTGCTGCTGCTTTGGAAGTAGATTTCTTAGCTAATAAGAGGTTTACCGAGAAACTATTACAGTTGTTTAATTACTAAGAGTCATCCCGAATTTATTTCTGGATCTGCCAATTTACTCGTGTTATATAGAGATTCTGAAACTAGTTCAGAATGACAAAATTAAAAAGGCTTCCCGCATGTGCGGGAAGCCTTTTTTGTTACCCCAATTAAATTTTACTTCTTTACGAAGTGGCCAGAAATCTCCGACCAGTTGTTGTTTGTTGTTATAGTGAAGTCTTCAATAATATTGTTTTCTTCAATCTTCTCTATACGTGCAATGATTTAATCCCAATTATTATTGAAATTCTCAGAAACCATCGACTCGTGGAGTTTCTTGTATAAAGTCTTTTTACTTTCTGAAATTGCTGTTTTCATAAGCCTTTCTTTCTGGTATATAAACCCTTGGGCAAAGGTTGTGCCAAAAACAAAAAAGCCGTCCCGAGTAATCGAGACGGCTTTGAAGCTTATGGAGAATCTACTTAGATTTTCTCATTAGTTATTTTAAGAATTTCAGTTTCTTTTGCGATCGCTTCAGCCATTACCGCTTCACCTTTAGCAAGTATGTCTGTTACAAATTCTGTATCATCAAAATCTTTACAGTTAATCTTTACATTTAAGAAAGCACCAATAACTGCTGTGCGTGCACAAAGAGCTCCAACACCAGCGTCTGTTACCGAATTAGGGTTTCCTATTTTAGCCATCTGTTGGATGATGTCCATCGATTGTAAAGAAGTTTCCATCACCTTGAAAGGAATAAGAATGGCATATTTAGTTGCAGCATCCATGGCATCTTTACGAACCTTTTGTTCAGCTTCCGATCCTTTAGGAAGACGCATAGCTTCCATAATTTTATTGAAAGAGTTAGTGTCTTC
>Ga0208879_1004321_pt1 | contig 11118 bp, 7 predicted proteins | sample Knorr_S15_td_Bot_FD_185605 | JGI IMG/M metagenome (GOLD analysis project Ga0208879, IMG submission 185605) | Marine microbial communities from Southern Atlantic Ocean transect - Knorr_S15_td_Bottom_ad_5009_LV_A (SPAdes) (version 2) | ecosystem: Environmental > Aquatic > Marine > Oceanic | place...
ATGCCAGGCTCGGGGTGCATACGGACCTGAACACACGGCGTTAGCACGGTTATTTGCAGACGCGTTGGCCGCCCCGTTGACCTACCTGCCCCTCTGTGCTGGCCTCGTGAATAAAGCTGCCCACGCAGACGTCATCGCCGAGATCGGGCGTGTGATTTCATCGTCATCCGAGATCTCCGAGGTGTACGAACAATTTGCATCTCTCGTCGGCAATGTGATCGAGTTCGATCGCCTCAGTATTTCGTCTGTAGAGCCCGGCTCAGACACGCTGCGAGTTCTACACGTAGGGGGTCTGGAGCTCGCCGGCCGTAGCCAGAGTGGTACGCGGAGCCTGAAGGGAACGCTCGTCGATGCATCAATCGCCGTAGGTAAAGCGGTGTCGATCCTCGCGGCGCCTCTGCTGCTGGAGGGAAGACCGGTCGGCGCCCTGCTCATAGCTCGGGCAGATCCCACGGGATTCTCCAACAACGATTTGTTGCTGGCTGACAGAATCTCTGCGCAGATCGCCGGCGTGGTGGCCGCGGAAATTCGTCGAAATGAGCTTGCCAATGAACAAGCACGACGTCACGCAGCCGAGGCCGAAAACCTGGAGTTAGTTGGAGCCGCGAGAGCTCACTCGGAATTTCTTACCACCGTCTCCCATGAGCTCCTCACTCCTGTAACCATCATCTCTTCGCTCACATCATCTCTCTCTCGGAGGATCCCCGACGATAGTTCCGGCCGATCTCAAGAAATCCTCGGCAAGGTACGTAGTGCAACAGATCGGCTCAAGGACGTGGTCGAGTCTCTGCTGGATATTTCAACTTTGGAGTCAGGCACTGCTCATATTGACCAGGTGCAAATTGATCTACACCCGGCCCTCGAGGAACTCGTGGAAAATACCCGAGTGCGCGCCGCTACCGGTGGTTCCTGCTTCACCGGAGAGATTTCCATACGCCCGATGATTGTGCTGGGCAACCACACAAGACTGATTCAGGCGATCTCTAATGTGCTGGACAATGCGTTTCTTTACTCACCAAAGGATGGCGTCATAAGCCTCGTGGCACGGACTGACGAGGGCAGATTGTCCATCGAGGTGTGCAACAACGGATCAACGTTGTCTGAGTTTGACTTGCGGCGAGTATCGGAGCCCTTCTACAGGGCAGATAATCTGGCTTCCCGCTCAATGCCCGGCGTAGGTGTAGGGCTCGCTATAAGCAAGGCAATCGTGGAGTTGCACGATGGATCACTTGAGATTTATCACGAAGGTGACAACGAAGTAAGGGTGTCCATCCTCCTGCCCCTGGCCTCCGATGACCAGGAAGAGCCGCTTAACTGACGCGAGGCTAATTAACTCGCAAGCCGTGGGCCAGGGACTCAAGTTCCACAGGGCCCTCCGTTTTGCCTCGGCTCACGACGCGATACTCCTACTCTGGTTTCGAGCAAGTTACGGACGCGTGTGTTTACTCTTCATGCAACGTCAATAACGACCGGTGAGAACGAGTCCTCAGTCACGCGATCCAAGATGGCTCCCCGGTCACGAGGCCGCCATCTGCTGCGAATGTCTGGGGTTAGATTACGTGGAAGAGTAGTAGGTGCTCTCTGAGGACATCGATGCCGAAGTCGTTTTCCACGTCGCGTAGGACTGAGTGGATGTGGTTGGCGTCGTTCTGGCGATTGTCGTACTCGATGACGAAGTCACCGCTGTGGATCCGGTAGTAGTGGTTCTGGCGGTGTTCCATGCCGCCCGACCACGCGAAGTGGAAGTTCTCTACCCCGTCTTCACGAATCTGATTGAGAACCTTTCCGACTCCTTTGTCGGCGATGTCGTCTCTTACCTGGCTCGTGTACTCGGTGATCAGAGCTGTGAGCATCTCTTTCTGGGTGCCGTTCATCTGCCCGCCGCGGAGGCCTTGCTCCTTGGGGATCACCACCTTGGAAGCGTTGTAAGAGAGGATGTCCCAGGGGGCATCTTCTGCGATTACGGCTTTCGAGTGCTGGCTGGAATCGAAAGTATTGGCAAGCTCCAGGGCCAGGGCCTCCCGGTTGCCCAGGATGCTACGCCCGGCATTCGGGAGTCCGTCCGGCACGACTGCCGGGTTGGATCCGAAGAAAAACGGGGTCGTTGATATGACCTCGCCTTTATAGATATGCATATGGATCGAGATGTGGTGGCCTTCGATACGCCATCCCCACGGGTCCTCTCCGAGCGGGTCGCCGAAAACGGTCCAGTAGTAGAGCTCGGGATCGCGGACGAACGACCTGATTTCGGCGGTTTTCTCCATCGAGCCCAGGATCAATTCGTGGTCGATGATCTGGTGGACTCTCGTGGCGGCGGTCTTGCTGAGCCCTGAGGCCATGAGGGCGTACGCCAGGGTGCGCTGGTTTTCGTCCATGTCGCGAAGCGGCAACCCGTGGCGGTTCATTGGTGGGTAGTACCAGAAGATACGTTCGCCATCGTTGAAGTGGTAGATCGTCTTGGTCTTCTGGTCCGCTGAGAGGCTATCGACGAATTTGACGCACGCCTCTGCCATCTCTTTTACGGCGAGCGAGGGGCCGCTGTGATCATGGTCTTGGCCGTTGTGATCGTGGTCGTGCTCGTGGCCGTTGTGATCGTGCGTCGTCATGTCTGCTCCTCGCGTGTCGACGGAATTTCTTCAGGGAAGAGGTTCGGGAACGTCTCGGGCTACCGCTTGTTGGGCTTCTGGGCGTGACGAATATATCCAGCCTGTCTTGCGGAAGCAAACTTTGCCTTTTAATCCGCAGGTGGTGGGCCAGGCAATCAGGTCCGACAGGGTCCAGCGCCGGCATCGCACCTGATTGACAGCGCTAAGATAGCGAACTCCATCTCCATCGCATTCCTAGCCAGAGGAACCGCCCCATGCCCGCCGCATCTCATCAACCCTTGGATCCTGACAACCCGGACATCCTGTACGGCTCTACCAGCTCCCTGTGGGACGCCCGTCACCCGATCGAGTGGGCGATCAAGCGGATCGCCGCTCTCGGCCTGCAAGGTATAGAGCCGTATGCGAAACAGATCGAGAACCACCGTGCAGACCCACTGGCGCTCAAGGAGAAGTTCGACGAGTCGGGTGTGACGCTGATCGATGTCTCGAACGGAGCAAAGGGACAGTCGACAAACTTCACCGACCCGGAACAGACGCCGAAGACGATCGCCGACCATGTGGCCTTCGCCCGTGACTTCCTTCAGCCGTTCGGGTGCGACGTCTGGAAGGTAAACATGGGCCCGCGGCCGATCGAGGGCACGTCGGAAGACCAGCTAAAGAGGGTCGCCGATACGCTGAACGAGATCGGTCGCCAGACTATCGAGATGGGGATTCGCCTTGCGCCGCACCCGCACATCTGGGGTCCGATAGAGCGCGAGCATGAGGTCCGCGCCATGCTCGACATGACCGATCCCAACTACGTGTGGTTCACACCCGACACCGGGCAACTGACCCTGGGCGGCCTGGATGCGGTCCAGATCATGACCGATTACCTGCCCCGCATCGCCGAGGTGCACCTGAAGGACACGTACGCGAAGTACCGTGGCAACAAGGCGACCCCCACGCGAGAGCGGCACATGGAAGCCAGCGTTTATCACAACCTGGGTGGTGGGGGCGTGGACTTTCCGGCCGTGATGAAGCTTTTGCGGGAACAGCACTTCAAGGGCTGGGTCATGCTGGATGTGGATGGTCCTCGGGAAGGTGACGATGGCTTCGACGCGATCGGCGGAAATCTCGACCTCGCCGTCGACGATTATTTGAACCACAACGTCAACTACCTGAAGGTGGTCCTGGGCGTGAAACTGCCGCCTCTCGACTGAGATCACCGTTCACAAGGTACTCACCCGCTAGACCGAGATCATCGTCTACGAAGGCCGGATCAGCGGCTGTGGACGCCGGTGGCGGGGATGTCACGTTCAGCGAAGCGCGCGTGGCGGAACGGATGTGGGTCTACGAGGGGTTCGTCGCCAAGAACTAGGTCAGCCGCCAGTCGCCCTCCAGCAGGACCCAGCGCGAAACCGTGGCCGGAGAAGCCGGTGGCGATGAGGAGACCGGTAGGGCCGCCGGCGACCGGTCCAATGATGGGAGCCTGGTCGGGCGTGGAGTCTATGTTCCCGGCCCAGGCGGACTCGATGCCGACTCCGGCGAGACCCGGGAACACCCGGTGAAACTGGTGGAGCGTCTCACGCACGGCCTTGCCGTCTGCAGGTGGATCAATCTTCCGGCGGCGCTGCCAGAATTCACGTCGCGCTGGCATTCCCGGCACGCGCGCAGCCAGGTCTCTGAGAAGGGGACGACCGACGCGCATCCGCAGCCAGCGGCGGTTCTTCCAGGCCATGGGCAGGAACCAGCGCATGTCACGGAAGAGGCCCAGGTCCACGTCGTATATGGCCTCTTCTCCGCCAGCCAGCACGAACCGGCCAGCGCGGTCCTGACGGAACGTGAAGCCTTCGGCCCATGCGGTGACAGAGGTGACAGGACCCACCGGCTCCGTCCTGATGACCGTCGATCGGACAGCACGCTGCGGGAACCTGATTCCAAGCGGGCGAGTCAGGCGACCCGACCACGCTCCTGCGGCAACAATGACCTGTGAAGCACGGATTGAGCCACGCTCGGTAAGGACGCCGGTGACTGAACCACCGACCGTATCGATAGCCTCGACAGCACAGTCGTTCACGATTTGCGCTCCGTGGCGCTCTGCGGCCTGGGCGAAAGCGGCGGTAACCAGTGAGGGATCAGCCTGACCATCCGTTGGAAGGTGGAGCGCGCCGGTCCAACTTCCTCCCATCCCGGCCATCCCGGGCAACATATTCACGACCTCGTTTCGGGTCAGGACGTTTGTCTCAAGCCCGACACTGCGAGCGGTCTCCCCCCACTTCTCGAACTCCGCCAGGTCGGCGTCGTCGAAGCCAAAACTCAGGTTGCCGCCCTGTACCCACCCAACGTTCGCATCGAGGTCTTCCGCGAGACCTTGCCAAATGCGTACTGACTCGACCGCCAGCGGGATTAGGTGCGGGTACCGGACCTGTTGGTGGACCCAGCCCCAGTTACGGGTCGATTGCTCGTACCCGATCGGCCCTTTGTCGACCAACGTGACCGCCGTGCCCCGGCGTGCGAGGTTATAGGCGGTGGCACACCCGATGATCCCACCACCAATGATTACAACGTCTGTAGAACTGTCAGGTGCGGTCATTCGGGGAGGCTATCATGGGCCCGCCACCGACGCCGGACACTCACTATGCAATTCGACACCCTGTCGAGGATGCCAACGGGTTCAACAGAATACTCAGCGGGATCAAACAAGCGTCGGCGTGCACGAAAGGGCAGGTGATGCTTTGACCATCGACGCAGCGACCGGAATCGCCCGGATTCTGAAGCAGGAAGGCGTGGAACAGGTCTCCGTTTTCCCGTCCTGCCGCGTGAATAACGCCCTCGGTCGCGAAGGCATGCCGATGATAATGATGCGTGACGATCGTTACGCCGTGGCCGTGGCGGACGCCTACTCCCGAATCACGGCCGGCGAGCGAATCGGCGTCTGCACCGTTTTCGGCGGCATCAATGCAGGTGGCTTGCAGGTCGCCTACGCCGGACTAGCACAGGCGTACGAGGATAACTCTCCGGTACTCTGCATCACCGACGGAGCGCCGATCGGCAGTTCTGAGAATAGCCATTTCGACGTCACTACCAGCCTCAAGTCGGTCTCGAAGTGGTACGGCTACGTCGACAAGCCGGAGCGCATCCCCGAGTTTATGCGGCGCGCTTTCACCATGCTGAGAAATGGTCGGCCCGGCCCGGTAATTCTCGCCATCCCGGACCCGACCGGACTGTATGACGAGACGGTAGATCCCTATACGCCGGTCAAAAGCTATAAAAGCGCTCCGGACCCGGCCGACGTAACCACCGCCATCGAGTTGCTCCTCAAGGCAGAGCGACCCCTGGTCTATGCCGGAGAGGGCGTCATTTACGCCGGTGCATCTGCAGAACTAAAGGCATTCGCCGAACTTGCCAGTACCCCGGTTATTACCACCCTGAAAGCGAAAGGGGCGATGCCGGAAGATCACCCGTTGTTCGTCGGGGTGCGTGGCGACCATCCGGCCGAGTACCTTTCCAAGAGCGACCTGATCCTGTCAGTCGGCTCAAGCCTTTCGCCCGGCAGGTTCAGCCACGCGATCCCCGACGCCACGAAGAAGACCATCATCCAGTGCAATATCAGCGAACTGGATATCAACAAGGTCTACGAGTCGAACCACGCCCTGATAGGCGACGCTCGGTTCTCGCTGCAGGCACTGACCGACGAGCTATCCGCACAGACCTCCGGCGGTGGCCGCAGCGCACCGAACGTCCACGCCGAGATCAAAGCGTCCCGAGAGGCAGGGTTGGCGAAGTACCAGGAGCTGATGATCTCCAACGACACGCCGATCAACCCGTATCGCGTCTACGCCGGGCTGATGGAGGTGTTGGACCCGCTGAATTCGTTTGTCACGCACGAGTCCGGGACCACTCGCGACCATTTGAGCACGGTGTACGACACGCTCATGCCGCGCGGCTTCCTGGGCTGGGGCAACGTGTCGACGCTGGGATTCAGTCTGGCTGCCGCGGTGGCCTCGAGGTTGGCGTTCCCGAAACGCCCCGCGATCGCCGTGACCGGCGAGGCCGGGCTCGGCTACATGCTTGGCAACCTTGAGGCTCCGGTCCGTCACAGGCTCGGTATAACCGTGGTGCACATCAGCAACGGCGGATTCGCCGGCTACGGACCGGGATTCTGGGGCGACGGACACAACCCGTACACGCACGCCGTGCTTGGTCCGGATGAAGTCGACATGGCAAGGGCGATCGCCGAATTTGGCCTGTATACGGAGCGCGTTACCGAGCCGTCTGACATCGTGGGGGCGCTGGAACGAGCGCTCGCAGCGAACGATAAGGGCCAGCCGTCCTACATCGAGTTCGTGTGTCAGCAGTACCCGGTGTTTGGTCGGTGGTTGACGACCTAGGACGGGGAGTAGGCGGAGGCACACCCGATGATCCCGCCTCCGATGATTGCGCATTTCAGGTCGGTGATTTTCATATGAGTCCCTCCGGGACGACATTGATTGCTCGGTGATGATCCGGCGGCCTCATGTCAGAACGATAAATCAGGAGGCGGAGTGCGGGTGCGATATATATGCGTGGCTTGGGCGGTTATCGAACTGCCTGCCTGCGACTCCGCCTGTAATTGTGGCGAACCGTCAACTTGAAGCGGCTGTAGAAAATGCCTGTGTGATTTCTGCGTTCGGGCGCCGAAGCACTGTCGTGTTCACATGGAGTAGAGGTATCGGCCAGTTGTCGTTTGGCCAGTGGATCACAATTCCGAGATCAAGCAGTTTTCCGACAAACCGACCCGTATCGATTGCGGAGTCGATCACCAGCTCAAAAATGTTGGAGCCGTGCTCGAACCGGCGGACTTCGATTCCGGACAGATCGTTGATGTCTGCGAACAACGATATGGCCTTGTCGAATGCTTCTTTGTATCGAACTTCAAAGCCGTCGATCCCATCCAGAGCGAGTCCTGCGATTAGATAAGACGACGACAGGCCGCCGCCGAACATGCGCCGGTCATGAAACATGCCCGATATGAATTCACTGTTACCGGCGAGTACCGCGCCGAATGGTGACCCAAAGTACTTGTACATGGAGACGTAAACGCTGTCGAACAGGTCCGCGTATTCCCGGATACCGGTGCCCGTCGCGGCCGACATCATGTAGAGCCGTGCTCCATCCAGGTGGACCGGGATTCCCTGCTCCCGACACAGCCGGCTAATCGCCTGCATCTCGTCCCACGGAACCACCTGGCCGGCCTGACGCCTTACCGGGCTTTCGACTGAAACGACGCCGACCGGGTTCAGCACACGACCTTCTACCGATTGATCCAGCGCCGTCTGAAGCTCGGCGGCGGTGAAGTAGGGTCTGTCAGTTGCAAGTGGGATGACGTTCAATCCACTTAGTCTTGCAAGCGTATCGCCCACATCGTGATAGATATGGCTCTGTTCCTGCAAAACCACCCTCGTGTTGGTCCCACAGTGACGGCGTAGGGCGAGGTGGTTCACCAGTGTTCCCGTTGGCATCCAGATCGCCGCTTCCTTGCCAAGGTCTCTGGCGACACGCTCCTCAAGCGCCTCAACCGTGCCGCCCAGGGAATAGCTGTCTGGCTGCAGGTTCCCTTCTGATAAAAGAACTCCAAGGCGGTCCACGATCGATTGCGGAGTTAACGGTTCCCCTTCACCCGAAAATACGACCGTATCCGTGGCCTGAGTCCGGGCAACAAGACGGTTAGCGGAGTCGGGTATTCCTGGTTTGTTCACTGTCGAACTTCACCTGATTTAAGTGCCGGGTCGTTATCTGCACGGCCGAGTGTATCTCTCTTATTTCCAAACACGCGGGAGTTGCTCATCGTCGTGGCCATGTGAGTAGTGGGCCGTACTCATCGGCCCACCACCAGTCCGGGCCAGACCAACGGCATACGGAAGGGGTCGCGCTCGATCTTATGAGCTTGATATCCGCCACACGCAAACCGTGACTTGAATCTTTCCAACATCGGGGCCATCATGCCCCCGTACTGGTCGAAATCACTCCTCGAGACGTTATCCGGGGAGCGCCATCTGACATTCATTCCTGAAAGGAATAGGTTCAACTCACGTGAACGCTGTTAAAGATCTACTGAAATCTGGGAAGACCATCGTCGGCACGGCCGGCTCCCCACACCCTGAAGTAACCGCCGTATTGGCCGATGCCGGTTATGACTTCCTGCTCTTCGACACCCAGCACTCTCCTCACTACATGAAAGACCTGGCGGCCGGAATCCAGGCGACAAACGGCAAGAAGGCCGCGCCGTTCGCCCGGGTGGACTCCATCCGTGCTGAACAGATCCTCTTCGCGCTGGACGCCGGCGCCCGGGGCATCATCGTCCCGATGGTCAACACCAGGGAACAGGCCGAATACATCGTGGAGTCCTGCAGGTACTACCCGGCAGGCAAGCGCTCCAACGGTGGCATGCGCGGCGAATGGGGCCAGGGCGACGACTACCAGGAGTACATGGACACCGTGAATCGGGACCTGGTAATCATCCCGATGATCGAGACTAACGAGGCGATCAGCAACATTGACGACATTCTCAGCGTCGACGGCATCGACGTCGCGCTTATCGGTCCGTCGGATTACTCGATCGAACTCGGGGTCACTCTGGACTACACTTCCGCCGGATACGAGGCAGGTCTGGACAAGCTCGCCGAGGCGGCCAAGAGGAATAACGTGGTTCCGGGCATGTACTTCATCCCGCCGGGAATGGACCCGAACTGGTTCGTCGCCAAGGGCTTCAAGATGTTCACGGTTCCGTGGGCCACGGCGGCGACAGACGGCATTCAGGCTTCCCTCAGCGGTATCAACAGGGATTAGTCCGACCTTGACAGCGCACAGTCGCTGCCTGTGAGAATCTAGAAGGCCCGCTGGTTTCGTCCGGCGGGCCTTCTTTGATGTAGTGTCTCTTGCCACAACACGGTGACGTGCTGCTTCCCATTATCCATGTGCACCGAGGACTCATATGAAAGCCGAATACAGGATCAACAAGACCAAAATCGCACTGGCGAGTGGGGCGATGGTGAAGGTTCCGGAAATCAACCGGGTGTTCGATCCCGCGGTTGTGGAGAACATTGCAGAGGCCGGTTACTCCTGTGTCTGGATCGACATGGAGCACAGTCATGCGGATTTCCGAGACCTTTCTATGATGATCCTAGCGGCACGGACTCGAGACATTGATATTTTCGTTCGCGTCCCACATGGACCCTATAACCAGTACATCAAGACGCTTGAACTAGGCGCCTCCGGCCTTATCTGGCCTCACTGTAAAACTGCCGATGAGGCTAAGGCCCTAGTCAACATGACCAAATACGGGCCACAAGGCTTACGAGGAATGGGTGGAGGACGAGACTCCGGGTACGGATTCATGGCAAGACCTGACTATTACGATATTGCCAACGACAATGTGTTGTTGGGCGTGATGATCGAGGATGTCGAAGGAGTAGAGAACTGTGAAGAAATCGCTGCCGTAGACGGCATTGATCTCCTTTTTGTTGGACCAGGAGACCTGTCTCAGGATTACGGTGTACACCGAGAACCTGGCAGTCCGATCCCCAAGCCCAAAGTACTGGCAGCGTACGATCGGGTAGGGGAGGCGTGCAGGGCTAATGGCAAGGCTATGGGTACCGCCGTTAACCCTGGGGACGCTATGAAATTAGCGGTCGAACGCGGGGCGACATGGTTGAACTGCTGCGCAGATGTCGACGCTATAACCAACGGGTTCACAAGCGGCTTAGAGGCTACGGAGGCCATCATCAAATCGTCTCAGTCCGGGAAATAGAACTCGAATGACAACCTAAGGTATTTTCCAAAGGACAAGAAACATAAGAGTCAGCGGAAAACCGTGGCCTCTTGTGGCTTCCGTCTAGACTTGGGTCCTTCGCTTACATTCTGATGACACTCTCGCCACGAAAGGCATCGGTTAATGCCCTGGGATCCCGCTCAGTACCTCAAGTTCGCCGATCACCGGGTACGACCGGCGATAGACCTCCTCAATCGGGTCGATCTTGAGTCTCCGGAAGTTGCCTACGATCTCGGGGCAGGGACAGGCAATATCACAGAGATGCTCGCGAAACGCTGGCCGAGCACGCGCGTGATCGGTGTGGACAACTCACCAGAAATGATGGGACGAGCCGAACGCGTTGAGAATCTCGAGTGGCAGCAGGGCGATATCGGCACCTGGCGTCCAGACCGGCCGGCAGATTTGATCTTCTCTAATGCGGCGTTGCACTGGGTGGATGGTCATACCGAGTTGTTCAATGGGCTTATGTCCGCGGTGGCGCCCGGCGGCCTGTTCGTCGTACAGATGCCACGCAATTTCGGCGCCCTCTCTCACACATCAATTTCCGAAGCTGCCCTTGGCGGTCCGTGGCGCTCTACATTGGAGCCGCTACTACGTCCGGCTCCGGTCGAGCCGCCGCAGTTCTATGTACGAATCCTCTCCCCTCTGGCAAGTTCGCTGGATGTGTGGGAGACGGATTACATACAGGTCCTCACCGGCGACAACCCGGTCAAGGAATGGACA
>Ga0208879_1004324_pt1 | contig 11117 bp, 8 predicted proteins | sample Knorr_S15_td_Bot_FD_185605 | JGI IMG/M metagenome (GOLD analysis project Ga0208879, IMG submission 185605) | Marine microbial communities from Southern Atlantic Ocean transect - Knorr_S15_td_Bottom_ad_5009_LV_A (SPAdes) (version 2) | ecosystem: Environmental > Aquatic > Marine > Oceanic | place...
CCCTCCCATCATCGACTGCTCTATCTGAAGAGCCGTTTATCGATCACGTCGCCGGTACGACCGGCACGAAGACCAACAAGGTTTCGCTCACGCCAGCCTCGATCGCCGAGTCGATCGGCGCCATCGCATATCATCACGAAACCCCGATCAACCACGAAGGCAGTATCGGCATCTACCAGGTGTGCGAGCTGGCAAAATCACACGGCGTGACAGTGCTGCTGTCGGGCGAGGGCGCCGATGAGCTATTCGCTGGATATCAACGCCATCGAATAATGAGCAACCAGCTCGCTCGTGCGAAATTCGTTTCAAATTGGACTTCGAAAATTTCGAGCTTGCTACCCCGGCGATTCCGGACCGCAAACGAGATCTGGCGAAACCGTGAAAGCCATCTCACGATGGCCGCCGCCTACGGTCTACCGAACATTGTTGGACCGATTTTTCCCGGAATCAGCGGCGATATTGCGATTCAGCGAAGGCAGATTCACATGTCGGGCTTTGACTGGGCGAACCAGGACGAAAACCACCTGATTTACGATCAGAAAACCTATCTCGTTGACCTTCTCGTGAGGCAAGATAAGCTTTCGATGGCCCACTCGGTCGAAACTCGCGTGCCGTTTCTTTCCAATGACATAGCCAGACTTGCGCAACGATTGTCGATGAACAACAAGCTCGGCGACGATAAGCAGGGAAAAGTTCTGCTCAAACAGCTTGTCGCAAAGCAATTCGGCATCGACCACGCCTATCGGAAGAAGATGGGCTTTCCACTGCCCTATTCGTACATGGCAGAACACGAAACGATTCGCCAGCTGGCAAAATCGTGTGCAGAAGGGCTTGCGAACGACGGAATTACGGTCGGCACCGAACAGGTTTTCGAAAACGCCGTTCAAGGGGACGGATATGCTGACCGTGTCGCATGGATATTGCTGTCGATCGGCATGTGGTACGACATCTATTTCAGAAACGCTGAACGGGTTTCTCAGTTCACCGCACTACCAGATGCAGGGAGCGAGTGATTTTGATCTTTTCGCGCTCAGGCCAAACGCATAGTCTCGGGATTTTCACGTTCGAGAAGGCACAAATTTAGATGATGCTCCTCCGCTACGCACGGATGTTTTATGGCGAAATTGGAAATCGCCTGGTAGTGCTGTTCGTCCTTCTTCTGGCCGCTGCATTCTTCGAAGCCGTCAGCATCGGAATGATCCTGCCTCTGTTGCAGGGTGAAGGCGATTCCATACTCTCACGCGGCCTGAATTCTCTGACAAATCTGATAGGCCTCGGCGACGGCACAACCTCAATCCTGATCCTGATTGTCGCCCTGTTCTTCGTTCGCGGCTTGTTCATGCTGGCTCAATCCATGTACCAGGCAACGATCATCTCCGACCATCTGGTCGAAATGCGCACAAACGCCGTTTCGGCGCTCTTCCGGGTCAAATACCAGTACCTGATTTCCCGCGATACCGGATTTTTCACCAATGCAATTACCGGCGAGTTAGAACGAGTCAACTTCAGTCTGCGTCAACTGGGAACCTTGCTGGTGGCGGCGACAACATCGCTCGTGTATCTGGTGCTGATCGTGTTGTTTCAGCCGATCATCTTCCTGTTCATCACAATTCTCATCGTTCCGATCGCCGTCCTTGCCATGTTCGTAAATAGGAAGACCCGAGCCGCTTCGGTCGCGCACACCCAGCGCGCTGGCGAACACCAGTCCCTACTCGTTGAATCAGTACAGCACTCGAAGTACCTGTTGGCGACTGGGCAAAGCCGGGCAATCACAGATCGAGTCATCGCCGAGGCCCGCAAACTCGGCCTCCTCTACCGAAGGTTGATGCAGCTGAACAGCATCAGCCTGTATGGATTTGAACCGTTTGCGGTGTTGGTTCTAGCAGGAATCGTTTGGTACTACACACAGGAGTTGGGACAGCCCATGACCGAGGTTATTTTCCTCGTCCTGCTGTTCTTCCAGGCGTCAAAAGCCATGCTTTCAGTCCAGCCCGCCTACCGAAAATTCCTGCAATCCGCCGGAAGTCTCCAGCTTTACCGAGATCTGCAAGGCGAACTGGCCGACAACACCCGAACGCTCAATCCCAACGCCGTTACGCCCGATACATCTGGTGATATCGAGTTCAGTAACGTTTCAGTCAAGTATCCAGGGCAAGATCACAATGCGCTGGCCAACGTGTCGTTCACGGTGCCTGCCCGCAAAACAATCGCACTCGTTGGCCCGTCCGGATCTGGAAAATCGACAATCGCCAATCTCCTTACAGGCTTGATCGACCCGTCCGAAGGCGATATCAAGCTCGCGGGAACGCCGTATCTCGATCTCGATTCTGACCAACTCAAATCAAAAATCGCATACGTCACTCAGGAGTCGGTCGTCTTCCGTGGATCGGTACTCGAAAACGTCACTATGTGGGAGTCAGACGCAGATTTCGAACGCGCCAGAGACCTGCTGGGCAGAGTTGGACTCGCTCACCTCGTAGGGCGTGCTGGCGACTCAAACGGCCTCGACGTAAGGTCGGCCGGAACCGACATCTCCGGCGGCGAGCGTCAACGACTGTCTATCGCACGTGAGCTCTATCGACGATTCGATCTGTTAATTCTCGACGAAGCCACAAGCGCTCTCGACTCAGAACTGGAAGCTCGTATCGACGAGCTGCTGCAAGAAACACGGGGTAAAACGACCGTTGTCGTAATTGCGCATCGCCTGTCGACCATTCGAAACGCCGACATCATCTACGTTCTAGATGCTGGGCGAATCGTCGAAAGCGGTGGCTACGACGACCTCGTCGCCAGCGGTGGTCCCTTCTCAAAGATGATCGACTCGCAAGCACTGTAGCGACCTTGTCCTCCCTCTCAAGTAGAGCGGACGATTCCAACACTCGCCCAAAATCCATCCTGCAACTGAAATCGCCTGAACACACTCTGTTCGTAATAGAACTACACAGGGGATTCGGTAGACTTTCCGTTCGATGTGTGTGGGTAACGCTGGCGAAGCAGGTCGTACTGCGATTACCGGAGCAACAAGAGAACGAATGCGGGCTAGAGCAAACAAAAACACCGCCAGAACCGGTGGCGTCACGCTTGACCAACGTCTGGACCAGGCGATTTTGTGGATAACGCTGGCTGTGCTCGTCACGCTGCCGCTATCGTTCAGCTACTTCAATATCGTTTCGATTTTTAACGAGCCAAAAGTGGTTTCCCTGCATCTGGCGGCTGGACTCATTTCGACTCTCTGGCTGTGGCAGATCGTTCTAAGACGCCTCAACACAAGACAGCTACCAGATAACGATCTCAACTGGGATCTGATGAGTTGGGCAGGTCGTAACCCGGCGCGCTGGGCGTTGATCGGCGCGGTGGTCTGGGTCTCCGCACAGGTAGCATCCACCATCCTTTCACCACTCCCGGCAATCAGCTTTTTCGGTGGTGATGAAGCCCGCTCCGGCTACAACCTATACGACAGTCTTTCGATGTCGGTCATCATGTTTTCGGTGGCGCTACGCTTCCGCACCAAGCGTTCGCTCGACCTATTGGTCTACACACTTGTCGCTACGGGCGCCATTGCAGCGGCCTACGGCGTAGCCCAGCACTTTGGGTGGGATCCGATCGGCGGGAATGCCGGACGATCAAGAATTATCGCCAGTTTCGGCAACACGCTTAACTTCGGTGGCTACATGGTCATGTCGATACCGGCGACACTGGCGCTGGCCTATAAAAAGTACGATCGAGAGTGGCTCTGGCTCGCAGGCATCACGTTAATACTGGGCGTACAGGTCGCCGGAATCTGGTTCTCTGGAGGTCGAGGTCCATACGTAGCTATCGTCGCCTCTCTCGTCACCTTCTTCGTGATGTCGATAGCAATTGGAACATTCCGCCAAACCGCCAAAGGGCTGGCGGTATTTGTAGCGGCGTCCCTTGTTGCCGTCGTCTTCGTGCTACTACCTTCAGAAAAGGCCGACATCGGTGTCGCCAGAGCACTCAGCATCGGCCAGCTAGATACAGACGTCACCTCAACGGATATTGAGGCCGGCCTCGCTGGACGTCTCAACATCTGGGGAGACACCCTCAAGCTCGCTACCAGTTGGGACGTTCCGATTGATGAGCCGACGGCCAACAGAATCCTGCGCCCGGTATTTGGCCTCGGCCCCGACATCTTCGTCTACTCCTTTCCGATCGTCGGAAAACCACAGACAAGGCTTGCGATTGTCGACCATCCTCACAACTACGAGCTAATGGTGCTCATGGAGCAGGGTTTCGTGGGGTTGGCAGGATTCTTTGCACTCACCAGCCTTCTGGGAGTCGCAACATTCGCCATCGCTCGCAGGGTCAGAAAAAGTGCATCGCATGGCATCAATCCGGCAGCGTTTCTGATACTCGCGCTGCTTCCGGCGAACATGGGGAAGCTCGTCGAGCTCCAGACCGGAGTTGGGCGAGTCTCTGATCTCGGCATGACACTGGCGCTATTCGGTGCCGTTATCGCCGTATATGAAATAGTTAACCGCCAACTCAAGAAAGATGATTCCGACCAGCCTCAGGAAACCGCAGCCAAACGTTCATCGGTTGGAGTCAGAGCTCCCAATCAGGCGGTTCTCGGATCCGCCCTCTTGGCCGCAATTGTCGTACCGGTCGTGTTTATCAGCATTTTCTTCAGTTGGGATGTTCGAAGGCTGTCGGCGAGCAGAACACTGGCGCTGGGATGGGACGCTCCAACGAAATTGGAGCGGGCCCTGATGTGGGACAAAATTCAGTCAGAAGCTCCGGAGCGTGAATCGTTCACTTTCAACCTGTTTGAGCAGTATTTGAAAGTCGCCAAAGAACAGCACGATGCGGGGAATGTTGAGGAAGGACTGAGACTGCTGACCATCGGGCGAAACATGCTTCTCGAATACGAGAAACGAGACCCGTTCGAGATTGATACGCAAATCGGACTGTCGAAAACAACATCGCAACTCATGGTTTGGGGCCACAACGAATACGCCCAAGAACTAGCAGATCGAGCGATAAATCTTGCTGAAACGAATCTTGCCTACCCGACCATTCTTGGCACTTCTGCAACCGCACTGACCAGCGTTGGTCTCCACGATCTCGCCATCGTCTATGCCGACATGGCTATCGCAACTGAGGCGACCACCCGGCCGTGGGCGAAAGCCTGGTACGCAAAAGGACGTGCGCTATACGAACTCGGGTTCGAGACCGAGGCGATCGAAACCCTGCTCACCTCGACCGAAAAAGATCCGGGAGCGGAAGGAGCGATACTTGCCCACCAGGTGCTCGCACAAATCTACGAAACAATGGGCGAAATCGAACTCTCCAAGAAGCACGAAGAACTTGGCGGCGGCAAAATCAGTGTTCAGGAATAGGAACTGGAGTTCGTTTTCTTCCATTGGTCAATCACCTCGGAATACTCAACTGCTGGCCAATCAATTAACAATTTCTGCTCGCCGAAAAACAGCCCGGATCGCCTAAATCTGACCATCCCACTAACTGTGCCAACTGCTATGATTGAACTCAGCCAGCGGGGGTAGCTCAGCTGGCAGAGCATCTGCCTTCCAAACTAATTTTTCAAGAAAGGAACGGCGCACGCAGCGGACGGCATCAGGTAGCAGGTGGGCTCAGGGCGTCCATCCGCTGCCAGGTCGGCGAGGGCCCTGGCTATCGCATCATCAAGCGACTCGGCCCGGGTTGCGCCGAGCATCGTGATATCGTCATCGCCCCTCTCGGTCACAATGCAGGTGAACGGTGCTTTCTGGGTGGTTGTGAGTTTTCCTGCCTAGTTTTTCGTGTGGTCAGGGGTGGGTACGGTGGATCGAAAATGGTGTCTCACGGTGCCGTAGCCTGCTCGACCGTATTCGCATTGTTCCAGGCGTATGAGTCGTGCCAGATCGCCAACCCGCGCGGGCTGCGCCTCACGTGTATGGGTCCCTTAACGTCGCTCCAACCCCAATTTCCTGTTTGGCGAGGGCACGCCGTGCATCAAACGCAGTACACTACCGCTGTCGCCGGGATTTGATTCTGGCAACAGAGTTTTTGGCTGTTCGTCTTAATACTGGCTGTCGAACACGGGTCAGTCTAATGACGATCTGGAAGAAAAAGCCCCTTCGAACATGGTGAGTGCAAACACCGCCAACACGTACACGGAGTAAAGCTGTGGCTACAAAGAACGGAATTTCACCAGGTGTGACCGAGCCGCTATTCGGGACCGCCGAGGACGCACGTGTTGTCGGCAGGGGCCCGGCTATCTGGCTTGCTGGAGATCCCGAGGACCTGCCCGAGTGGTTGGACCGCGGGGCCGCAGGAATTGTGACCAACACGGTCGTGCTGAACGACATGGTCAAGAAGTACGGCCAGATCACAGGCGTCATCCAGCGGTACCTCGACATCACCGACAAGCCCCTGGTCGTCGAGATCGACGGCCACTCCACGCAGGAGTTGCTTGATGTCGGCGAGGTCTTCACGAAAATGTCGGATCAGATCATTTTGAAGATACCGGCAACGACGCACGCTCTCGGCGCGTTTTCTGCGTTGAAGAAAGCCGGTGTGCCGACGTTCTGCACAACGGTGTTCACATTGCCCCAGGCTGCAGCAGTTGCGCAGGCGGGTGTCACTCACGTCCTACCGTTCTGCGAGCCTTTCAACGACGTTGGTGGCGACCCGACAAAACTGGTCCGCGACTGCCGCGAAATGTTCGATGGCTGGGTCGAGAGGCCGTTTATCACCGCGGCACTTGTCAGGTCGGTCGAAACTGCAGATGCGGCGCTCAGAGACGGCGTGGACGGGATCATCGTCTTCTGGCCGGTGTTCCGAGACATGATGCAGAGCCACCTGACTGACGAGTGGAATAAGACCTTTCTTGGCGAGTGGAACTCGATGCGCGAGGCCGGCCTTCTTGAGGGCGTGCCGGTAGTTTAGGGCGTTTGGGTTTGGGGCTGCGAGGCGCACTTCGTAATTAACGATAAAAAAGAGCACACTCTCGCCGGGTGAGAGAATGCCCTTTTTTATTGGCTTTGGACCGCCCCATCAGCGAACCGCTGAGGGGTTTAGCGAGCACGCCTTCTGGGGTCGGGCCAGTGGCCTACGCACCCGGTGCTGCGTCCGGCCGGGACGAACACGGGCACTACATATACGGGAACCTGGTTGGAACTTGCGTTCAGTTCAGGTTCATCACGTTCCGCAACCCTGGCGGGATCGCACGCTGAATCGTCAGCGGTGCACCCAGTTGCGGTGTGAGTTCCAGTACAAACCTTGTGCTCTTGACTACGAGGGTGTCAGTACTGGTCAATCCACCAGCGCCGCCACCGTTACCCGAGCCATCCATGTAGCCGATTGAGTTTGCAGAATCTACCGAAATCGCCGTGGCTCGATCCATTAGCCAGACGGTTATTTCTGCTTTTTCGCCGTCTTCGAGCAGGGAATCGCCGTTACCGTTCCCAATAAAGGAAACAGTCCAAGGCAAATCGCTCATGCGCTGGTTTTCGTCAGCATAGGAAACGATTGTCGCGGTATTTGCGCCCACAACGATATCCGGATCTGTACCTGAGTCATCCGTGGTGTACGGCGCGGTCAGGTCGACGGGCTCGCCGGCAAGCGAGTTCGACACGATAAAGACGAGTTTATGTACCGCCTGCGTACTGCCTACGAAACCGGCGAAGGCAAATGCCGAACCATGCTGGCGCAACCTTGTCCTGATCTCTTTTAGACCTGCGTGGATCGTCTGTTTGTTTGCCTCGGAGGAGAAAACGCCTGCCGAGCGTATCGTGAATGCGAACACTGATGCCACAACCACGAATGCGATTAGTACGATCGCTGTTTCAAGACCCGTGATGCCGTTCTGGCGCCGGGTGCCCCTCAGGATCATTATGATGCCCCTAACTTTGTCTGCACCGTCGATTGCGATTACGGCGGAGGCCCCTCAGCCGTATTCCCGATCGCCTGCCTGTTCAGCTGTGCCACTCGGGCACTAACGGTGCGGATACCCATTACTATGTCGCTTTGACACCAGCCCATCATCGTGGAAACTACGGACTGGCATCCGTAAAACGCGGTATCTGGAACCACCCAGACAACATCCGTAAAGACGAAGCTGTTCATGGTGAAATGGGTATTTTTTGTATTCAACCCGGGAGTTTCAATAACCGCGAAAATTCACGTGGTGCGCGATTTTAGGTACGGACTCTGTCCTGACGCGCAGGTGATGCCCGAAAGCGGCTATCCGTGATTGCAACGACCCTTCTGCGAGTAGTTACCCACGTGGAAAGTTCTATTGGCGGTGGGTGGGTGCGACCAGCGACACTCGGGCTTTTCAGTCACTAGCTAGTCGCTCTGCAATATCTCGCCCAGGCGGTCGGCGATGATGATTTCTTCACCGTCCCGCACATTTACCATCACGATGCAGATCTCGCCCCTGGCCTCGGCTCCACCGACAAAAATCGCCGGGTCGCCGTTTTCCAGCCGGGCCTTGATTTCAGCTATCGGCGGTCCCTCGTAAGCGTCGTCGAAACGCAGCACCGGTTGCGGGCCCTGTCGCTCGGCGGATTCATCCTCTATCGCAACTTTCACCCCGTTGATCCCGGCCAGCCGGTCGGCTACATATTTAGCCTTGGACTGCCAGCCCTCCCACTCGATCCCCTCGTCCGAGTCGGTGAAGAGCTCAATCGCGGCAACAAGCCCAACGATATTTTCCTTCGATACCTTCATCGGCCGACCGATTCCGGCGATCGGCGCGTGCATGTTGAGTGAGTTCATTACTGCCGCTTCGATGAGATCGGCTTTGCCTGCCAGCAATCCGGCAGACTGCGGCCCGCCGATTCCCTTGCCTCCACTGAATGCAACCATGTCTGCGCCCATCTTGTGAAATTTGGTCAGGTTCGCCCTGGGTGGAACTTCGGCGGCAGCATCGACGATTACGGGAACCCCCCGCGCATGCGCCACCCGGACTGTCTCTTCAAGACCGATGCCCGGATCGATAAACGGGCCGATAACAAACGCGACGCACGCCGTGTTGTCGTTTATCGCTTCATCCAGTTGTTCCGCTGTGGCTGAATTGGCCGATCCGTATTCGACCAGCGTCGAGCCTGCCGTCACGAACGCCTTGTCGTAGCGATTTCGCTGGCCCTTGAACAGGACGACCTCGTCCTTCATCCCGGTCGTATCGGGTAGTTGCTCAACGTTGGATTCGCTCTGCCCGGTCATGCAGGCGGCGACCATCAGTACCTGTGCTGCTGAGCAGACGGCCGTGACCAGTCCCTGTTCGGCTCCGCACGACCGGGCGACAACTTCACCCGCAGCACGGTTCAACTGCATCATATCGACATAAGCACCGGCCGCCTCGTCCATCGCCCGCAAGACCTCCGGGCGCATGATCGAGCCCCCCAGCGCCGTAACCCAGCTCTGGGCGTTGATGAGGGGAGCGACTCCGAGTTTCCTGTATACCTCGGGCCATGCGGGGTCGGTCATGCGAGTTTTTCCTTCCTTTGAAATGGCGAGCGCGTCGAACGAGGCGGAATTGTACAGACGAATCGGTCGGTCCGCGGCTGCCTGTACACGCCCGGCAACTAACACCAGCACCCAGCCCTAGCGTGCCCCGCGGAACTGCGCCGTTCCCGTCGCCCAAGTTCTACGCCCGGCGACTAACGCCCACGCCCGGTGACGTTCAGCTAATTTCGCTTATGACGCGATCACGGAGCTGGCCGCAGCCTGCGTTGATGTCGATGCCTTTTTCCATGCGGATGGTCGATGGAATCCCGTACTGCTTCAGTCCGCCCTGGAAGATCCTCGCCGAACTCTGATCGGTCCGCTCGAAAGGCCCGTTTTTCGTCGGGTTCACCGGTATCAGGTTCACATGGCAGTGCAGTCCGTTGAGCAGCCGTCCGAGCTTCTGGGCCTGCTCAATCGAATCGTTCTGTTCTTTCAGCAGAACGTATTCGAAGAAGATGCGACGGTTCGTCTTATTCGCGTACTGGTGACAGGCCTTGATCAACTGCTCGACCGGGTACCTCTGGTTGATCGGCATTGTTTGCGAACGTGTCGCGTTGTCGGGCGCATGAAGCGAAATCGCCAGGTTGATCTGGAGCTCTTCATCGGCAAGTTTCAGTATCTCGGGGATGAGTCCGACCGTAGAGAGCGTGATGTGGCGCGCACCGATGTTCACTCCCTGACCATCGTTCAGAACGCGCACTGCCGCCAGCGTGTTGTCGTAATTGGCAAGCGGTTCACCCATGCCCATAAACACGACGTTTGTCACGCCCTGCAATTCACCTTTTGTGCGTTTACCGGCCGCAATATCGACTTCGTCTTCAGCCCTGGCGGTGCGCTGCATCGCAATGACCTGGGCCACGATCTCTCCAACCGAAAGGTTTCGCCTGAATCCCTGCTGGCCGGTGGCGCAAAACGTGCAGCCCAGCGCGCAGCCGGCCTGTGTCGATATGCAAGCGGTTTTGCGATTGCGGCGGTGCCCGTCCGACTCGTAACGCATGAGCACAGTTTCTATAAGTTCGCCATCGTGCAAACGAAACAGAGATTTGCTCGTCGAGCCGTCTGCGGAAGTGAGTGACAGCGCCTCATCAAGCGGATTTATTGAGAATTTTTCACTGAGCGATTTGCGGAAAGGCTTGCTGAGAGTCGACATCTCGTCGAAGCTCTCGGCACCGTCGTTGTACAGCGATCTCCAGAGTTGATCTGCCCGAAAACGTTTTTCACCCATTTCAGTGATTTCGGAAACGAGCTTTTCGCGTGAAAGGTCGAGTATTGAGGGGAGTGCGATCGGGGTTTCGGCAGCGACCGTGCTCTTCGGATTGCTCTCAGCGACAGGGGCGCCACCGGCAGCTTCAGATGGGGAAGAAGATGTTGTCATGGAATCGGAATACGGGGTAAAAATTAAGTTTAGCAACGGACAGGCGAAATAGGCGCATGACATAACGGCGCATACTGCCTAAACTCTGGTCAGTGGCACCCAACACAAATCCCGAAATAGCGCCGAACTCACCCGAGTCCAGTTCGGTACCGGTTCGTTCCATACAGCCCGGCTCCCTTGAAGATAAGGCCCTCGCGCGGCTAGTCGCCAATCGTCGCTCCGGCTACGACCCCTTCTACCGGTTCGACTACGAATACTCGATACCGTCACC
>Ga0208879_1004325_pt1 | contig 11116 bp, 8 predicted proteins | sample Knorr_S15_td_Bot_FD_185605 | JGI IMG/M metagenome (GOLD analysis project Ga0208879, IMG submission 185605) | Marine microbial communities from Southern Atlantic Ocean transect - Knorr_S15_td_Bottom_ad_5009_LV_A (SPAdes) (version 2) | ecosystem: Environmental > Aquatic > Marine > Oceanic | place...
AACAAAACACTCGCAGGACTGTTCCCCGAGTATGAGGATTTTTTATTGGCGCTCAATGAGAGGATAGAAGATTTAATGATTCCTTTTTCCAGGGGCATGTTCGCGGACAAAGATTTTTTCGGAAGCGCATCAATCAAGAGTGTGATGCCGGTGCTCGTTCCCGGGCTTTCCTATGGAGCGCTGGAGATTCAAGGGGGCGGAACAGCTAGCAGAACTTGGATGAAAACGATATTTGAGAATGAAAACACGGACAAGAGAGACGAAATATTCAATGATTTAATTGAATATTGTAAGATGGATACACTGGCAATGGTGAAGATACTCGAACGTCTGGAAAAGGAAATTAATAAATCATTATGAGACCCAAAGAATGCCCAAAATGTAAATCATCGGACGTGAAGGAGATTATGTACGGCTTGCCTCCCGACGATTTTTTAAAATCCGATGAAGCCAAAAAATATTACTGCGCCGGATGCATTGTGACCAAGGATGATCCTGCATGGCACTGCGATAAGTGCGACCACGAATGGGGGAAGACGAAAAACATATAAGGATTTGTAGAAAAAGAACCGCCTTTGGGGGCGGTTTTTTGGTAGTCCGCACTGTTGCATTGACAAGCTGCAGGAGTGCTCTATAGTGATAGCAACCCACTGGAGGAGTGCAGGGGATTATGAACATTGAAAAGGTTGAGACGTACTTGGATGTAAACAGGATTCTCGATGCGGGGGCCGACGTCGTTGTTCGAGAGAATAAGCGATTTTCGGGAGGGGGCTCCATAGGAGACTACTGTCACGTCATGACTAGATCTGACGATCTCGTGAGCAGGATCAAGCATGAGCTTGAGTGGCCCCTCGTGAATGCAACGGAAGGACATCTTACTTTCCTCGTTTCGGGAAAGGGCGCAGATGAGGTCATTGAATCTCTCCGGTCGCTTGTTTCCGAATAACAGATTCGACCTAGCTTTTGTCAGCCCCCGTAAGTTTCATACTGCGGGGGCTTTATAATTCGGTTATTCGATTATAAAAAAGTTCATTAAAAAATTTGTGAATCAACGTAGGATACCTTATATCAAGGGGACTGATAGTTTTAAAATCGCCTGCTAGTTCCCGCGTTTGTACAAAAACTGCCTCACGAGGGGCGGTTGAATCTTTTTTATATTATCTATGTATGGTAATATATATATATAATTAAGAGTAATCAAAATATGTTCAACGCAAAAAAATTGGGAGTTATCACGTTAGTTTTTGCATCATTTATCATCGGCGGTTTTGCCCTCAACGCGTATCAGGCGGGAGCTGTTGGCGATAGCGACGGCAAGGGCCATAAGCTTGGGTTTTTCAAGGGAGGTTTTGCAGGCTTTCACGGGATAGATAAGGACTCTCCCGAGTGGCAGGAAAAGAAGGATGCGTGGAAAGCCAAGACGGAAGCATTTAAGGCAGATAGATCCACAGAGGGCCACTTCAAGACTTCCGGTGCCAGATTTGGCCATCCCTTCGGTCATAAAGAAGATTTCTTCAAAGATGTTAATTTTGACGTAACAAATCTCGATAACGGTGTTCAGGTCACAATTACTTCCGATGACCCCGATATTGTCCAGAAACTCCAGGACATGGCGGCAAAGCACGGGAACTGGAACAAGGAATAGAGCTTCGCCTCGGGTATATCTAAGCTTCTAGGCCTAGAGATCGCCTACGGTCCCATGCTGGCAAGCGCGGCCACGAATGGGGGAAGACGAAAACATATATAAGGATTTGCGGACAACCTATTTAAAAAATCGCCATAATGGCGGTTTTTTGATAGTATAAAGATATTATTAAAAAAATTTTATTACTCTGCGATAAGGAGTTTTTACGAATCTAAGTGAGTAGTGGGGTGCGACAATTTATTTTTTCTCTTATATTTTAATTATGAACATTTGGTTAGATGACATAAGACAAGTACCTGAGGGATGGGTACATATTCATAACTTAGACGAGCTTGAAAAATTAGTTAAAAAACTCGGAAAAAATTTTGAAGTTGACGTGATGAGCTTCGACTACCATCTAGCTCATCCCAAGCGAGGTATAGACGTAATGAAATATCTTGCTGATTTGTGTGCGAAAGGGGAGACAAGCAGATACTGGCCCAAAGAAGTTCGCTATCATACCAACGACCCACGAGGCGAGGAAGAGATGAGGGCTTTCGCAGAAAAGTTTCATGCCCCAAGTAAGGGAGATTGAGGTTTAACCTCAATCTCCCTTACTAAACGAACGTTTCATCCCGCCAAAAAAAGTAGACCCAAATTTTCCGGCCGCCGGAGGCACCGGCAAGGGAAGATATCTCGACTAATTATATATATTTCAACGGCTCAGTACTTTTAAAGTATTGAGCCGTTGAAATATGGCTCTTTTGGGGCTAAAATGGTAAAATTTTGATATGGACAAAGAAGCAGAAAAAGAAGTCATTACGTCTAAAGCTGTGCGTCAGGTGCTACGCGATTACTGGAAGCAGTATAAAGCTCACCCCCTTTATTCGGGGGTCGGTTTTTTCTTGCCTGCGATAGGCGACATATTTGTATTCTTTGTTCCGCCGCTTATAGTTGCGCATATTATAAATACCTTTATCGCACAAGGCCAAATTTCTCTTGATAGTGTCGGTAAATATATTGTGTTGTTTGGGGGCCTATGGCTGCTCGGAGAAGTGTTTTGGCGCATTGGAATGCACTTTGTTATCAAACTTGAAGCGAAAGGACTTAGCAACTTGAATAGAATCGGCTTTCGCCGGCTCCTTGCGCGCGATTATGATTTTTACGCAAATAATTTTGTCGGTTCGTTGACCAAAAAAGGAATAGCGTTCGGAAGGGGATTTGAAATTTTTTCTGATATTCTTGTTTTTAATATTATACCTAAGATCTTTACTCTCCTCTTTGCGGTTGTGGTTCTGTGGCGCTACTCTCCCTGGATTCCCCTCATACTAGTTTTTTGGATAGTGCTTGCGGTCGTGGTCGCAATACCCATTATTCGGCGACGTTCCCGCCTTGTTGCGCTTCGCCATGAGGCCGGGAGCAAGCTTGCCGGTCGCCTGTCCGATGCGATAACAAACATAATGGCCATCAAGTCATTTTCCGGAGAGAGGCAAGAAAGTGCCACATATGGCAAGTATGTCGATGACGCCGCGGCAAAGTACAAAAAAGCTGCGGATTATCAAAACCGTAGATTTGATGTCACGATTGCCCCTATCTACGTAGTCACAAATATTATTGGATTAATTGTGGCTATCTTTTTTGTAGAGCGCTTGGGCCTCCAAGCCGGGGTCATCATTGTTGTGTTTGCATACTACTCGCAGATTACGCGATTTTTTTGGGATATTTCACGGGTGTACAGGAACATCGAGTCATCGGTAAGCGAAGCGGCGGAATTTAATCAACTGTTTGTGGATCCGCCGGCTGTCGAAGATGTACGGAACGCACGGCCCCTTGAGATTGCCGGCGCCAATATAAAATTCAGCAATGTGAATTTCAGATACAATGTAGTGGACCAGGACGAGGAACATGCATTTTTGTATGATTTCAATTTGGATATCAAGAGTGGCGAGAGAGTTGGCTTGGTGGGGCCGAGTGGCGCGGGCAAAACAACCATTACCAAGATTCTTTTGCGGTTTATTAATCTGCAATCGGGCAGCATCACGATTGACGGGCAGGATATCAGCAAGGTGACGCAATCGTCCTTGCGCAAGGCGATTGCCTACGTGCCGCAAGAGCCTCTGCTGTTCCACCGTTCGTTGTTTGAAAACATAGCGTACGCCAACAAAAAAGCCACGAAGAAAGATGTGATAAAAGCGGCAAAGATCGCCCATGCCGACGAATTTATCACGCAGTTTCCGCAAGGCTATGCGACCCTGGTCGGCGAGCGCGGCGTTAAGCTAAGCGGCGGACAACGGCAGCGCGTCGCTATTGCCCGGGCACTCCTGAAAGAAGCTCCTGTACTGGTGCTCGATGAAGCCACAAGCTCGCTCGACTCGGAATCCGAAAAGTATATTCAGGAGGGTTTGTGGGAGTTGATGAAAAATAAAACGGCCCTTGTTATCGCGCATCGCCTTTCCACGATAAAGCATCTCGATAGAATCATTGTCTTGGACCAAGGCAAGATTATTCAAGACGGCACGCACGACGAGTTGATTAAACAAGAAGGACTATATGCGACACTCTGGGGGTACCAATCCGGAGAATTTTTAGCGGGTTAACGCCACGTAAAAATCTTGCGATAAATTATGCGATTTTCTGTAGGATTTTTATTTTGGCTTAGACGAGCGGTTTTCAGCCTGTGGATTATTTACGCTGGTAATCGTGGTAAAATAAATTGTACTTGAAATATATATTCGGAGGATCCAAAGGTCGATATTTTCTTTGAACTAATCAAACTAAAATACAATGCAATATCTACACAAAATAACTCTTATTCTTCTCATCATCGGTGGCTTCAACTATTTGCTTGGAAGTTTTATATCCGGATGGGACCTTAGTATGTATCTTTTTGAGTTCACCCCGATGCTTTACATGGCTATTGGAATAGCTGCAGTTTATGAGATACTTACACACATGGGAAGATGCCGAGAATGTAAGAAAAAATAATTACGACATTCTTAATCCAGCAAAAAGGCCCCGCAGTTGCGGGGCCTTTAATTTAAAATTATTTAACTCTACTGCTTTCTACGTGTATGCCTGTTTCTCCCTCGATCCTGTCGAGACCGGCTGCGTGTTCGGAGGGGAGATTGCTCGCCGTATGCCCCCAGTCCAGGCCCGCATTGGGAGTAGCAGATCCCCGGCCATCGGGATACTCATAAGTGTTTTCACCGACAACTATCATTAATGCAACGCCCTTGGGGTCCGGACGGTCGTCTTCACATCCGCTACTTGCCGTGGCGCTGTTGTTGTTGCTCGATGCGATAAAACGTGACTCGCCGCTATTTTGCACAAAGAGCCCGATACTGTTGCAGGTGGATGCGCCCATACTTAGACCTGTTACGTTAATCGTGGCATCGCGCTCCTCGTTTATGAAAACGCCCACGCTTAAATCATTTGACGCGCCAATAACGACATTATGAGTAGCATCCTCGTAGGCGCGGTTTACCGTAAGCGTTCCTTTGCCGCCAAAGGCGGCAATGCCCGAGGCGTAATGAGCGCCGGAGCCGCCGCCATACTGCAATATGTCAAAGGTATCGTCGCCGCAGCCGTCAGACAGTATGCCCATGCCGCCTTGCCAGTATCCAAATCCTCCGGCCATGATAGATGACACATAAGTAGTGTCTCCGCATATGTTGCGGAGAATGCCTATGCCTCCGGACAAAAACTCTTTTTGTCCGGCCCTGTCATCGGTCCTCCGGCCTTGTCCTGCTCCTTGGCAAAAGCTGCTGTTCCCCTTGCCCGGGCGTTGGGGGGTGTAGTAAAGCGGAATGCCGCCAAGTTTGGGGTCGCCAATATTGCAAATGTAGGAGTTTTTCCCTCCCTTACTTACGTGTATAGCAACTCCGCCAACATATCCGTATCCTTGCGAGTGGCTGAAGGATTCAAAATGATTTTCGCCTTCTCCGGCAACTATATTGAGAGCTATGCCGAATTGCGCCATACCTTGAGACATGTCTTCGGCAAGGAAGGTATTTTTCGTGCCGCCGTCATCAAAGAGCACTGCCACTCCAAGATACGCGCATCCTTGGCTGCATCGCAGGGATTGGTAAGAATCTTCGCCTTTGCCGAAATCAAACAGCATGGCAATGCCGTTTCTTGCGGCACCCTGGCGATATTCGTGGGATAAACTTATGTTTCCGGAATACTCATCGCCCCGGAGCCGCCCGTGTTTGTCAGCGGGCAGAAGACCGTCGCGGTCATATGGGGTTTTTTGTGTTTCGTAATGATAGACATCAGTACCCTCAAGATCAATCGCGATACTCACGGGATTCCGGGGGGATGTGTTGCTGGCTACGGGATTCAGATATTCATCGTTGCCCCCAAGTTCCAAAAAGAGGAGAGTATCTTTATCGTCATCAGGATACACGTGATCTGCGGCATCGCGCACTATTATCCATCCCGCGGGCGTATGGAGCTCAAAGTTCACTCCCATGAGTCCCGCGAAGCGTTGTAAATCCGCATCTTCTATGGCAAATGCTATGCGGGCGGATGCCGCGTACAGAGCGCGTCGCCCCCCAACGCCGAGTAGGTATCTGCGGTGCTCAAAACCCTTGGGGGTGATCCTTTGCGATGCTTTGCCGGTCAAACCGCTAACCAAACCATCGCCATTGCTCCACCACCATTCGGGGTCATAACGGTTGCTTGTCTCCGCGTCCATTTTTTTACGCGCTTCCACGCCTTCAAGAATTGCCCACATTATGGGCGTAAGCGCTTCGGCAAGTTCCGCGGGAAGTTTACCGATTTTTATATTGCACTCGTCCGTTGAGACGCCGGTATCCTCAATGATGTAATCGATCTCATCGGAATTTTTAGATGCATGGCAAATCGCGCTGATGGCTTGGCCAAAATCTCCGGGGAGATGGGTTGAGTCCAGGGGTGGGCGCGTATCAAGCGGTATGCCAAGGAGTGTCGTCGCATGGCGAATTATGCCGGCAACGGGGTGACCTTGCTCAAGGTAATAATCAAGCGCGCCCGCGGCCTCTCCCTCAATACATCCCGCTCTTGCGGGGTTTTGGATAAGAGCTTCCGATAGGGGCGGCGAGAATCCGTCCGGTATGGCGTAGCCAAATTTATAGTACGTAGCTTTTTTGAGATCGGTCTCGCTGAAACCGAAAGTGAAACGATCCAAACCCGAATTTTCAAGGGCTTCCTCAAGCAATGGGGCATTCTTATTGGCAAGACAATCCGGCGCTACAAATACCGTATCCCATGCGGGTGGTGCCGCGGCTTGGCGCGTCTCCGGTACGTTTCTGGTGGTTATCCCGGCGCACGCGGCAATAAGCATTGAAAAAACAATCATTGTAAGCAGCACAGGTAAATTCCGAGATTTCATGGCTTACTCCTTTTTAAAATTTCAAAGATCAACGCGTAAGTCAGTTATACGACAAAATAGAGCCCCCCGCAAGATTGCGATTTTCTAATGCGGCATGTTATTATAAGGGGCCGAACTTAAATCGTCGGCCGATCTTTGAAAAATAATTGCAGATAAATTACAAAAGGAGTGTATTTATGAATGCCATATCACAGCGCCTTGCGGGCATTATAGGATTCTTGCCTTTGGACAAGTTTGCAATCGGTTTCGTGCTATATATGCTTGCCGGCACAACTATGTTCGTCATGCAGGGGACGGGAATTTTCCCGGCCTTTCTGCTGACATTCGCGGTCGGCATTGTCTTAACAGCGATGGTAGGCGCGGCTCGCCCTATGTGGCGTTTTGAGAGAGAAGGATTCAATGATAAGCCCCTGGCCTGGCGCCTGCTTTTTGGCTCGTTGCCATTTCGTTCCGGAGAATCTGGGGGAGACGGTAATTCCGATCCTCCCAAACCAGATATGAAACCCGACGACGAACTTCCATCAGGAATTGAGGACGAGGAATTCAAGCGGCGGATGCGCGCGGGGCAAATCGACTCCGCGAAGCGCGCGGCGAGAAGGATGCACGACAAGCTTATTCACACCGGACTTGTCGTTGCGATTTTCATGGTCGCCTATTGGTTTGCCGTCGGCACTATCGCCGATTTTGCCGCCGCGCTATTCGGGACAGGAGGGGAACGCCCCTCTATGATGTTTGGCCCGCAAGCGGAAATTGCATTTGAGTCCCCCAAAGACCTTTTCCTCTTTGACTGGAAGGTTATTGTTGGCATATGGATTGCGCTTATTATCCTTCTGCCCAAGTGGATGATTTATTTTATCCTTATAGCCATGTCGGGCATGCGCGTTGTGTTTTTGGTTTTTGGGCCGATGGCATCTATGATGATTATGCAGATAGGAATGCTCCCATTTTTCTACGGGTTTATGATGTTTTTTTTGTTCGGCAGTATTATTTATCCATTCATCCGCCAAGCCAAGTTCTACCGGCCTGGGGATGCGACCTGGGGAACACCCAGGGGCGCTATGCGCGGCCAGCCGGAAGTGCGGGCAACCGTTGACGTAGAGCTTGCCAAGCTGAAGGATTACATTGATGGCAAAAGCAAGCGTCGACCTACGCGCGGCATGGTCTTTGAAGGGCCGCCCGGCACAGGTAAAACGCTCTACGCCAGGGAAATTGCGACCGAGTTTAATCTTCCATTTGTGATGATAGACGGAGGTGCTCTGTCTGGTGCCCCTATGGGCAATTTGATTGTGGAATACTATCTTAAGCCGCGTACGCATAGTTTTGCTGCCGAATATGGCGGGGTTGTATTTTTCATCGACGAAGGAGAAGTCCTTTTGGGCATGCGGCCGGGTATGGGTGGCGGTCAGACGGGCGGCATGGGAACGGAATTGCCGAGCCCTAATCATGAAGGAATTCGTGACGTATGGGATCTTTTGCCATATGACTCTATCGGCGCCACCTCAAGCTGCGGGGTTCTCTATGATTCCTCGCATGCGCGGGAGCGTTTCTGGCAAGTAAAGTCCCATAATTCTTTGGGAAAAAGTCCCAAGACATACACACATCCTTTCTTTTTCCCCATGGGAGGAGCGGGCGGAGGGCAAATGATTTTTCCCTTCCTGACCTGGCTTGATGGAGTGGGCAGCCCGCCGGCTATGGAGACCATGAAGCGGCGAATTTTTAACAATATCCTGGACGGATTATTCTTTCCGACGCATATTCCCGGTACGCAGATTATATTGCGCTTGCCTCCGGCAAAGCCGATAAATTACACAGTTCTCTTTATTGTCGCGACCAACCGAGCTTTCATGCTTGATCCGGCAATCCGGCGTCCCGGAAGATTGGGCGTGTCGGCGCGATTCATTACACCAAATGTTGAGTCAAGACGGGATATTATAGATCTCTATTTCTCAAAGGCAGATAGAGACGGCTTGCTGCGTTCGGAGCTATTTGCCGAAGAGGCGATTGATGAATTCGCCCGCGCCACTAGCGGCATGAGCCCTGCTGAAATCGAGGCTGCTATTAACTCTGCCTCCGACGTTAGAGGAACTCACGTAAATAACATGAAGCGCATCAAGGCACTATTAGACAAAGGAGTTGCGTTCGGCAAGCTTCGAGAGCAAGATCAAAAATACTGGCTTCGCAGTGAGGAGGAGCGCAAGATTGACGCCTGGGATGATGATCGTGCCGATATGCGCTCGCTTCTTGAGGCGAGAAATACGCTTATATACGGCCGGGCGGATCCGGGGCTTACAACCGATGAGCATCGCGAGCAGACCGCTTTGCATGAGTACTGGGGACACTTTATTATTTTGAAAGCAGCTCTTGGCGATGTAATGCGCCCGTCTATTCTTTCCGTCATGCCGCGCGGCAATGCTCTTGGCATGGTTGCGCACATTGCCGTAGAGGAGCGCGACCCCAAGCCTAAGCGTTTCTACGAAGGACTGCTCCGGGTATCGATCGGCTCAACAGTTGCCGAAAGATTTTTCTTTGGCGAAAACCAACCGGGTGTCGCAGGCGACCTTGAGAACGCGACGCGCATTGCCTGTTTTATGGCCGGTAAAGTCGGCATGCCTCCATATAAGTGTTCAGCGCAGGATAAAAAGAAATTCGCGGAAATCGGAGAAACTCTTATAGCGGTTCCCGAGGGGTCAATTGCCGCCTTGAATCCATTCGCACAGGGATTTGTGGAAAAAGTTCTTTCCGACACGCATTCACGGGAGCGCGTAGCGGTGATGCTGGGACAGGCATTTGTCGATGATTACCGGTTTATTCGCGCAAATGTTGTGAAGGATTATGAATTTCATAAGGGAGTTATTGATGAGCTTCTCCGTCTGGATGAGCTGGGGGGAGCTAAGCTTGAAGAGGTTTGGAAGGAATTAGACGAACGATTGGTCGACTGGGAAGGGCTAACCGATGAACAGCGCTCCTGGTGGCCGGATAATATCGCGGAGATAGAAAATTATTTCTATGATCCGTCTAAAAAGCACGAAGCGGAAGAGGTATTGGCGCAATGAAACGCCTCCTAAAAAATAGCATTTACTTTGCCATCATCGCGGTTATCCTTGTTGCGGCGGCACGTACATATGAAGGCTCGCCAATAATTGGCGGCGACGAAGTCGTCTGGGGGGACTTTCCCGTAACCACACCGGTCCAGTGGCGCAAAGGGACAAGCCCGCAGGAGCAAATCAACTACCTTGCGGACCTGATGCATGTCCGATATCCCAATAATATAACCATTACCGGAATGTGGGGCACACGTCCGTTGACCGGCACCGACTATATAAGGTATGAGATTAGCGTAAATTACGAGGGCTCGAAAAACCCTGGTGAGCTTGCGGATCTCAAGGATTTGGAGAACAAGGTAATCGGAGAGCTTGCCATAGCCACAGCAAGAATGCGGACTATTGAAACCGAAATACCCGGCATAGAAACCAATGTGCTTAACGAGATGGCAATTTTTGTCGCAAAGGCATATGTTGCCCGCAGATCCCTTGAGGGTGAGGCGAACGCAATATTTGAATCTGTGCCGAGGCTTGGGGACGCAATGGACAAAAAGGTTTATGTCTTTGGGCGCGGCGGGATTGTCGGACTATCCAAAGAGACGAATCCGGTGAACTGGGAAATTTATCAAAAACCTTTGGTATACGACAATATGATACCTAATGCAGGCATCAAGGACATTCAGCCCCCACCCGATGCCAAGCCGTCGAAGAAACCCGCGTCTTCCCCCGATGAGGTATTTCAAGTGGAAGGCGACAAGAAAGACAAAAAGTAACTTATACCATAACCGGTCCGATTATAAAGGACCGGTTTTTTCTTTGACTTAAATAGGTAATTTTTGATATAACGGCTATAAGTTCTTTGAAAAGGAAAGCTCAATTTTCCGAGAGGTAAATTATGAAAGTGAGAAATTACTTTATCGCTGTCGTGTTGATTTCTTTGTTTTCGATTATTGCATGCCAAGGAGTGGTCGTCACTCCGGTGAACTGGGAAATTTATCAAAAACCTTTGGTATACGACAATATGATACCTAATGCAGGCATCAAGGACATTCAGCCCCCACCCGATGCCAAGCCGTCGAA
>Ga0208879_1004331_pt1 | contig 11106 bp, 7 predicted proteins | sample Knorr_S15_td_Bot_FD_185605 | JGI IMG/M metagenome (GOLD analysis project Ga0208879, IMG submission 185605) | Marine microbial communities from Southern Atlantic Ocean transect - Knorr_S15_td_Bottom_ad_5009_LV_A (SPAdes) (version 2) | ecosystem: Environmental > Aquatic > Marine > Oceanic | place...
TAAAGTTTTGTCATTAGATACTACTGCAAGAACAGCAAAAGATGCAGCGGAATCTTTAGGTTGCGAAGTAGGTGCAATTGTAAAAAGCTTAGTATTTAGAGCCGATGATACTTTTTTAATTTGTTTAGTTTCGGGCGATAAGCGATGTTCATTAAATAAATTAAAAAAAATTATAAGTAAAAAAGATGTATGCATGGCTAATGCTGATCAAGTTAAAATCAATACTGGTTTTTCAATAGGAGGAGTACCGCCAATTGCACATTCAAAAAAATTAAATATTTTGATTGATCAATCTTTAAGTAGATTTCAAAGTGTATTTGCCGCAGCGGGACACCCAAAATCCATTTTCAAAATTGAATATAATCAATTAGTTCAGATGACCAAAGGCGAAGTAAAAGAAGTTACGGAATGAGAGATCCAAAGCCCTTAGATTTTTTTTTGTTAACATTGTTAGCCTTAATATGGTCGTCTGCTTTTTTTAATATTAAAATTGCTACCTATTCCTATGGACCGGTAACAATAGCATTTTTGAGAGTATTTTTTGGGTGTATTCCACTTTTAATTATCTGTTTTTTAAACAAAATAAAAATTGAAGCTTTTTCGAAAGATTGGCTCTGGTTTGCTTCAATTGGATTTATTAATTTAGTATTGCCTTTTTTTTTAATTGCATACGGAATAAAAAATGTACAAAGCAATTTGGCAGCAATATTAATGGCAAGCACTCCTTTAAGTGCAACAATACTTAGTCATTTTTTTACAAAAAATGAAAAAATAAACTTTCTGAAATTAATCGGAGTACTGTTAGGATTTTGCGGAATAGTATTTCTTTTTACTGACAAGATATTGTTTAATGAAAATAATATATGGTCCGCGCTTATAATATTATTAGCTTCTACATTTTATGTTGTGGGAGGTGTGTTGACTTTAAAAATTAGTAATAAATCTAATGAAAATGTTACAGCATCTATATTAATTTGGGCCACAATATTTTTATTACCACTTTCTTTAATTTTTGAACAACCATGGAATTTAAATCCAAGGTTAGACTCAACAATTTCACTTATTTATCTTGGAATTTTTGCAACAGGAATAGCATGGTTATTAAGATTTTATATATTAAAAAATAATGGTTTAGTTTTTCAGGCACAAGTCGCGTACCTCATACCTATTTTTGGCGTAATTTTAGGATATTTAATGTTGAATGAAGTAATTACTTCAAAAGTAATTATTTCTTTGATTGCTGTCATAATTGGAATTTATATTGTAAAAAAAGGTGGTAAAATTAAAGTAGTTTAATTGCCTTGGACATTATCTCTTTATTTGATAATAAATCGAGCAAGGGCAAGTGGCGGAATTGGTATACGCGCTAGTCTTAGGAACTAGTACCGAAAGGTTTAAGAGTTCGAGTCTCTTCTTGCCCACCAATAGTTATGAAAGTAACAGTAGATTCCAAAAAAGGATTAAAAACAAATCTTAAAGTTTTTGTAGATAGAAAAACTATAGACGAAAAAATTGGAGTTAGATTAACTGAACTTAGTAAAACGGTTAATATAAAAGGATTTAGACCAGGTAAAGTTCCAGCTGATGTTTTAAAAAGGCAATTTGGCAAAGCTGTTTATGGTGAAGTATTGGAAAAGATTCTAAAAGAAACATCTACTCAAGCACTAGAAGAAAAAAAAATTAAAGTAGCAGGGCAGCCAAAACTTGATCTAAAATCATATGGTGAAGGTAAAGATTTAAATTATACTTTAGAAATTGATGAGTTACCTTCAATGAAGCTTAAATCACTAGATGGTATAAAGTTTGTAGATTATGAGATCAAAGTCACAGAAGATGAAACAAAAAAAAGAATAGATGATATCGCAAAAAATCAAAATAATTTTAAAGATAAAAGTGAAAATGAGATTGCTGAAAATGGTGATCTAGTTGCGTTTGATTATAATGCAACTATCGAAAATAAAAATTTTGAAGGGGGAGAGGGTAAAAATACCCAAATAATTCTAGGAAAAGATTTGTTTATTAAAGGATTTGATAAACAACTATTAGGTGTTAAAAAAAATCAAAAGAAAGAAGTTTTAGCAACCTTACCTGAAAATTATCCAAAAAAAGAATATGCAAAAAAAAAGGCAAGTTTTAAATGCAAAATTTTAAATGTAAAAAAACCTGTAACCGTAAAAATAGACGAGCAATTTGCAAAAAACCTAGGAGCAAAAGATTTGAATCATTTGAAGGAATTAACAACTAAACAAATTCAAAGCCAATATAAAATGAATTTAGATGCTATATCAAAAGAGAATATATTAAATCAGATTGAAAAATTACATGAAGTCGATTTACCTGATAATTTAATACAACAGGAATTAGCGATAATATCTCAAGGATTAAAAAAAGAGGATATAGAGAAAAATAAAAAAGAAAGTGAAAAAATTGCTAAAAAAAGAATTAAATTAGGACTTATATTAAATGAACTTGGTGAAAAGAATAATCTAAAGGTGGAAGAGCATGAATTAAAAAATGAAATTCAAAAACAAATACAATCAATGCCAGGCCAGCAAAAACAAGTGCTAGAGTATTATCAAAAAAATCCATCTGCTGCAGCAAGTTTAAGAGGTTCTATATATGAAGAAAAAATTATTGACTTAATCAAAGAAAAATCAAAACAAACAAAAAAAACAATTTCTATAAAGGAGGCTGATCTGTTAATTGAAGAACAGCATAGGACTCATGAACACTTTAAAGAAAAAGAGTCTAAAACACCAAAAAAAACAATTAAATCATTAGTAAAAAAGAAAAAAATTAGAAAAAAGTAATCATAAGTTGTATAACATCAATTCGTTGATTCGTTATGAAAGATAGAATTGAAGAACGCATGAATAATCTCATACCTATGGTTGTTGAACAATCTAATAGGGGAGAAAGAGCTTATGATATTTATTCTAGGCTGTTAAAAGAGCGTATCATTTTTTTAGTAGGTCCAGTAAACGATACCGTTTCAACTTTGATTACAGCTCAATTATTATTTTTAGAATCAGAAAATACAAAAAAAGAAATATCTTTTTATATCAATAGTCCGGGTGGACTAGTTACATCAGGATTAGGAATTTATGATACTATGCAATATATAAAACCTCCAGTTTCTACTTTATGTATAGGCCAAGCCTCTTCTATCGGATCGTTCTTATTGGCAGCCGGAGAGAAAGGAAAAAGATTTTCACTTCCAAATTCAAGAATTATGGTTCATCAGCCTTCGGCTGGATTTGAAGGACAAGTAACTGATATTGAAATTCATACTAAAGAAATATTATCTCTTAAAGATAGGTTAAATAAAATTTATTCTAAACATACAAAAAAAAGTGAATCAGAAATTAAAAAAGCTTTAGAAAGAGATAACTTTATGACACCATCCGAAGCTAAAGAATTCGGTTTAATTGACGAGGTAGTAGCAAAGAGACCTTAGAGCACAAGATTTAGTAATTGTAAAAAACTTAAACTTGATAACATTAAACTTTAGTTTATTTTGAACTTAGTTGATTCGTGTGAAAATTTATGAGTGAAAAAAATAACAAAAATATACTTTATTGTTCTTTTTGCGGAAAAAGTCAGCACGAAGTAAGAAAATTAATTGCAGGACCTACAGTTTTTATATGCGATGAGTGTGTTGAACTTTGCATGGATATTATAAAAGAAGAAAACAAAGATTCTTTTATAAAAAACCAGGAAGGCGTTCCAACACCACAAGAAATCTGTAAAGTTTTGGATGATTATGTTATTGGGCAAACTTACGCTAAAGAAGTTTTATCAGTAGCTGTACATAATCATTATAAAAGACTAAATCATATGTCCAAAAGTGGCAAAGATGTTGAATTGTCTAAATCTAATATTCTTTTAGTTGGTCCAACTGGTTGTGGAAAAACATTGCTTGCCCAAACCTTGGCTAGAATTATTGATGTTCCTTTTACAATGGCGGATGCCACAACATTGACTGAAGCAGGATACGTTGGTGAAGATGTTGAAAATATAATTCTTAAATTATTACAGGCAGCAGATTATAATGTTGAAAAAGCTCAACGTGGTATAGTCTATATTGATGAAGCAGACAAAATAAGTAGAAAGTCTGAAAATCCTTCAATCACAAGAGATGTATCGGGAGAGGGAGTACAACAGGCCTTACTTAAGATAATGGAAGGAACCATAGCTAGCGTACCCCCACAAGGAGGAAGAAAACATCCTCAACAAGAATTTTTACAAGTAGACACTACAAATATTTTATTTATTTGTGGAGGAGCTTTTTCTGGATTAGATAAAGTTATTGCAAGAAGAGGTTCAGACACTTCTATAGGTTTTGGAGCTAATGTAAAACATTTTCAAGATCAATCTTCCGGGGAGCTCATTAAAAATTTAGAACCAGAAGATTTGATTAAATATGGATTAATTCCTGAATTTGTTGGCAGAATGCCAATATTAGCTGCACTTCAAGAACTTGATGAAAGTTCATTAGTAAAAATATTACAGGAACCAAAAAATTCTTTAATTAAACAATATAAAAGACTTTTTGAATTTGAAAATGTTAAATTAATTTTTAAAGATGATGCCGTTGTAGAAATTGCAAAGAAAGCAATCAATAAAAAAACTGGAGCCAGAGGATTAAGATCAATTATTGAATCTTTGCTGTTAAAAATTATGTTCAAACTTCCAACAATGGATAATGTAGAGGAAGTCATCGTAAATCAATCCGTAGTAAAAAATAACAGTGAGCCGTTGATTATTTACTCTAAAGACAAAAAGACTTCAGCAGCTTAAGAAATTAGTTGAAATATTTTCAATAATAACCATATACTGTAGATCATGAACAAAAGTGATTTTTTTCCAACCTTGCCATTAAGGGATATAGTAGTTTTTCCCAAGATGATCGTGCCTTTATTTGTCGGTCGAGATAAATCAATTAAAGCATTAAACGAGGTAATGAAGACAAATAAAAAAATAGTTCTAGTAACACAAAAAAATGCCGAAAAGGACGATCCGACTGAAAAAGACCTATACTCTTTTGGTTGTGAATGCAAGGTGCTACAGCTTTTGCAATTGCCTGACGGCACTGTAAAAGTTTTAGTCGAGGGCCTTGACAGAGTTAAAATAATAGAATGTAGAAATGATAAAGATTATTTATCAAGCTCGACGGAAATTATTAAAGATAAAATCGATTCACCCCAGGAAAATATATTAGCTTTATCAACAGCAATAATTAGAAAATTAGAAAAAGTAATAAATGTAAATAAGAAAATTTCTTTTGAGCTGACGGCAAACATTAAACATCAAAGTAATCCATCTATTATCGCAGATCATATTGCTGGACAATTAAATATTTCGATTTTTGAAAAACAAAAATTATTAGAAATGATCAATTTAAAAATGAGATTGGAAAAACTGATGGAACATATTAATAACGAAATGAATGTTATTAGTGTAGAAAAAAGAATAAGAGGTAGAGTAAAAAACCAGATGGAAAAAACGCAAAGAGAATATTATTTAAACGAACAAATGAAAGCTATTCAACGAGAGTTAGGTGAAATTGAAGATGGTGGAGATGAAACTGGGCAATTACAAAAATCAATTATTAAAGCAAAAATGACTAAAGAAGCTACAAAAAAATGTTTATCAGAGTTAAAGAAATTGAAATCAATGAGTTCAATGTCTGCTGAAGCCACAGTTGTAAGAAATTATCTCGATTGGATGATTGAATTACCTTGGAACAGTAAAGAAAATCAATTAGGAAAAGTGAACATTGATGAAGCAAAAAGAATATTAGATGAAGATCATTATGGTCTAGAAAAGGTAAAAGAAAGAATATTAGAGTATTTGGCTGTGCAAAAAAGAGTTGGCAAAATAAAAGGTGCTATAATATGTCTTGTAGGCCCTCCTGGTGTCGGCAAAACCTCACTTGGAAAATCTATAGCTAGAGCTACGGGAAGAAAATTTGTTCGTATGTCTCTAGGAGGAATAAGAGATGAGGCTGAAATCAGAGGACACAGAAGAACTTATATAGGTTCATTACCTGGAAAAATTATACAACAAATGAAAAAAGCTGGAACAAAGAATCCGCTTTTTTTGCTAGATGAGATTGATAAGGTCGGTACTGATTATAGAGGAGATCCTTCGTCAGCATTGCTAGAAGCACTAGATCCTGAGCAGAATGTAACCTTCAATGATCACTATCTTGAAGTTGATTATGATCTATCTGATGTTATGTTTGTAACTACAGCAAATACTTTAAATATTTTACCTGCGCTACTTGATAGATTAGAAGTTATTAGAATTCCTGGATATACGGAAGATGAAAAAATCAATATTGCAAACAATTATTTGATACCAAAACAAATTAAAAACAATGGATTGAAGGATGAGGAATGGAATTTAGACAAAAGTGTTATGAAAGAAATAATACAAAACTATACAAAGGAAGCTGGTGTTCGTAATCTTGAAAGAGAAATATCGAAATTAGCAAGAAAAACTGTTAAAAAAATTGTAACAAATGAAGCTAAAAAATTTGAAATTACTTCCAAAAATTTATCTGATTACTTGGGTGTTGAGAAATTTAAATATGACGAAATCGAATCTGATAACAAGATTGGAGTTGCGACGGGGTTAGCTTGGACAGAATTTGGAGGAGAAATATTAAAAATAGAGTCAGCCATGATGCCGGGTAAAGGTAGAATGCAAATAACAGGTAAGTTGGGTGATGTTATGCAAGAGTCTGTGAAAGCTGCAAAATCATATGTAAGATCTAAATCTTTGGAATTCGGAATTATCCCACCAATTTTTGAAAAAAAAGATTTTCATGTACATGTTCCTGAAGGGGCAACACCAAAAGACGGACCATCAGCAGGTATAGCAATGGTAACCTCAATAGTTTCATCAATTACAGGCATAGCCGTTGATAAAAATACTGCTATGACAGGAGAGGTGACACTAAGGGGGCACGTTTTAGCTATTGGCGGCCTTAAGGAGAAACTTTTAGCAGCACATAGAGCACGAATTCCTCGCGTAATAATACCAGAAGATAACAAAAAAGATTTGGTAGAGATTCCAAAAAATATTTTGAATGATTTGCAAATAATTACAGTAAAAACTGTGGATGAAGTTTTAAAAGCTGCACTTACAAAGGAATTAAAACCAATAGAATGGATAGAAGTTGAAAGTTTACCCAAATCAAAAAGTGGTGAAAAACCTTCTACAGGTAGTACTCATTAAATATCAAGCCAATTATCGTATTTTTTATAATTTTCTCTTATGTAATCTGGCAATTGAGAAAGATCAACTTTTTTTAAAGTTTTAGCACCTGTCCATTTGTAGTTTTTTTGATCAGCGCTATGATCATACAGAATTTTTTTATTTTCAACCATTTTTTTTATATCATCTAAATTTAAACCACTGTATTCAAAATCTTGATGATGAAGAAAATTAGAAAATTTTTTTTCTATATCTTCAGGTGATTTAATATTTGAGAAGTGCCATCCACCATTATCTACATAATGAATACTATTATATTTGTTTTTAGAAAAAATTATGTCCAATCTCCAAATAGGATATTTTTTATCTTTCGTATCCCTTAACCATTGAGGGGATATTAAATTTTTCTTTTTGCAAGCTCTGCTACCGATCCAATTTATTTCTTCATGTAGTAAGTTGAATTTATAAAAAAACATTTTTTGCTTAAAAAATATTAATTTTTTATTTATTTTATTAAAATTTATTTCATTTAAATTAGGTATTTCATCAACATCACTTATTAATATTATGTCTTCAGGATTTGCTTCAGCTAATACTTTTAATGATTCTTGAGCCATTTCTCTTTGAAAATGTTCTCTTTTATTACTATTATTAACAAGTTTTTGTCCCCTTGTATCTTTTTCATCTTTATCCTCTTCGTATATTGTTTCTATATCTGGAGGATCTTTATCAACAACATTATAAATTATTTTATCCTTAAATTTTGAAAATTTATTAATATCAAAAAGTAATTTTTTTGGTCTTCCGCTATGCATATAAGTTGCTTCAGTAATGACAAATTTATCTACATATTTATTCATGATATTTAATCGAAGATCTAAAAGCATCTCTTCATCAAAAAACATAAAACAATCATAGATTTTCATATCTAATTGAAATATTGGTTTATATAATATAAGTAAAGATCTAATTTTATTGAGGCACAATAACGGCAATGTCAAAAAAAATCGTTATCACTGGTGGGCTTGGGTACATAGGAACAGAGTTATGTAAAATATATTCAGGAGTAAGCTGGAATAATGAAATTTTGGTTATTGATAATAGATTCGTATCTGAAAGAGTTAGTCAGTTAAGAAATTGGGATATCGATTTTGTTCATGGCGATATATTAGATAAAGATTTGGTAAATAGATATTGCAAAGATGCAGACATCGTTCATCATCTTGCAGGAATAACTGACGTACCTAGACTCAAAAGTGAAAGTAGCGATGATAAAGATGCTAAAATTAAATTAGTAGCAGAAGAAGGAACTCAAAACATACTTGATGTTATTAGTGATAAATGTAAAATAATTTTTCCCTCATCACATGTAGTTTACGAAGGAATCGAAAAAGTTAAAAATGATATGCTTGAAGATGAGCATACAAAACCTATACTTTCTTACGCGAAATCAAAAACTATTAATGAAAAGCAATTAAAAAATTCTGGAAAAAATTATATAATTTTAAGACTAGGCTCAGTTTATGGCTATTCAACTGATACAGCTCGTATTGATATAATGCCGAATCATTTTTCGAAAATTGCTTCTCAAAATGGAACCTTAAAACTTTTTGCAGGTGGCAGACAGATTAAAAGTTTAGTTCCACTTATTGATGTGGCTAGATGTTTTAAATATATGGAAGAAAGAGAAGACATTTCTTCCGAAATATTTAACTTAACTAAAGATACTGTAACTGTAAAAGACGTTGCAGAAATTTGCAAAAAATATAATCCAAAAATTACTTTAAAAGAAACTAATGATGAAATTCCTAATTTGGGATTTTCTTTATCAAATAATAAGGTTTTAAAAACAGGTTTTAAATTTTTATATAATCTAGATGAAAGTATTAAAGAAATGATTTTTAAATGGTCTAAATTAATTATAACTAAAGATTTAGAGCATGTTAGAAAAGGAGAAAAGGAATTTATTGATAAACGTGGTAAAATTAGTAATCACGAATTGCCCGAACCAATAAATTTAATAGGATTGATAGACTCAAAAAAAGGAACAGTTCGTGCTAATCATTACCATCCTATACAAGAACAAAAATGTTTAGTAACCAAAGGTCAGTTTATAAGCATATATCAAGACTTGCTAAATAAAAATTCGCCAAAAATTACTCATGTAGTTGACGAAGGTCAATTAATAGTAACTAAACCCAATACAGCACACGCAATGGTATTTCCTAAAGATACAGTTTTTCTAAACTTGGTAAGGGGAGAAAGAGAGCATGATAATTATGGTGTGACTCATACCATTAGACACGTATTAGTGGATGATAATGAAAAAGATTTATTGTTAAGTTGTTATAAGTTTGATTGTAGATCTTGCGGAAATACTAAACTTAAGAGAGTAATTTCTTTAGGATACCAACCGCTTGCAAATAATTTACTAAATAAAAAAGATGAAAAATGCGAATTATATCCTTTAGAAGTAAATTATTGTGACAGATGTCATAATTGCCAATTATCTGTAGCTGTTAATCCTAAAAAAATGTTTTCAAATTATTTATATACTTCCTCTACATCCAAATCTTTTAGGGAACATTTTGTTAATGCTGCGAATAAATATATTAAAGATTTTAAATTAAATAAAAAAAAATCGTATATAATTGATATAGGTAGCAATGATGGAGTTGCACTAAAACCATTTAAAAATTTAGGATTTAAAAAAATACTAGGAGTAGAACCAGCTAAAAATTTAGCAAAATTAGCAAATAAAAATAAAATTAAAACATTTAACGGCTTCTTAGAAGGAAATAACTTAAAAAAAATTAAAAAAAATGCAGATTTAATATTGGCTTCCAACGTTTTTGCGCATTCTGATAAATTAAAGGAAATGGCAGAATGTATGTTTAAACTTTTAAGTAAAAATGGAAGTATAATTATAGAGGTTCAATATTTACTAAACACTTTAAAAGATCTAACCTTCGATAATATTTATCACGAACATTATAATTATTGGTCATTAACTTCACTAATCATGTTTTTTGATAAGCTTAACGCGACAATATACAAAGCAGAAAAAATAGAAACGCACGGAGGATCTTTAAGAATTTATGTAAAATCGAGTAAAAAAACTAAAGTCGAAAGAAGTGTAAAATTGATTTTAGAAGAAGAAGAAAAATTTGGAATTAAAAATTATAAATCTTATCAAGAATTTGCTAAAAAAGTTTATAAAATTAGAGAAAATGTAAGAAAAAACATTTTAAAATTAAAAAAAAATAATGCCAAAATAATCGGTTATGGTTCTCCAGCAAAAGCTACAACAGCGCTAAATTTTTTTGGTATTTCTGATGAAATAGAGTGTATTGTTGAAGATAATAAACTTAAACATGAAAAATTTTTACCAGGAATGAATATTCCTATTACATCTAAAGAAAAAATAAAAAAAAAACCAGATTATGCAGTTGTCTTAGCATGGAATTTTTTTGAAGAGATAAAAAAGAAGAATAGTAGTTTAGCACATAAATTTATTAGCATTAAAGATCTTGAAGCTTGATAAAAAATGCTAAAAGAATTTTTTCTTATACTTTATGAAAGGTAAGAAAGTTAAAATATCGTGGATAAATCGTCTTCTATTGAACCTTATTTTATCGATAAATTTAAAATCTTTTACTCCATAAGGATCTAATTTAAACATTTTATTATAATTATTTTTCTTAAAATCTAAAAAACTTTCATTTGATCATTATCTTGTTTCATTAAAAATAATAATTTTTTTTTAAATCATTATAATTTTCTTCAGAGTTATCTGCAGTACAACCATAACGAATGAATGACGTTCATTCATTCAAAGCTTAACTATGCAAATCTTTGATCTTTACAGCGCTATAGAGACTT
>Ga0208879_1004332_pt1 | contig 11101 bp, 10 predicted proteins | sample Knorr_S15_td_Bot_FD_185605 | JGI IMG/M metagenome (GOLD analysis project Ga0208879, IMG submission 185605) | Marine microbial communities from Southern Atlantic Ocean transect - Knorr_S15_td_Bottom_ad_5009_LV_A (SPAdes) (version 2) | ecosystem: Environmental > Aquatic > Marine > Oceanic | place...
CACTCAAGGACATCATTCCGGCTGACATGCTGGCCGGCCAACGGGACAAAATCCTCGGCAGAAGAAGGGAGGCGAAGGACAGGACGATCACTCGACGTAAACTATCGAACCAAGTCCTCAGGGAGCAGCTCAGATCAGCCTGATCTCTCTATTACCGAATCCGTCCCATTTTGCTGAAGTCCAACAGCGAGCGGCTACCCGGAAACCAACTTTGGCGGACTGACAATTAGCGAAAACAATGCGTTGACCGGGCGAGCGGGAGATATTGCAACTCACGTCAACAACGGCGGAGGACTGTTTGGAATGACCCAGAGTTCATTTGATGTCAAATACGGATATCTGGGTAGCATCGGTGGCGGTGTCACCGTGTCTGGCGTTCCGGACTACGACAACGTTGCCGCTACCCCCGGCGGGACTCGATGTTGGCATCACAAACACAAACATGGATGTCTGCTGCTGGCACGATATCTACATCACTTATCCATCGTTCCTGTCGATTCTGGCAACCAGGTCTCCCGAGGGCGGCGTGGCAGTACTTGGCGGCATAGACGTCGTGATACCAGAGCCTGACGACGAATGCGACTGCACAAAATCAAAGGGCTTCTGGAAACAGCAGTTCGACCAGGACGACATCGATAAAGGAAAACCAAAATTCACTGAAGCTGAACTGTTGGCGTTACTCGCGATAGTCAACCTCCAGAGTTCTGTCTTTAACACGCTAACGATCGCAGATGCGAACAATATCTTGAACCCGTCTGGGTCGAGTGGGCCCGGCGGCTCGGGTCCAGGCAATGGATCGAAGTCGGGAAATAACGATGCAAGTGCAACGGCATCCACAGGCAGCAAGGGCAAGAAAAAGAAGGGCTCCAAAGCCGGTTCGGTCTCCGATGGCAGCTCGGCCTCAGCACCGACCGCCTCGGACCTCAGCAAATTCGAAGACCAGGCTCTCGCTCAAACACTCGCTGCCTGGTTGAATTTTGCTAAGGGATCGATCGAATGGGATGAGCAGATCGATATCGACGGCGATTCCGTAGGCGATATTACGTTTGGTGAGTTGATTGTTGAAGTCGAGATGCTGCTCAATCTTGAAAACCCGACTCAGGCCGATCTTGAGCTAGCTAAAAACCTGGCCGAGGCGGTCAACCTGCATGACGAAAACAACCCTGAATGCCTCACTGGCTCAGGGAGCGGATCCGGGAGCTCCGGATCAGGAACAGGCAATGGAACAGGGAGCTCCGGTTCCGGAACCGGCAAAGGCAAGGGCAAAAAGAAGAAGTGAATACCTCTGGGCTGAGCCGGGCTATCTGCTCTAAACACCCGAACAGCGCCCTGTGTCCGAATCTGTTCAACCCTGCCCGGCCCACCCGGCCACCACTCCATTTCCGGGCCTGAACTCAAGCCGTAATCAGCTCCGCCATCCGCTCAGCCATCGCTATCACAGTCGCATTGATATTCGCACGGACGCACGTCGGCATGATCGACGCATCGATCACCCGCAAACCCGACACCCCCCGCACCACGCCAAGCTGATCGACCACCGCACGCGGATTGGAATCCACACCCATCGTGTTAGTACACGAAATATGGTGACCGGTCGTCACATCAGTGCGAATCCAGTCGTCCAGCGCCCGGTCGTCACCAACGATGTCCCCGGGCGGCACCGACATGCCCGTGACGATATCCCCGAACTCAGGCCGCTCGCCGAGCGTCGTCAGCATCCGGACCCCGTCCCGCATCCGCGCAAGGTCACGTGGCTCGCTCATGTAGTTGAAATCGATCTTAGGCTGATCGGTGACATCAGTCGAACTCAGCCTGATCTCGCCCCGGCTGTCTGCGCTGTTCAACACAAGGTTCATCTGTATCCCGATCGGCGCGTTCCTGTCCCCGCCCCGCTCAGGCCGTTCGGTGCCGAGCGACATCATGTACACGATCATGTCGTTGCGGTCTGGCGAACCGGACGCCGTGTACCGCAAAGCCATCTGAATCCGCCGCTGGTCGAGGTGGTACTCGTACCCGGGAACAGTGCTCCACACCATGAAGACCATCGGGTGGTCCTGAAGGTTCTGCCCCACACCCGGCACATCGGCAATCACGCCTATCCCGTGCTCCGCAAGGTGCTCGGCCGGCCCGATGCCCGAGAGCATCAGCAACTGGGGCGATACGACGGCCCCTGCCGATAGGATCACCTCGCCCGCACGCACCTCGAACATCTCTCCACCCGATTCTGCAGCCACACCGACCGCACGGCCACCCTCGATAATGATCCTGTGCACCCGGCAGTCCGCCCTGATAGTCAGGTTCAACCGGTGCCGCGCCCCCGCCAGGTAGCCCACCGCAGTGCTGATGCGAATGCCGTCCACGTTGTTCATCGCCAGCGGCCCGACACCGCCCGAATCGGGCAGGTTGTGGTCGGGACAATCGGGCATGCCCACCGCACGGCACGCCTCGTAAAAAGCCTTCTGGGCCGGCATCCAGTCTTCACGCTTTGCCCGCACGCAGCTGATCGGCCCGCCCTTGCCGTGAAAATCGCCGCCGAAATCGAGATCGTTCTCCGAACGGCGGAACGCTGAGAGAAGTTTCTGGTACGACCACTCGTCAAGCCCCGACTCCGCCCACGAGTCGTAGTCCTCCGGCACCCCCCGGAGAAATATCTGCGCATTGATCGCCGAAGACCCCCCGGTAGCCCGGCCCCGCGGCACAATAACTGGACCCGAAAGATCAGTTCCCCTCGCCCGGTAATCCCAGTTGTGGATGTTCGTTTCCATATCGATCGAACCGCCAACTCCCAGCTTCAACTCTGGCGGCAACGTCTCGATATCCGGGTAGTCAGGCCCCGGCTCCAGCAGCAACACACTGCGGGCCGGGTCCTCCGACAGCCGGGCCGCCAGCACCCCGCCAGCCGACCCCGCGCCAATAATCACCGTGTCGTACATCAATATGCCAACTCCCGCTTTTGGCTAAACACCCGCTTCCAGCCTGGCCATCTCGACCGCGAACCACAGCGCCATCGCCCCGCCCCGGTCGTCGAGCCCGTCTGAATATGGCCGGTTCACATACGCCTCGATATCCGGTTGGGGACCCGTACCACCGCACACATGCTCTATCGAACCGTCATCCCCGATCCGGCTCGACGCCCCGGCCCACACCCGCTCCACAACCCGCCGCCAACCGCCATCGAGCCAGCCAAGCCGCAATCCCCGGGCTATCGAATACCCGATCATCGACGTCGCGCTGTGCTCAAGATAGGTATCCGGCATATCCACAACCTGCCGCCACATCCCCGATTCATCCTGGTGTTTCACAAGCCCATCAAGATGCCTCAGGTGAGCCTTGAGCAATACCGGGCGCGCCGCGTGATCCTCTGGAAGATAAGTCAGCGCCTCGGCAAACCCGAGCGCAGCGAACCCGTTTCCGCGCCCCCAGTAAAACGGCGACGCCCTGCAGTGCCACCAGAGCCCGCCGGGCTGCAGCGTGTCAGCCGATAGCAGGAACTCGGCGAGCAGGTCGATGTACGCAGCATCGCCCGTCGCACGAAAAGCACGCCCGAGCACGGTCGCGGCAAAGAAAAAATCCTCGGTCCTTATGTCGGGGTCCAGCGGACCGTCAGCAAGATTGGGCCCGAACCTGTCGGCAACAGACCGCAGTAACTCGACATACGAACCGTCTCCAGTCGAAGCGGCGAGCTCATCGGCCCAGCAAACCCCTGCGAAGTTGGCCGTCCCATCGTCGGCTCCGAAAATCCCTTCCGGATCGGCAGCATACGAGGCAACTATTCCGACGATGCCGGGCGCAGGGTCGGGGCTGGCAGGCAGCAAGTCGTGCAGGCGCAGACGCCCGCTCAGCGCCACACCCTGCGTATACACCACGGGCCGTTCGAGCCGGTGACCGTAGTGGACCGCCAGACTCAGCGCCACATCAACAGGTCTTCCCATATAAACCTCTCGCCATAACCCAATTTAATGTTGAAACCGCAAGGTAACTGAACGCCCGGCCCGCCGCCACACCGTCGGGCCACTGCCGGCAACACATGGTTTTTCGCTCAGCAGCCGCAAAAATCGAATATCATGCCATCATCCAATCGAACATTCGCGTATATGGCAAAGGGACAGCATGACGACAGCATCGACCACCGATCTCGCCCTTATGGCGCACCTCCTGCGGCGCGCCGGGTTCGGTGCCGACCGGGACGAACTCGAACGGTACGCCGAAAAAAGCTATGAAGATGTGGTCGAAGACCTGCTCAACCCGAACCGCTTCGACCAACCCGAAGACGAAGTCCTTACCCGCTTTTACCCACACCTGCACGCCAATAAAGACAACCCGGCCGTGTGGAACGGACGCTGGTTCTACCGGATGGTCAACACCGAACGCCCGCTCGAAGAGAAGATGACCCTCTTCTGGCACGGCGTGTTCGCCACCGGCTGGACCAAGAGCGAGCACACGCCCACGATGGTCGATCACATCCAGATGCTGCGGACCAACGGCATGGCGAACTTCCGAACCCTCCTGCTCGGCATTTCTCGTGACCCGGCCATGATCTTCTGGCTCGACAACAACGAAAACCACGGTTCATCCATTAACGAGAACTACGGACGCGAAATCCTCGAGCTGTTTTCGATGGGCATCGGAAACTACACCGAAGACGACATCAAAAACGCCGCCCGGGCCTTCACCGGCTGGACCTACCAGCAGCCGATTCCGCTCTATCCCTACGGCCAGCGCGATGTCGAATTCCTGTTCAGGGCCGACGACCACGACAACGACGAAAAGACCTTTCTGGGCCACACCGGGAACCTCGACGGCGGCGACATCATCGACATCATCGCCACCCAGGAAGCGACCGCACGCTTCATCGGTCGCCACCTCTACAACTTCTTCGTCGCCGACGAAGCGCAGGTCCCGGCATGGAGCATCCAACCCCCTGTCGATCCCGCGGCCATCGACGAACTCGTCAAGACCTGGATCGACTCCGACGCCGATATCCGCGCCGTCCTCCGCACGCTGTTCACCTCCGACTGGTTCAAGGCCGCCCGCTTCAAGCGGGTCAAGTCGCCAACCGAATTCGTGGCGGCCGTCCTCAAACTCTCCGGCGATTACCGTGAACCCGCCCCCGATCTCCACAAACTCGAATCCACCATCGTGTCGATGGGCCAGAAACTCATGGACCCACCCAGCGTCGAGGGCTGGCACACCGGCAAGGAGTGGATCGATGGCGGGACTCTTACCGAGCGCGTCAACTATGCGGTCAACACCCTCAACGATCCGAATAAACCCGGCGCACAGGCGATCGTCGCCCGCATCAGGGCCGATGGCGATACAACAACTCCCGAGCAGCTTGTCGATTCGGTGCTCGACCTTATCGGCCCGATGGAAGTCGAAGAAGAAACCCGAGAAACCCTGGTCGCCCACGTCGAAACCGACGGGCCGCTCGACTGGGGCAGCGACGATTCAGCGAACACCAGTACGAACCGGGTCGTGCAGCTGTTGACCCTCGTTGTTTCGGCCCGCGAGTACCAGTTCAACTGATTCCCGACTTACACCACACCACTCGACAAAAATCAAAAATTCGACCGACACGAAACCAACTACGGAGATCCCCGGCAAATGACCACCGCTAACGCACGGACCAACGGCAACAAAAACGGAAAAACGAAAGACCCGGTCCTCGTTGTCGTACAGCTATCCGGCGGCAACGACTTCATGAACACGGTTATCCCGTTCACCGAAGGCATCTACTACGACAACCGCCCGCTCGTCGGCATCCCGGAAGACAAAGTGCTTCCCTTCACCGACACCCTCGCCTGGCATCCCTCGGCCGCAGCCTTCAAGCGCATCTACGAACAGGGCAAAATGGCCATCGTCCAGGGAGTCGGCACCGAACACGCCAGCAGGTCCCACTTCAGGGCGATGGATATCTGGCACACATGCGAGCCGGAAACCATCGCGACCGAAGGCTGGCTTGCGAAGGTGATCCGGCATATCGACCCCGATAGCACCAACCCGATCACCGCAGTAAACATGGGCCGGGGCCTGCCGCGTGCCCTCGCCGCGCCGGGCGTGACGGCCACTTCGATCGGCGACCTCGACAACTACGGCCTGATGTCGGGTATCGAGTTGCAGGAGGAGCGCGACCGCGACCTGCAGATCTTCCAGCGCATGTACACCCCGGCTATCGGCTCGGGCCTCGTCATGGACTACCTCAGCACAACCGGCCGCAGCGTCATAACCGGCGCCGACATGCTCGCCGTGGCTCCCCGCCAGTACAAATCGACCGTCGAGTACGCCGACAACCCGATCGCAAAGTCGCTGCGCGACGTGGCACGAGTTCACACGGCAGGGCTCGGCACGCGAATCTTCTACACCAACCATGCCGGCTACGATCACCATGCGCAGGAGGTCCCCGGACACGCAAAACTGCTCACCGAACTGACCGTCGCCATCGAAGACTTCATGCAGGACCTGCGCGACCACGATGCCGCAGATGAAGTGAACATCCTCGTTTTCACCGAGTTCGGCAGACGGATCAAGGACAACGGGTCAGGCACCGATCATGGCACCGGTGGCGGCGCGTTCCTCATCGGCGAAAACGTCAGGGGCGGCCTCTACTCCGAATACCCCTCGCTGGCCCCGGCCGACTGGGTCTTCGGCGAAGACATGGGCTTCACGATCGACTTCCGCAGCATCTACAGCACCATCCTCAACCAGTGGATGGGACTCGACCCCGTAGACATCGTTGGCGGAACGTTCGAGCAGTTCAACCCTTACACCAGGACGATGGTCTGACCCCCACGATCCGATAGCCGTTCCCTTCGAGCAAAGTGACTGAAAAATGACCAAACCACATGCCCTCCTCAGGGCCGCTTACCCCTTCTACGCAACGCTCGGAATGCGCCGTGTGACAACCTCCCCGATGGACATCGTGATCGGAAGCGACCGCGACCTCTACGTCCTGAACCGCACCGATGGCGAGGGCGGTCAGATCAGGCTTACAAACTGGGATGACGAAGACCTGGGCGACATCGGGACCGACTTCATATGGCCGGTGCAGATGATCGCCGGACCCGACGATTCACTGGTCGTTTCCGATGAAGGCAACCACACAATCAGCTTCTGGGCCAAGGACGGCACGAAAATCAACGCGTGGGGCGAACACGGTTCGGGCGAAGGCGAACTGAACCGCCCGTCCGGAATCGCTTTCGACCCCGACGGCAACCTGCTCGTGGTCGACACCATGAACCACCGCGTCCAGAAGTTCACTGCAGCCGGCAAGTTCATCTCGGCGTTTGGCGAAAAAGGCAGTGGCGACGGCCAGTTCGACATGCCCTGGGGCATCGCGCTCGACCCTGACGATGACAGCATCATCATCGGCGACTGGCGCAACGACCGCGTCCAGCGGTTCTCATCGGAAGGCGAGTACATTTCGCAGTTCGGGACCCCCGGCGACGGACTCGGCGAGTTGTGCCGACCTGCCGGAGTCGCAATCGACGAGCACGGCGACATATACGTCGCCGATCGCGGCAATCACCGGATCCAGCTGTTCGGCCCGCGCGGGAATTTCGTCGACGTTTTCATCGGCGATGCGGGCCTCTCGAGGAGCGGACGCATCTACATAACCGCCAACCCGAAGGTCCTCAGGTCACGAGACCTGATCCCACTGGTCGAGTTGAAACGCCTCAGGGGCCCGGCATCTGTGAGGATCGACGGCGACCTGATGTACATCCCCGACTTCGGGGCCCACCGCATCCAGGTATATCGCAAAGAGGCGTACGAACTGACCGAAGAACAAATCTACGACGCACCAAATGCGCCGTCCCTGTACACGGTTTGAGCACCACATTCGGTCCCGACAAGAACTCCGCAACCGGGTTAAATGCCGGGGCGATGCCACGCCCCAGGCCAGGTATTACGCCATGCCAATGATGTTCGGCTTCGGCGGGCAGCGCCGGCAAATGCTCGAAGCCGAACTGCAGCGGTTCGTCGAGGAAATGCCGCAACTGGGCATGGAGTCCATGTACCTGGTCGGCCCCTTTGCACGAGGCGAAGTCAATCCGGCAACCGTGCTCGACCTTATCGTGGTACAGGAAACCGACCAGCCCCCCCACCGGCGCGCCGACTTCTGGACGACACACCTGCGCCCCCGAATCGGCGCCAACTTCTTCGTCTATACCCGTGACGAGTTTGACAACCCGCCGGTACCCGACCCGCTCCTCCACGATGCCTTCACCCACGGAGAAAGAGTCCACGGTTAATAAAACCCGATGACCACTCACGACCCCGCAGCGAGCTGGCTTGCACAGGCCGACGCCGATCTCGAAGCGGCCCGCGCAAACGCCGAACAAAATCGCCACGCACTGGCCTGTTTCCTCTCCCACGAATCGGCCACGAAAGCCGTCAAGGGCTTCCTGTACCGGAAAGGTGCAGAAATCGTGTGGGGAGAACACCTCTCCGACCTCTGCGAAGACGCAATGGCCTTCGATCCGTCGTTCGACTTCGTAAAGTCGGTCGCAGCACTGCTCGACAAGCATGTGACCGCGGCCCGCAACCCCGATGCAATCGGGGGCGCAACCCCGGCGGAAATCTACGACTCGACCGACTCACAGCACGCCCTCGAAATAGCCGGCGAAGTACTCGAATCAGTCCGCCAGAAACTCGCCGCCGACTAGCAAACCCGCCAGCTCTAACAAAATCCCTTATCCCGCCAACCCCCGCAACACCACGCGCCAACCTCCGCACTCACAAAATCCCTTCTCCCCGGGGAGAAGGCTAGGTTGAGGGGGATTGTTCCCAACGCCAACAACCGTGGTGCTGCAAATCACCGCGCCCTCCAGCCGGCTCTCGCAAAATCCCTTCTCCCCGGGGAGAAGGCTAGGTTGAGGGGGAATGCTCCCAACGGCGGCGGCCGTGACACTGCCAAACACCGCGCCCCCAACAAGCTAAAGCTCCACCGCCTCACCACTCGCCGCCGACTTGTACCCAGCCATAATCACCTCAATGTGATGAACCGCATCGCGCGCCGTCACCTCCGGAACGCTACCCGTCTCGACACAGTCGACAAAAGCCTCGATGTCAGCACGCTGCTCGGTCACATCAAAAGGCAACCACCGGTCTTTCGGCCCCGGCTGCACATCGCGCGAAGTCGAAGCCCACATCGACATCGGGTCGAACGGGTGCACGGTGGGAGCGACAAACGGCGGGTCGCCGTTGAAAACTTCGATATGCGGCTCACCCTCGCTAAACGTGGCGATACCCGACGATCCGATCAACGTGACCCGCTGCTGCCCGCCCCGCGGGTGGGAAGTCGCACCTATCCGACCCGCGGTGATGCTCGCCACCAGACCGTCTTCCATCGTCAGCACCAGCAACCCAAAGTCCTCGATGCCAAGCGACTCATGCTCCTTAAAGAAGTAGTTGCCGGTAACGCCATAAACCGTTTTCACCCGCTGACCGGTCAGCCACGTGAGCAGCGAGATCGGGTACACGCCCATATCGAAAAGCTCCCGCTTGGCCTCAACAAAAGTAAACCTGCCATCGGATGGTCTTTCCTGCCTCACGGTGCCCGGTGGAACGGTGCCTGGCCTGCCCTTGGCCATCAGCATGTCGCAATGGACAGCCCGCAATTCGCCAATCTCACCGCTCTCGATCGCCTGCTTTGCCGCGCCCGCCCAGCCGGTTGTGACATGGGTGAACATCTGGTTCACCACACCCGCGGCCTCAACCGCGCCGGCAATCGTCTCAGCGTCCTCCACGCTTCCCGCCAGGGGCTTGTCAAGATAAAGGTGCTTGCCCGCCGCGGCACACGAACTGGCGACCCGCCCGCGCCGTTCGACATCGGCACACATGCACACAATGTGAACGTCATCGCGTGCCAGCGCCTGCTCCAGCGGTAGGTACGGCACACCCAGTTCGCTCGCCAGCAAACGGTTCAGCCCCTCCCGGTACTCCGAGAGACCCGGCTCATCGGCAACCGCGATCAACTCGCAGCGCGGGTCGATGGCGAACGCCCTGGCATAACTTTCGAGGTGAGTCCGGTTTCCGCCGACCGCAACGACTCCGTACGTGGCCATCTATTCCGACCGGCTTTCTGGCCCGTCGATAGCTGACGGTCCGATGTCGTGGTACACGGTGCCGTGCGACCCCATCAACATCACGTTCCCGCCGGTCGGCCCCTTTGCACCGGCGCTCACGCTGAGGACCGCGCTCTCGCCCGAAGGCCATTTCAGCGCCGTAACTGTGGGCATTCCCGGATTTTCACCCGGAATGGGGTCCGAACCGTCGCCCGGACCGCCGGCAACATAAGTCGATTCCGGTTTTCCGTCGAACCATGCTGCCGCCATTCCCTCAACTTCCAGCTGCAGCAGCCGGGCCTCGGCCTCACCGCCGCGTATATGGACTGCCAGCCGCAGGGCCGCCGGACGACCGATCCCACCCCGGTCGATTACGCCCTGCACCACAGATCCGAGGAGCTCCCAGTCCCAGCGTTGCAAATCTTCTGTTCCCCCCAACGAGTTCGGCCATACATAATGGAAACCGCGGTCCGCGATCGTCACCACCAGCAACCACCACGACAAGTATCAGGTCTCGCAGGCGACCGTCAGGGTACATTACCGGACCCGCGCGACCCTGTTGACATGATGCGAATACACGGGCGTTACATACACGCCGTGAGACGTGCCGATCACGGCGAAAGCTGATTTCCCGACCCCGTGGAGCGACCTGGGGCGGGGTCGCTGCCCAGTTCCCGATCATGTCAACAGAGCCGACGCGCGCCCTAATCCCGTAACCGGCTGTGACAATCCGGCCGAGACCCGGCCCCTACCGCCCCTCATAAACCAACCGCCGGTGGTACGTTGATTGCCAGTCGGACATGCCACCCGTTTCCGGCCCGCCACCCTCCAAAAATAGAGTTCAGCAACCATGAAGATAGTTGACATCAAGACCTTCCTGATGATGGCCGGAGCGCCAGAATCAACCGGGTCGTCGAGCTGGAGCGCCCGCAACTGGTGCTTCGTAAAGGTCTACACCGACGAAGGGATCGTTGGCATTGGCGAGGGCTCGGGCTGGCCCCGCGTCGTCCAGACCGCCATCGAAGACCTGAGGCCGA
>Ga0208879_1004334_pt1 | contig 11099 bp, 9 predicted proteins | sample Knorr_S15_td_Bot_FD_185605 | JGI IMG/M metagenome (GOLD analysis project Ga0208879, IMG submission 185605) | Marine microbial communities from Southern Atlantic Ocean transect - Knorr_S15_td_Bottom_ad_5009_LV_A (SPAdes) (version 2) | ecosystem: Environmental > Aquatic > Marine > Oceanic | place...
CCGGACTTCAAGGGTTCCGCCGATCCGCCCGCCTGGCGGCGCTCGATGACGCTGCGCGGGCCTGCCGCGCTGCCGCTGGAGTTCTAGGCCCGAAATCGGGAAAATCGGGGACGGGTTTTCTTTTTTTCCTTTTGTCCTTTTCCGCCCCGGGAGCGGTCCGGGCCCCATTCGCGACGGCGGAAAAGGAAAAAAAGAAAACCCGTCCCCGATTTTCCGTCCCCGATTTGGATCCCGTCAGACCAGATCGAATTCGAGGGCGCGCCAGAGGTAGAAGCTGCCGAGGCTGCGATAGGGTCGCCAGCGCCGCGTTAGAGCGAGCACCTCGTCGGGACGCGGGCGCTCCGGCAGTCGGTGCATCCGCTGCAGCGCGTTCTGGATCCCGAGATCGCCCACCGGTATCACGTCGGGCCGGGCGAGTACGAAGATCAGGAACATGTCCACCGACCAGGGGCCAATCCCGCGAATCGGCAGCAAGCGCTCGGCCACGCCTTCGTCGTCGAGCCCGGCCATTCGATCGAGGTGAAGCGCGCCGGTCAACACCGCGCGGGTCAGATCGCGCACACTGGCGACTTTCTGGCGCGAAAAGCCCGCCGCGCGCAGGTCGGCATCGCGCAGTGCATCGACCCGTTCGGGCGTGACCCAGCCACCGCAGGCCACCCGAAAGCGTTCGTAGACGCTGGCCGCGGCCTTTGTCGAAACCTGCTGACCCACGATCGATCGACACAGCGAGGCGTATCGCCCGCGCCGCGGGACCAACTCTCGCGGTCCGACTTCCCTGATCACGCGGGCGAGCTTCGTGTCGACGCGCGCGAGGTGTTTCGTCGCCTTGCAGTACACGGGGGGCGGGTTCTCCAGCTAGGCCCGAATGCTAGCGTTCGACCGGGCGCGCCGAGGGGATCGGCGCGCGCGCATCTTTCGCGAGGACTCGATGCTCGAATTGTGGCTGATGCGACACGCCCATTCCGAAGCCGGGCGCGAGGTCAACGATCGCGAACGGCCGCTCAGCGTTCGCGGGGAGGCCTCGGCGGCTCGCATGGGGGCGCACTTCTGCGAGCGCGGTTTCAGCCCGGCGCGCATCCTTTGTTCGTCCGCCGCCCGTGCGCGAGATACCTGCGCGGGCATGGGCCCGGGCTTCAGCGATCACCCGCACGTCGACTTCGAGCCGAATCTCTACCTGGCGAGCCCCGAAACCCTTCTACAAGAGATCGAGCGCGCCGACCGCGCAGTGCGGTCGCTGCTGCTCGTCGGGCACCTGCCCGGGCTCGAAGACCTCGCTCTCGCTCTGGCCGGCCAGGGGCCCGCACAACTGGCCGCGCAGTCCGGCCTCGCGGCGGGTTTCGAACCCGCGGCGGTGGCTTGCTTCGAGAGCGACGCGGAGTCCTTCGCGGCCATCCGGTCCCATCCGGCAAGACTGGTGGGCTTTGCCTCGCCGACTCGCCTCGCCGCGGAAGACATCCGCTAGGTCGGTGACGGATCCGTTGCCGACGCCCGCCGCGATCGATCGCCTTGCGTGCCGGGACGCCGATCGACGAGGGCGGGCAGCCACTTCGCCGGGCGCTGCGTTGCTAGAGTCGGTGGTCCGCTAGGAGGGGACGAAGTGAGACGCCTATGGACCGCGCTCAGCGTGGGACTCTTTGCGGTGGGCGGCGCGAGCCTCGCGCTCACCGTCTACCTGTGGGTCGGCGATTGGCCGCAGCAGAGCCGCGAGTTGGTGGATCACCTGCGCTCGGTGGCGCGAAACACGGGCGCGCCCCCGCAGCCGCTTCTGCAAAATGCGCGCGAGCGTGAGCGCGTCTCCCTCGACGGCACCTGGCAAGCGGTGATCGACCCCTACGCTCGCGGCGAGCTTGGCGGGCTCGCGGCGCGCGCACTCGAACCGACTTCGCCAAGCGACCTTGCGGAGTTCTCCTTCGCCAACGGCCTGACGCTCGAGGTGCCCGGCGACTGGAACACCCAGGATCCGAGGCTGGTCTTCTACCAGGGAGTCGTCTGGTACAAGCGCCTCTTCGACTGGCAGCCGCGTGTCGGCGAGCGGGTTTTCCTGCACTTTGGTGCCGCCAACTACCGGGCTTCGATCTACCTAAATGGCCTGCTGGTGGGTGAGCACGAGGGCGGCTTCACCCCCTTCAACTTCGACGTGAGCGAAGGCTTGCACGCGGGCGAGAACCTATTGGTGGTGATGGTCGATAATCGAAGGGGCGCCGACGACGTTCCCACCCCGATGACCGACTGGCACAACTACGGCGGGCTCACACGCGAGGTTTCGGTCTTGCGCGTGCCCGAGGTCTTCGTTCGCAGCTGGCAGATCGGGCTCTCCGCGGACGGCTCGCGTATCGAGGGTTGGGTCGAGCCCGTTGGAATCGAAGTCGGCGCCGCGGTGGAGTTGGCGGTTCCCGAACTCGGCATCGAAGAGAGCTTCGCGGTGGGCACGGATGGACGCGCCGTGGTTTCGGTCGAGGCGCTGCCCGAACGCTGGTCGCCCGAAAACCCGAAGCTCTACGACGTCGAACTTCGCGCCGGGGGCGACCGGGTGCGCGACCGGATCGGGTTTCGCACGATCGCTGTCGAAGGCGGCGAAATCCTGCTGAACGGCGAGCCGATTTTCTTGCGCGGCATCTCGATCCACGAAGAGCGTCCCCTGGGCGGCGGTCGGATTCACTCCGAAGCCCAGGCCGCGACGACCCTCGGCTGGGCGCAGGAGCTTGGGGCCAACTTCGTTCGCCTGGCGCACTACCCGCACGACGAGTTCATGCCGCGGTTGGCCGACCGCATGGGCCTTCTGGTCTGGGAAGAGATCCCTGTCTACTGGCAGATCGATTTCGAAAACCCGACGACGCGGCTGCGCGCCGAGCGCCAGCTCGGCGAATTGATCGAGCGCGACCGCAATCGCGCCAGCGTGATCCTCTGGAGTCTTGCCAACGAGACACCCGAGGGCGAAGCGCGCGATGCCTTCCTGCAGGCGCTGGCCGATCTTGCGCGGGCGGAGGATCCGACACGCCTCGTCACGGCGGCGTTGCTGACCGGCACGGATGCCCTTACGGGTTTTCTCTTCTGGGGCTACCTGCCCGCGGTCGCGGGGATGGATACGACCCCCTGGGTCTTCGACGTGCAAGATCCGCTGGCGGAGATGGTCGATGTGCCGGCGCTCAACGAGTATTTCGGTTGGTATTACTCGGGCGCGCTCGCGATGCTGCTGCCCTGGTCGTCGCACCACATGCGGCGGGTGATGCTCGACGGCATGGAGTCGATTGAAATTCGCACACCGCTGGGGAAGCCGCTGATCGTCTCCGAGTTTGGGGCGGGCGCAAAGGCGGGGATGCACGCGCCCGCCGGCGAACTCGCCGTCTACACCGAGGAGTACCAGGCGCTGGTCTACGAGCGGCAGTTGGCGATGCTCGCGAAACAACCGCAGCTGCGCGGGATCAGTCCGTGGATCCTGAAGGACTTCCGCGCGCCCCTGCGGATGTACCAGGGTGTCCAGGACTACTGGAACCGCAAGGGGCTCGTCTCGGAGCGCGGCGAGAAGAAGCTCGCCTTCCACGTCCTGCGCGACCGCTACATCGCCGACTGGCCCCACTAGCCGGGGAAAGCGGGGACGTTGTTGCTTTGTTGCCTTCTCGTCCCGGTGAGCAAAGACCACCGACTCGACGTTGCGAGAAGGCAACAAAGCAACAACGTCCCCGCTTTTTCCGGGGAACGGGGGCGGGTGGGGTCAGAGGAGTTCGAAGTCTTTGAGGTCGGGGGTCGCCATCATCGACTCGAAACGATCGTAATCCCAGGGCCAGCTGGCCGGCACGCCGCTCTTGTCGATGTACCAGCTCTTGCAACCGCTGGCCCAGATGGTGCCCTTCGTGGCCTCGACCATCTCGGCGAAGAAACGCTCGGTGGCGTCGGCACGGGCCGCGACCTGGCGCGCACGGCCGTCGCGCAACACTTCGATCAACTGCATCACGTAGGACAGTTGGGTTTCCGCGACGCCGATCAACGAGAAGTTTCCCACCGGGCTGTAGGGGCCCACGAGCATGAAGAAGTTCGGAAACTGCGGCACGGAGACCGAGAGGTAGGTGCGGTTCGACTCCGCCCAGGCATCGTCGAGGCGGATCCCATCGCGACCGATCACCTTTGTCGGGCGGATGAACTGGTGGGTCTGGAAGCCTGTGGCGAGCACCAGCACGTCGAGGGGGTGCAGGCGACCGTCCCGCGTTCGCACGCCCGTGGCTTCGACGCTCTCGATGTCCTCGGTCACGAGTTCGGTGTCCGATCGCTGCAGCGCCTCGTAGAACCCGCCCGCCACCACCAGCCGTTTGCAACCGGCGCGGTAGTCGGGCGTGAGCTTCGCCTTGAGTTCCGGGTCGGCGACCTTCTCGTCGAGATGCGCACGGCACGCCGTCTCGACCATCGCAATCGCCTCGGACTCGGCGTCGACCACCGCGTGCGAGAAGTTGGTGATGAAGCTCTTGTTGAGTTCGCGGTAGAGGTGCTGGCACAGCTCCCTATCGTCGCGGAACCGGGCCTTCTCCTCCTCCGAGTAGACGGGGTTCTCCTGGGGAAGCACCCACTGGGCCGTGCGCTGAAACAGCGAGAGGTGCGAAGCGCGGCCGGAAACGGCGGTCGTGATCTGCACACCCGTCGATCCGTTCCCGATGATCCCGACGCGCTTTCCGTCGAGCACCGTGCTGTCGTCCCAACGCGCGCTGTGGAAGCAGGCCCCCTCGAAACGCTCGAGCCCTTCGATCTCGGGGGTGCGTGGGTGGTGCAGCACGCCGGTCGCGGCGATCACGACGTCGGCGTGGTCGACTTCGCCGTCCGATAGTTCGACTTCCCAGCGAGCCCCGTCCCATTCGCAGCGGACGACTTCGCGGTCGTAGCGGATCACCTCGTCGAGGCCATACTTTCGGACCATTGCCTCGAGGTAGTTCTGGATCTCGGGGCCCGGCGAGAAGAGGCGCGACCAGTCGGGATTCGGTTCGAAGGAGTAGCGGTAGACGTGGGAGGGAACGTCGCAGGAGAGGCCCGGGTAGTGGTTTTCGCGCCAGGTGCCGCCCGGGCGGTCGGCCTTCTCGTAGATGACAACGTCGGCAATCCCGGCTTCGCGCAGCTTGATGCCCGAGAGGATCCCCGACGCGCCGGCGCCGATCACCGCGATGCGCAGGGCGCGCTCGCCTGTCGCTGTTTTTTGACTGGGCACGGCTTCGCTCACAGACCCTTGGTGCGCGGCGGAAGGTTGGAGAAGACAGGGGCGCGCTTTTCGGATTTCGCCGCGAAGGCCTCGGCCATTTCCGAAGTCTGCATCATGCCCGCATTCCAGGTGGCGATGTGCCGGAGCCCGTCGTCCACGCTGTGGTCGCGGGAGTGGAGCAGCATTTCTTTCGATCCCCAGACCGCCAGGGGCGACTTGCTTGCGATCTCGCGCGCCACCTGCATCACGCCCTCGAGCATGGCCTCGCGGTCCGGGTACACCGCGTTCACCAGACCGACCTCGAGGGCACGCTCTGCGGGCAGGCGCCGCCCGGTGTAGGCGAGCTCGCGCACCAGGCCCGAGGGAAGCAGGTGCGGCAGGCGTTGCAGCGTGCCGACGTCGGCGGTGAGCCCGATGTTGATTTCCTGGATGCAGAAGAAGGCGTCTTCGGTGGCGTAGCGTACGTCGCAGGCGGAGACGAGATCGACTCCGCCGCCGACGCAGGCCCCCTGGATCGCCGCAAGAACCGGCATGCGCGCCTGCTCGAGACAGTTGAAGGTCTCCTGCAACTCGAGGATGTGACTGCGCGAGGCGCCGCGCGCGTGGGCCCCTTCGAGTTTCGCGGCGGGCCGATCGGCCGAGGTGAAAACCGCGAGGTCCATCCCCGCGCAAAAATGGCGCCCCTGGCCCGAGATCACCAGCACGCGGGCTTCGCCGCCTTCGTCGAGGGCGCGCACCGCTGCAAGAAACTCGCTCCAGAAGGCGCGATTCATGCTGTTGAAGGCTTCGGGTCGCGAGAACTCGAGGTGGGCGACGCCGCCTTCGACGTCGAGTTCGAAGCACGAGTACGACAAGGGGGAAACCTCCGGGAGGCCGCGGGCGGCGGCAGCGGGTCGCGCGGGCGGGATGATAACCGAGTTGGCAGATTCGAAGGCAACTCCGGCACGCGCTCGTGATGCCGCGCGTGGTATCGTCCGGCGTCGCCCGGTCGCCTGTCGGATCGTGCCCAAGGCCCGGAGAGGAGTTCGAAGCCATGCCCGAAGCCTGGATCATCGACGCCCTGCGCTCACCGCGCGGGCGCGGCAAGAAGGACAAAGGGGCGCTCAGCCAGATCCACCCCCAGCGCATCATGGCGCAGGTGCTGCAGGGCCTCGAGAAACGCGTGGGCTTTGACCCGGGCGAGGTCGATGATGTGGTGCTTGGCTGCGGCTCGGGCAACGGCGACCACGCCCACGACATCGCGCGCATGTCGGCGCTCGATGCCGGTTGGCCCAACACCGCCACCGGCGTCACCCTGAACCGCTTCTGCGGGTCCGGGCAGCAGGCGGTGAGCTTCGCCGCCATGGGCATCATGGCCGGCCAGCAGGATCTGGTGATCGGAGGCGGCATCGAATCGATGTCGCGCCCGGCACCGCTTCATGCGAAGGGCTTCCACGCCAACAACGACCATCTCTTCGCGATGCACCCGATGGTGCCCCAGGGCATCTCCGCCGACCTGATCGCCACCGTCGAAGGCTTCTCGCGCGAAGACTGCGACGGCTACGCGGTGATGAGCCAGGAGCGCGCAGCCGAGGCCATCGGCGACGGGCGCTTTGACGACTCGATCATTCCGATCCACGACGAGGAGGGCAACCTCGCACTCGAGCGCGACGAACACCCGCGCCCGGGCACCACTCTTGAGAGCCTGTCCTCGCTCCCGGCTTCCTTCGAGAAGATGGGAAGCGCCGAAGTCGATGGCTACCCGAAGACTTTCGACGCCGTCTGCAAGGATGTCTACCCCGAGATTGACGCAGTCCGACACGTCCACCATGCCGGTAACTCGTCGGGGGTGGTAGACGGTGGCGGCGCGGTGCTGTTGGCGGCGCCCGATTACGCGAAGGCGCATGGGATGAAGCCCCGCGCGAAAATCGTGATGACCGCCACCGCGGGCACCGAGCCGGTGATCATGCTCACGGCACCGGTCCCCGCCGCCGAGAACTGCCTGCGCCGCGCGGGCATGGATTGGAAGGACATCGACCTCTTTGAAGTCAACGAGGCTTTCGCCTCGGTGGTACTCAAGTTCATCAAGGATTCTGGGGTCGGTGTAGACCGCCTCAACGTGAACGGCGGCGCCATTGCTCTCGGCCACCCGATCGGAGCCACCGGCGCCATGTTGATCGGGACCATCCTCGACGAACTCGAGCGGCGCGATCTCCAGACGGGTCTCGTGGCGATGTGCACGGGCGGTGGCATGGGAACGGCCACCATCATCGAAAGGGTCTAGCCCGCGCGAAGAGGCCTAGGCGTCGGCGCGGCGAGCGCCGCCGTAGCGCTCGAAGAAGGATTTCTCGGCGGCGACGCTTCCGATCAACAGCATCTCAGTGCCGGGGTTCAGCTTGTCCTCGGGGTCGGCTCCCACCTCGATGCCGGTGCCGCGGTCGAGCGCCACCACGCTGCAGCCCGTGTGTTCGCGAATCTTCGATTCGAAAAGGGTGTGTCCAGCAAGCTCCTTGGGAACCGGCGCGCGGAAGACGTCGAGTCCGGCGGCCACCACCAGGATCGAGGATTTGCGCAGCAGGTTCATCACCATGTCGGCGCCCATCGAGGCGTAGGACATCACGATGTCGGCACCTGCCCGGTGGAGCTTCGAAACGTTCCGCTCGTAGCTGCAGCGCGAGAGAATCTGGATGTCGGGGCGCAAGCGCCGACAGTAGAGCGTCAGGTAGACGTTGAGGTCGTCGTCGCTGGTGGTGATCACGACGGCTGGCGCTTCGGGCAGGCCGGCGGTTTCGAGGATGGCGAGGTCCGCGGCGTCTCCCACCACGGTGCGCGCAGCGTCCGGCACCTTGCCCGGGATTTGTTCGACGATGCGGTAGTCGATCTCGAGTTGATCGAGGGCGCGCGCGGTGGCGCAGCCCACGTTGCCCCCGCCGAGGATCACGCTCGGGGCATTCGAAACGTTGTAGATGCAGAACAGTTCGTCGTAGCGGAAGATGGCGTCCTGTGAGCCCGCGAGCACGAGCACGGTGTTCTCTTGAATCAGGGTATCGGGCTGGGACGGCTGGAAGCGCCCGCGTTCCCAGATTCCGGCGACGGTGATGCCGATGTTCTTCCGCAGTTGCGCCTCGGCGAGGGTCTTGCCAACGAGCGGCGTGCGGTGTGCCGTGGCTTCGGCGATGTGGACGTCGTCGAAGCTGCCGATCACGTGGGCCAGCGCGTCGCCGCCGATCATCCGGCGCGCAAACGCGCGTCCCATCATTTCCTCGAGGTGGAGTACGTGGGTGCTGCCCGCGAGTTCGAGCACGTCGACCGAGGCTTCCTTCGACGAGGTCGAGATGATCGGCGTCTTTTCGGTGATCTCCCGAACAGTAAACGCCAGGGTGGTGTTCGCGACATCGGTCCCTGTGGCCACCACCAGGGCCGCCCGATCGACTCGCGCGCGCTTCCAGGTGTCGGGGTCGTCGTGATCACCCACCACCACGGGGATCTCGCGGTCGTGAAGCGCAAGCGCATCCTCGAGGTTCGAAGCGACGATTACGTAGTTTCGGTTGATCGCATTGAGGCGCGGAATGATGGCGGCGGCCATGGGGTCGTCGTGGGTGAGAAGCACGTGGTCCCTCGCGTCGCGCGGCAGCTTTCGCGGGGCGCGTGCCTCGGCCCGGCTGCGCATCCACGGCTCGTAGAAGAACTGGATGAAGGTGAAGGGCAGCACGACCAGCAGGTAGAGGACACCGGTCAAGAGGACGATCAGCGAGAACATGCGCCCGGTGTCGGTGTTGAAGGTGATGTCGCCAAAGCCCAGCGTGGACATCACGGTAAGCGTCCAGTAGAGGCCCGTGAGCCAGCTGTGGCTGTGGCCCTCGGCGGCCATCAGCGCGTGGAACCCGGCGGTGTAGGTCATCACCATCACCAACCCGAAGGCGAGGTACTTCCCGAGGGTCCGGAGGTTGCGCCGGCCGGCGGGGGTTCGGAGATGCGCGAAGGATTCGACGGACATCTTCTGGAACAGCCTTCGGGGGATTGTCGGGAGTGGTTCCGAGCCTCGTTCCGGCCTGCGCCAGCCCGTGGACGCCGCGTCGCGGCCAGTCGCCAAGAAAGGCGGCCGGGCCGCGTGACGAGACGTTCGGAAGGGTACCGGATCCATCGAAATCGGCGCGTATAGCGGGCGCCCCGGGGGCGATGGCCCTGCGTGCCGTCTCGCCGGGGCGCTACCCTCGGCGCGGAGGCTACCCCGTGCACCAGGACCCCGACGCCGCAGCCAGCCCGTCGCTGGCAAGACGGTTGAAAGCCACCGAACTCGCGATGCTCTTGCTGCTCCTGTTATCGGGGCTCGGCATCGGGGTTAGCGACTATTCCGAGGACCAGGGGCTGGTCTACTGGTTGGCGATGGTTCCGGTCTTCGGGACGACCTGCCTCGTTGCGGGCTGGTCGACCGCGCGCGCCCGGGGCCAATCTGCCGCCTCGGTTATCCGCACCCAACTGCTGCATTGGGGGGGCCTCGCTGGGGCGCTCTGGCTGCTCTTCCTGCTGGCGGATGCCGGTCGCATCAACAACGCCGACCTGGGGCTGGTCTCGCTGGTACTGCTCGCGCTCTCGACCTTCCTGGTGGGGGTCCACGGCGACTGGCGCTTCTGCCTCGTCGGAATCGTCCTCGCAGGCACGGCGATCCTCGCGGGCCTGGTGGAGCAGTACCTGTGGCTCGGACTCGTGCCAGTCGTTACCGGCATCGGGGTCTTCGCCTACTGGCGGCTACGGCGACACTGAGCGCGAAAACGGGGACGGGTTTTCCGAAAACAGGGACGTCCGAAAACAGGGACGGGTTTTCTTTTTTTCCTTTTGTCTTTTTCGGCGCGCGAATCGCCCTGTACGCCGCTCACCAACTGAAAAAGACAAAAGGAAAAAAAGAAAACCCGTCCCTGTTTTCGGACGTCCCTGTTTTCGCTAGCGCGGGGAGCCGTCGAGGTTCCGGGGCGTGCGCTCAAATTCTTCGAGGAGTTCGAGGCTGTAGTGGACACGCCCAGTGAGTGCTTGCGGGTCGCAATGGGCAAGCAGGAGGGCCGCCTCGGCCATGGCTTCGACGGGCTCCACCATCGAGTCGTCGATGAAGGCGCCGATCCCGAGAGCCTCGACGCCCGGGGTGATCACGGCGGCCACGGGTGCCAACGCGTTGATCGCGACGCCCCGGTGGTGAAATTCCGCGGCCATGCCGGTGCTGATGCGGTCGAGGGCCGCCTTCGACGCTGCGTAGAGGTGATGTCCGCCCACACGTTCCCAGTCGTTGTAGGGAGGGCCCTGCGGGTGCTTCGCCGTCGCCGAGGAAATGTTCACGATCCAGCCCCGACCGCGTTCGCACATGCCGGGTAGCGCCAGCGAGGAGAGGTGCATCGCCGCGCGCACGTTGACTTCGAGTGTGAGCGCGAAGGTTCGCGCGCTGAACTCGGTCGACGGCCGATAGGGGCCGAAGGCGGCGTTGTTCACCAGGATGTCGACCGGGCCGAGGTCGCGCTCGCACTCCGTCATCAATCGCTCGCGATCTTCCGCCTTGGCGATGTCGGCAACGAAGGCCCGCGCGCGTCCGCCGCGCGCCTCGATCCGCGCGGAGCATTCTTCGAGGGTTCCGCGCATCCCCTCCGGTGAGCGGTCGAGGCTGCGGGCGCAGATCCCCACCTGGGCTCCGGCGGAGGCCAGGCGTTCGGCGATGGCGGCGCCGATGCCGCGGCTGGCTCCCGTGACGAGCGCGATGCGGCCCTCGCATTCGAGTGTCGTCGCGGGCGTCAACCCCGGTTCTCCGTCCCACCGCGCGGCCAGTCGAAACGTTCGAAGAGCGGTGCCAGTTCGCGCTGGATTTCGTCGGCGTCCAGCCCGAATTCGTCGAGGCTGTAGCGGTGGGTCGTCTCGTGTTGGCCGCTCCGTTTGGCAACCTGCTCGAGCGCCGCGTCGA
>Ga0208879_1004336_pt1 | contig 11095 bp, 7 predicted proteins | sample Knorr_S15_td_Bot_FD_185605 | JGI IMG/M metagenome (GOLD analysis project Ga0208879, IMG submission 185605) | Marine microbial communities from Southern Atlantic Ocean transect - Knorr_S15_td_Bottom_ad_5009_LV_A (SPAdes) (version 2) | ecosystem: Environmental > Aquatic > Marine > Oceanic | place...
AGATGCAGGGAGTGTCTCCTCGCACCGTACAGCAGTGGATGGGACACAGGGACCTGAAGACAACTCTCAGATACTCCCACGTATCGCCGGTGCACGAGAAAGCCGCGATGAAGGGCCTCCGCTACAATGCGGACGATGGCCTGTCGCAAGCCAACGCCTCATAGCCCCTCAATTTGCCCCTCGCGTGATTCTTGGTCACTGGGCAGTCACCGGTCACGGCCAGGGAGGGCCGTGACCGGCCTGGAACCCATACATGAATCTGGCACAACTTATTGGAAGGGAAAAGGTTGCAGAGGCGCCCGACCTGAACCGACCGGAGGGCCGGGTATGGCTGGCGAGGCCCTACCCGGCCCGAGGGCGATGGCGACGGCCGAGGGCAGGGCCGTCTCGATCGCACTCAGCGCCCCTGTTGCTGATTGGCGCTGTAGGGAATGTACGGCTTCACAGTTGCCGCCAACGTGACCTGGCACACGGCGGCCGGGCCTTTGCTCTGTCGTGAAATTTACGCTGCCATGCTGTCGCGCAGGCGGCTGGACAGGATCCGCATCATGTTGAAGGCGATGGACGAATAGCGTCGCAGGATGCGCTCGAGATCGCTGCGCTGCAGCGACAGCAGCTTGCAGTCCTCGAGGGCGATGACCGAGGCCGAACGGGGTTCGTCGTCGAGCAGGGCCATGTCGCCGAATACCTGGTTCTCTCCCAGTACCGTAATCCGCTGACTCTCCCCTTTGACGTCGGGATCTGACCTGCTGACTTCCAGCTTGCCCTCAACCACGATGTACATCTTACCTCCTCTGGTTCCCTGCTTGATGACGACCGCCCCCTCCTTGGCACTCTCCTCCTGAATCGACAGAGCGATGTGGTAGAGCTCTTCCAGCGGCAGAGCGGCGAAGAAGGAGGACTCCTTCAGGAACATGATTTTCTCCATACTCGTCAGTGGCTGATCCTGGATGCCCATACCTGAGTCTCCTCTCTTGACCGCTGATTCATTGGCGATTTCCTCCACCGGACGCTCCGGTTCAGCCGGCAGTCCCGACAACAGCTCCCGCCGTCCCAGCGAGACCGCCGTCCAGGCGGCTGCCAGCTGTGTCCAGGTGTCCGATGATTCCATGGTTAGCGTCAGTGCGGCCTCAACGGTGGGGTCGCGCCAGCCGCAGATCTCACCTGCCAGGCGCTCCCGCTCTTCCTCGTCATCGGCCAGCGTCGGCAGCAGGAGCTCCATCAGCGAGCGGTCGCCGATATTCACCAGCAGCTCGATCGCGTTCTCCCGGGCCGCCTGGTCTTCGGCGCCCAGTCGCTCGACCAGGTCGTCGACCAGCTCGGCATCCCCCAGATTGCCCAGCAGTCGCGTTACGCCACTCTGAACGGCCGTGAGCTGAAGCTCCAGTTGATCGGCGAGCAGATCCGTGGCCGAGCCAGGCGCCTCCCGCCTCAACGAGCCCACGGCGACCAGATACCTGTTGGCTTCCAGAAGTCGTTGGCGGCAGGACTCCATGAGCTGGGGCATAAGCTCCTGGTCCTCCTGAACCGCCATCGCCCCGACCAGTCCCTCCCATTCCTTTGGCGGACACGTCGCCAGCGCCTCCACCACACGCTCTCGGTAGGTGGATGAGAGGTCACACCGCCCGAGTACCCCGACCGCCGCTTCCACCACGTCGGGGTCGGGATCACCCAGTGACGACAGCAGTGCCAGAAAGTCCTCTCGTCGATCGGATACGCTGCCCTCCACTGCCTCGATGGCGGCCTCTCTGACGGCCGCCTGTGGATGCTGAAGATGACCCAGCACACGCGCATGGGAGTCCTTTGACTCTATTCTGCTGGCCGTCTGGATCCCGGCGATGATCTCCTCCATCTCCTCCCCCTCCAGCAGTTCGACCAGGAGAGAGCTGCGCCTGGCCGCCGTGGCGGTGTCCTCGAGCCGGTCCAGAATGACCAGAAATTCAGACTGCAGCCCGGCCCCCGCACCCCCACCGAGCTTGGGAGCCACAGCCTCGACGATCTTGTCCCGCAATTCCGCCGGGACTGCGGTGGCGCCGCTATCGGGGGAGGCCTGCGTCCGCTCCACGACACGGGCGAGAAAGCGGGCGGAGCTCAGCCGCACCTCGGAGTCGTCGTCGTCCAGCAGGGGTAGAGCCAACACGGCGCCATCGCTGCCGGTCCGTCCGCCCGCGCCGAGAGCATCCAGGGCGGCGGCGCGGATTCTCGGATTCTCGTGATCGATAAGCGCTGGGCAGACCGCCGCCGCGGCCCTCGGGTTCTGCCGCAGAATCTCGATACCCATTTCCCGAACGCCGTCGTCTCTGTGCAGCAGCAGGGACCGGGAAATCTCGGTAGACTTGGCCACGACCTTCTGCATCGACTCAATCGACTCCCGGTCGTCGATGGCGAAGCTCTGCTCGCGCACCGCACAGATGAGCACCTCCGTGTAGCTTCGCTTGAGGCGCCAGCCCGCGGCGATCATGGCACCGCTGATCACCGCCAGCAACAGGAAAAGTTCCCCCAGGCTGAGGAACTCCTGCGCGTGGAGAGCGGTCAGACCCGCCCCGACCAACCCGCCCAGTAGCATGAATCCCCCCTCCATGATCATACGAGTTCCGTCGCTGTTGCGCTGGGGCACCAGCTTGATAAGCACCTGATAGGTGGGGGCGATGATGGTGTCCAGGAGGACGAAGTTGAGCAGGTTGAACGCGAAAATGACGGCTGCGGCTCCCAGTGGAAGAATCCCCTGAAAGACCGCCATCAGCGTCGCGGTAATGGCAGCGTGAACTAAGCACACCCACAGATAGATATTCCCCACGCCAATTACGCGCAAGACATAGCGCAACAGGACCGTCGTACCCACCAGCGTGGCGAGACCGGCCGAACCGTAGAACAACCCGAAGAAGGATGTGATATCCCCTTCCGAGACGTAGTGCTGGCGCGCCACGACGTTGAAGCCGTAGTGGATGGCGGTATAGAGGGCGAAGAGGGCGATGGACAACAGGAAGAGAAGCCTGAGGTACTCCGAGCGGGCAAAGTAGCGGATGTTCTCCGCCAGCGAGGCCACATCCTCCTCCCCGCCCCCAACCGCGCTGACAAAATAACGTCGAACCAGCGGTCTCATCAAAAGCAGCATGACAGCGATCATGATCAGGGCAGCCAGGCCGTAAAGCTGGAAAGACAACAGCACCGCGCCCAGAACCCGCACCAGAAAACCGCCGGCGATATCTCCGAGGGTGGTGGTGGCGGCCAGCAGCGGAAAAAGGACTTTGGCCCGTGACGTATAGCAGATGCCGCCGGCTACGATCCATATCTGGAAGTTCGCCATGCTCCGCACGAGCTCGGAGGAGACGAACAGGAAGGGGTAGAAGCCGGATTCAGCCAGGTATCCAGCCCCTCCTCGCTCCACCATCGCCAGGCCGATGGTATTGAGTACCAGTATGGCCGCGAGCACTGCCAGCAGGGCGAAAAGCAGGCGCTGTCTGGCCACCTTCGTCGTCAGGTACGACAGCAGCGCCATCGACAGGGCGAAAATCCAGGCGATCCAGGTGTACATCTCGGGCAGGCGCTCCACCCCCGCCCGGATGTTGAACACGCCTGCTGAAACGCTCCTGACGATGCCGTCGTCTACGGCTACCAGAAAGAAGACGGACGCGGCCAGAGCCATCCGGGAGAGCTCGTTGCGCCGCAGATTCAGCAGTTGTAGGAGACGATTCACGTCAGTTCAGACTACGGATTCTCGCCTGCGGGGAGGTGTACTGGCGGGATTTGGGCGAGAGATTACCGCGTGCCGGGCTCGGCCACGATGCGAATCTTGAGCGTAGCCAGTGCATCCCGGAAGATGGCGTCGATCCTCCCCTGCTCCTCGGTAGACAGATCTCGCGCCGCTGTGAAAGTCACCCACGCGAGATACTCGGTTTCTGCTTCGTCGCCTTCGAGCCCTTCCTGGGAGATAATCGCCGTAACGTTCCGGGGCGACACATCTCCGTTGTTGACGACAAAAGTGACCTGGTCCACCAGCCCATCCGCCAGAGGTCCTGCCAGGCTTCTGACTACGACCTTGACGGGCAGCGACCCATTGGGCACGACCCAGTTCCTCTCCGCCTCCAGCACGAGCTCGAACTCTCCGTCGGCGGTCGATCTGCTGACCCGCTTGTCTGGCTCCGAGCACCCGAGACACGCCAGGACCAGAGCCAGGATCAGGGCCGCCTCGGCCGCTTTCACAACAGTTGCTTTTCCGTTCATCTGCCGTTCCCTTCCAGGGTCTGCTCAATGACCTGAACGGTGCGATTGAAGACCCGCTCGAAGGCGGGATAATACTGGCTCGACGAGGTCTGATAGAATAGTTTCGCTACCTCGCTGTCGATCAGATGATACCGATTCCGCATGTCATTCCGCGTCGGAAACAGGATCTGCAGGCCGGGACGGAACGCCCGTAGCGTGAGAGGAAGCCTGTCGTTGAGCTCCAGGAGCCGCTTCAGGATCAGTACCTGCTTGAGGTGGTCGATGTCGTCCTCGTCAGCCAGCACGATCGTCCACTGCAGCGGAATTCCCTCCTCGTCATATGAATTCGCCGACCTCAGGAAGGACACATTCGCCCGTTCTCCCGTCGGTACCGTGGTGTCGGCAACCACCGCAACCGGATAGATGAAGGGGCGCCCCTCCCGCGGTGTGGACCGGGCCGAAAACGTCAACATAACCGCCCTGTCCGGCACTTCCAGCGCCCCCTCCAGAATGCTGCTCAGGCTCCTGTCCTCGAGGTTTTGCCCCTCGTCGACCCCCTCAGGCGCCACGAAGAAGAAGGTCTTGTCCAGGTCGATTTCACTCGTGTAGTCGAGTTTGCCCACAATCTCCCCGAGCATGCGGCGCACCAGCACGTCCTCACCCGGAATGTCCCCCGCCAGCAACGTCCGAAACGGCTCCCGCCGCTGTAGCAGCACATCTTCCTCGGCGTAGAGGGTTATCTTGCTGACGAGGTCCCGCAGTGCCTCGCTCTCCTGAATGAACTTGAGGTCCCACACATCGTCGTCGCGGACCCTGTAGGCATTGCGGAAGAGTCGATAGTCGAAGCGGTCGAAAATGTCGGAGTCCTTGGGGATCAGGTAACTGAAGCTGCTCTCCTCCTGGGGCACGATGTGGGGGGTGATGACGACGATGACCTCCCGCTGCTCTCGTTCGGTGCGCTCGCGCGAGAACAGTCTGCCCAGGAAAGGCAGGTTGGCCAGCCCTGGGACGCCGACTAGCGTCGTCTGTTCGTTGGTCGACATCAGCCCTCCGATGATGAAGGGCGTGCCGTCCGCCACTCGTACGAAGGTCTCGACGACTCGGTTGTCGATAATGGGTGAGAACTCAATACCGGAAAAGGCTCCCGTTTCGACCAGGGCGGCGGACTCGGGTGAAATGGAACTGATGATGGTCTCGATCTGCATCGTCACCTCGAGACCCTCCCGGTCGATGCGGGGCCGCAGGTTGAGGACGATGCCTATGGGAAAGTATTCGATCCCCTTGGTGACCACCCCCGTCGCCGCCGTGGTGCGGGAAACGGGAATCTGACGCCCCACCTGGATCCGCGCGTGGCGATCGTTGAGCACCAGCACCGACGGGCTCGAAAGGACCTCGGCCTTGCCAGATTCCGCCAGTGCTTCCAGCGAGGCTTTGAAAGAGATAAAATCCGTAAAGGAGTCGCGTGAGAACAAGAATGTGCCCAGGCTCTTGCCGGTCTCCGTGCGCTCGAAGCCGCCCCTGAGGTTGTCGGTAGCTCCGCCGAACTCCACTCCCAGGTCCCGCAGACGCGACGTGTTCACCTCGATGACGAGGGCTTCGATGACGATCTGCTGGGCGGCGACGTCGATGTGGCTTTGGAGCAGATTCACCAGGCTTTCCAGCGCCTCCGGATCGTTGCGGTCGTACACCAGCAGCAGACGTTCCTCGGGCGAGCCGCTGGTAGCGCTGTGCAGGTGAGATCCACCCAACTGAGGAGCCCCCTGTGGCGACTTACCTCTTCCGCCGCTTGAGCTGGTACTGGGTCTGCCCTTGGTGCCGGCCGGTGGGGGAGCGAGGAGGCTGGTTTTCGAGGCGTTCATCACCCCGATGACCAGCGGAAGTTTCTCCTTCTTGTCCCTGATGAGCTCGAACAGGCCCTGCTTGGACCTGCTCTTGGAAAATTCAACGGTACTGTAACCGAGGGCCTTGAGGAGGGAGAGCGCCCGATCGGCCTCCATGTGGCCAAGGCGAAACATCTCGTATGCCAGTTCGGGCTGATCGGCGCCGGCTGCGCTCGTGCGCGCCAGGACCTCCAGACCCTTGCGAACCGCCGTGACATCTGAACGCGACGCGGCCACGTCGGCGTACACCGCCAGGTCGAACCCCGAGACCGGGCTCTCGACGATGGCGATCTCGAGCTGCGGCGCGCCACCCTCTGGCGAATCCATGCGGGTGTACACTCGGCTCTCCAAGACCCCTTTGCGGCTCGCCAGCTGCGACCCGATCTGACCCGACTGGTGCTCGTAACCCAGCGCCAGGAGGACGCGCAGATCGGCGGCGTCCAGGAGCTTCCGGGTGCGCTCCAGTGAGCGGTACGGAGACGACACAAACCACACCTTTTCGCCTGCCCCCGAGGACACTGACGGCATCGCCCCCTGAGAAGCCGACGGAGCCGCGCCGCGAGCAGCCGACGGAGGCGCCCCGCGAGCAGCCGACGGGACCTGGCCCCGAGCAGCCGACACAACCGCCAGGAGACAGGCGAACAGAAACCAGAGGGTCGCTGGGGCCATCACGCCTTCGACAGTGCTCATCCGTCTCAACTGCATACGCAAAGCCTCGATCTCAAGGTGTGTGGCGGGGCCTGTGGCCAGGCCGATCTCGTGACGGGATCGGCCTGGCCACTGCGATGTCGAGAAATGGAAGTACCCCTGAAATAACAGAAGGTTATCGCCGCCCCGTCAAGTGCTGTATGCCCGCCCGGGGCTTTCCCAGGGGATTCCAATCCACGACTCCGCTATCTTACCCGGTCGCCGTGTGCGACGGACCCCGGATAGGTTCAGCCCTGAATGCCGCTGTACACTGGATCTGGCTGCCGTGGTTGATGAATTTGACCCCATCTACGAGATTCTGACACAGCTGGCCACCACCACCTCCAGGTGACCCGCTCCATGCAACCCCGTGGCCGCTCTTACCGGCCGCGGCTGCGAACCGGCTCCGCAGCACAAAGCGTCGCCGTCGGGGGCGGCCTCGACAACGACCGAAACCCGCGACATGCTGAAGGGCGTCTACCCCATCCTCGCCACGTGCTTCGACGCTGATGGTGCCATCGACTACGGCAGCCAGAAGCGGCTCATCGAATTCTGCCTCGACGGTGGCGCGCACGGACTCGTCATGCTCGCCAACGCCTCCGAGGGCCACCTGTTGTCGGAGGAGGAGAAGCGGTCGCTTACCGAATTCGGACTTCGCGAAGTCGCTGGCAGGGCCCCCGTTATCGTCACTGTCAATCACCCCTCGGCATCAGCCGCGTCGTCGATGGCGGTATTTGCCCGAGATCTCGGCGCCTCGGCCGCGATGATGCTGCCACCTTTCTTTGGGCGCTGGCGACCCGGCCTGGATGAAATCCGCCGGTACTTCGAAATCCTCGACGCGGTGGGACTCCCGCTCGTGGTCCAGGATCACGCCCTCAGCGACCTGAATCTCCCCGTGCCCTTCCTCGTCGAGCTGGCCAACTCCGTGCCCCACATCGAGTATCTCAAGCTCGAATCGGGCAATATCATCCACAAGGCCCGCCGACTCCTGGCCACGAGTGGAGACGGCCTCAAAGGCGTCTTCGGTGGTAACAGCGGCGTCTTCCTCCCCGAGGAGCACGACGCCGGCTGCCGCGGCACCATGCCGGCCTGCTACATGCCAGATGTCTTCCGGAAGACGTGGGACCTGCTCCAATCCGGTGATCGCGACGAGGCGCTCGATTACTTTGCCCCCTTCTCACGGCTCGCCGCCTACGAGAAGGATGTCTGCAACCGCTGTGTGTGGAAGGAGCTTCTCGTGGCCCGGGGGATCATCGCCTGTGGCGCCGTCCGCGAGCCCAGACCAGCCTTCGCCGACAACTGGCAGATCGAGCAGCTCATGGGAGTGGCGCGATCGTGCGGTCTGATTGGCTGACTTCTACCTCCCCCCGCCCACACACCACACTACCTAGACAAGGACCCGAGTTATGGAGATTGCCCAGGGAATCCACCGCATCGAGACACCTCTCGCCGACCGCTTCGTCTGCCTTTTCCTGTTGGTGGGGGAAGAGGCAGCCTGTTGATAGACACGGGCCTGGACTCGACGCCCGGGGAGTGGCTTTTCCCGTACATGGCGGCCAATGGTCTCGATCCGGAGAGGATCCGCCACGTGCTGGTCTCGCACGCCGATTTCGATCACTTCGCCGGCAACGTCTCGGTGCGCGAAGCGGCGCCCCACGCCCGCTTCATGTGCCACGATCTCGACCGGGTGATGGTGGAGGATATCGAGCGCCTGATCTGGGACCGCTACGGCGAGTTCATCGCCGATCACGGCATCGACGACGGCGACGCGGCTCGGGAGTTCATCCGTTCGAACGCTCGCACCGTGCCCATGGATCTGACCTTGCAGGGCGGCGAGACCATCAACCTCGGCGGCGGCTGGCGGGTGGCAGTGCTGCACACCCCGGGTCACAGTCGGGGCCATCTGAGCGTCTACGACGCTCGCAGCCGCACCGCCATCATTTGCGACGCCACCCTCTACAACGCGGTGCTGACATCGGCCGGCGCTCCGGCCTTCCCTCCCACCTACCGCTATGTCGACACCTACGTCTCCTCCATGGCCCGTTTCGGCGGCTTGGAGATCGAGATTCTGCTCAGCGGCCACTATCCCACGTACCGCGGCCAGGAGGTGGCCGAGTTCCTCGGAGAGAGCCGCGCCTTCGTGGACCGCGTGGATGAGGTGCTGATGAGGGAGTTGGAATCCGGCGGCTCAGACCGGACGATGAAGGAGATCATCGCCGCTACATCGTCGGTGCTGGGAGCATGGCCGGAGGCCGCGAGCCAGGCCCTCGCCTTCCCGCTGCTGGGACACCTCGAGCGGCTGGAGCGACGCCGACTCATCGAGAAGGTGCGCCGCGGAGACCTGGCGGCCTACCGGACACTGTGAAAGGACTGAGATGACCGAGCGAGAGAAGTTGGTGGTGAGGGCTGACGGCTTCCGGGGCGACATCGGCGTAGCCAGGAGGGACATCACGCCTCCTGTTGGCATCTACGCCCGTCAATGGGGTGCGGCGCGGCACGATGTCGCCGAGGGCGTTCATCGACCCCTGACCCTGACCGCCCTCGTCTTGCGCGATCCGAACGCCGACTCGCGGCTCGTCCTCCTGGCCATGGACGGTGGCTGGTTCAAAGTGCGCCAGGACGAAGAGAATATCCGCGTCGCGGTTGTCGACCGTCTGGGGATGGACCCTAGCCGTGTGATCCTCACCCTGAGTCACACCCACGCCGCCTGTTCGCTTTCGTCGTCGGACGCCGACAGGCCCGGCGGGCATTTGATCGCTCCGTACCTTGAGACGATTGCCGCTAGAGCATGCGAAGCCGCGAAGGAAGCGACGGCCAGCGCGGTGGCCGGCCGTCTGATCTGGTCGACGGGGCGTTGTGATCTCGCCGTCAACCGCGATCTGCCAGATCCCGATCCAGACCAGAATCGCTTCGTTGTCGGCTTCAACCCGGCCGAACAGCCCGAGGACACTCTCGTGGTCGGACGCGCTACGCGGGACAGCGACGACGCCTGCGTAGCCACGATCGTCAACTACGCCTGCCACCCCACCACCCTGGCCTGGGAAAACCGCCTGATCTCACCCGACTACGTCGGTGCCGCCAGAGAGGTGGTGGAGTCGGCTACCGGCGAGGCGCCCATGCTGTTTCTGCAGGGGGCATCGGGTGAACTCTCACCGGCGCATCAGTACACCGGCGATACGGCGATAGCCGATCGCCATGGCGCGCGGCTGGGATACGCCGTCCTCAGCACGCTCCAGTCCATGGAGCCGGCGGGACAGGGATTGCGATACACTGGAGCGCGAGAGTCCGGAGCTACTCTCGGCATCTGGGCGACCGAGCCATACGACCTGCCCCAAGTGCTGGCGAGCGCCAGCTTCTCGGTCGCTCTACCGATAAAGCCCATGCCCTCGGAGCAGGAGATCGAGGAGGCTCTCGCTGCATGCGAGGATCGGGTCCTCGGCGAGCGGCTGTCCCGCCAGCTGGCAAAGGTGAAACTCATGGGATCCGGCCCCGATTGCCCGGTGACGGTATGGCTCCTGCTGGCCGGGAACACCATCTTCGTAGGCCTGCCCCACGAGTGCTACTCTCGCTTTCAGCGGCATCTTCGCCGCGCCTTCCCCGATCACACCGTCATCGTCATGAATCTCGCCAATGGCGCCTCAGGGTCTTACCTCTATCCGCCCGACAGCTCGAGTGAAGGAATCTACCAGGTCTGGGTCAGTCCCTTCACGGCAGCGGCGTTGCCAGAACTCACCGATGCCTGCGTGCGCGAGATAGGACAGCTGATCGCTTCCGTCGATCATGGCTCGTGTCCTGTCCGATGAACTGACCCGACACCGAGAGAGGATTCACCCATGAGATCGGTTGACATGCGCGTGCAGTACTTTCAGAAATGTGGGTAGGTAGGAAGCAGTAGGAAGTAAAAGAACTTACCGGAGGGAGCATGTCGTCAGGTGTTGTTACTGCATGCTAGTTCACACGTCGTAGTCTTAGACAATTCTTAGTACACCACTCCTCACCCGAAGATCTGCTTGTCGAAGCGCTCCTGGGCAGCCGCCCGGTCCTCTGGATAGAGGTGGCCGTAGACATCCCAGGTAATCTGGACGCTGGCGTGGCGCATCTGTTTCGAAACCGCCTTGATGTGCTCGCCCCTGGCAATCATGAGGCTGGCACAGGCGTGTCTCAGATCGTGCGGGCGTATGCGTCGGAGCCCCGCCTCTCGCAGAATCGTCTTGAAGAAGCGCCCCCGGTCGGTCCAGTTGCTGTGCGCTATCGGCGTGCCAGTACCCGTGGTGAAGATCAGACCCTCGTACTCGGGTCTGTCGGTCCACGTAGCCCCCGCCTGT
>Ga0208879_1004340_pt1 | contig 11092 bp, 12 predicted proteins | sample Knorr_S15_td_Bot_FD_185605 | JGI IMG/M metagenome (GOLD analysis project Ga0208879, IMG submission 185605) | Marine microbial communities from Southern Atlantic Ocean transect - Knorr_S15_td_Bottom_ad_5009_LV_A (SPAdes) (version 2) | ecosystem: Environmental > Aquatic > Marine > Oceanic | place...
ACTGGCGTTGATTCCCGGCACCAGCCGCGCCGGCATCACCATGACCGCCGCCCGCGCCCTGGGCTATGAGAGGGCCGACGCGGCGCGGTTTTCCATGCTGCTGTCCATGCCCACCATATTCGCGGCGGGCTCGCTGATCGGCTACAGGCTGTACCGCGCCGGCGACATGGAGCTCGGCCTCGACGCCGCCATCGCCGCCGGCCTCGCCTTCATCACGGCGCTCTGCGCCATCGGATTGATGATGGCCTGGTTGAGGCGGGCGAGCTTCACGCCTTTCGTGATCTACCGGGTGGCGCTCGGCGGCGGCTTGCTGTGGTGGGCCTATTCTTGAGCGGCATTCCCCATCGCCCGGCGACGCCGGCTTGCTGATCGTCGACGGCCGCCGGATCGACTACCGGGAGAGCGGCGACGGTCCGCCGGTGCTGTTCGTGCCGGGCTCATTCAGCGCGCCGGCCGCCTGGCTTGGCCTGTGGACATGGCTGCCGCAACGCTACCGCTTGGTGGCCACCAGCCTCTGCGGTTACGGCGCGACGGAGGAGACCCGCGGCCTCGGCGATTGCGGCATCGAACATGAGACGCGCGTGGTCGCCGTGGCGGGCAAAATCGGCGCGCCGGTTCATCTCGTGGGGCATTCCTTCGGCGGCGTCGTCGCCCTGGCGACGGCGCTTGCCGGGGCCGTCGAGGTGCTCAGTATCGCGACATTCGAGGCCAATCCCCCGACCCTGATCCGCGACCGCGGCGATGGCCGGAGGTTCGCGGCGATGCGGCGCATGAGCGCGGCCTTCGAGACCGCCTACCACGCCGCGGAGCGGGACGCCGCCGGACGCATCATCGATTACTGGGGCGGCCCGGGATCGTTCGCCGCCATGCCGGAACCGGTGCGCGAGATATGCCGGGAGGCGGTCTTTGCAAATGTGCTCGACTGGCACACGGCCTATGGCTTCGAGGCCGGCATGGCCGATTATGGGCGATTGACCGCACCGGCGCTTGTGGTGCGCGGTGCCGACGCCAACCCGGCAATGGTCGAGATCACCGAAGCGCTGGTGGCCGGCCTGCCGAACGCTCGCGCGGCGGTGATCGACGGCGCCGGCCATTTCCTGATCACCACCCACGCCAAGCAGTGTGGGGAGCTTCTCGCCGGGTTCCTGGACGAGGTCGAGGAGTGAGCCAATGAGCCCCGGATGCCGGATGATGGCGCCGCTTGACATCGGCCCGGCCTTGGGGCTAGTTGGCGGCCCATGCCCTGGGCCCAGGTGGCGGAATTGGTAGACGCGCTAGCTTCAGGTGCTAGTGACCTTATGGTCGTGGAAGTTCGAGTCTTCTCCTGGGTACCATTCCCGCCAACCCCTATCGGATTACCATGACCATCCACCTTCACCAAGGCGACCTCCCGGACGGTCTCGATTTCGGCGACGCCGTGGCGGTCGACAGCGAGACCATGGGGCTCGATGCGCGCCGCGACCGGCTCTGCTTGGTCCAGTTATCGGCGGGCGACGGGGTTTGCCATCTCGTGCAGTTCGCCAAGGACCGCTACGTTGCCCCCAACCTGTGCGCGCTGTTGACCGACGCCGCCGTCACCAAGCTGTTTCATTTCGCGCGCTTCGATCTGATGATGTTCAAGCGTCACCTGGGCATCGGTGTGACGCCGGTGTTCTGCACCAAGATCGCCTCCAAGCTGGTGCGCACCTCGACCAGCCGCCATGGCCTGAAGGACCTGTGCCGCGATCTGCTCGGCGTCGAGCTGTCGAAGCAGCAGCAGACCTCCGATTGGGGCGTCGAGGCGTTGAGTCGGGAACAGCTCTCCTACGCCGCCTCCGACGTGCTGCATCTCCATGCCCTGCGCGAGCGTCTCGAGATATTGCTCGCCCGCGAGGGACGCAGCGATCTCGCCCAGGGTTGCTTCGCCGCGCTCAATACCCGCGCCGAACTCGATCTGCTCGGCTGGGACGATCCGGATATTTTCAGCCATTGATCGCCCGAGGCGCCAAACATCCGGCATGATTGATTTAAATGCCGGAAAGCCCCATAATTCGATTCATGTTTCGCCGCACACCGGGCACCAATTGAAGGCCCCCCGTTCATGACGGCACGCCGAACTTTCAGTGAGCATATCGCGCGACCGTTGCGGATCATCACCGTGAGCGAACGATACAGCCGATTCGTCGGGCTGATGAAGCTGGTGCTGCCGCTCGGCGCCACGGCGCTGGTCATCATCGTCGTGACCTGGCCCTATATCAACGGACGCGAGGACGGTATCCCGCTGTCCTTCGCCAGCATGGGCCTCGGCCTGACGGAGAAGGTCTTCATGACCAACGCCCGTTACATGGGTTCCGACGACAATGACCAGCCCTATACCCTGACCGCCGAGTTGATTTCCGAGGAAGACGGCGTGGAGGACGCTGTCCGCCTGACCAGGCCCCAGGCCGATATCATGCTGAACGATGGCTCCTGGCTTGCCCTGACGGCGGAAACCGGCGTTTTGATCCGCGAGAGCGAGCTGTTGACGCTCGAGGGCGGGGTCAGTTTCTTCTCCGACGCCGGCTATGAGTTCCGCACCCCGAGCGCGGAAATCAATCTCGCGTCGAAGCGCGCCCACGGCACGGAGCCGATCGAGGGCCAAGGCCCTTTCGGCACGCTGAGCGCCGATGGTTTCCGCCTCGAGAACCAGGGCAAGACCATCTTCTTCGAAGGCAATGTCCGCATGATCTTCTATCCCGATTCGGGAGCCCTGTAGCATGATGGCCGCAAGATCGATCGCCCTCGTGGTGGTCTTCCTGCTGACGCCCGGCCTCGCCTGGGCGCAGGTCGGCACGGGCTACGATACGTCTCTGCCCATCGAAATCACCGCCGATTCACTCGAGGTCCAGCAGGAAGAACAGCTCGCGGTGTTCACCGGCAATGTCGATGCGGTCCAGGGCGAACTCAACCTGCGCGCCGACCGCCTGGTGGTGCATTACCGCACCAATGCCGCTGACAGCAACGCCATCCGCCTGATCGAGGCCTTCGGCAATGTCTTCCTGTCGTCGCCGAGCGAAATCGCCCAGGGCGCAAAAGGGCTCTACAATCTGGATACGGATACGGTAGAGTTAACCGGCGACGTGGTTTTGACCCGTGGCGAGAGTGTGATTCACGGCGATCTTCTGGTGATGGACCTGGCCACCGGCAAGTCTCGGGTGACCGGCAATGTCGCCGGGACCCAGGCGGGCGGTCGGTCAAGCGGACGCGTTAAGGCTTTATTTGTACCCAGCAACGATGATGCGGAGTAGACCACATTGTTAGTTAACGAGACCGGTCGATGACGGTGAATTCCCAGGGCTCGTCCCAGGGTCCATCCCAGGGGGCGTCGGCCGCCGAAGATGCACCGGCTCGTCTGATCAGCGACAATGCCGGTCTGGTTGCCGATAACCTCGGCAAAGAGTTCCGCAAGCGGCCCGTACTGCGCGACGTGAGTCTGTCGGTGCGGCGTGGCGAAGCGGTTGGCCTTCTCGGACCCAATGGCGCCGGTAAAACGACATGCTTCTATCTGATCACCGGATTGATCGCGCCCGATTACGGGACCATCTCCATCGATGGTCACGACATCACCAATCTGCCCATGTATCGCCGCGCCCGCCTGGGCATCGGCTATCTGCCCCAGGAGGCGTCGATCTTCCGCGGCCTGTCGGTGGAGAACAATATCCGCGCCGTGCTCGAGGTCGTCGAACCGATCCGCGAGAAGCGCGAAATCATGCTCGACGACCTGCTCGCCGAGTTCTCCATCACTCATTTGCGGCGCACCCCGGCGACGGCGCTGTCCGGGGGGGAGAGGCGGCGGGTCGAGATTGCCCGGGCGCTGGCCTCGCAGCCGAGCTTCATTCTGCTCGACGAGCCGCTCGCCGGGATCGACCCCATAGCGGTGGCGGACATTCGCGATCTGGTGTCCCATCTCAAGGACCGCGGCATCGGCGTTTTGATTACCGAACACAATGTCCGCGAGACCCTGGCGATAGTCGATCGCGCCTACATCCTGCACGAAGGCGCCGTGCTGATGGAGGGAACGCCCGAGGACATTGTGGTTCACGAGGATGTCAGGCGGGTCTACCTGGGCGAACGCTTCAGCCTTTGATCCGGGTCGGGAGTCAGCCATGGCTCTGAGCCCCCGCCTCGATCTACGCCAGAGCCAGACGCTGGTCATGACGCCGCAGCTGCAGCAGGCGATCAAGATGCTGCAGCTCAATAATCTGGAAATCATGGCCTATGTGGATGAGCAGCTCGAGATCAATCCCCTGCTCGAGCGCGCCGACAGCGAAGAACAGCCGACCGATCCGGCCGAGTCCGAGCCGCGCAACGACGATCCGGCGGCGGCGGAGACCACGACGCCCGAGGCTGCTCCGGTCGAGGCGCTCGATTCCGACTATGACAACTTGTGGAACGGCGATACCGGGGTAGAGGTCACGCCGCCGGTGGCCATGGAGGTGTGGCGCAATGCCGCCGGCGGGACGGCCAACGCCGTCGATTTCGCGCCGCAGGCGGCGATATCCCTGCGCGATCACCTGTTGGACCAGCTCAATGTCGATCTCGACGATCCCATCGACCGGGTGATCGGCGTCCATCTCATCGACCTGCTCGACGACGCCGGATATATCGACGGGGATATTGCCATGATCGCCGAACGCCTGGGCTGCGACGAAGCCCGCGTCGAGGCGACCCTGGGCCTCCTCCAGGGCTTCGATCCAATCGGCGTGTTCGCCCGCAATCTGGCGGAGTGCCTCACCCTGCAGCTGCGTGAGCAGGATCGTCTCGACCCGATCATGGCGAAACTGATCGATAACCTCGACTTGCTGGCCGATCACGATTACGCCACCCTGAGGCGGCGCTGCGGCGCCGACGAAGAGGATTTCACCGATATGCTGGCCGAGATCAAGGCGCTCAACCCCAAGCCCGGCCTGGCCTTCAGCAGCGAGGTGGCGCAGACCCTGGTGCCCGACGTCATGGTCCGCAAGGGAGGGGGCGGCGACTGGATCATCGAGCTCAACAACGAGACCCTGCCCCGGGTGCTGGTCAACGAACGCTACTACGCGATCATCGCGGGGCGGGCCAACAGCAAACGCGACAAGGAATATATCTCCGACTGCCTCAGCACCGCCAATTGGCTGGTCAAGTCCCTGGCCCAGCGCGCCACCACCATCTTGAGGGTGGCCACCGAGCTGGTCCGCCAGCAGGAAGGTTTTCTCAACCACGGGGTCCAGCATTTGCGTCCCCTGGTGCTGCGCAATATCGCCGAGGCCATCGACATGCACGAGAGCACGGTGAGCCGGGTGACCGCCAATAAATACATGATTACGCCGCGCGGAATTTTCGAAATGCGCTATTTCTTCACCACGGCGATCGCCAGCAGCCATGGCGGCGAAGCGGCCCATTCATCGGAATCCGTGCGCCACCGGATCAAGGCGCTGATCGACGCCGAAGACGCAGGCGCGACTCTGTCCGACGATCGCCTGACCGCCATCCTGCGCGCCGAGGGCATCGATATCGCGCGGCGCACCATCGCCAAGTATCGCGAAGCCATGAATATCCCGTCCTCCATGCGGCGGCGGCGAGCGACGGCGGTTTAACGGTCGCCCAAGGGCTCCCTGCGTGAGTCTTCATTGGCCGCCTTTGGCGACGAGCCACGTAGGCTCCGCCAAACGATTGGCGGCTCGCGGTCGCTCGCTTGCTTCTCCGACCGTGTCCGGTCGGAGAATGCTACTGAGCCCAATAGGGGACTCATCAGGGATCATGCGGGGCATCCGCGGGTGTAATGAACGCGGCGCAGCCGCCCGCCGCCCTGGTGCGGCGGTAAGCCTGCGTGGCGCTGATGCGCAAACTGCTCAAGACTCAAGCGAGCGTGGCGAAGCTTGACTCGTCAATGGGCGGGAACTATGTTCCGGGCCTCTCGCGGTTGCCGGTGCGACATCCCTGATCCGGGATCGACAGCCACTTGTCGAGTCGTCGTTATTTGGAACTCATAACGATATGCAAATTTCGGTTACCGGTCAGCAGATCGATGTTGGCGAAGCCCTGCGCGGCCATGTTGAGAAGCGACTCGAAAGCTGCGTCTCGAAATATTTTGATAACGCCATCGACGCTCAGGTGGTGTTTTCCCACGAAGGCTCGATGTTCCGTACTCATATCCGGGTGCATATCGGCAAGGGCATGACATGGGAGAGCCAGGCGGACGAAGCGGACATCCACGCAAGTTTCAATGCGGCGGCCGAGCATATCGAGAAACAAATCCGACGCAAGAAGCGCAAGAAACGTGATCATCATCGCGACCAGCATATAGCCAACGAAGCATAAGGTCTTAAGAAACGCATCATGGAAATCGCTGACTTGGTCAGTGTGGACGGTGTCGTTGCCAATCTGAAAGCGGGCAGCAAGAAGCAGGCCCTGCAGGAACTCGCGCAACGCGCCGCCACGGTGACCGGACTCCACGAACGGGCCATCTTCCACACCCTGCTCGAACGCGAGCGCCTGGGCACCACCGGCGTCGGTGTCGGTATCGCCATTCCCCATGGCAAGCTCGCCGATCTCGACCGGCTCCACGGCCTGTTCGCGCGGCTCGCCGAGCCCATCGACTTCGAGTCGATCGACGATCAGCCGGTCGATTTGATATTCCTGCTGTTGGCGCCCGAATCGGCCGGCGCCGACCATCTCAAGGCCTTGGCGCGGGTCTCGCGATTGCTCCGCGACAAGGCGATCTGCGAGAAACTCCGCGGCTGCGACACCGCCGATGCGATCTACGCCCTGCTCACCGATTCGTCCGCCAGCCACGCGGCTTGACCGCTCCTGATCGGCGACCGGACAGCGGCGCCGTGAGGCAAGGCAATATTGACTCCCAGGAACCAACGGCTCACCTTCTCCAGCATGAGTGAACAAATTCATGGCACCTGTGTGGATCTGTCCGGCGCCGGCGTATTGCTGCGCGGGCCGTCGGGCAGCGGCAAGTCGGATCTGGCGCTGCGGCTGATCGACGGCGGCGCGTCCCTGGTCGCCGACGACCGGGTCGACCTCGAGGTCCGGGACGGGACCCTGTCGGCCAGCGCGCCGGCCAAGCTGGCGGGATTGATCGAGCTGCGCGGCATGGGGATCATGCGCCTGCCCTGTCTACCCCGGACAACCATCCGCCTGGTTATCGACCTGGTCGACGAGGCCGCCGTCGAGCGCCTGCCCGAGCCCCTGGCGTGCTCCGTGCTGGGCATCGAATCGCCGCTGATCCGGCTCAGCCCGTGGAGCGCCTCGGCCGCCGCCAAGGTGCGTCTGGCTGTCGATGCGGCGCGGCAACCCAGCCGGCTGGTGGCGGTCCTATGATCGGTCTGGTGCTGGTGACTCACGGCGGGCTGGCGCGGGAATTCATCGCCGCCACGGAGCATGTGGTCGGCGCCCAGTCCAACATCGGCGCGGTCTGCATCGAACCCGAGGACGATATGGATCAGCGGCGCAAGGATATCCTTGCCGCGGTCGCCGAGGTCGATGACGGCGCCGGGGTCATCGTGCTGACCGACATGTTCGGCGGCACGCCGTCGAATCTGGCGATCTCGATCATGGACAAGGCCAAGGTCGAGATCATCGCCGGCGTCAACCTGCCGATGCTCATCAAGCTGGCCAGCATCCGCGAGGCCGGCGCCCTGGCCGATGTGGTGGCCAGCGCCCAGGAGGCCGGGCGGAAATACATCAATGTCGCCAGCGTTCTGCTCGCCGGGGAGACTTGATGCCGCCCCAGGGAGAGGCGGGCGGCGAGGACAAGCTCGACGGGACCCTGTTGCGCAGGACCCTGGTGATCGCCAACCAGCGCGGTCTCCACGCCAGCGCCGCCGCCAAGTTCGTCAAGACCGCCGGCGCGTTCGACGCCGAGGTTTTGGTGCGTAAGGACGACACCCAGGTATCGGGCCTGTCGATCATGGGTCTGATGATGCTGGCCGCCGGCCAGGGTTGCGAAATCGAGCTCACCGTCAAGGGTCGCGAGGCGGCCGAGGCGCTCGAGGCGATTGCCGGCATGGTGGCGAGTAATTTCGATGAGACTTGATCGGGCTGGAGATAGTTAAGCAAGGGAACCGCATGGCGGCGAAACGCGCGGCCAAGAAACGCCCATCGGGCGAACAGCATTTCGATGGGATCGGCGTTGCCGCGGGCATCGCCATCGGCCCGGCGCATGTCATCGCGCCGGGCTCGATCGAAGTGCCCATCCATGTCATTGCGGCCAAGCACATCAAGGCCGAACGGGCGCGGTTCGCCGACGCCGTGGCGCAGGCCGGCAAGCAGATCGAAAAACTCCGCACCAAGGCCATGACCCTGCCCGGCAGCGCCGCCGAGGAGCTTTGCTACCTGCTCGACGCCCATGCGCTGATGCTGGCCGATTCGCGCCTGGTGCGCGGCGTCGACAAGCACATCGCCGATAAACGGGTCAATGCCGAGGCCGCCGTCGCCGAGGAGCTGACCCAGATCAGCGCCGCCTTCGCCGAGATGGAGGACGACTATCTCTCGGCCCGGCTGCAGGATGTCCGCGATGTCGGCGGGCGATTGCTGCGCGCCCTCATGGCGGTGCCCTATCAGGCGTTCTCGGACCTCGAGGAGGGCACCGTGATCATCGCCGAGGAACTGACCCCCGCCGATACCGCGCTGATGGACCCCGAACGGGTCGGCGGTTTCGCCACGGTGCTCGGCGGACCGCAGGGTCACACCGCGATCATGGCCCGCTCCCTCGGCCTGCCCGCGACCCTCGGCATCGCCGACTTGATCCACAAGGTGCATCAGGGCGACATGGTGGTGGTCGATGGCGGCGCCGGGCGCGTCGTGGTCAACCCGACGGCCTCGACGCTGACCCATTATCGCGCCCGCCAGGCGGACATCATCCAACGCCAGCGCCAGTTGACAAGGCTCAAGAGCCTGCCGGCGACGACCCGCGACGACGTTACCATCACCCTGCACGCCAATATCGAGCTGCCCGGCGAGGTCGCCGTCGCGCTGAAGTCCGGCGCCGAGGGCATCGGCCTGGTGCGCACCGAGTTCATGTTCATGAACCGGGAACAGGCGCCCAGCGAGGATGAGCAATATGCCGCCTTGCGCGAGATCATCGAGCCCATGGAGGGCCGCCCGGTGACCCTACGCACCCTCGACGCGGGCAGCGACAAGCTGGCCTTTTCCCTGGCCGAGCACATCGCGCCAAGCGTAAACCCGGCCCTCGGCCTGCGCGCCATCCGCCTGTCGCTCAAGCTGCGGCCCCTCCTGGAAGCGCAGCTCGGCGCCATGCTGCGGGCCGGGGCCCACGGCTCGATTCGCATATTGCTGCCGATGATCGGCTCCGCCGCCGAGGTCCGCAAGGTGCGCGAGGTCATGGACAAGGTGGTGCGCCGGCTGCGCCGCAAGCGGATCAAGATCGCCGACCCGCTGCCTCCGATCGGCGCCATGATCGAGGTGCCCGCCGCCGCCCTGGCCGCCGACAGCCTGTCGCGGGTCTGCGATTTCTTCTCCATCGGCACCAACGACCTGACCATGTACACCCTGGCCATCGACCGCGGCGACGAACAGGTGGCGTCGCTCTATAACCCGTTGCATCCGGCGGTGCTGCGGGTCATGCAGATGGCCACCGAATCGGCGCTTCTGGCGCGTATCCCGGTCAACATCTGCGGCGAGATCGCCGGCGATCCGCGCTACAGCGCCCTGCTGCTCGGCCTCGGCATCCGTCATTTGTCGATGTCGTCCATGGGTCTGCCGCTGGTCAAGCAGCGCATCCGCGCACTCAGCCTGGATGAGGCGACGCGCCGGGTGCGCACCATGATGGAACAATCCGACAGCGGCGTCATCGGCGCCCTGCTCGACGATTTCAATGCCGTTGTGTAATACCTTCGATCAATGATAAAGACGCCCAGCGCCGACACAGCTAGGATTCGTAAAAATGACCGACAACGCCGACTATAGAGTCGCCGATATTTCCCTGGCCGATTGGGGCCGCAAGGAGATCGACATCGCCGAGACCGAGATGCCGGGCCTCATGGCCCTGCGCGAGGAATACGGCGACAGCGCGCCGCTCAAGGACGCGCGCATCGCCGGCTGCCTGCATATGACCGTGCAGACCGCGGTGCTGATCGAAACCCTGACCGCCCTGGGCGGCGAAGTGCGCTGGAGTTCGTGCAACATCTTCTCGACCCAGGACCACGCGGCGGCGGCGATCGCGGCGAGTGGGGTTGCGGTCTACGCCTGGAAGGGCGAGACCGAGGAAGAGGCCGAATGGTGCATCCGCGAGACCATCATCGGCGCCCAGGACTGGCGTCCCAACATGATCCTCGACGACGGCGGCGACCTCACCCTGATGATGCACAAGGACCATGCCGATCTCATGGCCGAGGTGCGCGGCCTGTCCGAGGAAACCACCACCGGCGTGCTGCGCCTCTACGAGATGGAGCGCGACGGGAGCCTGCTGGCGCCGGCCTTCAACGTCAATGATTCGGTCACCAAGTCTAAATTCGACAATCTCTACGGGGTCCGCGAATCCCTGATCGACGGCATCAAGCGGGCGACCGACGTGATGATCGCCGGCAAGGTCGCGGTGATCTGCGGCTTCGGCGAAGTCGGCAAGGGCTCGGCGGCGAGCCTGCGCGGCCAGGGCGCGCGCGTGTTGATCACCGAGATCGATCCGATCTGCGCGTTGCAGGCGGCCATGGAGGGCTATGAAGTGGTCACCATGGAGCAGGCGGCGCCGCTCGGCGACATCTTCGTCACCGCCACCGGCAACCTCGACGTGATTACGCTCGATCACATGCGGGCCATGAAGGACCGCGCCATCGTCTGCAACATCGGTCATTTCGACAGCGAGATCCAAATCGCCGCATTGCAAAACTTGTCTTGGAACGAGATCAAGCCCCAGGTCGACGAGGTCACCTTCCCCGACGGCAAGCGTCTGATCGTGCTGGCCAAGGGCCGCCTGGTTAACCTGGGCTGCGCCACCGGCCATCCGAGCTTCGTCATGAGCTGTTCCTTCACCAATCAGGTGCTCGCCCAGATCGAGCTGTGGAACAACGCCGAGGCTTATAAAAACAAGGTCTATGTGCTGCCCAAGCATCTCGACGAAAAGGTC
>Ga0208879_1004341_pt1 | contig 11091 bp, 10 predicted proteins | sample Knorr_S15_td_Bot_FD_185605 | JGI IMG/M metagenome (GOLD analysis project Ga0208879, IMG submission 185605) | Marine microbial communities from Southern Atlantic Ocean transect - Knorr_S15_td_Bottom_ad_5009_LV_A (SPAdes) (version 2) | ecosystem: Environmental > Aquatic > Marine > Oceanic | place...
GGGGTCATCGGCGTATGCGTTTGAAGTGCATCTGAGGAAATGAGACAAAAGGCGCGGAAATTGGTTTGCGGTTCGTCTCGGGGAGCGCATGATGTTGGAGGGCTCGACCGAGGAGGAGCCATGAAGAAGAGACGACGGAGTTTCACGGCGCGGCAGCGCGTACAGATCGTGCTGGAGGGACTGCAAGGCGATACGACGGTGGCGGACGTATGTCGCCGCCATCAGATCAGTTCGACGATGTACTACCGCTGGCGGGACCAGCTGTACGAGCGAGCGGATCGGTTGTTCGAGAAAGAGGGTCGAGGCGAGGAGCGGAGCTCGGAGCTGGAAGCCGAGAACCGGCGTCTGAAAGAGGTGATTGCGGCGATCACGTCGGAGAACCTGGATCTAAAAAAAACAGCTGGCGCCTGGACGACTACGCGACCCTACCCAGGGAGCTATGGCCGGTGATTGTTGCGGAAGTCGAGCGCACGCGCACCCAGAGCGGCTGGTCGGTGGATCGGACGCTGAGCGCGTTGGGCATTGCTCGGGCGACGTACTACCGTCAGCGAGGCGAAGTGGGCCGCAAGGAAACCGGAGTCCCCCGGGCGGTATCGGTTCATGCGGTGACGGCTGAGGAGCGGGCGGCGGTGATTGCCTTCAAGCGTCTCCATCCGGAGCTACGACACCGGGCGCTGGCCTGGACGATGGTGGATGAGGACGTAGCGTATGTGTCGCCCTCGACGGTCTACCGGATCTTGAGCGAAGCAGGGCTGATCGAGCACTGGAGTCGCTCGAAGCGGGGCACGGGCCGACTTCCTCCACGACCAGGGAAGCCGAACCAACTCTGGCAGACGGACCTTCGGTACGTGAAGGACGCGGGCCGGACGTACTACCTGCTCGTGACGATCGACGTGTGTAGTCGCTTCGTGCCCTACCACGAGCTCCTGCGCTGGATGGACGGAGAGACGGTATCGCTGGCGGCGTTGTCGGCCCTCGAGACCGTCGCGGAAGACGTCCGCAGGGGCATCACGATCCAGAGCGACAACGGAAGCGCATTCGTCAGCCATGACTTCGCGCGTGTGCTGCGAGAGAACGGCGTGGGCCATGTGCGCATCCACCCGAATACGCCTGAACAAAATGGGTTCGTTGAACGCGTGATTCGAACCATCGGCGAACCGCTGTGTGAGGACGAACTCGACTCGTTCACCCAGGCCGAGCAAGCCCTCGACGAGATCATCGATTGGTACAACCATCGACGCCTGCACAGCGCGATCGACTACCTGACGCCAGCCTCCGTCCATGACGGAAGCGCGGGTCGCATCCTGGCGGAGCGCCGTGAAAAGCTGGCCGCCGCCCGCCATCGGAGGAGAGAAGAAAACCTGAAGATCAGGCAGCGAGAACTGCCTCTACCCACGACCTGGGAAATCCCCAGCCCTGAGCCAACCGCAAACCAGCCGGTGTCTCATTTTGTCTGACACATTTCACGTCCGCTCTCGTCTTGCCTGACTGCTTCGGGCCCGCCACTCCCTCGGCGCTCATCTCCAAGACCGCCTCGATCGTCGCTCGGCCCATCACCTGGATCACTTCATCGATCGCCAGCTCGGTCCGCTCTACGAGCTCCACCATCGGCAGCAGGAACTGACCCTCTCGCTTCATGAACTCCGCGATCGCCCGCCTGTCCGACTTACTCGCGACTTCGTACGTTTTCTTCATTGGTGGCTCCGTTTGGGTTGTTGAGAACACCCGATCCTATCGGATCGGGCGCCCCCGGAGCCACCTCTTTTCTTTTCCCCTCTCAGGGACCTTCAACTACGGTTGGGTCAGCTTCGCAACGGCAGAGCAGGGACGATTGGCCACCGAAGTATTCGTCGAGGGTGCGGTGCGTTTTATTGAGCGATGGAAGGAGTTAAGGACAATCCGGTAGAAAATTGCAGTACGTGGAAGATTCTCTAGTTTAGGTTTTGCCATATCTCAGGTAACATCTTGTGGCGAATCTAAGAAAGGTGAAGAAGAAAATGGTTAAGGTGCAGTCTGCCAGCTTTGCGGTTGCTGTAGTCATCCTGATCTTCGGCTTTTCAGGGCCACCGCTCAACGCGCAACAAAGCACAGAGTCTGTGAAGCAGCATGTTTTCTCAGCCAACCCATTTGGACTTCTGTTTCAGCTCTTCAATGCGGAGTACGAGCGTGTCATCTCTGAGACCAGCACAATTGGCTTCGGGGGATCGACCCTACGAATCAATAACGAGACATATCCGGACCCCCCGATTATAGGAACAGACGAATTCGGCTATCCCATCTACGATTGGGCTAATGAACCTGATCCCATTACCGAAACTGACCGATATGTCAACTTTGACGTGTTCTGGCGGTTTTACCCATCAGGGAATCCTCTCGTCGGATGGGCATTTGGTGCGAAGGTGGGCATTACCAGCGTAAGTGATGAGACCCACCTTGGTTACGGATTTGATCTCAATCGCAGCTGGGTCCTAGGACCGAAAGAGAACTTCTATGTTGGCTTGGGATTTGGCCTAAAGCGGCTCATCGGTGCTCCAGAGGAAGCCGATCTGGTACCACTTATACCAACTATACGAATAGTGAACGTCGGGTTTATTTTTTGATTATGGTGAGGGGTAGAAGAGTAATGGTTGCCCCCAAGCCTGAGAGGTAGAGAGATGAAGGTCTCACGTAGAGATATGCTCAAGATCAGTGCTGGAACCGGGGCCCCCGCGTTGCTGCTGCATGAGTTTCCAGTGCTTGCTCAAGAACGGCCGTTAGTCATGCGCGCTATTCCTTCCTCGGGTGAGGAGGTTCCTGCCGTGGGTCTAGGTAGCGCGCGCACGTTCAGTGTGGGTGCTTCGGGTGAGGAGCGAGCTTCTTTAACGGAAGTGCTGCGACTATTCCACGAGATGGGTGGACGGACCTCCGACGACGATCGTCCGCTTGGAGCCGGCCGGCCGACGCTAGGAGCTTCGATCACCTACTTCGGACGCCGGTGACGCCTTCCGCTCGGCCTACACGCTCTCGGTCAGCGCCCGACCAGGCTCGCCCGGTAGTCCAACGGCGGATCGCGATCCCCGATCAGCGGGTCGTATTGGAAGTCCGCTCCGCGCGCCTCTTCGAACTCGGCCCGAATCGCCGCCACCTTGGCCGGGTCGGTGAAGAGATCGACCGCGGTGAGCGCGAGGGTCTTGGCCGCGACCATCATGCCCTTGGCCCCGATCCCCATGCCGCCCGCGGCAATCGCCTGCCATGAGTGCGCCGCCGTCCCGGGAATCCAGGTCGCAGCAGAGAGGGTCCCCGCCGGGACCTTCCAACTGACGTCACCGGCGTCGGACGACGCATAGGTCCGCCCCCATTCGAAGGGCTGGATATCCGACGAGGACTCGAGGGAGGGGCTCTCTGGAAGAGTCTTCTTGATCGCCTCGGCGAAGACCCACTCCTCGTCGTCGTAAAAGACGCCCCCTACGGTCTTGAGGTTCTCGTACACGACCTCCTGCAGGGTGACGACGGGAAGCCGTGAATAGGATCCACCAATGACCTCGAACTCGACGGCGGTCTCGGTACCCGCCGCGGCACCCTCCGACGCGGCTACCACCCGGTCGAAGATCGAGCGTACGACCTCGGGGTCGGGATGCCGGACGTAGTAGTAGACCTCGGAGAAGTCGGGAACCACGTTCGGCGCTGAGCCTCCGGAGGTGATGACGTAGTGGAGGCGGGTCTCCTGCGGGACGTGCTCCCGCATCAGGTTGACCATGAAGTTCATGGCCTCCACCCCATCGAGGGCCGAGCGTCCGCGCTCCGGGGCGCCCGCGGCATGAGCCGACACACCCTTGAAGCGGAACTTCGCCGACTTCACGGCCAGGTTCGATCCCGGGCTCGCGCTGTTCACCCCGGACGCATGCCATGCGAGCACGACGTCGACATCGTCGAAGAGGCCCTCGCGCACCATGTAGACTTTGCCCGAGCCGCCCTCCTCTGCGGGCGTCCCGTAGAGCCGGATCGTGCCCGAGTTACCGGTTCGTTTCAACCACTCCGCGGCCCCAATCGCCGCGGCGCTCGATGCGGTGCCGTAGAGATGATGCCCGCATGCGTGCCCCGCGATCTTCCCTTCGATCGGAGCGCGGTAGGGGACGGCGTCCTGATTGATGCCCGGCAGCGCGTCGAATTCCCCGAGCACACCGATGATCGGAGAACCGCCCCCGTAGGTGGCCACGAAGGCGGTCGGCATCCCCGCGACACCACGTTCGACCGTAAAGCCGTGGGCCTCGAGTTCGCCGGCCAGTAGACCGGAACTCTCTTCTTCGAGGTAGCCCACCTCCGCCAGATTCCAGATCTGCATGGCGACGTCGGTCAGCCGATCCTCTTTGCCGTCCAGAAATGCGGCGACCTCGACCTTGGTCATCTGGGCCGCGGCCGGGGCCGCGAAGGCGAGCGCGACGAGGGCCGGGAGACTCAGGCGAAGTAGAGCGCGCGGTGCCATGGGGACTCCGTTGTACGGGAACGCAGAAAGGCATTATGAAGGTTGGCCACCCGGCCGTCCACGCCGGCGGACTCGCCTCGGGCCTCAGCGGAGTCGCTCTACCGGTGGACCACCCCGCCCTTCACCACGTGTTCGACGTACCCGAGGACGTTGATGTCGAAGCGCGGGTCTCCTTTCACCACGATGACGTCTGCCAACTTGCCCGGCTCGATCGTGCCGAGGTCACGGCGCCCCAGGATCTCGGCGCCCGTCTTGGTGGCCGCTGAAATCGCCTGAAGCGGCGTCATCCCCGCATCGACGAGGGCGGAGACCTCCCTCCAGGCCGACTCCGTGTGGAAGTTCAGCGGGCTACCCGAGTCCGTCCCCATCCCGAGAACGGCGTTGGCGTCGATGAACTGACTCGCAGCGACGATGCTCTTCCGTGTTTGCTGCGGGGTCGTGCGGAAGTACGACAGCCGGTGGAAGTCCGTGAAGGACCTCTGGAACTCCTCGTAGAGCACCGGGCCGAGGTCTTCGACCAGCCTTCGATCCTGAAGGCGCTCGGGAAAGTCGACGGTCGCCTGGAAGACCCAAGGCCGATGGGCGATGGTCTGCACGACCGGAACGCCGCTGTGTGCGATCTCCAGCACTAGATCGTCAGGATAGGGCGGGTTGCCGGCAGAACCGGCGTGTTGGATCACGTCGACGTCCGCCGCGAGCGCAGCCCGTAGGTCGTTCGGCGAATAGAGATGGCTGTGGACCTGGATGCCCCTTGGCCGCGCGACTTCGACGACCGCGCGAAGCATCTCCTCGGTCATGCCGGACCACGTCTTGATGACATCCACGCCCGCGTCCGCGAGCTCCCGGGCTCGAGCACCCGCCTCGGCGGCGGTCCCCACAACGTGCTGGAAGTAATCGGGAAAGCCCCCCCATCGTCGCCCGGCGATCCACGGCCCACTCACCAGCATGCGCGGTCCCGGCACCTCGCCGCGGTCGATCCGATCCCGGACGGCGAGGATCTCGAGAGGCGCCCCCAGGTCGACGGCGGTCGTCACGCCAGCCATCAACAACTGCTTGGCCGCGATCTCCATCATCCTCTCCTTCTCCGGCGTGAAGAAGGGGAACCACTCCGAATACTCGCCGTGCCCGAGGAACATCGTGTGGACGTGTAGGTCGATGAGACCGGGCATCATCGTCATTCCACGGGTGTCGACGACGCGCACGCCCGATGGAACCTCGATCTGGCTGGACGGACCGACCGCAACGATGCGGTCGCCCTCGATCAGGATCGTCGCGTTGTGGATGGCCGGTCCCTCGTAGCCATCCAAGAGCATCCCACCGACCAACGCGAGATCCTGTGCCGCCAACGGGATGCCAGCGACGAGCCCAAGCGTGGCAATCAAAGACGGTCGGAACATTCTGCCCATGAGTCGCCTCCACTGAATAGATCCAACGGGATCGGAGGCCCCGGACCCGGCTGCGAAGTTCCGGGAAGAGCCCACCCTCATGGGCGCCAACATCACCCGGCGCGGTGTCGAAGGAAAGCCAGCCGGTAGGAGGGGTATCCCGAGGGGATGGCGATTGAGGCGGCTCATCGTCATCCTCTTGGCGGCGTGGCCGTCGACCCCGAAGCCGGCGGGCAGGCTCCAAAGGTCCCGCCCGCCAAGGGAGCCCTTGGCGCCATGGCGCCCATACGCCCAGGAGTCGGCCAAGTGTCGGAGTCACCAGAGCGGACCGCAGGTGGGAGCCCGATCGAGGATGGACCGATCGTTCTCTTCGACGGCGTGTGCAACCTTTGCAACGCCACGGTGCAATGGCTTTTGGATCGGGACGAGGACGGGCGTCTCCGCTTCGCCTCACTCCAGTCCGAAGCCGCTGCCGGCGTACTTCGCGATGCCGGCATAGACGACCCTTCGAGCCTCCCGGACAGCATCGTGCTGGTCGACCATGTCGGCGTCCACATCCGGTCGGCAGCGGCGCTCCGGATCGGCGGCACGCTCGGCTTCCCCTTCAGTCTCGGCCGACTCGGTCTCCTGGTGCCTCGCCCGATCCGGGATGGCGTCTACGCCCTGATCGCCCGCAACCGTTACCGGTGGTTCGGTCGCCGCGACGTATGCATGCGGCCGACGCCGGAGTTGGCTGCCCGCTTCTTGGACGCAGGCGAGCCCGTCGTGCCGGTCTCCAGCGTCGACGAACCGGTCGCGACGGGAGAGGACGCTCGTTCGCCCCGGGCCGGGCTCTGAAGTCTCGGCTGGTCCGCTTTTCGATCGTGCCTCATCTACATGCTTCCCTTTCCCTTCTCGCAACGTTCCTACCTCCTGGCGATTCCGGGCACCAGGAGCCCTCCAGAAGTCGGCCCTGCACTGGGGGCAGCGCCGCCTCGCCCTTCTCGTCTCTTCGTCGTGCCGATCTAGATCCCGCCGGCTACCCGGATCGCGGCATCGATGAATGAACGAGCGCGCGCGACCGAACCCGCCGAAGCTGGCACCGCGCCCGAGTGCATCGTGCCCACATTGGCCACGACAGCGACGACCACGTCCGCGCCCTCGACCCAGTACGTCGACCCCGTGAAGCCCAACACGCTGCCGCCGTGCCCAACGAGGGCCAGGCCGTCCGGGTAGTCGTAGCGGAAGACGTTGTGCCCGACCGCGAGCCCGTCGCGGACCGGAAACCAGTCGAGCAGCACGTCCATGCTCTCCGGCGTGAGGAGGCGCCCGTCCCGCAGCGCCGCGACGTACAGCGCCAGGTCGGTGGCGGAGGCGACCATGCCGCCCGCGGTCCACTCCACCGAGAGGTTCGAGGCACTGGCGTCGATGAGGTCGGGGCGCACGTCCGCGAACGCGGCGTTCACGCCGGCCTCCTCCCGGAAGGTTGGGGTCGCCCAGTGGTAGCGACGCGGCAGTTGCTCGGCCGGGACGGGTTCGAAGCCCTCGAGGTGGATGTCCTCCAGGCCGAGCGGATCGAGGATGCGCCGGTGGATTTCCTCGACGGCCTCCTGCCCCGTGATCTCCTCGATGATCATCCCGAGGAGCGTGTAGTTCGTGTTCGCATAGCTGTGCCGGGCCCCTGGGGCGTCGAGCGGATCGTGACCCACGATGTAGGGAAGCGTCTGGGTTTTTCCCCAGATCTCGTCCGGTTCGAGCGAGGCGCCTCGACCATCCCGGATCCACAGCGGGTCGTCCTCCCAACTGGGAACTCCGCCGGTGTGGTTGAGCAGCTGCGCGATCGTAGCCACGTCCGCGTTAGGGATCCCTTCGATGGCCGGCCCCAGAATCGAAGTCGCGGTCGCGTCGAGATCGAGGAGCCCCTCCTCGGAGAGTTGGAGGATCACGACCGCCACGAAGGTCTTCGTGATGCTCCCGATCCCGAAGAGGTCGTCCGGCTCGACCGGCTCGCCGGTCGCCAGATCGGCCATGCCCGCCACGCCCGACCAGACGATGCCATCACGGGTCGAGACCGCCGCCGAAATGCCGGGGATTCCCTGGGCGACTCCGTCCTCCAAAAGGGCTTGCAGTTCCGCGGCGGCCTCGAATCGGTTCTGCTCGGGAGTCGCCTGTTGAGTGCAACTCGAAACGAGCAGCAGGGCGGCGAGTACGGTGGACCATTTCATGGCGGTTCGGCATCCGGAGAGCGGGGCGGCGGCGGTTCGCCAACATAGCCACGAGGCGACGCATGGGCGCGAGCCGCAGATGCGGCGAGGGGAGGCACCCACGCGAGGGCCTGTTGTCCCGCCGGCACCCGCGAAGGAGTTTCAGGCGAGCGCGGCCACTCGCTGACGCCGCTCCACCCCGGCGGCCTCCTCTTCGTGCTAGCGTTCGGAATGATCATGCGGTGGAGGTGGGGATGTACTACCGATACAGGCGTCTTCTGGAGGAGGAGTCGAAGCCATGAGCATGACGACCCGCCGCACCTTCGTGCGCGCCGCGACAGGCGCCGCAATCGGAGCCTTGGGGGCGCCGCGGTTCGCCGCCGCCTCCCTTCGCCAAGATGACCTGGATCGGATCGGAGGGTCCCGATCACCCGACCAGGTGGCCGACGACGAAGCCTACTGGGAGGTGGTCCAGCGTTCGTACACTCAGGACGCCGGCTTCATCAATCTCGAAAGCGGGTTCTTCAGCCCCGCCGCCGATCCGGTGGTCGAAGCCCAGGTCGACAACCTGCGGCGCATCAACCGGATCGCGTCCTTCTATATGCGGCGCCTCATGGCGCAGGACCGGGAGGAACTGAAAACGGTCTTTGGGCGCTTCGCAGGAGTCTCGCCCGAGGAGTTCACCTTCGTGCGCAACACGACGGAGGCGCTCAACGTGGTCCTACAGGGGGTGCCCCTCGAGGCCGGCGAGGAGGTGCTCTACTGTTCCCGCGAATACCCCTCCATGCAGGAGGCGCTCGAACAACGCGCCCTGCGCTACGGAACGGTCAACCGCGTGATCGACGTTCCGTGGCTCCCCGCCTCCCAAGAAGAGGTGGTCGAGGCCTACTCGGCGGCCATCACCCCTCGCACGCGCTACGTCCTCGTGTCGCACATGATCTACCTGACCGGACAGGTACTCCCCGTGCGGGCCATCGCCGACATGGCCCACGCCCGCGGTGTCGAGGTGATCGTCGACGCGGCCCACTCCTTCGCGCACCTGGACTGGAAGATCCCGGACCTGGGTGCCGACTACCTCGGAAGCAGCCTGCACAAGTGGCTCGGCTGCCCGCTCGGGACGGGACTCCTCTACGTCCGGCGCGAGCATGTCTCCAAGGTGTGGCCGCTGTTCGGAGATCGGAACGCACGCGGCGACGACATCGAGAAGCTCCACCACATCGGCACTCATCCCCAGGGGACGGACCAGGCGATCAAGGACGCGATCCGCTTCCACGAGGCGATCGGCGGTGCGAGGAAGGAGGCGCGCCTACGCCACCTCAAGAACCATTGGGTAGCGCAGGTGAAGGACGTTCCTGGAATCCACATCAACACGCCGCTGGGCGACGAGCAGTCGTGCGCGATCGCCAACGTGCTGGTTGACGGGCGGACCCCGGCCGACCTGGTGGACGCGCTCTGGGACCGTCATCGCATCTTCACGGTCGCCGTGGAGCAGGGCGCGCGAATCGCCCCGAACGTCTTCACCCGCATCGGTGAGCTCGACCTGTTCGTGGGTGCCCTCCGGGGTCTGGCGGCAGGCTAGCGTGCCCAAGTCCACGCTCTCGAACCGAGGCGAGCACGCCGCGACGACCCCGCTTCGGATCGACTATGCGGCCCACCGCGAAGCCGCCGAGAACGCCTATCACCCGGTGCACAATCCGACGGGCTCCCTGGCGTTGAACGTGGCGGAAAATCGACTCGGATGGCCCGAACTCAAGGAGCAGATCGAGCTCATCACCGCGCAGCACCCCATCTCCGAATGGGTGCCGGGGTACACCCACGCCCGTGGCGCCCCGGAGTTCCGGGCGGCGGCGGCGAGCTTCCTCGGCGAGCACCTGACCGGCTGCCCCATCGACCCCGACCACCTGGGGGTCTCCGCCGGGGCGACGAGCGTCATCGAAATGACATCCTTCATCCTGGCCGACGCCGGAGACGTCGCGGTCATCCCGGCGCCGTGCTACCCGGTGTATCGCCAAGACATCGGCAACCTGTCCCGCGTCGAGCGATACGACCTGGTGACGCACCATGAGGTGTCGGAGATCGCAGCCGGCCCCGCGCTGACGCTCGACCACCTCGAGCGGGCGCTCCGGGACATCGAAGGTGCCGGCCGACGCTTTCGGATGCTGATCCTCACCACGCCGGACAACCCGACTGGCGGGATCTACCCGATGGCCCTGCTGGAGCGGGTCGCGGACTGGTGCATCGAGCGCGAGATCCACCTCGTGGTCAACGAGATCTATGGCCTGTCGCTGATCGACACGTCCCATCCCGACATCCGGGAGGACTACGCCGAGGCGGTCACCTTCGAGTCGTTCGCCAGCCTCATGGCGCGAAGGCGAAGCGACTTCCTCCACCTCTGGTACGCCGTCTCGAAGGATCTCGGCATCTCCGGATTCCGGGTCGGGCTGCTGCACTCCCACAACAGTGCCCTCCTCGAAGCCTACGAGAACCTGAACCTGACGCACTCGGTGTCGAACCACACGCAGTGGGTTCTCCAGCACCTCCTGACCGACCGCGGCTTCCTGACCTCGTACTTCGAGCGGGCTCGCACCCGGCTCACGGAGTCGTATGCGCTCACGGTCGGATTCCTGAAGCGGCTGGCCATTCCCTACGCGCCGAGCAGGGGGAGCCTCTTCGTCTGGATCGACCTGTCCGAATTCATGCCCGCCTCCTCGGAGGCGGCGGAGTTGGCGCTCTGGCGCGAACTCTTCGAGACCACCGGCGTGCTACTTACGCCGGGCGTCGGCTTCGGACACAGCAAGCACGGGCTCTTTCGCGTCGTCTATCCGTGCGTTTCGAGGGACGAGCTCGAGGTGGCCATGCGGAGGATCGAAGGCTTCGTGACCAGAAAGCGATCGAGCCTCGGCGCCCGGCCCGGCCCGCCCTCGCACCCACCAAACGGGTCCCTCCCATGACCGAGTCCGAGAGAAACCGACTCCTGGCGCTTCCCGTCACGCTCGCGGCGGTGGCCGGTCTGGCATGGGCCGGAGGCCAGGGAGGGAGGTGGTGGGGGCCGTCCCGCTCC
>Ga0208879_1004342_pt1 | contig 11090 bp, 6 predicted proteins | sample Knorr_S15_td_Bot_FD_185605 | JGI IMG/M metagenome (GOLD analysis project Ga0208879, IMG submission 185605) | Marine microbial communities from Southern Atlantic Ocean transect - Knorr_S15_td_Bottom_ad_5009_LV_A (SPAdes) (version 2) | ecosystem: Environmental > Aquatic > Marine > Oceanic | place...
GCGATTTTCCCCTTCGTTAGACAGTTCGCCAATCATAATCGTGAGTGGTTTGATGGGCAGAATTGGCCTAATGTGCATCAATGGTTAGCAGCAAATCTGGAATCAGAAGAATTCTCCGAATGCATGACCAAACACAAGCAATGGGTTGCTGATTACTGATCTAATCAGGGGGGTGCCCTGTGCTCCACGCCTCAACGAATGGTGTCATTTGTAGAAGCATGATTAATCGTCAACGCTTGTTACGCACTCCATGACAGATTGGGATGTAGTGGTGATCGGCTCTGGAGCCGGCGGCCTCAGCGCTGCGGTGGCCCTCTCAAATATCGGCAAGCGTGTGTTGGTTCTTGAGCAGCATTACCTCCCGGGAGGGTGGACCCATTCATTCTCGTTGAAGGGTCACAAGTTCAGCCCCGGAGTACACTACATCGGCCAGATGCAGGAGGGGGGGGCTGCCCGGGAATTGTTCGAAGGGTTGGGTGTGGGTGGAGACTTGGAATTCTGTGAACTCAATCCAGATGGCTACGACCATGTCGTTTTCGAAGATGAGATTTTTGACATTCCGCGTGGACGAGAGAAATTCATGCAGCGCCTCATCGAAAGATTTCCAGATGAGAAGAGGGGGATTGAGCAATACTTCCAACTGATGCTGAAGATGTATCAGGGGCTGACCAAGGCGGGTGACATTCGTGGATTGCTGGATGGTGCGAAGCTGATTTACAAAGCGCCGGTGGTCGTTTTCAAGGGGCTGAAACCGGCCTCGAAAATAATTGACAAGCATGTGAAGGATGTCAAACTCAAGGCCATCTTGGAGGCGCGCTCGGGTGACCATGGATTATCGCCCACGAGAGTGCCGTTCGCACAACATGTCGCCATCGAGGGGCATTATTGGGAAGGTGCCTGGTACCCCAAGGGGGGAGGTGGGTCAATCCCAAAGGCATTCATTTCCAGATTGAAAAAGAATGGTGGAGAGATTCGAGTCAAGACTAGAGTCGAGGAAATCATCATCGAAGGTGTTGGCAAACGGCGCCGCGCAGTGGGAGTCCGCTTGCAGGATGGAGAGGAGATACGAGCGAACTGTGTCATCTCCAATGCCGACGCTTGGGTGACCTACAACGATCTGGTGGGCAGAGCCAACCTGTCCAAGAGACTGGCCAAGAGAATCACCCGACTTGAACCGTCCGTGAGCGCCTTGAGCCTCTACCTCGCGACCGACATGGACATCGACGCCTTGGGACTGGATTCGGGCAATTATTGGATACTGAACGACCCAGATGTGGATGCGACCTACCGGTTTGCTGAGAAGGACGAACTCGCTGGAGAGGGAAAATTCCCCGGCGCCTTCCTGACGGTCACCACCAAGAAGGACCCCAGTAAAATGAAGGATGGAATTCATACCATGGAGGCTTTCATTTTCGTCTCCTATGCACCGTTCAAGCAGTGGGAGGGGAGTCAGACAGAGGAACGGCCTGAAAAATACTCTGAGTTCAAGCAGGGGTTGATTGCGAGGATGTTTGACACCATCGAAGGAGTCGTCCCGGGTCTTCGAGACAATCTCGTGCTTTGCGAGTTAGGCACCCCCCTGACCAATGTACACTATGTCAATTCGTATCGTGGAAACCTGTACGCCACAGCCAAGTCAAAGCAGCAAATCGGCCTTGGCGCGCTGCCGATAAACACTGAGATTGCGGGGCTCTACCACTGCGGACAGTCCACTGCTGCTCACGGCGTTCTCGGCGTTATGGCGACTGGTCTGATGGCCGCCTCAAGGATTAGTGGCAAGGAGATGGGTGAGTTGCTCATACATGGTGAGGCGGGAAAAATCCGATTGCATACCCCCAATTGAAAGATGCTCGGAGTACTCGATTTGCAGCAATGGGAACTGTGAGGGTGCATTCAATAACACGCCCTCCACTCAAGCAGACATGGCGGAGACACGGTCGATGCAAGAGTGGTTGGACGCCTACGGGGAAAGTCATCAGAACCCCACGAACAAGCGGATTCACTGGGTGTGTGTCCCTCTCATCTTCCTCACCATCGTCGGGCTCCTGTGGAGCATCCCCGTGCCGGAATTCATGTCACCTTCCTGGCTCAACTTTGCTACGCTGATGCTCGTCCCCGTCACCCTGTTCTATGCTCGGTTGTCCGTCCCCCTAACAATAGGAATGGCCGCCTGGTGTTGCCTCTGCTTCGCCCTCTGTGCGTGGTATGAATCTCTCATCACATTCCCCCTTTGGCAAGCCAGCATCATCGCCTTCGTAGCCGCCTGGGTCGGGCAATTCTACGGTCACAAGATAGAGGGTGCGAAACCATCCTTCCTGGATGACATCAAGTTCCTCATGATCGGGCCGGCGTGGTTGATGTCGTTCATCTACCAGAAGTTGGGCATCAAGTACTGAGCGCACCCGTAGGCAATGAAAGGGCCCCCATCCATTTGTTGGCCACTATTTCACTTCGGGAAACTGCGGAAAGTTCTCGGTCACCAAGTTTAAATGAGATTCCCCAGACTTTGAGACATGACTCTTGTAATTCGAATTAGTACCCCTCAAGGGTTAGTATTTTGTGCTGATTCATTAGTTACAACATCTGAACGCGTCACCGTTATTGACCAGGAACGTTCGGGGGAATTTATTCCCGCAGGAAAAATGAGTTCCGATTCACCTGATATGATTATTAATCCTGTAACATATACCAAATCAATCATTCAAGATACTAAGCAAAATGTGGATAAAATCTCGCAAATTCTTGATGAGCCTTACATGGTATCCCTAGCAGGCTCGGGCAATTTTCTTGATGTGAGGGTTTTTGCAGCTAACGCTCAAGAGACCGTGGTCCCATTTGAATCATATAGACTTGTAATTAATGAAGTAGTGACTCAAGCATTGAAACATAATCCTGAAATGACAATCACTGAAAAAGTACGATGCGCATGTTTTGCCTATTCCATAGGCGCCGCCGGTGCGAACTACCGTCCCTCTGCAGGCAAATCCTACCTGCTTCTACAAAAGTTCAATCTGAGAATGATGGGGGGAGGGTTCTCAGATGAAACGCCCTGGCCACAACTTTTTAATTTTGAATTACATTACTATGGTGAAGACAGCGATTTGGGTGCACAAACAGTTAGGGCAGCTACAAGTCAATTATTTTTAGTAGTCGAACGTAATTTGCCCAAATACTGTACATCAGTAAATTGGTTCAAGGATTTCTGTAACAATGAGTTTGATTTGGTTGTCAAGTTTGCCATCACAAAAACTGCAGCTTGGAGCGCTTCGTGTATGGGAGATATTGAAGACGCAAAGGAATATTTAATTCCAGATTTGATTACAGAATTGTCAAATACATTGAAGATTATTTCACATTGTATAGGTGAATTTACGGTCGAAGGTTTTCGGGATTTCTCACTTGCTGATATCATCGCTATAGCATGGAACCTCAGACAGGATGGATACCATTCCGAACATTCAAATTCAGATTTCATTGACACCTTATTTGAAGACTTTATGAATAATAATCAAGAATTCATTGATCATTGGATGGGATATAGAGATATCAACGAGGCGGTGGACGCGCATGAAGAATGGTACGATGATCACATTACCCAACTGGTCGCATTTGTTACTCCAGAGGATATCGAAAAGGCCGGTAGTTGGGGAGCTGCAAAATTAGCAATGTTTGATGATAAGGTTGCTGAGGTATTAAGTCCTCAATCTATGCGCGGATTAATGTGGTTCATGGAAAAACACATGGAACATGTGACTAATGGTTCACTCTTATTCGTTGATGAGGAAGTTGAGGTGAAGAGGTTCATAAGGCCAACGCAGACCATGTATACTCTCGGAAGAGGAAAACCATGGTTTGGAAAGAGTACAATTGGACAAGATTCTATTGTTCAGCGTATAGTCTATGGAATAGATGCCGCTACCAAATCGATATTGAAGAGAGACGTACTGAATTATACTTTAGCCGCATCGACTTCCTTAGCAGAAATGGTTTCCGCAGGTTTGAATGGTGAAGATATCGAATTAGTACCGATTCGTGACTATCGAAAATTTTCCAACCGTGAAAGTGATTTTGCCACATCATATAGTGGAGATGGCGATCCTTCAGAGGATGGTGATGACTCAGGAAATTCTCCGGATGATTATGGTGATTTCGCAATCTCTGATCTCCCTCTTGGAAATTGGGCGGGGTTTTACACATTGACGGAGGAACAGGCAGAAGATTCTATTTCAGAAGCTGTCCGTGTTCATTTTGATTTAGTTATTGAAATTAATGATGGCGAAAAAGCCGGATTAGCAACAACTGAAAATCATAGTCTGAAATTCTCCGATATCCGTACTGATCAGAGTGGGGAAATTCGATTCAAAATATCTAATATTACTCGTGAAGGGGAGAAAATGTCGGATTCGTGGTCGTCACATGAAGTTGTAGGACATCTCACTGAATGGGGTTTCAATGGAACTGTTAATCCTGATAAAGCATCGCGTGGCTCACTAATCATGTGGTCAGGTACCAAAATCGAATCAAATGTGAGAGGTTCTTCAGTAATTAGAGATTCTTTGGGCCATCTGAGATCAACTATTCAAGAATTCACTCCTGATCTAGATGCGTGGACTATAAACTGGGAAAATATGCCGCTAGATACTTCTGTTGAATTAGCAAAATTTCTCATGGAATCTACTGTGAAAAAGCAGCACTTCAACCAAGAAGTCCCAACGGTTGGGGGAAAAATTAAGATTGTGAGTATTTCACCTTCGGGAAAAATCTCGACACAATATTTCTAATGGTAATACACTCACCTAATATTGGGTTTGACTCAATGTACGCGACCAATCATCTTCTTCAGAAGCAAGTTTTGAAAATAAAATAATCGAATATTGGTAGTTAACAAGGATTTGAAAACCGGTTCAATCTGTTTAACAGTAAAGTAATGGGTTAGTGCATAACACCCTTTGATTCTGAATTGGTGAATAAATGGGCTTTCAGTGAGCCGAAATAGACGCTACCCATTGAATCAGAGAACCCACTTAATTGAGCATCCAATCGAGTCAGTTCGAGAATTGACGACGGCCTCTCCGGCCAAGAACTCGTCGAGCGCATCAGCCATCTCGGCCGTCGTCGCCTCACCGGGATTGAGCGGTGAGTTGTCCAACCTGCCTCGGTAATGCAGGGTTCCAGCCCCATCGAGGAGATAGAACTCCGGCGTCCTCTCGGCATCCCACGCTGCTGCCGCGGCCTGCTCGCCGTCGATCAGGAACGGATATGGGACCCCCTTCTCACAAGCTGCCCGCGTGTTGGCTGCAGAATCCGATGAGTACTGCGGATTTGCAGCATTGGAGTTGATGGCGACGAAGCCCAGACCTGCTTGGGATGCTCGGTTTGCCAAGTCGTCTATGCGGCCTATGTTTCCGACCACGTAGGGGCAGTGCAGGCAGGAGAACACCACTATGGCTCCCTTGTCGGTCAGCACATCTGACAGTCCCATCTCGGGGCCTCCAAGGCTCGGGTGGGCGTTGGGCAGTCGAAAGTCCGGGGCCGCGTCACCGACATTGAATGGCATGACCACCCCATTACGAGAGTTCGCATCAAACCTTCGGGCAGGCTCTCACTACTGCTTTGCCAAGGCGATTGTGACTTCTTCCATCCTTCTGCGCGCCAACTTGTTGTCGGGCTCCGCGTCGAGGACTCTGCGCCACGCCGACTCCGCCTTGTCGTAATCCTCTCGCTCGTGGTGAATTGCTGCGATTCTCAATAGTGCGTCCAAGTGCCTACCGTCGTGAAGGACAGTCGATTCAAAGTCTCTCAGTGCGCTGTCTGCCTCTTCTAGTTCGAGGTAGAGCAGAGCTCTCTGATAGTACGCCTCTGGGAAGTTTGGCCTCAGGTTCATCGCCGTGTTGAGCGGTATGAACGCCTCCTCTGCGCGCCCCTGGGCGAGCAGGCAGGCCGCCAGCCGTGTCAGAGCAATCTCGTTCTCGGGCTGTGTCTCAAGAACGGCTCGAATCTCGTTCTCCGCCTCATCGAATATTCCGTGCTGGATCAATGCCTCGCCTCTGCGCAGTCGGGCCAGCAGTAGGGCGGGATAGGTCATCAGCAGCCAGTCACAGTCGTCGAGTGCTGACTGGACATCCTCAGAGAGCATGGATAGTGTGATTCTGTTAAGTCGGGCACGTACATGGTGCGGGTTGGCCATCAATACCTCGTTGAACCGCTCGAACGCTTCCGCAAGGTTACCGCGGCGGGCTGCCACGAGTCCCTTCACATAGGGAATCACCAGTGAGGTGCGCTCCTTCACGTCCGCCTCGTCTATCAGCCGTGCAGCATCCTCGACTCGCCCCTCATCCAAAGCGATCAGACTCTCCTCGGCGCAGACCAACGGGTCGTCCATCAGTCGCTTCGCCCTGTTGAGTGATATGCTCGCCTCTGCGAGGTCGTCCGCCAACCGCTGACAACGGCCCACGCACAGCCATGCGAGGCCGTTCTCCCGGTCAACCTCCAACGCACCGCGGAATGCGCTTTCCGCCTCCGCGAGAATCGCTCCGTCGGCGTGCCCGGCGTCACGGTTGGCGTCGTAGTCAGCGAGCAGCAGTCTGCCCTTCTGAATGTGGAGAACCGGCTCACTCCAGTTAGGGGTGCCCTCCAAAACGTTCCACGCCTCTTCGCGTCGGCCCTGGAAGAGATGGGTCTGTGAGAGGTTTGAGCGGATGGTGGCGTTTGCCGGGTCTGACTCCAGAGCACTCTCGAGTGCCTCCATCGCATCCTCCCTGCGCCCACTTCGCTCCAGCAGGTCCGCCTTCAGAAGAATGAGCTCCGTGCCGCCTGCACCTAGCGCACAGCCGTGCACCGCTGCCTTCAGCGCATCAGCCATCTGCTTGGGATCCGGCTCGAGGAGTTGGGCGAGCAGCGCCCACGACTCACCGTGCTGCCTTCCTCCGGCTAGGTCTAGTGCTGACCTGACTGAATCGATTGCGAGAGGAATCTCCTCTCGGCGGCGGTGGAGCCGCGCCTTCAGCAGATACTGTTCGACCGTCGGGTCCTGCTCGAGAGCCGCCTCGACTGCTGCAAGTGATTGGTCACTTGAATCGCCTGATATCCGCTCCTTTATTCCAGAAAGGAAACTGTGGTCTGCCGGAGTCGCCTTGCCAATCGCCTCCAACCGCTTCACATTGCGCTCGGCCGTCTCCGGATCGAGCAGTGAAAGTCTACGCAACAGCGACTCGTCATCGGGAACCTGTGAGAGTTGTTCGGTGACCCAATGCGCCTCCGCTTCGATGTCGCCAGCATCTCTGGCAAGTGCCGCTAGACAGCGCATCGCCGCAAGGTTGCCCGGAGCAAGCGAGGTTGCCACCTCCTTGTAGCACGCCCTAGCCCAGCCATCCTCGCCAATCAAGTGGGCCAGTTCACCAAGTCTGCGTGCCTCAAGGGCGCTGAGGCCGAGGTTCTTGGGGCCGGAGAGGTCGAGGTCGGTGAAGAGGTCGAAGAGTCGGCCTGCAAGGGCTGTGACCCCTGAATCCACATCCGCATGTCCCAGGGTGAAATCCCCGTCAGTGGAGTGTGTGGAGAGCATCCCGCGGATCGCCGCGAGGAGTCCTTCTGCAGACTCCTTCACACTTGGTGCCCCGAAGTCAGAGTCGAGCGACGCTTCGAGACTGCTAATGGAATTGTGTGCTTCAATGAGCCCCTTCAACTTAGGTTGGGTGTGAATCAATGCGTTGCAGTCACTCGACAGTCGAGCCACCTCGTTGACCAACAGACCCAACTTCTCCGCCTGTGATTCTCGTTCTGTGGCGGCATCCCGACTATACCTCCGGAAGTGGGTGTCAACCTGTATCATCCAGAAGATGATGCCCCCACCAAGCAGAGTCACGAACAGCGTCAGTCCGATTTCAAGCGGCGTCATGGCCGCCTCAGCCAATTGATTGCCTACTTGACATTGACCCTCGCCCTTGCGCACGGGTGCGGATTTCGCCACCTGCGCGAGTTCACCGTCGGTAGCATTGTGAACGGCATGAGGGTCTGCCCGCCTCGGGATTCACCTTGGTCGATGATACCAGTTGGCTCGATGAGCGTCTGAGAGACTGGGCCGAGCGGGGCTTTGACGGCCCTCTGCTCGCCACCCACCTCGCTGGGGAAATTGGTAACCTCAGCGAAGCAGTACTGCGTTTGGAGAAGAATGTCAAGCGGGCGGAGTGGCTTGTGGAACAGGTCGAGAAATTCCCTCTCGCGTGGCCTGAACGGGCCGAGATACTGGACTCCCTGTCAGACCCGAACACAATCGAAGCAAACGAGCGGCGTTGGCGTGAATTAGTTCGGCGCCGCCGCCCCTGGCACGCAATCGCTGAAAATTTCGGAATCCGGTGGTCGAGGGAAGGGCGAACGCAGGAGTTGGCGGGCTGGCTCGAGCGGTTGGACCGAGTAGATCCATCGATGATTCCACAGGCTGGTGAACTCCTTTCGGCACTGGAAAATGCGGTGGCTCGTGGGGCTATGGAGGCGGTCGTCGCTGACCTTGAAGGACGGCAGAATCGGCGGGTTCGAGTCTTGGAAGAGATGGTCTCCCACTTGAGGGACGAGCGAGGTTGGACCCTTTCTGGACTATCGGGAAACCTCCAGGAACGGTATGCGGAAGTTGGCCGAATTCAAGACTTGGATTCCATTCTGCTGGCAATTGAGGAAATAACGAGTAGTGACATCTCAATGTATGACCGAGAGGCTGCGAGCGCGCTTCTACAACGAGCGGAACTGGCCCGGAACATGGAGGATGGGGGGCGTCTTGCCGAGTTGCTCGAGCGAGCTGAGGGGATGGCCTCTAACTACGAAACTCGACTCCAAACCGTCACCGACTGGCTCACCGACCTAGATGGGCGGCAACTCCACCTCAATGTCTCCAGACCTCCCACGCCGAGTGACTTGCTGGTGATGGAATCAAGGGTTGATGAGGTAGCTAATGCGGTAGTTAGGCTTGGCGCCGCTTGGCTCCAACTCGATGCTCTGCTCGACCTGTTTCCAGATGAAGCGGGGAGTGCCGCGGCTCTTCAGGGCCAAGTCGAGAGGGTGGATGACGTCGAGGGACTTGTCGAAATCCTCCAGGCGAGGCGGGACGAGAACGATTCTCGGGCTCGTGGCAGGCTACAGGGATGGGCGGCTTCGGGATTTGAAGTCGAGCCGTTTGAGGTGTTGCTCGAACAGCGGCCGCGGGTCGGCTGGCTGGCTATGGAAGAGCATGCGGAGCGGGTCGGGGTGTGCAAGCAGATTCTCTCGAACATAGACCTGCTCGATGTATCCTATGCCGGTGCTGAGGAGGCAGCTGGCTGGAGTGAGAGGCTGCGAGCGGCAGGTGTCAACTACGACGATGTCGCTGATGTGCAGGAGGGTCTGCGAAAGCGGCTGAAACGGAACGGATTTCACCGCCAACAGCTCGACGAGGTCAGAGTGAAGTTTGCAGGTAGTTGGCCCGCACGGCTCTCTCCGGGCTCACTCTCTCTGTCTGAATACGAAGAGGCGATCAAGGCACTGCAAGCCGGAGAGAGGGTTCCGGGTCATTTCGGAGAAGCACGGAGCAGTGCTAGAGATAGCCGATTGGTCGAAGCGACGAGAGGTGAGGTAGACCTGTGGCGCACCAGCGGTTGGGACATCAGTGGGCTAGACAAGATGTTCGAGCGGGCACCCACTGAATTGTGGGCCTCACTCCCTGCAATACGCGGGGCGATGGACGGATTCAACCATCTTAGGGAAAGGTTGCAGCGATTGCCCCTCAGAAGGAGTTCAAAACTTCTCGACATGATCAGTTCCGACTTGAGACGGCCTGAGAAATTGCAGGACATCTCCGATTCCATGCCTTCACTCGCTGCGGAATTGGCCGCCCTGCCAGGAACTGCAGACGACCGGGGGTTCGCACTCTTTGAGCCAACTCTTCCCGAACCGTTCACAAAATTGCGCCCGGTGGAGGGGTTACCAACCCTGACCCCGAGAAAGGTCCAGCCAATCGAAGAAGAACTTCGCGTCGAGCCTCACACATCGACAAAGATTGAGACGCCCCCTCAAGTTACCGAAGTTGTGGCCGTGGAGCCGGTTTCGGCCATGCCGCCCGCTGAAGTTGAGTTTGAGGTGTCCATTAAACCAGAGCCGGTTTTGGAGAGTGGTGATGTTCGCTGGGATTCGCTGGTCCTGAGAATTGGTGGAAGACTTGACGCTCAACCACGCGACCTCAGAGTCCAGCGGCTGGCTCGACTGATGATGCTCCTCGAACCGCAAGAGAGTGATTCGGAGAGTGAATCGGAGATGAAGGGCAAACTGACCGCTCGCCTCGATAAGATTGCTGGGGAGCTTGAAAAGTGGACGAAACTGCGACTCGTACATCGTAACACATCGACTGATGGCAGTCTGTTGAAGCTCTCTGCCCGGCTGGCAAGCAGACTCTACGACATCCCAGGCCCCGGTACCGAACTACCAATCCAAGACGATGAAGAGCGCCTCCCAGACAGTGCCGACCTGAAGGGCATGGTAGAGGCTATCTCGCGGTTGGAGGATTCCACGCGCGTCCCATACGCCGGTGGCAAGCCGGCACTCGTTGCCGTTGGTTGACGATTCGGAGCGAAAGGCGCCTTCCTACGATTTGAATCAATCATTCACTGAGGTCTGAGAGGAGATCGGACGCCTCGTCCGCACTCAACGAATCCTCTCGCGGTGCTGCCTTTACGTGAAGTTCTGATGGCTCGACGGGCTTTGTTGGGACAAACGGTGTCGCGCCCGGTGGAGGAGGGGGGGGAGGCAGTCCATCCATGCCGGCAGGGGGTGGGGGTGGTAATCCTGCCATATCACCAGCGGGCGGAGGGGGTTGGCCCTCGTGACCCATCGGAGCGAGGTTGGGGGGTGGCGCGGGTACTGGCATCGGTGGGGGTGGTAGTGGAGCGGCCATCGGAGTTGGGTCTGAAACTGGTGGAGGGGCGGGTGCTGGAACCGGAGCGGGGTCGGACGCTGGTTCTGTCACCGGCGTAGACGGTGGTGGTGGCGGAGGGGGAATTTCCACTGGTGGAGGTGCCGGTTCGGGCTCGGGCTCAGCCACAACCTCTGGTTCTGCTTCCGGAATTGTCTCG
>Ga0208879_1004343_pt1 | contig 11090 bp, 13 predicted proteins | sample Knorr_S15_td_Bot_FD_185605 | JGI IMG/M metagenome (GOLD analysis project Ga0208879, IMG submission 185605) | Marine microbial communities from Southern Atlantic Ocean transect - Knorr_S15_td_Bottom_ad_5009_LV_A (SPAdes) (version 2) | ecosystem: Environmental > Aquatic > Marine > Oceanic | place...
AATCACTCGTAGCAGTAGCAGTTGCTGAAGATTGTGGTAATGCTGTAAATTGAACAGCAGTACCAGTAAACAAAAGTGCTGCACCAGAAAAGGTTTTAGTCCCTGCTACAGTTTGTGTTGTAACTATATCAACAAAGTCTTTCCCTGAGGGAGATAACATTTGAAAGTAAGTACCATCATACTCAACTTCAATAATCTGATCAGCAAGAATATCATTTGCTACTAAGTTAGTAGTATTCCCTAACTTCTTTATAGTCTTAACTCCAAGAGCATTAACATTTACAGTAGAGGTTGTTGTGTTTGCAGTTGTAGCTTTGAAGGTAAAACGTTGTCCTGCTACATAAGCCGTAATCGCAGGAGAAGGAGCAATAACATAAGCGTCTGCAGCTCCTGTATCTGCAACATAATCTGAAAGTAGTACGCTTCTTTGTGTAGTAGGATTAAGAAATAGTCTTGCTGAAGTTCCACCTGCTGCTGTTTTTGCATCTACTTCTACTTGTGTAGCTTCCTCAACAATTCCTTTAACAGTAGTAGAAGCATCAGGAGAACCAGCAATAGCCAAGTCATCTGCATACTTTTTTGAAGAATATTCTAAGTTATTTGTAGGAGCTGTATAGGAAGTTCCCGAAACAGGAGCATTTGTAGTTCCTCCTCCTGGAAATGTCTTTAGTCCTACAATCGTTTCATCGTTATCTAAAGTAACGTATTCGTTAAATACTTGAGGAGCATCTGAGATAATAAACTGTGTCTGCCCTGAATGTGCCAGTTTATATGCTGAATCTGTTGTAAATGGAGTCTTCTTTGCTAGTCCTCTTGTAACACCTGTAAGGGTAGCTGTACCACTTGCATTCTGTGTAATTCCTGTAAAGGATATAAACTCTGAAGATGTTGTTTTAGGTGCGATAGTAGCATAAACAATATCAGAACCTATGAGAACCATTGTATATGGCGTTGCAGTAACAGGTTCTTGGAAAGAAGAAAGAGTTATTGAAGTAGCAGTAGAACTAATTGAACTTGCTAAGTTGTATGTTTTCGCTCCGAAAGGAAGATATGCCATTTTATTATTTTAGAGTAGCACACATTTTGTTATTTGTTAATTATGAATGTTGCATCTTGCTCTAGTGCTACTTCTGCATTTGTTGCAACAGCTAATATTTCCCATTGTGCGTCAACTGTATCTGAATAAAATACTGGTTGCCATTCAAAGCAGTTAACAATAGATACAGAGTTTATCACCTTGAACTTTGCTAATGTTTCTTGATTAATATCACTTGAAATCTGATCTCCTAATGACTCATCTCCTAATGAAGCCTCTCCTAATGAAGCAATTGGTGATTCAAATAGAAAAGCTGGTTTAGCTACACTATTTATTGGCATATTAATTGCACCAGTAGATCCTTGATAGTTATAGTTTATCAAAAGATTGAGAGGAGTTCCTAAAGTCATATACCCTTCTGTAAAGGTTTTATCAAAAACCCATAATCCTTGTCTTCTACTTTCTCCTCTATATCCTAATGCCATAATACAAGAATATGGCAATGCTTCATCAGCAGGAGAGTCATCGTGCCACTGTCCAGTATCCCATACTTGATATATTTGAGGGTTAGCATTTGAGAAAGCAATTACAACTCCAGATGCTTGGTCAATAAATGTAGCATTCCAAATGAATGGAGAATGCCATAATCTTTCTGCTACTATATTTCCTTCTATATCTATACTAGTTCTCTCTTGTCTCAAATATACTTTCCCAGAATTAGGAGCTGTAATGTAGATATATTCACCTATGCTTTTTAATCCTCCTCCTGTGAAGGTTTCTTCTGAAAGTTCTGTTGCTACCTCTTGAGAAAGAGAAGGATACCCTACTCCAAATAAGTTATTGAAATCTCCAAAAGATCTTAACTGCTGGTCTTGTGCAAGATATATTAAGTTATCTCCTATATTATCTATAAACTCATGTGCCAGAGGTGCTTGCAAGAGAGATATTGGCTTAATATCAATCGTATTCACTCTAGTTAGTACATTATCATTTGACACAATCTCAAAAGATATTACAGCCCATCCATTTTGTCCAAAACCAACGTGTGCCTTTCCTTGTCTAACGCCAATACCTTTTGCTGTGTTATCTAAAACAAACAAACCAGGACTTCCAGATAGTTGAGGAGAAGGAACAGTATAGTCGGTAAAGTCTGCATTGTCAGACATATAAATCAAACGAGAAGTGTAAGATCCAACATATACTTGGTTGTTAATAACCTTAATAAAGTCTGAAAGAAAATTAGTTGCAGGACTATTGCTATTAGTAAAAACTGATTGAAGTACAGTAGAACCATTAGCCTCTCCTGTAGGGTCAGGAGTAACACTTGTAAGAGTGGTAGTAGTCTCTCCTCCTGTATATGTATAAGTTGTTCCATTTATTACTACTGTTTTTTGTCCTGATGTCGTAGAGAATCCAACTTCTGCCCATGATGTAGTTCCTGTCTTTGTAATAGAGTTTGAAGTAGTTGAGTCAATAACAGCATATCCCCCTGACCAGTGAAACATATCGTCAGTTCCATTTACAAATAGTAACCTATCTTTCTTCTCTGAATTATCCCAATACTTATCAAACACATATCTAGTTTTTGTCAAACTAGAAAGCAACGAATACCATATATTGTCAATAACAACATAAAGATTTGAGTTTGCAATAACCATTTTATAGACTACTCCCCAAGATGTACTCCATACAAAAGCTGAAGAACAAGAAGATTCAGTTGTGTTTGCAACTCCTAATCTCTTTTGTCCTTCCCTAACAGCCATAGTACCAGAAAGCTTCTTATAGATATTCTGTGATCCTTTAACAAGAGCATTCTCTACTATATTAGTTTTATCTATAGAACTAACATACCCAAGCCATTGAGATATCATTCCTGGAAAATGAAAGTCTTTTGCTTTACTAGAGTCTGCCATTATCTAAGTTGGTTATACCCTGCTTCATTCTCGTACCATGTACCTGTTTGACGAATCTCTTGACTTGGATTGTCCCCTCTATATCGTGCATACAAGCCAATATCTCCTGTGTCTCTATCCCCATCCAATATTCTCTTTATCTTAATACTTGTTGCATCGCTAGCAGAAGCACCAGTGTTTTGAAGAACCGATAAAGCACTTTCCTGTAAGTAAATGTTATATGCAGGATCAGTAAGGATTAACTCATCTGTGTTTGCTGTAATTGTTGTAGTAGTATCACTAGCACCACTAGCTAGGAAAATAGCTGCACTTTGATAGAGAATTTGTGCTGGTGTAGGATAAGAAATCCATAAACCACCTACTCTGAAGTTTGTCAAGGTTGCTGTATGAGCCAAGCTTACTTGAACATAAGCGATTGCACTCCAATCTGGAGATGCAGTATCAGTACCAGCAGAGTAATCATAAGATACTAATAGCCATTCTCCTGCCACCCAAGCTCCCAAAAACCCTGCTGTGCTTGTAACAGAGGTATAATTAGAAGAATCAGAGCCAAGCTTTACTTCAATGCTAGTTAAATTAGTTGCAGTAGCTCCTGTAGGGATTTGGATAGCTAAAAAAGCTACTCCTGCATTCTGATAAGTAGATAAATCTAAGGAGCTTGTAAGGGTCTTAGTAAGAGTTCCCGTAGAGCTACCAGTTAGGGTAAATCTCATAGAAGCAGGACTTTGGTAGAATACTGTCGTATCTTGAGCCAAAGCAGAGGCAGAACCTGCTGCAGTCCACCCTGTAATAGCAGTCATGGGGTCAATAATAGCCTGTTGCTTTGGAAAAGGAGCAACAATACGAATTATTGGAGAACCATTTACATACTCAAAAGCTGAACGTGTACCAGATGGGTAAACTAATCCTTTTGTTCTATCAAATTGTTCTTGGTCAAGCTTTGAAACAAAGTTAACTGGACTCCTTGTAATGCCTTGAGGTCGAATATCATTAATTGCTGTTCCAAATATTCTATCATCACAAGAATAATCAAATACTCCTGAGTAAAGGGTGATGTTCTGTTTTCCTGAAGCCTCTGGCACATCTGCCTTCTGAACTAGAGTAGAGACTGCACGAGTTAAACACCCATCCAAATCGTCTACGTTATTCAAATCTATTCCTGATAGTAAACCTGAAACACTATCCTTTAGTTCAGAGACAGTATGTAATGCCATTGTATTTTACTCTTACCTCTTTATTAACTAATTGCTCGATATACAACTGTAATTTTACTTGCAGCTGCAGTAACGATACGAATACCTTTAGTCATACTGCACATAAACATATATGTGTTTTCTACAACGCTTGATGCTAACAATCCAACGTTAACTGTTGTTCCTGATGTATTGTCAATGATACCTATTGTACCAGACGCAGTTGTTCCTACCACTATAGCAACTAAGGTTGCTTGACCTGTATGTACTTGTGTGGTGGCTGCTGTGGAGATGTAAGTCTTTTTATTATCGTCTTGTAGTTGCATGTTATTTTTTACTTTATATTACCCTCCCTATCGCCACTCTCCATACTCACAAGATATGAAGAGCAGAGTAGAGAGGTATTCTCTAGGCGATTACTTGGTAAGAGATTGAAGGAGTTGCTGCATATACTCCACTACCTGGCCATGTAAATACAATAGTTGTAGCTGTTGTAGTTACGATTGGCATTGTATTTATTCCACCCCCAGCAGCATTTGCTGGTGAGATTACAACTGCTTTTGGAGCAGTAGTGTAAGTCTTGTGAAAAGTAAGAGTTAATACAGTACCAGATTCTGGTGTTCCAGTTGTGGTAAAACTACCAGCTACATCGGTTGACCCTGAAACAATAGCTGTTGCTGAGAGACCCGTTGAGTTAGTAGTCATTACTGGAGCCGTAGTCTGCAAGGTGTGTATATGTCCATTAGCACCAATACCAAATACTTCTAGTGCTCCATCATTCGCTGAGTAGTAACGCCCAGTTGTAAGAGTTGCTGCAGTTGCAGTTATCTCATGTCCAAGTCCTGTATTCATAATAGACAACGACTGGGTTAACCCTTTTCCTGTCGTTACTAAATTCTGAGTAAGGGCAAGAGAAACTCCAGTAGCAGTTGAGGCATCAGTTGATGCTTCAGGAAGTTGCAATGAAGTTGCTGCAGTATCCATAAGCGTAAAGGTAGCAGAAGATACTGAACCTGTGTTCAAGTATAGTGCTCCACTATCTGTCGCCATTGCTACACAACTCACAGCATACCCAGCTACACCAGAAGGCATATTTGCTACAGTACACTTAGCCAATACTGCATTGTCTAGTGCATCAGTAAGAGCAACTTTTACTGTTGAGTTTTTGTCTGCGAAATAATCTGTTCCTGCCATGTGAATATTTTGTTATTAGTTGCTTATTAGCTAACAACAGAGCTTATACAGATCCGTCTGATCCTACAAGTCCTGAATATTCAATGGAGTCGACTACTTCACGAGCTCTCATCTTGTACTGATACTGGTCGTTTGGAGAGTATCTCCAGTCAACGAGGTCAGTAAAGAATGTTTCTCTTTCAAATCGGTAGATACCATGAGTTTGTGAACCCAAGAAGTAAGCCGTTGTTGAAGTTGAATCCAAGAAAGGAGAGTATACGACTTTCATTCCAGGATACATTTCAGAGAAATAGTTTAGATCGTTGTTACCAGTCCCTGCACGAAGTACAGACTTTGCAACACTCATTCCAGTTTGGTGCAAGATAGAAGGAGTCAACAAGAACTTAGGCTCATAACCAAGGATTACACCAGTCTGAGAAATCTGTGTTCTTAGACTATCTACTGCAATGTTCAAGTTAGAATCGTTCAATACACCAGTCTCTAGGTTGTCTACAGTATCTCCGTTCTCGTTAACGTGAGAGTTAGAGAATACAGAGACTCCATCAATGGTAGTCTGAGTTCCAAATCCATTTGCATATACTGCAAAAGCATTTAAGTCTCTTGAAGCTCCCCACGTTAGGGCTTGCTGTCTTACTGCTTTACTTACCGCAGAAAGTTGCTGGTCAGCCATGAACGTTCTTGAGATAGGCAAGTTCTTTTTGAACTGTACTACCAAGCTTGTTCGTGAAGCTGCTGCTGCAACATTTACTTCGTTAGTAAGAGCAACATCTTCTGTAGTTGTTTGAAAGTAACCACCTCCACCAATTACAGAACTAACAACTGCTGCATTTGTAGCTATATCTTGGGTAAAGACTGCTTCATCGGTTGCAACTGCCTTTCCCACTACAGCCATTTCTATTGATGCTTGATCCAAAAGCTTATCTAATGCCGTTTTGACAAGGATAAGAGATGGAGCTGAATCGTTATTCATTGGATTTTATATTAGTGGTTAAGATGTAGCGTGCTGTCCTATAACTGTACCTGCGTTCTTGTAAACGAAGGACAATTCGGTGGTTCGAGGCTCTCCACCGATAATAGTTACACAGTTAATTAGGGCATCTGCAGCTGCTGCATCCACCGACCATAGGGATGAAGTCAAGTCAAAGACCACTCTCTTACGATAGAGTGCTTGAATTTCTGCTGCTGTATCTGCTGTGGTAGAGGTCTTTGCTTTACAGCGATAGACATATCCAGGAAGAGGTAGCCACAAGACTACTTCTCCATTGGCAGCTGCGGTATCAGTTGATACAGACTTTGCAATACCAGAAAAGTTCTGTCCTAATGCTCCGTCTCCATCAACCATAGGTACTACAGCTCCAGTTGCAGCTGTTGCTGCATCTGCTGACTTCGTAGGTGTGTTGGCTGCAATAGTACCAACTCCACCTGACGATACCAAGTTAGCCTCTGAGCTAAACCTGGGGTCAGCTTCGTTAAGAATAACGATATTATTAGCGACTGCTGCCATGTGAGTATTTTGTAAGTTAGTTTTTTAAGTAAGTCCTTACAAGACTCCTCTATGACAGAAATACTAGGCTTTCTTTTCCCTAGTCTTGAGAATTTCTTCTTTAGTCATATTGAATGGTGCTCCAAGGAAGATTTTTTCTTCGGGAGAGAGTTCTCCTTCCGTTTCTGTAGTCCTAGCATCAACACTACTTGCATTTGAATGATTTCTTACTTCTGTTTTCCTTCCAGTTTCCTCAAGTATTTGAGTATTCTTTAAGGAGTTAACAGCAAGACGTGCATCTTTGAAATCTTGAGCAGGGTCTCCTGAAGGAACGATTCTATTTTCAACATAGTATTTAACCAATTCTTTCTCCGTAGGGCTCTCTATATCATCAGCCATTTGCAATGCTGTTTTTGTAGCACTTGCGGCTATGATCTTTTTTAATTGACCCTGGGTAACTGGCTTATCGTCTTCATCAACAATATCCTCCTCAAAAGTTTCAGTTTCTTTCTCTATACCGAGAATTGCACTAGGACTTTCTCCTAATTTAATCAATCGTCTTGCAGTGTTCTGTAAAGAGTAAGTAGCTTTTTCAATCTCACTTCTTCCTCCTTTCGTTGACTTGACTCTCTCAAGTTCTGCTTCTAAAGGATCTTGCTCGGTAGTTTCTGTTTCGAATGTTTCTTCTACCTTGGTTGTTTCTTCTTTGGTTTCTTCGGTTGTCTCTTTTTCAACTTCAGAGGTTGAAGTTTCTTCTACGATATCCTCTTTTTTAATGTCTTGCATCTGTATATCTCTATTATGGTTAGAGTTACCGTTCATCCTTCTTAATGGCGAAGGTTGCCAATGTCTTAATTATACTTCGTCTTTGAAATATGTCAAGCTTTAAATTGAATCCCCATACTTTCAATCAATTTATCTTCTTCATTTAAGCACCATAAAGCTGCTTTACTAAACAATAATTCATCAATAGTTGTAGATGTTCTGATTCCCATGTTAAGAGCAATAAACTTTACTTGCTCGTGGAATATCTTTCTTGCAGGGTTTTCTTGAAGAACTATAGCACTATCACGAATGGTGATTATCTGCTCAGTTTCTAATGTCTTTCCATTTATTATTATCTTGCCCTGTGCTGTTGCAGTCATCACTTCAGTAAAAGGGAATGCTGGAATCTTTGCTACTAAGGAAGTAATAAGAGCTACTCTATCATCTTTAGAAAGAGTAGTTTTCTTTAATTCCTTAATAACCTTTTCAACAACAGGGCTTATCATGCCTACAATGCTACGTCTTCGGTTGTTGGCTTAAGAGATTCCTGTAAAACTTCTTCTACTTTCTCTTCTACTACTTCTTCTTTAGTAGGTTCTTCTTGTGGGGCTTCGTTAATTAAAGAACCACCATAAGAAACATAGAGTGCTTTTACTCTTGAGTATTTCTGCTCTTCTGCTAGTTCTTCTTTACCAACTTCCATAATAGCACGCTGAAGTTTTCTTCCGTTTTGTGCAAAAGAGTATTGCTTCATTGTTTTATGTTATATCTAATGTACTTATTTCTTATTCATCTTTTTTAATGTGATAGCAAGTCTAGCCCTACTTCCCATCTTTCCACCTTTCTTTGCCGCAGCCTTTAACTCCCCTACTGGGATATCTTTACCTTTCTTGACACCAAGAGACTTTCGTAAAGCCCCTGGTTTTTTTATAGCTTTTTGAATCCAATTCTTATCTGCCATACTACTTCTTCTTAGCTTTCTTAGCTGCAGCCATTCCTGCTTTTGTGTAAGGAAACTTCTTTACTTTTCCTTTTACTATTACTTTAGGCATCTTATTTCTTCTTACTGTTCGTTGAGTTAAACTGTGATGGCTTTCCACCAGTTGCTATATAGGTGTGCAACTTCATTCCCTTCTTTGCTTTCTTTGCTGGCTTTTGCTTTGTTATCATTTTACTTTATTTACTTTCTCTTTTTACTACTTAATTTCTTCTTCTTTTTTGCTACTCGTTCAGGGAGCTTCTTTCCCCTGCTTGCGATATCCCACTCTTCAACTCCTCTTAGTCCTAATGCTCTCATTCCTTCAGGGGAGTTGACCCAATCTAATTGTGCTTTTGATTTTGCTGGCATATTTATTTATTTTATTTATTTTATTGTATATTTGGTAATGGTTGAGGAGTCGACCCGATTTGTCCTTCTTGACCCATAACATTATTCAACATATCATTGTTCACTTGCTCTGGTGTCTTCTTAAACTCATCAGGATTACCATCAGAGTATTCCTCTAAAACAAACTTATCTATCACTGCCTCTTGATTAACAAAGGGAGCAACACGAGGGTCTGTTAAGAGATTAAATGCTCTCTCTTTTCTTAACTGGTCAGTACCCATAGACCTGCTAATAATCATGTCAGGATCAATATAAAGGGAGAATTTAGTACGAGCAAACTTGTATGGGTTCACACGATACCACACTTGCTTTGCTTTTTCTCCTCCTGCCTGTTCATACATATCCCACTCCAAGTCATTTGCTTTCTTTTTAGAAATATCTATACCCATTAAAGAAGTATCAAACTCAATCTTATTTGTAATATCTTTTCCTTTTTCCGTACCCTTTGCAAGAACAGTTCGATAGTTCATTTTTAGAGCTTCAGGAATAGTAGCATCTATCTCACCTACTGTAGTATGCAAAAGAATATCATCCATAACTAACTCTCCTACTTGGCGAACTAAATCTGCTGTCATCACAGCGAATACTTGCATAATAACCTTAGCATTCTGTTCTGCCTTGAGAGAAGCTGTTGCTGTAACTCCTTTCTGTGCAATACCTGATTGAAGAACGTCTTGTGTACTTTCAGACAAGTCCTGTTGTTCTGACCTCATCATAGTCATAGCAGCAATAAGGTTGGGTCCGAGAGAATATGGTAATGCGTTAGCCCCAACAGGCATAGCGATAGTAGCTCCTGGAACCATAACAGTTTGGTCTATCTTTGTTACACCAGTTAAGAACATTGGCTTAATGACATCAAGGTATGTTCCATCATACGCTAATTGGTGCATTCTATTTAATCCTGCATCATCCCAGAACTCTTTGAAGGCAGCTGACTTAAAGTAAGTAAATCTTCCTGCGGGATCCATTGGCTCAAACCCTGACTTTGCAAAAGGATATACAGGAATTGTCTTCCACTCATCCCCAAGCAACGACATTCTTCTATGCTTAAAAGGATTAGAGTTATAGACATCATCATCGTTTCCCATGAACACACCCCCAACAAAAGTAACCTCCAAGTCCTCTGGGCGATAATACAATGTTAACTCTTGCACATAGTTTTGATCTGCCTCTGTCCATTCAACATCAAAAAGAGTTTGGTTCTCATTTCCCGCAAGCAATATCCTTGTCATTCCTGCTTGAACAAAATCAAATTGGTCTTTCCCATCAACAAAATACTTTCTTGCATAAATCTCTCTTGCTTCATCGTATGAGATTCTGCGAACACGAGAGATATTAGGTTGCTTCTGTATATCTTGCGTGTAGAAGTCAGCTAATAACAACTGGTCAATAGGAATAATGTTTATTCCAATGCCAGAGAGTAGCATATCTACAGCTTCTGTAACCTTGAACTTTCCATTACTCACCTTCTCTTTGATTCGTTGCATGGCTTCCACATATTCAACCTCTACAAGTACAGCAGGATTCACTAATGCTGAAGTAACCATGTAAAGAAACTTAATCTCATAGTCTGCTTTTTTCAAATAGTCTTCCACAAGGATACGCATGACCTTAGCTGTCATCTCATCCTCTTCATTGTTTTCATTGTAAGCCTGTGCATAAGGAAAAAGCATACCCGAAATCATGTGTGCGAGTATGCCTATAATCTTGTTGCGTGATGTATTCTTTCTTCCCTTCCACCTCCACTGCTTTGAGATTGGTTCAATAACAGCACCTACATATGCAGCGAATGTTTGCTGGTCTAGTCTTGCTCTTTGCAATAAAGATACTCCATCAAACTCATCGAAAGAACGATGTTGTAATCTCCATGCTATTGAGTAATCTTTTTGGACTCTAGCGAATAACTTTTTAACATCTTCAGATGGATTGTAAGAAGAGGGAGTAAGTTTTTTACCATTTCCATCTACTGGGTCTCCATCTGTTCCAGTAACTATATTTGCAATCATAATTTGTACCAATATTATACTACCTTAAATAACCATGTCAAACATCTGGGTAAGTTACAGTAACATTTGACTCCTCTTGATATTCATTTCTCATCTGCCAACCAATCACTCCC
>Ga0208879_1004344_pt1 | contig 11088 bp, 10 predicted proteins | sample Knorr_S15_td_Bot_FD_185605 | JGI IMG/M metagenome (GOLD analysis project Ga0208879, IMG submission 185605) | Marine microbial communities from Southern Atlantic Ocean transect - Knorr_S15_td_Bottom_ad_5009_LV_A (SPAdes) (version 2) | ecosystem: Environmental > Aquatic > Marine > Oceanic | place...
CGGGCGTTGGGCATCGCCTGCGCCATGTCTTCCGCCATCCTAGGCGTGGAGCCGGGGTCGCCGTCACCGGTGAGGACGAGGGTTGGCATAGATAGACTTGCGAAATCCACGGGATGGTTTTCCGCGTTGGACAAGAGTTCATAGCTCTCTAGGAACTCGGCCGGGTCGTTGTTCCGCAGGCGGGCGAGTATCTCACGCTCTACACCCGGGTTGGCCTTCAGAAACTCCGGACTGAACCACCGCTGCAGCGCCGATGCCTCCAGTCCTTGCCGGTCGCCGGCTTTAGCCTGTTGGACCCGGAAGGCCATTGCCTCACGCTCCTCTGACGTCCGTTGGTAGGTGGTGCTGATTAAGACCAGCGCCTCAACCATCTCTGGGTAGGACGGCGCAAAATGATTAGCCACCTGGCCGCCCAGAGAGAATCCAACGAGCACCATCCGCGAGATTAGGAGTTCTTGGACCAGCCCCCGCAATTGGGCGACGAAGGGCTGAAAACTCTGTTCTCCCAACGGCTGGCTAGTCTCGCCATGCCCGAGTAGGTCATAAGTGAGCGTGGAACGGCCGCTGAAATCGGCCAACATCGCCCGCCAGATGTTCTGGTCAAGGCCCACACCGTGGACGAAAACGACCGGAGTCGTCCCAGGGACTTCCAGATACTGAAAGGCGGTGCCACGATCGTCGACGCTCATGAGGTTGGCGGTCCTCGCATGTGATCTGACTGGGCCGGGGCTAAATTGACACTACTTGAACCCGGTGCTAGCGTCTAGTTCGCCGAGTATAAACACCCTCGGCGAACAACCAAGGAGAAAACATGAAGTTTAGCAACTTCCTATTCCCGGAAAGCCAGACCCCCGAAGACGATTTCGCCATTATCGAAGAGTCGCTGCGAGAGGCGGAATTGTCCGAGGAATTGGGCTACGACGTCGTCTGGCTGGCCGAGCATCATTTCGACGGGGGTTGCGCCTACGTCGACCCCACTACCTTCGCCGCCGCAATCGCCGCCAGGACCAAGAAGATCAAGATTGGGTTCGCCGTGGCCCAGATGGCCCTGCATCACCCCATCAGGTTCGCAGAGCAGATCGCCCTGGTCGACAATATCAGCAAGGGCCGCATGATCGTGGGCGTCGGCCGGGGAACCGCGTACAACTTCTACGAGTTCCGTGGCTTCGGCATCAACCCCGACGAAGCTCACGACATGCTCTTGGAAGTGGAAGATATCCTGGTCAAGGCCTGGACCACCAAGGACTACAAGCACGACGGCAAATACTGGCAGTTGGAGTTGCCGGTGCTGCGTCCTCAGGTGTACCAGAAGCCTCATCCGCCCATGATTCGCGCCTGTTCCGGCCTAGAGTCGACCTTGGAGATGGCCCGGGAGGGGCGGCCGTTCATGATGAACGTCCAGAGCGATGCGGTCACGGTCGAACGGATGGACCAATACAAGGCTACGATGTCGGAAGCCGGCCACCGCGATGAGACGGTGGCGCGCAACGTAGCCGACTCGTGGGTCTGGCGGAATATATTCGTGGCTGAAACCGACGCCGAAGCGGAAGCCGTGGGGATCCCCTATTTCAAGGGCATGCGGGCGTACCTGCAGACGAACCGCGACCGCATGAACACCACAGCGGAACTAAAAGCTCAGGCGTCTGGGGCCGTGGGCGCGGCTAGAAACTCCCTGGAGCACGGAATAATCACCGGCTCACCTGAAACCGTGTGTGAACGCCTTCAAAAAGTGAACGGCACCGGCGTGGGCGGGGTGATCATCCACTTCCGTCTGGGGGCCATGCCCTACGATGTCGCAGCCAACAGTCTGAGGCTTTTCGCAGAGAAAGTCGCGCCCAATTTCAGGGATTCCGGCGCCTAGCCTCGGAAACGACCCTTGCCGGCATCCGTTCGTCCTGAGCCCCGTCGAAGGGCCTCCTCTTCGGCGTAGTCTCGTTCGTCGCCGGCTATTTCATGTCCAGCAGTTCAACCTCGAACTTGAGGGTGGCGTTGGGGGGAATCACTCCGCCGGCGCCCGACGCCCCGTAAGCCAGGTCCGGAGGGATGATCAGTTCTACCTTGCCGCCGATGTTCATGGTTGCAACTCCTTCGTCCCAACCCTTGATCACGCGTCCCGCGCCCAGTTGGAACTCGAAGGGCGTGCCCCGGTCCACGGAGCTATCGAACTTGGTGCCGTCCAGCAGCCAGCCAGTGTAATGGACGACCGCGGTCTTTCCCGCTTCCGCCTTGTCCCCTGTCCCGACCTCAATCACCGTGATCTGCAGCCCGGAGGCTGTGGTGATGGTTCCGCTTTCTGCCATGGTTACCTCTGATTTAGGTTCGGATTCCGCGGGTTGCACCGCCGCAGTGGGTTGCACCACCTCAGTGGGTTGGGCAGTGGCGGTGGGCGCCGGCGCCTATTTTGCCACGGTCTCAGACTCGGGATCGGAGGACGACCCACATGCGACTCCCACTGTTGCCAGGAAAACCAGGACCAAGAGCCACCGTATGTTTCCCACCCTCCGTTGCAATGCAAATCGCGGCTGTGTGCGCGCCTAAAGATGGTAGCACAGCACCTGAGTCGATTGTTGCCAGGAAAACCAGGACCAAGAGCCTCCGCATGTTTCCCACCCTTCGTTGCAATGCAAATCGCGGCTGTGTGCGCGCCTAAAGATGGTAGCACAGCACCTGAGTCGATGAAGTATCATCTGTTCCCGATGCGCGGCATTTAGACTATGATGTCAGCTAGTTCAATTTGGGAGGCCACATCGATGACCGATGATTTCAGAGCGCGGGTAGAGGCTGCCAAGGGCGAAGCTACTTCCGTGAGCGTTGCAGATTCAAAGGAGCAGATGGACGGAAAACCGGAGATTCTCTTGATCGAGACTCGTCTCCGAGAGAATGTCCCGCTCGAGGAACAGGCCGCGAACGTGGTCTTCATGTCAGTGGAAGACCTGGACGCGGCGGCTGAGGACTCGTCCAAGCTGGACCCACGATTGTCGGACCACAACGTCCAGATCATCACGACTTGAAAACTTGGAAACAGGGCCGCCGTGGGCGCCCAGATACTCCAAGGGATGGGATTCAACAACGTGACCTACATGGAAGGCGGGATGACGGCCTGGAAAGAAGCCGGGTTCCCAACCAAGGAATAGTGCTGAGCGAATAGGCGGTGAAATCATGGCCGAGCGAGTCTGGGACAAGTTTCTCACGCAGCAGGACAGGGACCATGTAGCGATGGGAGAGAATCGGGAGGTGGGTTTCGGTGAAAAACCGGCCCTGCTGCTGATCGACCTCTACAGGTGGGTGTTCGGCGACAAGCCTCAGCCGATACTGGAAGCGACCAAAGAGTGGCCGGCGAGCTGCGGCCTGGCCGCCTGGGACGCCATCCCCGCCATCCAGACGGTGTTGCAAGCCGCCAGGAACGCCGGCATCCCCGTGATTCACGCAACCGGCCGCGACGATGACGGATTGGCCGGGTGGAGCACCGGACGCCAGATCTACGGCAACCAAGACCGCAGTCCGGAAGCCCTGGAACGGCGCAACCGCCGCAACGACATCATCGACGAGGTGGCGCCCATCGACGGCGAGCCGGTCATGCGGAAGGACTCGCCCAGCGCTTTCTGGGGCACCCCGCTCATCGGCCACCTGACCGCCCACAACGTGGACACGATCATCGCCGTAGGCGAGACCACCAGCGGTTGCGTCAGGGCCAGCGTATTGGACGGCTGCACCAACCGGTTCCGCATGATCGTGGTCGAAGAGGGCGTGTTCGATCGGCACGAAGCCGCCCACGCCATAAACCTGTTCGACATGAACCAGAAATACGCCGATGTGCTGCCCCTGGCCGATGTCCTGGAATACCTCGGAGAAGTCGGCGCCAAGCGGGGCACTGCGGTGTAGGCCCAAAGCTACGGCACCTACGGGCTGGTTGATTGGGAATCGTGCCTGTGTTAAATTAGTTTTAATCAGATTGGCCAGCGATGGCCGGAGATTCGAATGGCATACGTTACCCCTCGCGAGGGCGAGAACCCGGAGAGCCTGGTAAACCGGTTCCGGGCCTCGGTACAGCATTCCGGCATACTGCGCGAGCTCAAGGACCGCCGGTTCTTCCGCTCCAAGGCACAGAAAGAGCGTTTGGCCGCCCAGCGCGCCGCACGCCGCCGCCGCCGCCAGAACCGCCGTTAGGCTGCTGGGTCCGTTCGATTCCGGTTGGATTTCGCCCGGATCTGGGCCTTAAAACGCCTAATCTCCATGATTCTTTTATCAGGCGGCTTTTCGAGCCGCCTGTCTTGCTTAAGGCCGGATTGCGGCCTTTTTCCTTGAGCGTCGATGTTGCCTGAAAAACCCATCAGTCACGTTGACAGCTATAAGTGCCCCTGGTAAATTGGATTAGTTGCCCTTAGCACTTAATCGGTGCTACTGCCAAAGGGCAAACACACTCAGGAGAAAATCCTTGCCTCGATACGATTACCGCTGCGAAAGCTGCAAAGATGAATTCGAACTGGTGCAGTCCTTCGCGGAAGCCGGAAAAGGCGCCTGCCCCGCATGTGGCGGCGCGGGCCAGCGGGTCTACCACGCAGTCCCGGTTATCTACAAGGGCAGCGGTTTCTACACCACCGACTACGGCCGGCCCAAACAGCCTTCAGAGAGCAAGAACGGCTCGAGCGACAGTTCTTCCGACTCTAAATCCTCCGACGATTCCAAATCGACCGCCGACTCCAAGTCGTCCGGTGATTCAAAGTCGGACACGGCTGCCAAGTCCACCAGCGACAGTTCGTCCAAGTCGTCTACCGAATCCAGCAGCAGCACCTCCACACCCGCCAGCTCCAGTTAGTCTGCCTCGCTGGCGGCTTGTCAGACGTTTCTTCCCCAACTTCTAATAATTTTCCCCCTAGTATTAATGAGCGCTCATGAAAGCATTGGTCCAGAGAGTAACCAAGGCTTCAGTCTCCGTTGCCGGTGAGACTACTGGGGAGATCGGCGCTGGCCTGGTTGTGCTATTAGGCGTCGCCAAAGAAGATGACGAGGCCGACGCGCGCTACCTGGTGGAAAAGATCGCCAACTTGAGAATCTTCGCCGAAGACGAGAACCGGTTCAACCGCTCCGCCCTGGACATCGGCGCCGATGTGTTAGTCGTGAGCCAGTTCACTCTTTACGCCGACACACGCAAGGGGCGGCGTCCCGACTTCAACCAAGCGGCGGGACCGGAAGTGGCCAAGCGCCTTTACGACAACACGGTGCAGTTGTTTCGTGGTATTGGGTTAACCGTGGCCACCGGAACGTTCCAGGAGCACATGTTGGTCTCGCTGGAGAACGACGGGCCGGTGACCTTGATGCTGGACAGCGCAGACCGCCAGCGGCCGAGGCGTGGTTCGACGAGCTCACCGTGAACGGGAAGGGGCACGGGCCACGGTAAATCCGCTCTTCAGGCGTTGAACAAACGCCACCACCACCCGATTTGCCTTCAGGAATCGCTGTTTTAACCTTTGGCGATTGAGTCGATCAATTTTCAAAAGCCGGCGATACCAATATTTGGCGTTGATTTACTCGCACCTGTCTCCACCACGAAAACGAATCAGACGCCCCAGACTCAAGATGAGTCTGGGGCGTCTGATTTTACACTACTCCACTCCCTGCTCTGGTGGTCGTATTTTCGAACGACCGGGACATTTTCTGAGGTTTATAACTTTAGTCGTGGCACAAGACATAAGTTGTTGTGATGAATAGCACAGGAACGGAGTGACCAAACTCATATCCCTATATTCCCCTGCGCTGCTAGGCTCTGGATCGGCCCAAATAAGGCTGAATTTATACCTTTTGTTATGGAGCAAATTTGACTTGACAACATAGAACTCAACTCGGTTGAGGGGGAATTTTAAGAAACGGTCCAGCCAACAGTATATTAGGAGGCTCGTTAGGAATGACTAACGTAGGGTATTTGGTAAGTTCACCGAAATTTTTGATATTGGCTATTGCGGGCGCACTATTAGTGGCGCTCGTTCTTGTTATTAACGGGTTCGCCAATCCTGGTCAGACGTTTGCCGCTGGCGGTCCCGCGGGCCTGGTGGCGCACTATACATTTGACGGCCAAGATGGCACCGATTCCTCGGGCAACGGAAACCATGGCACCCTTGCAGGAAGCCCGACATTTGCGGCGGGTCCTTCGGGTTTCGGCGACGCGATGGTCGCGGACCTCGGTAAATACGTTGTCCTACCGGACACGACCGCACTGTCGCTAAGAGACCACGACTTCACCGTCACCGCATGGGTCAATGCATCTGCATTTTCCGGTTTGGGCGGTTATGGCGGCGACTGGGCCGTCCTGGGAAACCGCGGCCCCGGCGGAGGTGGTAGCACAGGACTGCACTTGGTTATGCGCGATGGACGCCCGTACATGGGATTCTTCGGAAATGACCTAGGCAGCGGCAACAATCTTTCGCTGAATACCTGGTACCACATTGGTTGGAGATACACCAAAGCCACAGGCGAGATGACGCTGTTTCTAGACGGTAACCAGATTGCCAGCGGTGGTGGTCACGCGCCGTTCATCGGTATCGGCGATACTTTCATCGGCCGCTGCTGCGAAACCTGGGATTCCCCCAGGTATGCCAAGGGGTTGATTGACGACGTACAGATCTATGATCGACCGCTTACGGAAGGGGAAGTCGCTTCCTTGATGAACGCAGCCCCTCCTGAGCCTCCTGAAGGTCCTTCCGGCCAGGTGGTGATCCTATCGAGCGCCGATATCGGCCCATACGCCGGATCGGTTGCGTCTTCGTTCGAAGCCGCCGGTAAAACTGTGGTTTATAAGACTCCAAGCGAGTGGGCTGCAATGACCACTGCCGACTTTGCGAGTTACGACGCCATAGCATTGCCCGACCCGAATTGCACTTTTAATACCGGACCAATCGCAGCTGCGATAGCAAACGCTAGTGTTTGGGGAGCAGCAGTTGATGGCAACATAATAATCTTTGGTGCGGACGAGCAGTTCAACCACCGCGCTGGAGCACCGAACCCGGAAGGGCAGCCGTTCTCAGATTCAATGGCTCCCTTCGTCGTCGCGGATGTGGGTAAAACCGGCGCCTTTGTGTCGTTGAGTTGCTACTACCATGGCAAAGGAACCGGAACAGCCATACCAGTGTTAGACGCCTTCTCGGTGGGTGGGGTCACGGTAGTGCACCCACCAGGATGCTTCAATAATGGACACATCGTCGAGACGGATCACCCGGCTATGAACGACCTCACCGACGAAGTGATGAATTCCGGAGCTCTTTGGACTTGCTCAGCTCACAATGCATTCAACACCTGGCCCTCCGATTTCCAGGTCCTGGCCAATGCGCTAGGTGTCGGTAGCTACGTAGAGTCAGACGGAAGTATTGGCTTGCCATATATCCTAGCTCGCGGGGCTTCCTCTGGTCCTCCGGAACCAACTGACACAACTCCTCCGGTTATCACGTCGACGGTAACTGGCACACTGGGCGACAACGGCTGGTACGTCTCCCCAGTGACGGTGTCTTACACTGCCAGCGACACCGGCTCAGGCATCGACGAAGACGCAAGTGACCTCGGCGATGACGACCTGCTCTCAGATAGAGATGGACAGAGCGCCTCGGGCACGGCGGTCGATAACGCCGGTAATTCGGCGACGGCAACGGCCTCAGACATCGACATCGACCAGACCGACCCGGATGTGACCACGCCAGCAGACCAAGTAGTCTCATCGGGCGACCCAGCCGGGGCGGTGGTCAACTTCTCGCCGACCGGCTCAGACGCCACGTCAGGTATCGCCTCCGTGACGAGCAACCCGGCAAGCGGGTCGGTCTTCCCAGTTGGAACGACGACGGTCACCCACACGTCGACCGACAACGCCGGTAACACCTCGGAGGGCACGCATACGGTGACCGTCAGTCTGGTCTTGGACATCGACATCAAGCCCGGTAGCGACGTCAACCCGCTGAACCCGAACGGGAACGGCGTGGTGCCGGTGGCGATCCTCGGTTCCGACGTGCTGGATGTAACAACGATCAACGTGAGCACAGTCAGCATCAATGGGTCGACACCAGCCCACAACGGCCACATCGAGGACGTTAACGATGACGGAGTCGCAGACTTGGTCGTGCACCTAACGCCAAGTGACTTCGGTATCGACACCGCCACCCCGGGCGGCACGGTCCTGACCTTGACATTGACCGGAGAGTTTAACGACGAAACGGCGTTCTCAGGTCAAGACGACGTCCGCATCAACGGAAACAACGAAAATTCTAAGGGTAAAGGGGGTAAAGGCCCCAAGTAACCCATAACAAGGACGCACCTAAAGAGAAGAGGCCCCTCATGAATGAGGGGCCTCTTTGTTTTTATCCCGACGCTGGTGAATCTGTAGCGGGAATCCACGGGTTATTCGACCAACGGCGGTCTGTCGAAGGTCCGATGGGCAGGCAACCCGAATGCTCAGCCAGCCCCTACCGGAACCAACCTCTGCCACGGTAGAAGCCCCTCAAGTAGGCTATCTGGCCACCGTGGGCAACGGTGTCCCAGACCATCTGGCCCATGCACACCGCCACCGTGCGCGGTTCAGGCACCGGGTTAATGACGATCTCACGCTCCAGCTCCTCGGTGGTTATGTTGGCCAGAAATTCTCTGGCGTGGTTCTTGACCGCTTCGTAATAGGCCAACTGCACTTCTTTGGCAGGCGCGCGCCACTGGGCGACGTCGGAAGCGCTCCAGCCCACTCCACGGTCTTCCTCATCGGCAGGCATTCGGAATTTCTCATGCCATCCTTCCGACACCCAGACTTGGGTCAGGTCCCGGAGCCGGGTGTGGATAAACATGTCGGTCACCCGCGTCAGGTGCCACAGTATCCAGGCAACGGAGTTGCACTGGTCTGTGGGCTGGCGGGCCATGGCCGACTCGTCCAACCCCTCAAGGGCCGCGTCGATCATCTCCCAATTCCGTTCCATCGCCAGGACCACCGGGTCAACTGGGCTCACCATGGGCTCCTCCAACGAGTAGATCGAATGACTGATCGAATTCCAGGTCGAGGTTGATATCCAGTGCGTCCACCGAGTGGGTCAACCCTCCGATAGAGATCAGGTCTACGCCTGTTTCCGCCACCGCCCGGACGGTGTCGTAGGTGATGCCTCCAGATGCTTCGACGATCGCCCGGCCGCCGATCACCTTCATGGCGTCGGCCATCTCAGGGACCGACATATTGTCCAGCATGATGATGTGGGCGCCGGCCTCGAGGGCTTCTTTCACTTGGTCCATGGTCTCGACCTCGACCTCCACCTTGATGGTGTGGGAGGCCCGGGCCAGGGCCAGTTGAATCACGTCTTTCAGGCCCATCTCCCGGAACCGGTTGGCCTGGATGTGGTTGTCTTTGATCAGGATGCCGTCGGCCAGGTTCAGCCGGTGGTTGTAGCCGCCGCCCATGCGCACCGAGTACTTGTCCAGATAGCGGTGGCCGGGAACGGTCTTGCGGGTGTCCACGATGCGGGCTTTGAGCCCATCCACCGCCTGGACGTAGCGGTTCGTGTCAGAGGCGATCCCGCTCATGCGCTGCATGAAGTTCAGCGCGATGCGCTCGGCCCTCAGTATGCCGGCCGCCGATCCGCGCACAACGGCGATGTCGTCTCCAGGAGAGAGTGGGGCTCCGTCTTGCAAGATCGCTTTGACATCTAGAGTAGGGTCGACCCGCTGAAAGACAGCTATGGCCACATCCACCCCCGCCAGAACCCCAACAGCCTTGGCACGCAGCATACCGGTCCCCTGTATCTCCGGAGGGACCACCGCCTGGGTCGTGGGGTCGTTGAACGTTTGGTCTTCGGCGACCGCGGCATCGATCAACGCATAAACGTCTGGGGGAAACTGGGTCATGGCAAGCCTTCCTTACTCTCGATAAAAGCCCGGTGGGTCGACAGGCGAAATTGTAACGCAAGTACCATAGCTGGGCCACAGGTGAAACGCGGAGAGAAGGGGCGGCTACTTGAGGGACAGCATCCGTTCCAGGGCGATTCGGGAGTCCCGCTTGATGTCTTCCGGTACGGTGATCTCGTTGTTGACCTTGCCTTCCAACAGCCCTTCTAGCATCCAGAGCACGTAGGCCGGGTGGATGCGGTACATGGTGGAACAGGGGCAGGTCACCGGGTCCAAGCAGAATACGATTTTATCGGGGTTGTTGATGGCCAGCCTATTGACCAAGCTGACCTCGGTGCCGATCCCCCACTTGCTGCCGGCCGGCGCCGAATTGACCTTGTCCCGGATGAATTCCGTTGAGCCAACCATGTCCGCGGCCTGGACGGTCTCCATCGGACATTCCGGGTGGACCACGATGTTGATGTCCGGGTAGCGGGCCCTGGCCGCGTCGATCTGACTGGTCGTGAAACGCGTGTGGACCGAGCAATGGCCTTGCCACAGGACCATCTTGGCCCTGCGGAGCTGCTCCGGCGTATTGCCGCCCAACTGCCGGAACGGGTTCCAGACCACCATCTCATCGAGGGGGATCCCCATGTCCAGGGCTGTGTTGCGGCCCAGGTGCTGGTCGGGCAAGAACAAGACCCGCTCTCCGTGATCGAAGGCCCACTCGAGCACTGCCTTGGCGTTGGATGAGGTGCATACGGCGCCGCCGTTACGGCCGCACAGGGCCTTGATACCGGCGATGGAGTTCATGTAAGTGATGGGAACGATGCCCCCCGGTCCCAAGACCTCTTCAAGGTCGACCCAGGCGTCGTCAACATCTTCCATGGGGGCCATATCGGCCATGGAACAGCCGGCGGTGATGTTGGGCAAGATGACTTTCTGGTGGGGCGCGGCCAGGATGCAGGCGGTCTCCGCCATGAAATGCACGCCGCAGAAGATTATGTAATCGGCTTCGGGGCGGGTCGCGGCTTCACGGGACAAGAGGAATGAGTCGCCCTGGAAGTCGGCGTACTTGATCACTTCTTCCCGCTGGTAATGATGGCCCAAGATGGTGACTGATTTGCCCAGTTTCCTGCGGGCTTCACCGATCTTCACGTCCAACTCCGCGGCGGTGTAGTGCAAGTATTCCGGGGGAATCGGCTGCCACCGGACATTGACAGCCATCTCTTCGGCCAGGGGTTTGGAGGGGAG
>Ga0208879_1004345_pt1 | contig 11087 bp, 12 predicted proteins | sample Knorr_S15_td_Bot_FD_185605 | JGI IMG/M metagenome (GOLD analysis project Ga0208879, IMG submission 185605) | Marine microbial communities from Southern Atlantic Ocean transect - Knorr_S15_td_Bottom_ad_5009_LV_A (SPAdes) (version 2) | ecosystem: Environmental > Aquatic > Marine > Oceanic | place...
AAATGCACCATTATTTGCTTTGCATAAATCTTCAATTACTTCCAACTGATTAAGCCAGCCAGTTGTACCAGAAATAACTGGAACTCGACTGTTAATTGCATGGCTGATGTTTTCAAAAGCAGTAGTTGGTGTGCTAAAATCAATAGCAACATCAGCAACACTTAAATCTAAGCTATTTGCCGGGTTATCGGAAGAAGAAACAGCTACAATCTTGTGTCCTTTTTCTGTAGCCAACTTACTTATAAGTTTGCCCATTTTACCATTTCCTAAAATTGCAATTTTCATGGCGGCAAATTTATAATTTAATTGATAAGGAAAGCCCGCTTACATTTTCTTTTGAAAAATAAATGGGCTGAACAATTATTGAAATATCCTCACTTACATTGTAATTAAACAGATGTGCATTTACTGAGGCATCAACAATATTAAGCACATAAGTTAGGGTAAAAAGCAAAGCTGACACCTCAGTGTTTCTCCTGTAATGTGCGGTAAGTGTAACTAAATTTGCATCCGTGTATTCCAAATCATCTGAATTATCTCCTTCTGAACGGTTGATGTATGTTTGTTTGTAAAGATTGTATTGGCTATAACTTTCGTTAATGTAATAAGCTGAAGTGATGAGCCCAGCATAAATAAGCGGAACTTTCCAGTATTTTTTAGTATAAACTTGCCCTGCTCCAGGAATGATTGCAGAATAAAGTGCTGCTTTTTTAGGAATTTTAACTATAGATTCTTGCCCCTTTATGGTAAAGGAAAAAAGCAATACAAAACACACCACAATATGTTTAGTAACAGACAATCTATTTGTTTAGTATTTCAAAAATCTTTACAAAATCCTCATCCGTATTAAAAGGAATAATGATTTTTCCTTTTCCTTTTTTATTGCGTTTTAATTCTACAGTTGCATCAAGATTACGAGACAAATCATGAATCATTTTTTGATGAGAAAAAGGATGAGGGGTCTTGATTTTTTTGTCCTTGGATATCCTCTTGTAAAGGGAGTCAGCAAATGTTTTTACAATTTGCTCTACCTCACGAACGGAATAGCCATTAGCTACCGTATCATGATAGATGTTAATTTGACTTTCAGCTGCTTTTACATTAATAAGCGCTCTTGCATGGCCGGTACTAATTTTTCCTTCACTTAATCCTTTTTGTATAATGGAGGGTAGTTTTAAAAGCCGTAAAAAATTGGTTACTGTAGCTCTGTTTTTTCCAACTCTTTCGCCACAGACTTCTTGAGTAAGTTTACATTCAGTTATTAATCTTTGATAGCTTAAGGCTACATCAATAGGGTTGAGGTTTTCTCTTTGTATGTTTTCTACCAATGCCATTTCCAGCATTTGCTGATCGTTAGCAATGCGGATAAATGCAGGAATTCTATCCAATCCAGCAAGTTTTGAGGCTCTAAATCTTCTTTCACCAGAAATTAGTTGGTATTTATTTTTTTCTAATATTCGAACGGTTATGGGTTGAATAATGCCTAACTGCTCAATGGAAGCAGATAGTTCATGTAGTTTTTCCTGATCAAATTCAGTTCTGGGCTGAAAAGGATTGGTCTGAATTTCAGCCAGTAAAAGTTCATGTGTGCTACCAGCCATTCCAAAAGAATTTTCTGTTTTCTCAGCAGTAATATTGTTAGTGCTATTACCCAATATTGCCGACAAACCTCTCCCTAATGACCCTCTTTTTTTCATCATTTTAAACTGTTTGTTCGCTTTTTGCTGCAAGTTTTGTCATCAATTCGTCTGCAAGGTTTAAATAATTTACTGCCCCTTTACTTGAGGCATCATGCATAACTATGGTTTCCCCAAAGGATGGTGATTCACCAAGGCGCACATTCCTGTGGATGATGGTTTTAAACACCATGTTCTGAAAATGTGTTTTCACTTCTTCAACTACTTGGTTAGATAAACGCAAACGCGTGTCATACATTGTAAGCAGCAGTCCTTCAATTTCCAAATTGATATTTAACCTTTGTTGTACTATTTTAATTGTATTCAGTAATTTCCCTAAACCTTCTAGTGCAAAATATTCGCATTGTATAGGTACAATTACGCTATCAGCAGTTGATAAGGCATTTAAAGTAAGCAAGCCTAATGAGGGAGCACAATCAATAATAATATAATCGTACTTGTCTTTTACAGGAACCAATACATTCCGTAATCGGTACTCTCTTTTTTCCAAGTTTATTAGGTCAAGCTCAGCACCTACTAAATCAATATTTGCTGGCAATAAATCTAAGTTGGGGCTAGTGGTTTTCACTATCACCTCTTGGGCAGTTGCTTTATTAAGTAAACATTCGTAAATTCCCTTTTTTATTTCTCTAGGATCGTGCCCAACACCTGATGTGGCATTGGCTTGCGGATCGGCATCAATCAGTAGTACTTTTTGTTCCAATACACCCAAACTCCCTGCTAAATTCATGGCAGTAGTGGTTTTTCCAACTCCTCCTTTTTGGTTTGCAATCGCTATTATTCTTCCCATTTCTTCATTGTATTTTTATGGCTATAAAAGTAATAAGCTTAAAAGGAATAGCAATTTGAAAGCTAGGTGTAATTATCAACAAAAAAAGGGAGTTGTTAAGAAAATATGGTTTTTAAAAAAAGCCCTGCAATACATTACAGGGCTTTCACTTGTTTTTGAGTGGGGTTACATTATTCCTCTCCTAAATCATCAAAATTCACTTCCGTAAAATCAGTTGATGGTTTTTCTTTAACTTCTTCAGTTGGACTTTCTTTAGCCTCATCTACTGGGCTTTCTTCAGTAGGTTTATCAAACTTTTTGTCCGAAATAATTTCTTCTCCTTTTTCCTTAATGATATATTCGCTTACCTCCTTAAGGGCCTCTTTAAAGTTTGTAAAATCCTCTTTGTATAAATAAATTTTATGCTTTTTGTAAAATGGAGTACCATCCTCATTAAAATCTCTTTTGCTTTCGGTTAAGGTCATGTAATAATCACCTGCCCTGGTTGATCGTACATCAAAAAAATAAGTTCTTCTTCCTGCTCTTACCGATTTCGAAAAAATTTCCTCTATATCTCTGTTCTCTGCCATCTTTTGTATTTTTTGGTGAGTCAAATATATTAAAATAAATTAAATAGGCTTAAACTACCGAATTGCTTTGGCTGTTGTGCATTGTAAAATAAAACCCTTTTAGGGCCAATAATTCTTGGTGTGTGCCTTGTTCGGTAATCTTGCCTTCATCTAGCACTATAATGCTATCCGCTTTTTTTAAACTACTTACCCTATGGCTAATAATAATACTGCTTTTTCCCCTACTTTCCAATCTTAGGTTATGCAGTATCTTTTGCTCTTTAGTGGCATCAATTGCGGATAAGCAATCATCAAAAATAAAAAAGTCAGGTTGTTTGTAAAAAGTTCGGGCAATAGCCAATCTTTGTCTTTGTCCACCGGAAAGCTGCACTCCTCTCTCCCCAATAATAGTATCTAAACCATTGGTAAAACTATTTATTTCTTCTAATATTTCTGCTTTTTTTGCTGCTTCTAGTATTCTCTCTTCATCTATAATGTCACTAGCAAAGGCAATATTTTCCCTAATTGTTCCTGAAAATAAATAACCATCTTGGGGTATGTATCCAATGGCTGATCGTAAATTATTCAAATTTAGTTTTTTTATATCTGTATTACCAAAAGTGATATTTCCATTTGTGGTGTCATAAAGTCTGCATACTAGGTTTGCTATAGTTGATTTTCCACAGCCAGTTTTACCAAAAACTCCCAGAGTTTGCCCCTCCTTAATTGTAAAACTAACATCATCTAAAGCTGTGATATTTGTATCATCATATATCAATTGCACATTATTAAAGCTAATATCTCCCTCAATTGGGGTGTTTTCAGTAGTTTGGTTTTGAATATCTGAGGGTAATAATAAAAAGGCATTTATTCTTTCCTGTGAGGCAGCTGCCCTTTGTACTAATGATGTAATCCATCCTACTGAAGCAACAGGCCAAGCCAACATATTTACATAAATAATAAACTCTGCTATATTCCCCGTACTGATATTGCCTTTAAAATTTTCCAGTCCCCCAATGTAAACGGTAAGTATCGTGCTTGCTCCAATTAGCGTGATAATTAATGGAAAGAAAAAAGCTTCAATTTTTACTAAGTACAATTGTTTCTTAGTGTATTCCTTACACGAATCAACAAATATTCGCCATGCATTTTGTTCATTATTGAATGATTTAGTAATCTTTATGCCTGAATAGGTTTCTTGTGCAATAGTGGTTAATTGTGATAATTGTTCCTGTACTCTTTCACTCCTAAAATTAATATTGTTGCTTACAGAATAAACCGTCAGGGCTAAAATGGGTAAAGGGATTAATACATATAATGTCAATACTGTACTTATACTGAACATTTTAGTAATTACTAAGTAAAACAATATCACAATATTAAGCGCATACATAAGTGCTGGTCCCAAATACATTCGCACTCTACTTACATCTTCTGAAATTCTATTCATCAAATCTCCCGTTTTATTTTTTTTATAAAAGGCAATACTGAGGTTTTGGTATTGTGCATAAATTTCATTTTTAAGGTCAAATTCAATCTTTCTGCTCATTACAATAATCGTTTGTCGCATAAAATACATAAACACCCCTTTTAAGATAGCGAACAGTACAATTAAACTTCCATATTTTAGCAATACACTACTTACATTTATAGTACTTTCTGTCCTTTCCTCCATTCCTAAAATAACAGCATCAAAAGCTATCCGAACAAACTCGGCAGGATATAATGCAAATAAATTAGCAATGGCAATAAAAAAAGTACCCACTATTAATAATGTTCGGTATTTCCAAAAGAATTTATTGAGGTATTTAAGGTGTTTCATTTATTGATATAGTACATTATTTGAAATGCCAAAAATAATAAGTAAATTCGCGCTCCATTTAAAATTATGAATAAAAATAGATTTAAATTAGATTATCAGATTAAAAATTAAAAATTGAAAAGCGTATGTCAACAACAAATACAGAGGTAAGAACGGAAAATAAGGGTTTAGTAGTTGATAAAATGAGCTTAATGGGTCACGAACAGGTGGTTTTTTGTCATGATAGTGCCACAGGTTTAAAGGCAATTATTGCAATACACAACACCACTTTAGGCCCTGCATTAGGGGGTACACGCATGTGGAATTATGAAAGTGAGGAGCAAGCCTTAGAGGATGTGTTGCGTTTATCAAGAGGGATGTCTTTTAAAGCTGCAATTTCAGGATTAGAGTTAGGAGGCGGTAAAGCTGTAATTATTGGTGATGCCCGAAAAGATAAATCAGAAGCCCTAATGCGTAAGTTTGGCGAGTTTGTAAATAGTTTAGGAGGTAAATATATAACTGCAGAGGATGTTGGAATGAGCACAAAAGACATGGAATATGTGCGTATGGAAACCAAACATGTTACCGGAATACCTGAAAGCATGGGGGGTAGCGGAGACCCTTCACCAGTGACTGCTTATGGAGTATATATGGGAATGAAAGCATCCGCAAAATATAGATGGGGAAGTGATAGTTTAGTTGGTAAAACGGTAGTAGTGCAAGGGATTGGACATGTTGGAGAGAATTTAGTGAAACACTTAACTCAAGAAGGAGCCACTGTAATTATCAATGATATTAATGAAAAAAAATTGGCTAAAATCTCAAAGCAGTTTGGTGTTAAAATAGTAATGGGTGATGCAATCTATGATTTAGATATGGATATTTATGCACCCTGCGCACTGGGAGCGACACTCAACCCAGAAACAATAGCTCGCTTAAAATGTGCAATTGTTTCAGGAGCTGCAAATAATCAGTTAGCTGATGAAAATAGAGATGGGAAGTTATTGCTAGAAAAGGACATAGTGTATGCCCCTGATTTTTTAATCAATGCAGGAGGCTTAATCAATGTGTATTCTGAGATGAATGGATACGATAAGAAAGATGCTCTTAAACAAACAAAAAAAATATACACGACTACTTTAGAGATTTTACAAAAAGCAGAATCAGAAGGAATAACAACACATTCGGCTGCTTTACAAATTGCTAAAAGAAGGATTGCTGATAGAAAATCCAATAATTAAATGCTAAGCAGAAGACATATTAGGGTAAAAGTAATGCAATCATTGTATGCTTATTTTTCTACAAAGGAAAATAATATGCCTGTTGCAGAAAAATCAATGCTAAAGCATATTGAAGAAGTTGTGGAATTGAATTTAGTTATTCTCTCACTTTTAGTGGAATTGGTTAAGTATGCAGATAACTTTTTTGAAGATGGAAAGAAAAAATACCTACCCACTGAAGCTGATTTAAATCCGAACAGAAGATTTGTGGAAAATAAAGTAATCGCACTTATCAGAGAGGATCAGGCATTAATGGATAAAATCGCAAAGGTTTCAGGGATTTGGTTAAAAAATGATCATGATGTAATTAGAAAGCTGTTTAAGCAACTTTTAAAGTCGGATCTTTATAAAAACTATATTGCAAATGATAATAACACTATTAAGGTTGACCAAAGATTTTTTGTTAATGCTTTAAATGATCACATCCTTAATAATGAATTAGTTCACCACATTTTTGAAGAAAGAAGTATTTATTGGATTGATGATTTGCCTTTTGTGGCTACAATTATTATGGGTAATATAAAGTCGACAAGTAAAATGAATCCAAAATCTATTTTTAAAGATGTTTCAGATAAAAAGTTTGCCCTTCAACTTTTCAGAAATACAATTAATAACAATAAAGATTACGAAAGTATTATTGTAAAATATGCTAAAAATTGGGAATTGAATCGAATTGCAATTATGGATCAGTTATTTTTAAAAATGGCCTTTGCTGAAATTCTGACAATGGAACAATTACCAGTAAAAGTATCCATGAACGAGTATATTGAGATATCCAAGTATTACAGTACAGCAAAAAGTAAATTATTTGTAAACGGACTATTGGACAATGCAGTGAAAAATTTTCAGAAAGAAGGGAAAATTAAAAAGGTGGGTAGAGGTTTAGTCTAACAGATTATTTTTTTAGTTTTGAAAACAAAATGAAAGCAACACAATATATAACATTAATTATTGCATTAGTACTTACCTCTTGCGCAACTGATGATAAAAAGATTACAACTGATTTGGTGAAAAATCCATTATCAGCAAATCCAAATCATACTGCTACCATGCCTAAAATTCAGATGGATGAGGATAGTTTTGATTTTGGGGAGATTATACAAGGAGAATCAGTTACTCATGATTTTATTATAAAAAATATTGGGAATGATAAGTTGATTATTAGATCAGCAAAAGGAAGTTGTGGTTGTACAGTGCCTGTTTGGCCTAAGGAACCAATACTAGAAGGTGAAGAATCAACAATTAAAGTAACTTTTAACAGTGCTGGTAAATTAGGGAAACAAAGAAAAACAATTACTCTTGTTACTAATGCAATACCCAACACAAAAGTTATAACGATAAATGGGAATGTAATTATTCCTAAAAAAAATAAACTATGATTTTATTACAAGCAGTAAGTTCAGGGATGTCATCATTAATTATGTTCGGTATGATTTTTGCCGTAATGTATTTTTTTATGATTCGTCCGCAAATTAAAAAACAGAAGAAAGAAACTGCATACCGTATGGCTTTGCAAAAGGGCGATTCAGTGATTACAATTGGAGGGATTTATGGGAAGATAACAGATGTAAAAGAAGATTCTTTTATTATTGAAGTACATGGAGGGACAAAGTTAAAAGTGTTGAAAACTGCAGTATCAATGAGTGGTGATACTGCTATTGAACAAAAATAATGTTAGAGCGCTTAAAAAATGTAAGCAGTCGTTTTTTTAAGTCACAGTTATTTAACAAGAAGGTAAGTACTTATTTTCTTTTTTTTATAATTTCCTTTTCCTTTTGGTTTTTAAGCATGCTTTCCCAGAAGCATGAAACTACTTTGGATATTCCCATCTCTTTTACAAATTTTCCTGCAGAACTTGTTTTACCTCAATCACCCCCTGATAAAGTGAGTGTGAGAATTAAGGCTCCAGGTTTCTCCATTATTTTTTATAATCTATTTAATTTTTCAACATTAAATCTTGATGTTTCAGTTGCTAACTCAAAACCTTTACAAGATGGTAAAGAGATTTTTTGGTTAATGAATTCAAAAAGAAAAAAAGTAGCTGATGTGCTAGGTTCTGCAATAGAAATTTTAGATGTAAGCCCTTCAAGATTAAGTATTTCATTTAAAAACAAAGCTAAAAAGAGGGTGCCTATCATTTTGCAAAAAAAGATTACACTAAAAGGAGAATATTGGTTCAGTAAACCCATTCAGCTTTTGCCAGATAGTATTACTATTTATGGGCAACAACTACAATTAGATTCTATCGAACAGCTATTAACCAAAGAGTTGAGTATTGCAAACCTTTCTGATAATAAAAAACTTTCTATACACTTAAATAAAATTGATGGCATTCAAAGTAAAATTTCAAAAGTTGAGGTTATTATTTCAGTAGAGTCATTTGTGGAGGAAAAGATTATAAAACCAATTGGTGTAAAAAATCTAAAAAAAGGATATGCTGTAAAATTCTTTCCAAAGTCTGTTGCAGTAACTGTTCGTGCTCCCAAAAATAAGTACCTTATTTTACAAACTGATTTTTTTAATATTGAGGTTGATGCTAACCAGATGTCATTACAAAACAATACGCTTGATGTAATTGTAAATAATTTACCTTCCTATATTAAACTACAAATGGTTTATCCTGAAAGAGTAGAATACTTATTAATTAAGGACTAAATACTAAAGTTTTATCTCGCAACTAATTGCATAATGATCAGACAACACCTCTTTTTGTTTGTGGTAATTGAAACTCTCAAATGTTTTGTCGTGCATAATATAGTCTATTCTTAATCCAGGAATTTTTACAAAAGATGCACCAAATCCTTTTCCGCAAGCAGAGAAACTATCCACCAGTTCATCTTTAATTTTTTGATAAGCGAAAGACAAAGGAGTGTCATTAAAATCTCCACATACAATAATAGGGTAAGGCGAATTATTCATATGTTCTTTAATTGTTAATACCTCAGCTGCTCTTTTTCGATAGGAGACTCTCATGCGCCTTACAATACTAATGACTCCTTTTTTGATGTTTTCTTTTTCCATTGTTGTTTCACTAAGAAAAGAGTAATCACTATTTTTAAACCAATTTGATGCAAGGTGTATATTATATACCCTAACAGTATCATTTAATATTACAATATCAGAATAGATGCAAGTGTTATTCATTCTTTTCCCTTTAATGTTTACAGTGGATTTATTTATTTGAGGGTAGTTGCTGTAAATAGCCATATGCCATTGGCTTTTTTTAGTTTGCAAACCAATGTGTCTAAACTCATAATCTAAATCAGGAATATTTTCAGGGGCATAAAATTCTTGAATGCATAAAATATCTGCTTTTGCTTTTTTTAAGAAATTAAAGATGGTTTCTTTTTCTAAATTTGGTATCCACTTATAAGCGTTAAAAATTCTAACATTATAAGAAAGCACCTTTATAGTTGAAGGATCTTCACTTTTTTGAGGATGAGTCCCTACATAATCTCCAAAGTATTGAAGGCCAATTAACAACACAATGATATTTGCCCACATTTGTTTTTTGAGTCCAATAAACCAATATACTAAAAATAGGAAATTAACTAAAAATAAAATTGGAAAAATGAGTCCTAAAAAAGATATTGGCCAAAAAATAGTTGGATTTATATATGGAGAAATATAGGACAACAATAGAAGCAGTAAACTCAGGGAATTGAGTAAGAAAATAAGTTTATTTAGTATGGATAAGCCTTTCATTTTTTACTTGCACTAAACAATGTTGCTTTTTCTGATTTACTTAAACTTTCATATCCTGACTTTGCAATTTTTTCAAGTATAATATCAATTTCTTTCTGTTGATTAGCTCTAGTTTTATTAAATGCATAATCAGATTTGGATTTTTTATGAACTGTTTTTAATTTACTTTTAGTTTTAAAAGTATTTATCAGTCTACTTAAAAAATTACTAAACCCATTTGATATATCATTGCCCTTTTGCAATTGTTTAATATAAAAGTATCCGAATATTGCGCCCCCTAAATGAGCAATATGACCTCCTGTATTGCCATTTGGGATACTTAAAACATCAAGTATAACACATAAAATTGCAATGTGTTTGAGTTTTACCATTCCTATAAAAGGTAAATTAATACTGTAGTTTGGTGAATAAGTAGCAATTGCAACCATAACTGCTAGTACTGATGCAGATGCGCCCAATGCCATTGCTCCTGAAGAAAACCCTTGCAAAGCGGGGATATAATTGAATGCTAAAATAAATAACAGCCCTCCACTAATTCCTCCTAAAATATAGGTGCTTAATAGTTGTTTGGGTTGTAAATATTGCAGAAAAATTTTCCCACCAAAATGTAGCCATACCATATTAAAGAGTAAATGCAAAAACCCACTATGCAAAAACATATAGGTGATAAATGCCCATGGCTGTTTTAACAAAGTATTATTGTCTGCTGGCAAGTATAATTTATTTAATATCGGATTTATGTCAAATTGAAACATAAAGGAAAATACACCTAAAATGCTAACAAGTAAAAACAGACCAACATTAATGTATATCAGTTTATTAAGGATATTCCCTTCTCTAAACACCTGTTTAATGTTATTTAAAATGCTAGCCATTAATAAAATTGAGTGTTATTTTTTTGCCAATATTTTAATAAGATAAAGCCAAAAAGCATGCCGCCTAAATGTGCGAAATGCGCAACATTATCAGCAGGATTATTACTTAATCCAGCATATAATTCAAGCAATCCGTAAACGATAACAAAATATTTTGCTTTTACAGGAATTGCAAAATAAATATAAAGTAAAGTGTTCGGAAACAACATTCCAAAAGCCAATAAAATTCCAAATACTGCACCTGAAGCGCCAACTGTTGGCGTATTAATAAGTTGGTTCAATTTTCCCATTATCGGATGAGAATAATTCTGATTACTTGCTAAAATAGATTTGCCATTTTCAAGTAAAGTTGTTAAATCATTAGGGTTTAGTTGATTTTGTAAGCTGATGA
>Ga0208879_1004349_pt1 | contig 11082 bp, 8 predicted proteins | sample Knorr_S15_td_Bot_FD_185605 | JGI IMG/M metagenome (GOLD analysis project Ga0208879, IMG submission 185605) | Marine microbial communities from Southern Atlantic Ocean transect - Knorr_S15_td_Bottom_ad_5009_LV_A (SPAdes) (version 2) | ecosystem: Environmental > Aquatic > Marine > Oceanic | place...
CGGCTGTTCGTGGTGAACCACTGCCCTCTTCTGATGTTCGATGTAGAGGCCAGAAATCTGACTCCCGACAAATTGCGGGGGGATAGCGCAAAGGCGTTGTTGCAGGTCTGTGATGAGCACCTGCGCGAGGTTGTCACTGCACTTGGTGCTGAACGAGTCGTCGGAGTTGGGGCGTATGCCAGGAAACGAGCGGAAATTGCCCTAGGCAACCTCGCCGACGGTGAAGTCACAATTGATTCCATACCCCATCCGTCACCAGCCAGCCCGCTCGCCAACCGTAATGGTGGGGCCGATTGGAGAGCCGAAGTAAGGGCAGTTCTGCACTGACTTAGCAGGGAGAACGCTCATGAGGCCGTCCGCGCCTCCGAGGGGCGGTGACGACTTGAGCGAGTCCAGAGAATCGAAGAAAATGGCAATCCATCCGGAAGACAGGGATTGGAGTGGTCCGCAGGGTGATGACCCGCGCACCTTGAACGAATTACTGACGAAGGCGGTCGGTAGAAACCAGGGCGAACTGATGTTCGGGACCATTCCCGCACCCGGCGCTCCACGAATACACCTGACATACGATGAGTTCGGCCAACTGGTTGACTCCTGTTCCCGCTCACTGAGAGATGCAGGCGTAGGCAAGGGTGACCGCGTGGCGCTCATCATCGACAACTCGGTGGAATGGGCTGCTGCAGCCTACGCCACCAACGCGCTGGGCGCAGCCTACACCGCGATGTACACACATCAGCACGGCGCAGAATGGGCCTACATCCTCGGCGACTCAGAACCGACTATCCTCGTCGCTGCCAACACCGATGTTCTCGACAAACTATGCGAACACCTCCCAGCCGACGGCTGGCCAGCAGCGGGAATCGTTCTGCTCGGAGACGATGTGCCCAACGCATCCCCACCAGAGGGGGTCCTAGTTAGGCCGTGGAGTGAATTCATTTCCGCGGGTGCCGCTTCAACACCGCTTGGAGAGGTTGCTAGTGACACTCATGCACTGGCGACTCTGATCTACACGAGTGGAACGACGGGGAATCCGAAGGGAGTCATGCTGTCGAACTGGAACATCCTCCACAATATCCTCGCAATGCAAGGAAGATTCCCAATCTACAAGGGTGACCGAACCGCCTCCTTCCTACCTTGGGCCCACTCCTTCGGCCAGATGGGTGACCTTCACTTCATGGTCCATCAGGGGGTTCACATCAACCTGATTTCCGATGTCTTGAAAATCGCTGACGAGTGCCAGGAAATCAAGCCGCACGCACTCTTTGCGGTGCCCCGCGTCTGGAACAAGCTGTACGGCAAGGTGATGGCAGGACTCAACGCCTCTCCAATCAAGAAGAGACTCGGAGCGGCCGCCTTCAAAAGGGCGAAAGCGAGAATCGCGGCAGATGGCCGCGACTGCCTCAGAATCGAGCCGAAGGGTTTCCTCGACAAGAAACTCGACAAGATTGTCCTCGGCAAGATTCGTGGCCGGTTCGGAGGAGAAATGCGCTTCTGCATCTCCGGCGGAGCCGCCCTCTCACCCGAGGTCGCCTCCTTCATCCAATGCGTCGGCTTCTCGATGTTCGAGGGCTACGGCCTGACCGAGACTTCTCCGCTGATCTCAATCAACGGCTGGCAGGAGGGACACCCCTGCAAACTCGGTAGCGTGGGAAGACCCATCTGTGGCGAGAGAGTAGTCATTGACCAGGACGCTTGGGATGACCCAGACAGTAGCGACGGCGAGATTGTCGTCTATGGGCCCAACATCATGCTCGGCTACTGGAACAACCCTGAGGCGACTGCCGAAGTCATGACCGAGGACGGTGGTTTCCGAACCGGCGACTTGGGTCGATTGGACGATGGATTCCTGATGATCACCGGGCGAGTGAAGGAGCAATTCAAGTTGCAGAACGGCAAGTATGTCGCGCCTTCCCCGTTGGAAGAGTCACTGAAGTTGTCTGCTTTGGTTGAGCAGTGCTGCGTTGACGGAAGTAACAAGGTGCGGACCTTCACGATTCTTCACCCCAACGAATACGCCCTCAGGGACGCCCTGAAGGCTGCTGGACTCAATTCAAGCGGCGAGCTTTCGGACTTGTGCGCGGCGGAAGAGGTACGCGCCTTTGTGCTAAAGTCTCTCACCGAGGAAATCATGGGGCCGAATTGGAAGGGCTTCGAGATATCTGGCAGCGTGATTCTCGACCCTGAAGAGTGGACGACGGGTAACGAGATGATCACCCCCTCACTGAAGGTCAAGCGAAGCGCGTTGTTCACCAAGCACAAGGAAGCCATCGATTCGCACAATTGAGGAACCTAACGAAACCCGCACTGCGGCAGCGTTGGTGACGACGATGTGTCATTTGAAGTCGTCAGCGTAGCGCCACTGTTGGAAGAATGAGCCGACTAGGATGCATGCGACGATGATTATCGCACTCTGACCGGTCACCGGGTCGAAATCGTCGAGACCCTTCATGCCGGCCGAGGTGATTGCCACACCGGCAGCGACTGAGATGCCGCCCAGAGACGCTGAACTGACGAAGGTGACCGCCTCTTTGGCATCCTTTGCGAGACGAGCCCCAATTATGAACGAGATGTCGAGTGCGACCGCCGCCACAATCCAGTTGAAATCGTAGAATTCGATTAGCAGTGAGAGGATTATCGCCATCACTCCCATGCCGACCGCCCCTCCGACGATGATGTGGAAATACTTCCCAAGTGACTGGCCAGAGTATCCTGCGAGCATTCCCACTCCGATACCGATCCAGATGGCTATCCTAGCATCGACCCCAAGGAAGGCGTTGGCGACCGCTCCCGCAGTGAAGGCGAATGGGATGAACAGCGCCCAAGCAGTGAGCAGCGGGATGAGGCGCGGTCCGGCGAGTGTCAGGGCGATTCCGAGCAGGATGAGCAACATGCCGACGATTGGGCCGTAGGCTGTCAGAATCGCATCCAACTGCTGCTGTTGGTTCAGCGCCATGCCGCTCGATGCGCGTCAGCCGCTTGAATCCTCGGCCTCCTGCCCCGTGTCCTTTGGATACCCTTCCGAATTGCTGATTTGCTACGAGGGACTCCGCTGAACATGGTGAGCGGAGCCGATGGCGGTGTTGAGGCCTCAACCGGTGTGTCCGGCGGGGGTGCCAACATGCCCCGTCGAATCGTGACCGCGGCCTCGCTGTTCGATGGGCACGACGCTGCAATCAATGTAATGCGACGCCTCATCCAAGCCGCGGGAGCCGAGGTGATTCACCTCGGACACGACCGCTCCGCGAAGGATGTCGTTGACACAATCATCCATGAGGATGCCCACGCAGTCGCCCTCTCATCCTACCAGGGCGGCCACATGGAGTACTTCACCTACATCCGGGAACTACTCGACGCCGCTGGGCGAAAAGATGTCAGGATATTCGCTGGTGGTGGTGGCACCATCACTCCTGTAGAGATTCGAGACCTGCACGAGGCGGGAATCACTCGCATCTACTCCCCCGACGACGGTCGCAGCATGGGTCTGGTCGGAATGATTGACGATCTGATGGAGAGGACTGAGGACTTCGACCTGCTGTCTCCAGAGAGTCTCTCGGAACTCGACGGGCCAATCACCGCGAACGAACATGGCCGAATCGCCCGACTCATCACCCTTGCAGAAAATTGTGATGAGGAGACCTTCCGCACCGCACTTGCGAAATGCCGTTCAACAGAGGCCGACAGGAAGGCACCCGTGGTTGGGCTGACAGGTACCGGTGGGGCAGGTAAGTCAAGCCTGCTCGACGAACTGATGCTGCGAATCATCCGAGACGAGCCCGACCTCAGAGTGGCATTCCTCTGTACCGATCCGACCCGCAAGCGCACAGGTGGGGCACTGCTCGGCGACCGAATTCGAATGAACTCCCTCTCAAACTCAAACTTCTACATGCGAAGTCTCGCCAGCCGCGGCTCCGGCAAGGAGGTCAGTGACCACCTCGGAGAGGCAATCGAGGTCTGTCAGGCGGTCGGCTTCGACCTCATTTTTGCTGAAACTAGCGGCATCGGACAGGCCGATGATGCAATCACCAACCATGTTGACCACACTCTCTATGTGATGACCGCAGAATATGGCGCCCACACCCAACTCGAGAAGATTGAGATGCTCGACGTCGCTGACATCGTCGTCATCAACAAATTCGAGCGGCGGGGTGCGGTCGACGCCCTGCGAGCGGTGAGAAAGCAGGTTCGCCGCAACCGAAACCTGTTCGGAATCTCCGACGAGGAGCTGCCCGTCTGCGGCACCATCGCAAGCCAATTCGCCGACCCTGGCGTCGACGACCTCTGGGCTCGCCTCGCGGTGATCATGACCCTAGCAGACGGTCGCACCCCCACAGCACGCGCCGCAACCATGCCACCCTCTGGTATGCCCGAGCCTCGCCACATCATTCCACCCGAGCGAGTCCACTACCTCGCCGAAGTCTCAGCAGCGGTCCGCGACTATCACAATCGGACCTACGGCGAGGTTCAGAAAGCGCGCCTAGCCCAACAGTTGGCAGAATCCGCAAACCACCTAGAGGCACTCGGAAAAGGCGACCAATCTAACGAACTGAGGCGAGAGGCCACCGAAGTATTGGAGGATTTACACCCGAGCGCGAGGAACCTATTGTCCGACTGGCCCGACACTGCCGAACGGTACGACAGCGGGGTCTATACCTACCAAGTCCGAGGGCGAGACATTGAGGCAGACACCAAAGTCGAATCGCTCTCCGGTAACTCGATTCCACGCATCGCCCTGCCCCGCTTCGAGGACAAAGGGACTCTGCTCAACTGGCTCCGCCGGGAGAATCTGCCCGGAAACTTCCCCTACACAGGAGGCGTCTTCCCGCTCAAGCGGACCGACGAGGACCCGACCCGAATGTTCGCCGGAGAGGGGCCGGCCAGCCGCACCAACGAGCGCTTCCACCTGTTGAGCAAAGCCTCCCCGTACGCCCGCCTTTCGACCGCCTTCGACTCGGTCACCCTGTACGGGCGCGACCCAGACCTTCGTCCCGACATCTACGGAAAGGTGGGGGAGTCCGGAGTCTCTATCTTCACAGTCGATGAGATGAGCCAACTGTTCGACGGCTTCGACCTGGTAGACCGCAACACAAGTGTCTCGATGACTATCAACGGCCCAGCTCCAATCATTCTGGCCATGTTCTTCAACACCGCCGTCCGTCAACAGGAAACCGTTTTTGAAACGGAGAACGGTAGGCCACCCCTGCCTAAGGAGGTTCGAGAGATTAGAGAGAAGACCCTCTCGACTGTCCGTGGAACCGTTCAGGCGGACATCCTGAAGGAGGACCAAGCGCAGAACACCTGCATCTTTTCGACCGACTTCTCCCTGAAGTTGATGGGCGACGTCCAGCAGTTCTACATCGACAACGACGTTCGTAACCACTACTCGGTTTCCATCTCGGGATACCACATCGCAGAGGCTGGCGCAAACCCGATTTCGCAACTCGCCTTCACCCTCGCCAACGGCCTCACCTACGTTGAGTACTACCGCGCTCGCGGCATGGACATCAATGACTTCGCCCCCAACCTCTCCTTCTTCTTCTCAAATGGGATGGACCCCGAGTACACGGTGATTTCAAGAGTCGCCCGGAGAATCTGGGCGATTGCGATGCGCGACCTGTACGGAGGAAATTCTCGCTCACAGAAGTGTAAGATGCACATCCAGACGAGTGGCCGCTCGTTGCACGCGCAGGAGATCGACTTCAACGACATTCGAACCACACTGCAAGCGCTGCTCGCCATCCAGGACAACGCCAACTCTCTGCACACGAACGCCTTCGATGAGGCAATCACCACTCCAACTCCCGACTCCGTGCGGCGAGCCTTGGCAATTCAGATGATCAACAACAAGGAGTTCGGCTGGAACAAGTGTGAGAACCCGATGCAGGGCTCGTTTCTCATCGAAGAACTGACCGACATGGTCGAGGAGGCTGTGCTGCAGGAGTTTGAGCGAATCAGTGAGAGGGGTGGTGTTCTCGGCAGCATGGAGATGATGTATCAACGCTCCAAGATTCAGGACGAATCGATGCACTACGAGCACCTCAAGCACTCTGGTGAACTACCAATCATCGGCGTCAACACCTTCGAGAACCCAGATGCGGTTGCCTACGACGAGTCTTCGGCTGACGACTTCGACATGGAACTCACCCGCGCCACGCCCGAGGAGAAGCAGGGTTGTTTGGACCGGATGGAATCATTTCACAAGGAACACGAAAAATCAGCCCCGGCGGCTCTCACCCAACTCCAGGAAGTGGCCAGAAACGGTGGCAATGTCTTTGCCGAACTCATGGAGACTGTCAAAGTGGCATCGCTCGGACAGATCACAGAGGCACTCTTCGAGGTTGGCGGTCAATACCGCAGAAACATGTAATTCTCGAAAACCAAATCATGCCTTCCAATTACACCAGGTGCAGTCCGGATCTCTTGAGGGCTCGGAACCAAAGATGAGTTTGGCACCATTCTCGTAGAGTTTGCGGACGGCCTTCCGAGCCTTTGCAGAGGTATCGACCTCTACCCACTTGTAACCAAATGAAATCTCAAGGCCGTCCTCTGTGATTTCGGGCCAAACCAGCATCAAATACCCGATATCAGCCACCTTGTACCCATTTTTCTCCAGAAGATACGCATAAGCTGCGACTTGGGTGTGATTCCCCACGAAATCTTGGCCCTTCGCGCTGCCTTTCGTCTTGAAGTCAATTACGATGAGCCCATTGGGGCCTTCAAGTAACTCATCCAACTTGCCGCGGAACTTTACTCCATTATCTTCAAGTGAATCCGGCATGTTCAACATCTTATTGCTGACGAGACTGGCATTCGCACAAATTTTGATTGAAGAACCTAGAGCAGAAACGCAAGGTGGTACTGTGCCGGCTTTCCTGTGCTTGTCGAACATGGCCCTCATTGAGCGATCAATTCCGTTTGTAATCTGAGGGAATGGGCTACCGGGTTTTCGGACACCGGTATAGGCACGTTGGTTCCAGAAGCAGTTCGGGCACTCAGTCGAATCATACAATTGAGATGGCGATAAGGATAATATCTTGCTACGGACCATGATTTCACCTATGTCCCCTGACTATTAAGTTAATTCGGCGACTTACTGTTGTGGTAGTAATGACTCGTATCATTAACTCCCCTCTCCTACCTCGTCGAACCGCTCCTTCTTGAGTTCCTTGTAGGCGTTCCTCTGCTTCTTGTCTGCCAAAGCCATGCGACCCATCTTCTCAACTGCGAGACGGTGTGTGGTGCGTGCCCCACTCCTCACCTGCTGCATCAACTCGTGCCACCCGTTCTCACGGGCGAAAAGTACGTCTTCGGGCAGGAGTATGGTAGCCACCTTTGCCTCAATAAACACATCAGTTGGATTCCAATCAATGCTTGTAGGCATCCCCTCGAACTCCAATAGCTCAGTCATGTAATCTGCCAACCCGATGGGGAGTTCCTCTCTATCTATCTCGTAGATGGCTGTCCCTCCTCGGAGACCGGTCAGCACCAATCCCAACACGAGTGGGTATGGGCATCGCTCGTCATCGTATGCGACTATTGGATAGACAAGGTATGAGGATGTGCGGCGACCGTTGGTAAATCGACCTGGCCTCTGCAATCCCTCGACCCCGGCCAGGCAGGACATCTCATTCACTTGCATTTGGATGATGTCCTCCCAATCCTCCTCGTCCACCTCGACTTCGAAGGTGTAGCCTACCTCTTCCCCATCACCGGATTCATCCATCATGTCTACCACAGATCCCCGAAACCCATCGAATCCTCATCTATGTCGAGAAGTTCGGACTTCTGCTTCTCCAACTTCTTGACTTCACTGGTCAAATACATCTTCTTCTGATGCAGCCGTTCAACATGACTATCCTTGTCTACGATGAGTTGCATCTCTGCAATCTTTACCTCAAGTTCCTCCTTTTCCATGCGGAGTGCCTTGAGCTCGACGTGCACCTTCTTGGCCTCGTCATGGTAGCGATGCATGTCGTGCTTGTCTTCGAGAGCTGCCTCCATGCGACTACCATGTGTCTGCAATTCCTCCAACAGGATTGCGAATATCTTCTTGAAATACCACAGATTAAAGATGCTCAATTTGCCCAATGCGACACGGCACTCGTCAAGAGCTGAACAGTAGTAGCGATTGGGGCCCATTATGCTACACCCCCACCACATACAGAACCCTCTCCAATCACAACATTACCCCTTTTTCCGACACACATAACTACAATCAATTCGGTATTACCTATATAAAGGTATCTATTAAAATAGCATTAATTAATATTATAACCATTAATTCAACTCCTTTAAGTACCCTCAGAGTCAGGGGTAGTCAACCGGAGAGAGAATTATGAGTGACAGACGAATGTTCGATGAGGATGGTGAGGTGATTTACGCCGGGCGTGGAGCACGCTCGAAGAGGTGCCGTGAGATGCTCGGCTTGGGCCTCGCGTACGCGTTGAATGAAGAAGGGGAACTGGTGTGGATTGAGCCCGACACCCCCGCAGAGCCCACGGTCTCCGAATCAGCTGAGAAGATTCGCGATGCCGCTGAGGAGCTCGCCGACACCCTAGGTGTCGAAGTGACCGGCTACGAGGTGCGAATGGAGTCTGGAGACAAGACCTTCATCGCAGAGCTCGGCACCCCGGATGTCCATGTCGTCAACGGACTGACATTTGACCAACTAGCCGAGATGGCGAACACAATCATTGGTTGGATGATGGCCCGTGGCTTGCGCTTCCACGAATACCAGGAATTGATCGAGAAGGTCCATCGCCTCCTCGCACGCCACCAACTCCCTCGAGGAATTCTTCAGGGATTGACGCCCACCATCCACGACGCTGCCGCCGATGCCCGAGAGAGCTTCGCGGTTAACCAAGTGCCCGGCACACCTTCTCAAACCTGCTTCGACGAGTTGTGGATCCTACCCGGAATGATGCCCTACGACCATGTTTGCCACCCCCATTTCGAAGGCATCGACGAGGTCCACATCGAGGACCTGCCTCCGATGAATGAACAGGAGGGTATGGCCGACTGCCGAGAGTTGTGGGAGGGGCGCGTCAAGGATGTTGCCCCTCAATTCGTCTGTGACAACCTTGCAGTTGCTGCCCGCTCTCGCTGCCTTAACCGCGGCGCCAACAAGGTGGTGCGCATCTTCCTGCATTGGGAGGGAGGGCTCACTGACACCGTGCCCATGATCAACTACCCAAACCCGCCATCGCAACAATACCGTGACTGCCTTGACCGCTTCATCGCTCACTGCTCAGAGTTGAAGCAGAGCGGCGACAACCCGAACCTGCGCCTAATCATCTATCGCACCAACGGCATGACAGAGGAGGTGGACTTGTGAACGGATACCGCGTCATGTTGTCCAACCCAACCCCTCACAGCCGTGAGATGACCATACCCGCAGGCCGCACCCTCGGTGTGAACGGGGGTGCAATTACGACCCAAGACAGCGTCACCGTCGAACTCGAACCCTATTCACGTGTTGGCATCATCTACGACCGCCACGGACATCGTTTGTCCGATCGTGCGACGATTGATGACATCAACATCATCCACGAAGACATCGAGATAATCGATGTCTCGGGAGGGACCGCCTCTCGCGTGCCGATTGGCATGGAGGCGGGCGAACTCAATGGAAACAAGGCCTCGCGCGACGACTTCCTAACACGCGCCCGCGAGACATACGAAGGAGTACCAGAGGATTCGGCAAGACATCTTGGCGGATTCCAGTTGCTCGCGCAACTCTCCTACCTGCGCTCACAGCGTGACGGACAGGATGTGGGCCTCTATTCGCCCGAGGCTCTGAACATGCGTTACGATCGTGGTGTCGACACCATCTACTCACTCGTGCGTGCAGGTGACATCTCCCTGACCTCTTGCATTGGTGCTGGATACAACAACGCCGGTGCTCTACAGATTTCCATGCGCAACAACACCTCACGTGAGATTCGCGTCCGCATTCCTCAAGGTTGCATGTTCGAGCAGGCAGAGTGGACTGGAAACCAGAACCTGGTGGTGACAAACGAGGAGTTCGTCATCATCGGGCCCGCCAAGGAGGAGACCTTCCCGCTCCACGCAAGTTGTGCGAACAGCAGCGCTGGGTCGCCAGCAAATGACGAGATGAATGTCACACCTTTCATCTTCAGGGATCTGGGTGAGTCATTTCAGAATCAAGACAGCGTCTGGCGTTCCTTCGATGGCGATGGTGGCAGAAACACTAGCCTCTAATCTGAAGACTATTTTTTTGCCTTATTCTTGTGCTTGAAATCAGTAAACTCATTCTTGAAGAAAATGTACACCCTCCATATTCGAGCTACTCTATACTCTCTCGCATTCATATTTTTCCGATACCCGTGCAAATCTTTTGGCACACGGTTTTTGTTTACTTCTCCAATTGGATGGTCCTCGTCGATTTCTCTGATTGATTCCCAAAAATCATTTCGGGCTCTGGGCGGCGCCTTGCGTAGTTGTTTCTTGAACTTAGGGCTGATAATACGATCTCTTATCGAAAAATGGAGAGATTTGCCGGGATGAATGGGGGTTGATTCCTTAACCCAGTGAACTGGCACCCTCATGTCTTTCAGGATATCCGATGGAATGTGGAACAGGTTGTTTCCAAATTTGTTTCTTGACTTTGATGAGAATGATTCGCCTGCGTACATGCTAGCCAATTGTTGATACCCTCGCGCTCTTTCCTCTCGATGGAAATATTTCCAGTAGTCTCTGTACCCTTTGGGCATCTCATTCATGAAGAGGCGGACAGCTTTTCGATTCCCATCAGCGTATTCCAATGCGTTTGCATTAGCCAACGCCTCCTCTAGGGGATAATCCGAATCGCTCACGAGTCTGTCAAAGTAATCCCTATACAGGTCACTACGAGGATTGGCATCCTCCAATGTAGTACACGCTATTTCAGAAATATGATGGAAGTATTCGTGTGCGAACAATATGTTCGTTGCTAACTCATGTGCGTCAATCGGATTAAGATGTGATAGATATTTGTTAGCAATTATTCTAGGAGAAACTTCTCTGATGTATATCCCCCATTCCCCACCAGTGTCATGAAAGGGGATGTACCAGGCCAATGCTTCT
>Ga0208879_1004359_pt1 | contig 11058 bp, 11 predicted proteins | sample Knorr_S15_td_Bot_FD_185605 | JGI IMG/M metagenome (GOLD analysis project Ga0208879, IMG submission 185605) | Marine microbial communities from Southern Atlantic Ocean transect - Knorr_S15_td_Bottom_ad_5009_LV_A (SPAdes) (version 2) | ecosystem: Environmental > Aquatic > Marine > Oceanic | place...
AACAATAATCAGACTGGACGAGGAGCACAAAGCAAGAAATAATCACTCTGTTTGAGGACAAAAAAGACGGTTTTAAGTGGATCCAATACGCCGCAAATGGGTGGATCTATTAGGGTGCCAATCGACACCAGTATCGTTTAGTTAGTCTTAAAGACAGTCCGTTACTGGATATATCAATGATTAATCCAATTCGTTAATGGATTAGAGGCAAGTCTTTAAGACACCCGCAGTCATCAGTTACTCATGTGTATTGAATCATGTGTGTATGGTCTAACTTGATTTGTTTACTCATATCCTTCTAAGCCTATGGACTTGTGCTCTACCTCCAGCACTTGTCCTAGGCATCCCCTTACTGTTTCTCAAGCACATCAATCAGAAGGCTTTAGGTTGGCTCAATGTCACCTTTGAGAGCCTTCTGACTGATGAGTTTATTTTCGAAAAAGCCCATCAGCTAGTTACAGGCGTCCATCCGTAAGACCCTGTTTTGTAGAAAAAAGCCCATAAGGAGAACTAAATGAAAAACTTCAAGACACTGAACAACCCACAGATGCGTGTGAACCTTACGCCTCTCAACCTAATGCTAATTCAACGAGAGCAAACAGAGAGACAAGCTAAGCGCTCACGTAAAGTCGGTGCATCGACAATTATCAATGAATGTATCACTAAACAACTATCACACCACTAACAGCTAAGGAGAATAAAAGGTATGAGAAAACAATCTGACATCATTCGAGAACTTCAAGACCGTCAGAAAGAACTTCAAGACCGTGTTAACGCTACTGAGGCTATCTGCCAAGACTTACTGATTCACTTATATAACAGCGAAGCACAAGGTCGCATTAAGTTCGATGACTACCGCATTAAATACACACAAGAAGCTATTGAACGTCGAGAAGCTGAAGCCAAGGCGAAACGACTTCGAGACAACTTCAACACGGCTAAGGCTGACTTTAGAGATATGGCTGAGGCTAACTTCTGGACTCTTGTGTTCCTGAACGACGAGGAGCGCCAAGAGAAACTAGACGACATCTGGAGCACTATCACGAGTGAGTTAGTGTTGCCTGAAGACGCTAAACGACCTCAACACATTGTGCCTGAACTGACTGTAGACCAGCTTATTAATCGTCGTGCTGAGTTACTGGATTCAATCAACAGAGCTAACGCTACTCAGTACAACGACACCATTGAGCACTGTAAACAGTCTAAAGCTGATTTTGGGCTGAACATGAAGCGTGAGCGAGACAAGCAGATTGCTGAGATAAATCGCAAGGATGGACTAAATGAGTCTGAACGACAACGGCAAGTTAGTGAGGTAGAAGCTTACTTTGAGCGTGAGATTGAGAGGCACTCGCTCGAAATGGACAGACAAATCAGTTCAGCAGAGGTAAGCCTGAAACGTCTTGACGACCACAAAGCAGAACTAGCCAAGGTTCAACAAGCCCTAGCTAAACAGTTAACCCATTAATAGGAGGAATTAGGATATGAGTACACTAACACCACGACTTATCTTTACTGACGGTGCAGCGCCTAACAACCAGAACGGATGTAAACACGGTGGCTTAGGCGTTGTCGTGTTGAATGACCAAGAGGAAGTCTTAGAGACCTACAAGGCACGAGTAGAGCCAGTAGAAGGCAAAGAGACAACCACTAATGTTCGTTGTGAAATGCTGGCAGTCATCAAGGCTCTCGAACTGGCAGAGCTTGAAGACATTATCCACACAGACAACGACATGATTGCTAAGGGCTACAACGAATGGCTCAAAGGGTGGAAGCTGAAAGGCTGGAAGACTGCCAGTAAGAAGCCTGTAGCCAATCAAGACCTATGGCAACGTATCGACAAGCTGAAGCAAGAGAAGCCTACGGTTGTCGTTGAGTGGGTTCGAGGCCATAGCGGTATCTATGGCAATGAACTTGCAGATAACTTAGCGACTGAAGCTGTGAAAAGCTTGTATACCTTAAAATAAACCTTCTCCCAGCTTGAAACAGAACTCTAGATGGATTAAATGAGCAAACCTGTTAAATTAACGTTTATTAGATAAATGTTTGTAATTTTCGTATGCATCCATCAGATAGGATATGAGTGCTTGTCTCTCTCTGATGTGATGCTCATTTTTATTGGATTAGTCAAAATTAACAAGGAAGTTCCATGCAAGAAAGTAATGATTTGAACATTGCATTGATAGGTATGTGGGGAGCTATTGGCGGAGCGTTTTTTACTCTGTTGGGCACTATAGTGACACAGGTATTAACTTACGTGAAAGACAAAGGTCTTGCTGAAATTTCAGCAAAAGAGAAAGAAAGAGAAAGGGAGTTTACTCTGAAAAACAATAAGGAAGATTCCTTGGTTTTGCTCTTTGAAAGATGCCTTTCAGCAATCGCTGTGTTTCAGCATAAACAATTGAAAGAAGATGTAGACTTGACGACTGAAATTGATGAAGTTCAGACCAATGTAGCAAAGCTCTTCGTAAAATTTTGTGATTCTGGATTAGATGACGCTTATGACTTCTTTGTTGCTAGCCCAAACTCGTCAACTGCAAGTCATTTGAGAGAAGCGGTATTAGACGTGTTAAAAGGGTGTTCAGATTTGAATGTAACTGTGTCTGCGGAGAGTGAACCAGTTAGTGACAACAGCTCATACAAGTTTCAGATTTTTATTGATGATGAATATATCAAAAAGTGTTTTGTTGAAGATGGCGAGATAATTCCGAAAATGGTGTTATTGAGTTATCAGCCCGAAAATCTGGATAGCGAGTCTAGAAGGCTTTTATTAATTATTGACCATATTAAGGGGCAAATTAATTTAAGTCGCACAATCACTCTTACCTTACCTACAGGCAGTAACCTAAAGACTGGCAGGAAACGATGGGAAGTAGACTTTGACCCTCGCTCGGAAGGTCTAACAAATACACTCAATCTGTGGAAAGAGGAATTTAATAATGCGATGAGTAAAAGTAAATCAACTGAATAATGAACTCTTGCTCATTAATTGTTCGATCGGGTGACTCAAGAAAAAAAAGTTTTACTCTTATTTTTGAGCTAAAATCTGGGTCACCTTGAGGGTCACTTTTTGGGTCTCTAAATTGAAATAACCCTATGAATATTGGTGTGCAGAGGTGTGTTTATGGCACTGTCATGGGGTGTCAGGGGTCGGAGGTTCAAATCCTCTCACACCGACCAACTTCTCTCTCCCCATTCAATGGCTTATGCCACTTATATCTTAAAGTTAAATCAAAACCCACTTTTCTTGTACCAATATAAAGCAGTAAATTTCGCTCAATAAAAGAGTGCATAGTTGTATATACACTCTTAAACATTATTAGCGCAAAGCCTAGCTGGTTTTAATGCTCAAGATGTCGAAAAGCATCAATAGAGAACCCGCATAAATAACCATACTCCAGCGGTTGCAAATTTGCTGAAGGCTGGCAAGAAAAGGGTACTTCCCCATAAAAAGCACAAGCAGGCGGCTACACCCAATTTGTTATTTTGTACTTGTTTCATGATAGTCATTTTCACGTCCTCCTTACTATTAAATAGAAGGTTGAAACTGAAGGCTCACTGAAATACGGTTCCAGCTATTAATTTGTAGAATAATAGACGTTAGTTCTATCAGCCCTTCTTTTCCGAACGTGCTTTCTACACTGTTATACATTTCTTCAGTAATAGTGGAAGAGTGGATAAGCGTTAACGCTTCCGTCCACGCTAATGCTGTTCTCTCTTCAAAACTGAAACAATCTAGCTCTCTCCATGCAGACAATACATCAAGCCTCGACTGATTTTCATCAGACTCTCTCGCTTCTTCGGCGTGCATGTGTTGGCAGAAGCCGCACTGATTAATTTGTGACGCACGAAGCTTAACTAAATGTATGAGTTTATGACTTAAAGTACTTTTGACTGAAGGCTTAACCAAGCCTGTGAGGTGCTCAAGAATATGGGGATATTCAGAATATAGCTCAGATTGTGTAATACGTTTTTTCATAGTGATCTCCTTTAAACTGCGGAGAACTATAAAGTCTAAGCAAAACGCTTAATTGTAAATTTGCGACAACTTTCGCTTTCTATACTGAAGGGGCGTTTCCAGCGCGAAATCACTAAACGAATGCGTAAAGTGCGCTTGGTCGAAGTAACCACATGCCAATGCGACGTGGCTCAGCGCTTCAGAGTTTGAGGTTAATAACGATCGAGCATGGCGTATTTGAGCAAATTGATACAGTTTGTTTGGCGAGAAACCAAAGTTAGTGCGAAATTGGCGCTCCAGCGTTCTTCGGCTGACGCCGAACTGATCGGCAAGATGTTGTGGGGGCACCAGTAAATTCATCGACTGATAAAGCATGCGCTCCCATTTCTGAAAGGCTCCATCAGTATTTTCTGCTAGCTCAATCAACCAGTGCTGTATTGCTAAGCACTGCTGGCTAATAGTTTTTCCAATAAGATAGGCTTGCAGTCGTTGATAGGAATCACGCTGCTTAACCATAGCCAACGCGATGTCGATTTGTTGGTTTTTACTGTCATCAAAGGTTAAACCGAACAAATATTTCAAGGCACCGGGCCTAAATCTTACACTTATTTGTCTGCAAGCCAGTTCCCACGGCATGGCGCAGACCTGAGTATGGTAAAACAATTGTGCTTCACAGTTAGTTTGATCGAGATAAAAAGTCAAACTAGCACCTGCATCGGGATAAAATTTTTCGTTTAGGGTTGTAGCTGAGCCTTCTGGGTTATCAATCACCCATATGCATTGTACAAACCGTTTTATGGAAGCTGCAGGGGTCACGAAACCAATATCAATCTGCTTAAAGCTAGCGGCAGGAATAATTTCGTTGTTGGTTGAAGCGTCCATAAACGTTGGTTGCGAGTCTAGAGTTAAATCAGTGAAGCTTTATATTACCCCTGTCGCGTGCCGTATCAAGACAAAGTTTCACGTTTAGTTAGCGCAGCGACCTAAAAAGCTTGTTATAGATTTCACCACGGCTTCAGCACTTTCAATTTGCGGATAGTGCCCAATTTGATCGAGCTCAATTACGTCTGCATTGGGAATGAGTTGTTTGTAACGCGCCACCATATGCGCGCCAGAGATTGGATCAGCCATGCCTGCGGTTAGTCGAAGAGGGGCATTGGCATTTTGCAGTGCACTTACCCAGCGCTCTCGATATTGTTTACGCTGCTTCATATAGTCCAAAAGCAAATGCATGTGTTGGTGACCATTATTTGCACTGATAAGTGTCCAAAAATCATCGATGTCTTGATCTGAAGGAGGTGTGTTTGGGCCAAATATGTTGTGCATGCTTTTTCGAATTGCATTTTTGTTTAAAAAGCGAATGAGTAGACCACCAATTGGAGAGAGCAGCAGCTTTTGAATGGGCAGAGCACGATGTGTCTCAGGAAAAAGGCCACCGTTAAGTAAGTGCAGAGATTCGATGCGAAAGGCAAGGTCGTTTTCCAGTTGCTGCGCCATCATTTCTTGCGCAACCGTATCACCGTAATCATGAGATAGAACATGGGCACTTGTGATACCTAAATGCCTTATTACCTCACTTATCGTGTCTGCTTGCTCTTTAATTAAGTATTTTTTTGGCGACTTATCGCTAAAACCAAACCCCGGCATATCGAGCGTCACGCAGCTGAACTGGCTTGTAAGTGCTGGCCATATTTTAGCCCAATCAAAACTTGCGGTGGGGTATCCGTGAATGAGTAATAGTACTGGTCCACTGCCTTCTGCCTTGTAAAAAACTTGCTGACCGTCAACGGTTAAAAAGTGGCCGGAACTTCGCCATTGTGAAAGTTGCATTTCTACACGCCTTGTTATTCTTTTGTATTTAGCTTGCCCAGCCTTTGGATTTAGGTCTGTCGTGAGTGCGACATTTTAATAATGTCGCGCGCTGCACAGGGAATTTATAACGCAGGGTATAGGTAGTGGAAAATGAGAGGCACGCTAGTCTTCAACCGGAATACAGACGGTTACTTTCGTTCCCTCTCCAGGGGTTGATTTTAAGTCAATCTCACCGTTAAATTTTTGTCGTACTAAGTTGTATAAAATATTTAGGCCCAGCCCTGTACCGCCTTTATCACGAGCCGTGGTGTAAAATGGCTCGAATACCTTCTTGTGAAGTGCCTCTGGTATACCCTTGCCATTGTCTTGTACGCTAATCACAATGCCTTTGGCATTTTTACTGCAGCTCACACTCACTCTATTTACGTCGTTATTTACCGATGGACCAAAAGCGTGACGCTGAGCATTCGATATTAAATTTGTTAGCAATTGGGCAATTATACCGGGGCAGGTGGTTATCACTAAATTGGACGTAACGTCTATGCTTAGCTCGACTTGTTCTTTGCGAAGCATGGGTTTTAAAGGGTTACAGACTCTAGGGATATATTCGTCTAATGCAATTTCTTCTATTTCTAACGACGTTTGGTCAGCAGAAGTGCGCTTAAAGTCTTGTACTAAATTCGCTGCCCGCATCAGGCTCGTTTCAGCCAAGTTTAGCCCTTCAGAGCAAATAGCTTCGAAGTCTTTAAAACCCTGCTCGGTTAATTCATCGTTTTCGAAGTCTCGATAGATGCCTTTTAGTTCTTCTTTGCAGTTACTGACGGAGGTAAGTGCAATGCCTAACGGCGTATTAACTTCGTGAGCAATGCCTGCGACTAGATTTCCTAACGCCGCCATTTTTTCTGACTCGACGAGCTTTTCTTGTGCGGCCTCAAGTTCAGCTGTGCGGTCTATTACTTTTTGCTCAAGGGTTTGGTTGGCCTCAATTAGCCTCTGCTCGTAATCTGCGCGCTCATTTGCACTCACTGCACGCCCGTAAAGGTCTGCCAGTGACGCCGCAAATACAACTTCATCGGCATACCATTCACGGGCTTTGCCTTGATGTTCACAGCAAATTATCCCAATCATTTTGCCGCGGTGGCGAATAGGGACATCAAGCATAGAGCTAATCCCAAGCGGCGTTAAATACACTTCTGCAAATTCAAATGTTGCAACATCTGTTAATGCGTCGTGGGCCGCAATGGTTCTCTCTGAATCTAGCGCCTCGAAATAATGAGGAAAGTCTTTTCGGGTAAGTACTAAGCTTTCGTGGTCCAGGTCATTACCCTTATCAATGAGCAATGTGCACTGTACCAGTGTTTGCATTTCATCATACAACCAAATGCCAGCTCGAGTAATTTGCAAACCCTCACACACCGAGTTGATAATAAGTCTAGAAGCAACGTCTAATTCACCTTTATCAATATCTGCGCTTTGGCTAACGCGTAATAAGATTAGTTCTAGCGATTCTTTCATTCATCTTCGTCCGGTTCTGTGGCTCGGATTTCAAGGATCCTGTCGAAGTGCTCTATCATAATGTGGGTGATTAGCGGATCGAATTGTTTCCCGGAATTCTCATGAAGATAGGCTTTTACTTCCTCAGGACTCCATGCCGGTTTATAGCAGCGCTTAGATAGCAATGCGTCGACAACGTCGACAATTGCCATAATACGACCCTCCACGGGAATGTCGTCTCCAGCTAATCCTTCAGGGTAACCTTGACCATCCCACCGCTCATGATGCGTTTTCGCAATGATGGCGCCCATTTTAGCAACGATGCGATCAGATCCCGCAAGTAGCTCGTAGCCTTTTTGTGCATGGGTCTTCATGATCTCCCATTCTTCGGGGTCGAGTTTGCCCGGCTTATGTAAAATAGTTTCAGGGATGCTAATTTTACCCACGTCATGAAGTGCGGCTGAATACCGTATGGTCTCAATAAACTCTCGGCTCATGTGAAGCTTTTCAGAGAGAAATTCGGTCATAAGAATGACCCTTCTCACATGGCCACCGGTCTCTTTACTCCGCATTTCGATTGCGTCGCTAAGCACCATAATGAGTTCTTTTTGGGTTTTTTGTATGTCTTCTTTTTGCGTGAGATTTTGGAATATTACCGCCACATTAGAGGCAAACATCTCTAAGGTCTTGCGTTGCAGAGCATCCAGTGGATGATCTAATTTAACATACAAGATGTTGTGGCTATCTTCTCCAGTAGGGTAGTAGCCGATGAATAAATCTTTAGACTGATAGTGACTTTTGTTTTCTAAGACTTGTTTGATTTCTTCTTCGATGGTTTCAGGAATTCGGCTAGAAATTCCAGGTTCGCATAATCCAACTAGGTCGCCGCTGGCACCTAGCACCGTCATGGTCGTATCGCCATATAAGTCGGTGTGCTGAGTAGACAAGTAGAGTACAGAGTTGTTTAGGTTAAGCAGTGTAAGTGTCTGTTTCAACACTGCGGTGCCAAATTGGGCTAAAGACTGGCTTGCTAAAACGGAAGACGAGGATTTTAAAACGTCTTCCATACCGCGCTTACCTTGCTCAATAGTCTGAATATCCCGATACGACCTTATTGCTGTGTACACACAAGACTTAAGTTTAAGCGATGATAATTCAGTTTTGGCTTTGTAGTCGTTTATGTCGTAACGCCTGATTACCTCTTCTTCCGGCGCCTGACCAGGTTGACCTGTTCGCAGAATAAGGCGGGCGGTATGGTTATTGAGCTCGTTGCGAATGGCATCAACCAAATTCAAACCCGCATCGTCAGTTTCCATCACCACATCAACGAAAGCGAGAGCGATGTCTGGATTTGCTTTGAAAAGTGCTAGGCCTTCAGCGCCACTGTGAGCTGATAGAAATTCAACCCCGCGTTTTTCGAAATTAAATTTCCGCAGAGTGAGTTTAGTGACCTCATGTACGCCTTCTTCATCATCGATTATGGCTATTTTCCATGGAGCTTGGCGAGAGGTGGATTGTTCTGTTTTTGACTTCTTAAATAACGACATACATAGCGCTATAAACGTTTAGATACATTAAACGTAAGCCACAATTTTCAATCTCGCAAACTTACTCGACAAGTTTTGTTCTAAAGTTCAATGAGCATATTTTGATGACAGAAGTCTCTTTATCATCAGTTAGATGTGTTTTAGGCAAGTATTAAAAATATGCCAAGTTTGTTAAATTGTGGAGCCCAGCAGATTCCAGTAAGAGAAAACTGCTGGGCCGCGATACCTTACAACAATAGCGTTTAGCTATCTTCGATAGGGGTATTTTCAGTAATCGGTACCGTATTTACGTCGGTATCTAAGCTTTCTACCGCATTTCGTACGCCTGCGGCGTAGTCTGGATGTACCTTTTCTAGCACGGCGTACCAACGCTCTTTTACGCTATCTGAGCACGGGCCCATTGCGGCAGCGTAGTTTTTATACAGCCGTTCTTTTTGATCATCAGAAAACATCTCATACAGTTTTCGCGGCTGCACGTAATCCACATCTGCTTCATCTTGATGATATCTATCAGCGTCTCCATCAATGCGAAGCGGAGGCTCTTTCACTGAAAAGTCAGCCACCGGACCTTCGTATTGATTGGGCTCATAGTAGGCGTCAGGGTTACCAAAATCATTGGTAAAGAAGCGCATCGCGCCGTCTTTGTGATAGTGGTTTACCTTGCTATTTTTCGGCGCGTTAGCGGGGAGTGCTTCATAGTGTGTGCCCAAACGATAGCGATGGGCATCAGCATAAGAAAATATGCGAGCCTGAAGCATTTTGTCAGGGCTAAAGCCAATACCAGGGACAACATTTGACGGACTGAATGCTGCGTTTTCTATCATTTGAAAGTAGTTTTCTGGATTTCTGTTCATTTCCAGTTCGCCAACTTCAATAAGCGGATAGTCATCGTGCGGCCACACCTTGGTTAGGTCGAACGGGTTATAGCTTTGCTGTCCTGCTTCCTCTTCTGGCATGGCCTGAATGTACATTGTCCATTTTGGGAAATTGCCTTCTTCAATGGCGTTATATAGCTCTTCTTGATATTTTTCCCGAGTGCTTCCAATGATTTTTTCAGACGTTTCATTGGTGTAGTTTTTAATGCCTTGTTGAGTTTTGAAATGGAACTTCACCCAATGACGCTTGCCTTCTTTATTCCACATGCTGAAAGTGTGGCTGCCATAGCCGTTCATGTGCATAGGTGACACCGGAATACCACGGTCCGACATTAAAATGGTAACTTGATGCACGCTTTCTGGCTGTGCAGCCCAAAAGTCGAACATGGCTTCTGGTGAGCGCAGGTTAGTTTTCGGATGACGTTTTTGCGTACGAATGAAGTCAGGGAACTTGTATCCATCGCGAATGAAGAAGATAGGAGTATTATTACCTACCATATCCCAGTTGCCTTGTTGTGTGTAAAACTTCAAGCTAAAGCCTCGCACGGCACGCTCGGTATCAGCTGCGCCTGATTCTCCTGCTACCGTAGACCACCGGCTTAATACTTCAGTTTGTTTACCCACTTCTGAGAATAAGTCAGCGCATGTGTAATCGGTAATGTCGTGCGTGACCGTAAATGTGCCCTGTGCACCCCAGCCTTTCGCGTGAACGACACGTTCTGGAATTCGTTCGCGGTTTTGATGCGCTAACTTTTCGATTAGTTGATAATCTTGTAAGAGGGCGGGGCCGCGCTCTCCTGCTGTTTTAGTGGTTTCGTTACTTACTACGGGGGCGCCTGCCGACGTGGTTAATTGCGGTTTCTTAGCCATTATAAAACTCCTTTCGTATGCTTCTTTCGAAAGCCAAACTTCCATAAACATCATGTGTGCCTGACTCATGACATGCTTTTGCTACGCACTGCTAAATGAAAGGGTTTACAAACTTCTATATATATCTATAAAAACAAACAATCTGAATTAAGTTTGCCGCCTATTGAAGAGCAAACTCGTCATGTTTACTCTAACTTAACAAGTTCAATTACCGCGTTTAAGGAAGTGTATGAATTTTGCCGAGTTTGCAGCATCAAGAAAGAGTGTTAGAGGGTTCACTAAACAGCCTGTTACTAAGGAAACAGTAGACGCGATTATCAACGCAGCGAAGTGGGCGCCATCGTCCTATAACACGCAAACCTGGAAAATTCATGCAGTAACAGGCGACGTGCTTGATAAAATTCGTGAAGGCAACACCAAAAATACACTTGAAGGTAAACCGCACGTTCGAGACTTTCCCTACAAAGAGGACTACGAGGGGATTCACCGTCAGCGTCAAATTGAT
>Ga0208879_1004362_pt1 | contig 11054 bp, 3 predicted proteins | sample Knorr_S15_td_Bot_FD_185605 | JGI IMG/M metagenome (GOLD analysis project Ga0208879, IMG submission 185605) | Marine microbial communities from Southern Atlantic Ocean transect - Knorr_S15_td_Bottom_ad_5009_LV_A (SPAdes) (version 2) | ecosystem: Environmental > Aquatic > Marine > Oceanic | place...
TTCCATTTTATTCGTTCCTACATATGGATTGGGGACTACCTTTATATTTTCCATAACACTATTGTGGGCAGATGGGTTGACGGTGTCAGGAGCATGGGTTGTAAACCGGATCGTATCCGTGCTCCAGAAAGGCCTTTCAAATTCTATTAGAAATTCATCCCCTGTCAAAGGATAATTTTCAAGTTCACCCGAAGGATCGCCCGAAAAGATAATTGAAAAATTGGTGTGAACCCATTCAATGCTGTCTTCCCCTGAGTCCGTGGTCACTATTTGGGTTCTACCCACAAGTATTTTATCTCCAATTTTATCATAATTATTGTTTTCATTCAGGTCTTGCACTGCCATATCAAGAGTATCATCCGAAAATAAATTATACACATAAAAATCAAAATTACCGCTGATCACTTCTGTTGGATTCATTTGTTCATCAATAATTGTAACATAAGTGTCAATGGTTAAGTTTGTTTCTACGGTATTCGAAACACCTGTCCATCTGATGGAGTAATCCCAAGGCTCAAGCTTAGATAATTGTTTATTAAAAAATAGGTTTATATTTGCTTGGTTCGGATTCCAATTATTTGCCCACGCTGCATTAACCACTCTTGCAGTATCAACATTTCCATCGATACGGATGACCACACCTTCAAAAACATCAGTAGTAATCTCCTGATCAGGGTTCAGTGTCCAGTAATCATAAGATAGTCCATTGGATTGATCTACAATTTCATGAATTAGGTTCTCACCAGGAAAATCATTCACCCATGCCTCAAATGGTTTTTCATCATAGATAGTTGATTTCTCCCATGTACACATAGAGATATACTCACACCCTGCCGCATCCTGAATATCATCACAGATGTTGGAATTTGAGTTTGAACAAGTTTCTCGCGTAAGGTAAACCTGAAGGTTATCATCGGTATTTATAATTGAAAAAGTGCTTTCATCATGTATGTGAATAGAAAATTGGGTATTATCCAAAAAAGTCGGATCCCCTGTGCATTCAGAATTATCAAAACTTCCTACCAGGGATGGTGTCCAAATTCCTATTAATGCAACATTGTCTATGCTCTCCAAAATTAGCCACACACAAGAATTTGAAGTTTTAAGAACTAATTTGAGCTGTTGAGATGACAGCCCGTAGACTCCGTTATAGGTCAGGACGTTCGTATTGTTTACAAACGTAAAACTAACACTATCTTTTTGTGGATCATTGAGAAAAATATACTCATAGAATCCCTCTGAAAATTGAATTACTGACCACTCACATCCAGATTCTTCAATACATTCATCTTCACCAACGAAACCGGAACAGCTTTCAGGTACACAACGCCCCGGTGGGGGATTTAACACTTTATATACAGACAATCCATCTGCAGTTATATAATTTTCTCCATCTGTATCATTACTGAATGTAATAAAGTATTCCTGATCATCAATTACAGCACCCGGTGCAAATATTTCCACAGATACATTACCAGTACCTAATATATTACCTTCCTGATCAATACTGCGGTCAATATATCCTGCCGATGGAGCTGCTGGAGTAACCACCGCCACATTCTGCCCGGTACCAATCACATTTTCGTTTTCATCCAGTTCAATAATAGCGTTGTTCTCTGACGGGGGAATTCCTGATTCAATCTGAGAGTTTGGAGCTACACCGTAATCATAGGCCACAACAGCATAGTAATAGGTAACTCCGTTTTGCACATCTGTATCGATGTACTTGTGTTTTATTCCTGAATCATTCCCTAAATAATAGGAGGTTCCAAAAACAGGCGCCCAGTCAGCAAATCCTGTAATCCCGTCAATCTTATCACATTGAAATAGGGGCTCATAGAACATTGGATTTCCAAATCCGTCTGTGATAATCTGGGCATCTTTCAGGTATTTATCTGTCGACCGATAAATTTTGTACCCTTCGAAATCATACTGAATAGAATCTGGCAGAAATGGGTCCCGGCTGAATTCAGAAATATTGTTCCAGGTAAGTATCACTTTATTATTTCCTGCCTCAGCCGTAAGAGTTGGTGCCAAGGGAGGCTGCGCAAATCGGTAATCAGTTTCGTAAATTAATTGAACCGTTTTCTTCAATTCAAATAATGCAATGGCTTCCTGAGACTGTCCCCCCGGCAGACCTGTAAGATGATCAAATGAGTGAAGCTCTGCCATGGAAATATGCTCAAACTGGTTTTTAGACAATTGAAATTTTCCTGATGCAAATAATTCTACCAGATTGGAAGCAGATAAACTGTACTGCATCAACGTATCATCCTGCATCATATTCCACATAACATCATCATTTTTAAACCACCTAGTTTCATTACTTTCAGCATGGGAATCGATTCGAAATAGTTGAAAAGTCGTTAGCCCAAGCATATCTGATTCAGAAACATCTGTGGTAGCAAAATTGGGTTCACTGTTTTTCAGCCCGTCAGTGCTTGGCTTTCCATCACACTCCGTTCCGTCAGCATCGGGACCTGTATAATTAACATCGTTTGGGCCAACGCCATCCAATCCTACGTCATCATTTACCAGAATGCAATCCCCCTGCTCATCAAAAACAGGAAATTGCCAATCCTGGTCCTCATCACCTTCATAATGATCCTTCAAGTCATTTTCTGTCAATCCATAGAAATCAAGGAACTGTTGGAGATCGTATATCCCTTCATAAGGTCCAACCAATTCTCCGGCCTCATTTGTTCTTTCTTCATCCAAGAGTCCGTCATTATCATTGTCAATATTATCGTAGGCAATACCGGGGCTCTCCAAAAATGCAAATCCCATAATGCCGGGCGTACTGCCGGCAAATCCTACACCATCCTCATCCCATGAATAGGATAGATCAAGATCTGTTTCGAAGTATCCGTATTCATCATCAGCATTATCTCCCCCAATTGCATTGTCCACCCAGTACCCAAACGCAACTTCAGTGATATCGTGGTCAGATACATTAAAGATATTGTATTCCCAGAACAGAGCGTCTCTGACCAGGGGATTATTCCACTGGAATGCTCTTGCAGCCACCCTCAGTCCCAGTCCACCCCAGGGCTCTCCTGGCTGGTCCGATGATGATTCCTGAATAAATTTATCCGGTCGGGGATAATATTTATATCCAAGACCATCTTGCAGGTATTCCTGATCCTGGGCATCATTGGCCACAAAGTATGTCTCTAGATCAGCATAAGTCACACCACGACCAAAACGACCATCCCACTCACCAGGCCATTGTGTTTCTGTTCCTGAATATGGCCACCCCCCCAAGGGCCAGCTATCAGGGTCATCACTCATAGCCGGATAATTTTGCGCTGGATTAAAATAACCTTCAACTGGCTGTAGGGTCCATGGTACTGATCCATCATCATTGAGATCAACCTCTTCCCTGTATTCAGTTTGCAAGAAACTCACTTCGTGTAATGTCCCTGGATCAGAACTGGAAATTTGTAAGGGATCATCTATGACAATAGTATCCAGCGTGGCGGGATCCTGATCATTGTGAATGTATACTTTGGCTCCAATCAGCAAAGCTATGCCGTCAACCATCCTTGTTCCAGTGGGGTCATTGGGCCAGATCGACACATCAGGTAAACCACCTTCTACCCAGTTTGATAACTGAGTTGTATTTTTGAAGTAAAGCAATATACGATTGCCGTCCATACGTGCATCACGCATGTTCGAACGATCGCCGGCAAGGTCATCAGGACCTTCATAGATTACCTGAGCTATAGCAGCAAATTGAAAAATATAAAATATGAGGAATGTGAATATATTTTTGATCATTTAAGAGCTATAGATTTAGTTCTAATCCAATTTTTATGGTCCTTGGTGCTGAAAAAGCACTCGGATCCTGATAAGAATCTTCAATAGTGGTGAAGTTGCTTCGGAAATTCCTTCGTTCGGAATCGGTAATAAGAGCAGTGTAGGCCCGTCCGGTTTGTGAGTTGACACCGTGTTCATTAAGGCGATCAAAAATATTATAGATTAGGAAGGTCAACTTACCGGAAAATTGATTAAATATTTTTATGTTGTAGTACCCGCTCATATCTGCTGTATAATTCGGTGGTTTATATTCATTGTTAGGAAGCAGATTGATTGCAGCCAGCGGATTTACAGAAGATGGAGAAAAGGTATAGGGAGTCCCCGAGTTATAATATCCAGTTAATGAAACTCCGTAAGAATTTGTATTATATCCAAGAGTTGTATTAAAGGTATGTCGTTGGTCCCAGCTCATAGGGATGAGTTTACTTACCGGGTCCTGGCTGTTTCCTTCCCGGCTGTATGACTGAGCAGGATTGTCAGCATTTCCCCGTGTATATTGGAGCGTGTAGTTCGTAAAAATGGATATGGGTCCACTCCTGAGCTCATATTTCAGTTCCATTCCCCTCACATTTCCATAATCCTTATTGGTGTATAAACCATACTTAATAGTGTTGTATGTGGTGATAACTTTTGTGCTTAGGAGTTTATAAATGTCCCTGTAATATACGTTTACTTCCAGGCTCATCAACCGGTTCAGTTTTTGCCAGAGGCCAACCTCATAAGTGACAGTTTTCTCAGCCTTTAACTGAGGATTACCCATAATCGCAGAATTGAAACTTTGCGTTGATATCAAACGGTCATAATTGCTGAGCATGGCATAGAGGGGCGGCATCTGGAAAAAATGACCATAACTAAAATGAAGAATAGCTTCATTACCAACCTGGTATGCCAGACCAAAACGTGGACTCCACTGAAATTTTGGGTCTGCCATAGTGTAATAAACAGTGTCCGGATGGTTTATATCGTCTGCAGGGTTTCGATAATCAGAGGGATAATTTCTCTTCGGGTCAAAATAATCGTATCGTAACCCAAGATTGATGACCATGTCATCAAACTCCATTTTATCTTGAAAATAGCCTGAAAACTCCAGAGGTGTGGCTTCATATTCTTCCGCATAAGGGCTCCTGCAATCCATGACTTCACTGTCGCACTCATCTCTGTCTTTTGAAAAGATATAGGGGGTATAAATATTATCAGCATCAGTGCTGTCGCGTATGGTATATGCTTTATTGTCGATTTTATGCTGGAGAAAATCAATTCCAGTCTTGATGCTGTGACGCTGGTTTACCTGCCAGATGTAATCAAACTTCAGGTTATTATCAATGATTGTCCTTGTTAGATGACCCTTATCCTGTCCCCCAAGAGAAAATCCAGATTCTGAATTGGAGTATGAATCCCTGATATATCGACTATCAGTTGGATTTTCCAAAAGATAGGAGCTGTAAACCTTTTTTATATTTGATAATTTTATATCAAAGAACATTGAATTGCTTATCATATAGTTCAATTGAAGAGAATAAAAATCTGATTGTGTACGGTCGGTTGCTCTGCCAAGTGGATTATATTTATGGAAATGGCTATAACCACTCCACTCGTTGTTGTTTTGTGTGTACATCAAGCTCATTCTGAGTTTACTGAACGGATGAAAACTCAGTTTTCCCATGAATGAATTGCTGGTGTTGGTGTTCATAGGGATATAACTCTCGTTTGCGGTTCTCAGGTTGTAATTTTCTGAACTTTCAAAGCTAGTCTGGAGAAAACCAGTAAGTGGTTCCGTAACTGTGTAATAATATGGGAGATCTTCTTCGCATTCAGTCTTTGTAATATTATTTTTTACTATAAAATCATATCCAATAACACCACCGCTTCCACAATCTTCACCAATATCTAAGGGGAATATTTCGCCATAGCTGTCCGTACAGGTTTGGTATTGAACCTTACATGTGCCCTTCTGGTATGGGAATTCACTTCCCAAACTCTCACAGGTCTCTCGATCCTGGATATATACTAAAGAATCAGGTAGATACTCCGTATCCCATAATGCGATTCCATTCTGGTTTGAACAATAGGTTTCCGGTACATGGCCGCCAGTGTGTTCAAGATACCACTTGTGTGTACTGTCTGCATAAAAATTACTTGAGTCAGAAGGATTAAAAAAGTGATAACCGTTCAAATGATTATTATTATCTTGCTTCCTATAATTGACAAAAAAAGATAATTTATCTTTTATTATGGGTCCACTCAGTTGAACCTTATAATCGAGATTCTGGTTTAATGATGGGATATCTATGCCTGGAAATATGTCTGAGTTAGGTGTCAGGTAATTGCCGTAATTTGGTGAAAAAGATGCCTGAAACTCATTGGTTCCATCCTTGGTAATCTGGTTGACCACACCGCTCATGGCCTTTCCATACTCTGCATTAAAGGTTCCTGTAATCACCTCCAGTTCGGCCACACTGCTTGGTTCAATGTCAACCAATGTTGAGTTTCGGTTAAAAGTTTCGTCCACACTTATTCCATCAATAAGATAGGTTACTTCTGTATCCCTTCCTCCCCTGAATTTTCCTGCAACGATCCCAGCCTGCATGTTAATGATCTGCCTGATGCTTTCAACAGGCAAGATTTTAATATCGTCAGAAGAAATATTCTTGATAGTGGAAGTTTGATCCTTTTTTATATCTACCTGATCCGCAACAACAACGACTGTTTCTCCTGCTAAAACACCCTGAGGCATTTTAATATCTATAAGCGATGTCCTGTTCACAGATACTTTTACATTTTTAACAGTGACATTATCATAACCGATCATGCTTGCTTTTAAAGCATATATCCCTGGCGGAAGGTTGATGATAAAATAACGGCCCTCTGTATCTGCGGCTGCACCTGATCCTGTTTCTGCAACAATGATATTTGCACCCGGCAGTGCATCTCCGTTTTCTGCATCCACTACGGAACCGGATATTTTGCCAGTGGTCTGTGCACAGACCATACTCGTCAAAAAGAGAAAAAATGTGGTTACTTTTATCTTCAAGTCAGCAGATCTATTTTCGGATTAGGTAATAATCGTTAATATAAAAGTAAGCTGCCATTTTTTATTAAGCTAAGCATATCCAAACCAGGATAACACTTACAATCACTAAAATTGAGTAGAATCTATCGGGATTAAGTTCCTTAGTTATGGGTGACCTTTCGTAGGTCAGTCCCGAAGTCTTATCTGTTTCTGGAGCTACAGTTAAATGACTGATTCTAATTAGTACAATACTGTATATCACAAAAAGGATGAATACAAAATGCTCCACCCTATGATGCTGCCCAGGTTAGGAATAAGTAAATACCGACAGTGGTTGCCATGATCGCAAAGGATACGTTCTTTACGTGTTTCCAAGGTGTCATATCTACCGGTGCAGGTTCCCGCTGATCACTGACTGCAATTTCTTCTGTAGATTTTGGATTCAAATAACCAATGACGAGCATAACTCCAACCGATAGAATAAAACTGATGAAATAGCCATGGAGCCAGTGCAGGTCTCCGTCGCCATTAGCGAAAAAAGAAGGGACATCTTTTATATTCACAAACGTAAAAAAAGCATAGGCTGCCATACCAACGATCATTCCTATTTTTGCCGCAATTGCTGGGACGTGCTTGGTGGCAATCCCCAGCATAAAAATTCCAATGATGGGAACACTATACAGTCCATTTACTTTTTGCAGGTAGGTAAAGATAGATTCCATCTGCGCCAGTAGAGGTGCAATGCAAATGGAGGCTATTGCCAAACCCATGCCAAATTTCTTACCGGTTGCTACGATCTGTTCATCTGTGGCTCTCTGATTCATGTAGCCTTTATAAAACTGCAGGGAGAACAAGGTGGATGCACTGTTCAGTGCACTGTTAAAGGAGCTTAGGATGGAACCCATTAGGACCGCAGCAAATAAGCCAATTGACCAATCAGGCAATACATGACGGACAACGGCCCCATAGACCTGGTCCTGTTTTGAAATATCCAAGACATCTGTCATATGTAGAGCAATGATACCCGGAAGGCAGAGCATGACAGGTCCTACAAGTTTCATAGCCGAAGCAAACAAGACACCTTTTTGCCCTTCTGCCAGGCTCTTTGCTGCCATAGCCCGTTGCACAATCACCTGGTTTGTGGACCAGTAAAAAACCTGAATGAACATCATGCCCGTAAACAGTGTGGGCCAGGGAACGGTCACGACCTTTTCATCTATATTGGTCTGGGTTAAGACCGCTAAATATTCAGGGTTTGTATTAAACAATGTGGAGAGACCGGAAAAGAATGAACCATCACCCAGTTTAACAAGAGCCAGCGCTGGAATGGCCAAACCGCCGATCAATAGTCCTATTCCGTTTAAGGTATCACTGACCGCCACGGATTTTAACCCGCCAAAAATAGCATAGGAACTCCCCAGGATGCCAATAGTAGCAACGATCATCCAAAGGGGAAAATTCAGGTCAAACATACCTTTTAAAGCCAGGGATCCAGTATATAAAACAACGGGAAGAAGCACCGTTACATAGCCAAATAAAAACAACCCGGACACCATGGACCTTGTTGTTTTATCAAATCGTTTTTCCAAAAAAGCAGGTGTTGTGGTAAATCCGCTGGCCAAGTATCGTGGTAAAAAGATCAGAGCCGTAGCAATCATGGCAAAGGCCGCCAAGGCTTCCCAGGCAATCCCAACGAGAGCCTTATCTCCAAACACGTTACCATTTAAACCAACCAGTTGTTCCGTGGATAAATTTGTAAGTAATAGTGATCCTGCAACTATTGGCCAACTCAGCGCACGGCCACCCGTAAAATATTCTTCCGTGGCATTATCGGATTTTTTCATCCGATGGACTATATGATAAGTGAAATAAGCAACTGCGCCAGTTGCTATCACAAAGGAGATTAATGAAAAGTTGATCATTTTTTAATTATAGGAAAGATGGCTATTTCTACCAAAGTGCTCGGAACCAATATTTGATACAAACAAAGCTGAACCAACTACAAACCAGTCTATATTACGGTTTGCAAAAAAAAATTCGGATGTGTTTGATTTTTTCCTTGAAAGAAGCAGTCCGACCGATATTATAATAATAAGGTATATGACAACAACAAGAAAATCAATTCCGCTAAACATGTGTTAACCTCTTTATCTTCATTTTTTTTTAATTAATTCTATGGATTTGTGTTAAAATATGTTGCGCAACATAAATATTATTAATAAGTATTTGCAAATATTTTTTAATTATATTAAATTTATTTACATATGAAAGTGAAATTAGAACATATAGCTGCAAAAACCGGTTATTCAATTGCCACTGTTTCCAGAGTGTTGACTGGGAAAGCAATTGGTCGTTCAGAAAGCGTAGAAAAAATTTTACTAGCTGCCAGGGAGTTGGGGTATCACGCAGCCCGACCCGTTTACCAGTTAGAAAAGCTCCCCCTGGAAATGGCATTAGTAACCCAACATGATGCTGAGGAATTTTATTCCTGCCTATACGAAAGCTTTGACAGGATATCTTCTTTGTCAAATATTCAACTAAGTATTCATTCCATTAAACATTCAACAAATGCAGTGAATAAACTGAGTTCTATAGCCCAGTCGAATGATGGTATCATTCTAATGACGCCTACATTTAAAAGCGCGCAATACAAGAAAATTAAAGAAAAAATAAATCTATGTCCAATGGTCTCCATCGCACCAACTGATGAAAATGTGTTTACAACCTTTACCTTTGACTCCTACCAAGGTGGACAGTTAGCAGCAAAGCTGTTAGTTGGGTCTGGTTACAAACGCTTTGGGATTATTACCGGCCCCTTAATTAAATGGGAAGCAAATTTACGGCGTAATGGATACATCGATTATTTACGTCAAAAGGAGTTTCATGTTGAGTGGGAATACCCTGGTGATTATTCATTTCAATCCGGGGAAACAGCTTTTAATAACATTAAAAAACGAGAAAAAAACATGGGCATCTTTGCTTCAAACGATCAAATGGCGCTCGGTTTCCTGCATACGGCTTTAGAACACGGTTTGACCATTCCTGGAGATTATGGCATCATAGGCTATGATAATATGCCTTACAGCAAAATATACTACCCAAGATTGTCTAGCATCAATACCGATTTGGATGAGCTGGCAGAAAGAACGCTGGATTATCTTGTAAACCGCATTAAAAACAAGCATAAGAATAAAACAAAACCATCCACAACATTATTGTCGGTGGAAATTATAGAAGGTGGAACGCATTACAAAAAAGAACAAAATCAGTAAAATATTAATCTTTATCTTTTTTGCGTTATCATTTAGTTTTTCTGAAAATCAATCAATTAAAGACCAATTTATTTCTGACCTTTTGGAGAAAATGACGTTAGAAGAAAAAATTGGCCAGATGACCCAAGTGGACAGGCAATTTATAGAATTATCGGATATCAACGAATATTTCATCGGTTCTATATTAAGCGGTGGAGGTTCCACGCCGGAAGTCAATGAGGCAAAAGCCTGGGCGGATATGGTTGATCAATATCAGCAAGAAGCTCTGAAAACGAGATTAAAAATTCCCATTATATATGGAATTGATGCAGTTCATGGACATAATAATGTAAAGGGTGCCATTATTTTCCCACACAATATTGGATTAGGATGCATGCGAAATCCTGAATTAGTAAAACAAGCTGCCACCGTTACAGCAGAAGAAGTTGCAGCCACAGGAATTCACTGGACATTTGCACCTTGCCTGGCAGTGAGCCGGGACGAACGATGGGGTCGAGCCTATGAATCCTTTAGTGAAGATCCTGGCTTGGTGACTGATTATTCTGCTGCAGCAATTAAAGGATACCAGGGAAACTCACTTGGTGAAAAGGGGAAAATTCTTTCTTGCGCCAAGCATTTCGCAGGGGATGGAGGTACACTTTGGGGTACTGGTTTAAAAGGAAAAATTGATCGCGGTAATACAATATTGAATGAAGATGAATTCCGTAGAATTCATGTGGAGCCTTATTTGCCCGCAATTGATGCAGGAGTTGGTTCAATCATGGCATCTTTTAATAGTTGGAATGGGGAAAAAGTCCATGGCAAAAAAGATTTACTTACAGGAATAATCAAAGAAGAATTGGGATTTGAAGGAATTATCGTATCGGATTGGCAAGGAATCGATGAACTTCCAGGAGATTATAAATCAGATATAATTGCAGGAATCAATGCTGGCATTGATATGGTTATGGTTC